>Ga0307476_10001055_pt1 | contig 17675 bp, 12 predicted proteins | sample atmos_gasesECM2C_2_FD_203314 | JGI IMG/M metagenome (GOLD analysis project Ga0307476, IMG submission 203314) | Hardwood forest soil microbial communities from Morgan-Monroe State Forest, Indiana, United States - atmos_gasesECM2C_05 | ecosystem: Environmental > Terrestrial > Soil > Temperate... | reverse complement strand
CCCACGCGGTAATTCGCAAGGGCGCGCTCGTGATGGTGCTGCTCGTTCTCTTCGGTCTGGGCGCGTTTTTCTTTGGTAACCGCCTGCCGTCAAGCTTTATGCCCGATGAAGACCAGGGCTACCTCTATGTCAGCATGCAACTTCCCATCGCGGCGTCGATGCAACGCACCAGCGAGGCTGGAAGACAGGTGGAGAACGTTCTCGCAAACATTCCGGGAGTTCAATACACGACATCTGTTATCGGCTTCAATCTGCTCAGCTTCGCGCACACCAGCTACAACGGGTTCTTCTTCGTCACGTTGAAACCCTGGAGCGATCGCAAGAGCAGGGCGGAACAGTATCAGGAAATAAAAACTCGACTGAACCAGGAACTTAGTCGTCTTCCCGAAGGGACTGTTTTCGGCTTCTCGCCGCCTGCGGTACCCGGCGTCGGCACCTCCGGTGGATTTCAATTCGTCCTGGAAGACCGCGCTGGAAAGGATGTGGAGTTTCTTTCCGATAACCTGAACAAATTCCTGGCAGCCGCTCGCAAGCGCCCTGAAATCGGCATGATCAATTCAACCTTTATTCCGAGCGTGCCCGAGCAGTACATCAATGTGGACCAGGACAAAGTGCTCAAGCAGGGTGTCGCGATCAGCGATGTCTATCAAACCATTCAGGCATATATGGGCGGCCTGTTCGTCAACTACTTCAATGATTTCGGCCGCACTTGGCAGGTATATATCGAGGCCGAGGCGCCTTACCGGGCGAATACGCAAGACCTGTCGCAGTTCTATGTGCGCAACAACCAGGGCCAGAACGTGCCGCTTTCCGCGCTCGCGAACTTCGAAACCGATTACGGCCCGGAATTCACCTTGCGCTACAACGAGTATCGCAGCGCACAGATCTTCGGCAGCGCCGCTCCCGGTTATAGCTCTCAACAGGCGACCGCGGCCCTCGAAGATGTTTTCCATCAAACCATGCCCCACGAAATGGGCTTCGACTACATGGGCATGTCTTATCAGGAGCAGAAAGCGCGCCAGGGTGTGCCAGCGTGGGCCATTTTCGTACTTTCACTCCTCTTTGTCTTTCTGATTCTTGCGGCGCTCTACGAAAGCTGGACGTTGCCCTTCAGCGTCCTGCTGAGTACTCCCGTGGCGGTGTTCGGCGCTCTCGCAGCTCTGTGGCTTCGTCGCTTTATAGTCGGTCTTTACATGCCGCCGTACATGGTCCAGATGGAGAACGACGTTTACACCCAGATTGGTCTGGTAATGCTCATCGGCCTTGGAGCCAAGAATTCCATCCTTATCGTCGCGTTTGCCAAAGAGGACTACGACCGCGGTATGTCCCTCGTCGATGCAGCACTTTCGGCAGCGAGGCTTCGGTTCCGGCCGCTGATGATGACGGCGCTCGCTTTTATTGTCGGGTGCGTGCCGCTATGGATAGCGTCCGGCGCTGGCTCAGTCGCGCGACAGATTATCGGAACGACCGTGATCGGAGGCATGCTGGCGGAGACGTTTATCGGCAGGTTCTTTGTTCCGGCGATCTTCTACGTCGTTGAGAAATTCTCAGGCGCTGAGAAACGGAAAGCGTTGCCACTCGCACCCGCCGAGGCGCCCAGTCTGGGGGATTGAATTATGGGGGTGAAATCATGAAGAACACTGCACTCTTGGGAATCCTTGCCGTGCTGGTTCTGGAAGCCGGCTGCATGATGGGCCCGAAGTACAAACGGCCTGCGGTGAATGTTCCTCAAGAATACCGTACGCCGGAACCGCAACCAGCCACCCAAGCCTCGTCGCTGGGCAACGAGCAATGGTGGCAGCTTTATCAGGATCCTGTGCTCACGCAGCTGATTCACACCGCCGTTGCGCAAAATTATGATGTGCGCATCGCCGCCGCTCGCGTGCTCGAAGCTCAGGCGCAAGTCGGGATCACACGCTCCAACCAATTTCCGTCCGCGAGCGTCGGCGCGGACATTTACAGCCAACAAAACGCCAGGGTGACAAAAGTATTTCCCGCTTACCAGGTCAACGCGGGCGACCTGAATCTATCGGTGATCTGGAATCTAGACTTCTGGGGGAAGTATCGCAGACAGACCGAGGCGGCTCGAGCCCAATTACTCGCAACCGAGTGGGGGCAGCGAGCGGTGATTTCTTCTCTGGTAGCCAATGTGGCGACGGCTTATTTCCAGCTTCGTGCGCTCGACAGTGAACTCGAGATCTCGAAGCGCACACTGGCCTCGCGGCAAGAGTCCCTCAAGCTAACGCAGTTCCTTGAAAGCCACGGCTCGAACTCCGGACTGGACGTGAGCCAAGCAGAGCAGCTCGTCTACACCGCGTCCGAAACGATCCCAGACCTGGAGCGGCAAATCCAGCAACAGGAGAACGTGCTCAGTGTTCTGCTCGGCGAAAATCCCCAATCCATTCCCCGCGGACGTGCGCTTACCGAACAGCCAGTTCCCCAGAACGTTCCGGGCGGCCTGCCTTCCGAATTACTGGAGCGTCGGCCGGACGTTCGTCAAGCAGAAGAAATCATGGTCGCAGCCAACGCACAGATAGGAGCTGCTAAAGCCTCATTCTTTCCCAACCTGTCGCTCACCGGACTGGGAGGGCTGGAGAGCAATGCCTTGCACAAGTTCATCAGCCAGCCGTCGGAGACCTGGTACGGGGCCTTCAACGTGAGTCAACCTGTCTTCCAAGGGGGAGCTCTCCGCTCTCAACTCAGGCTCGCCCGCGCCAACTGGCAGGAAGCGTCGCTCTCCTACCAGCAAACAGTTCAAAACGCCCTGGAACAGGTTTCCAATTCACTCGTCGCTTCTCAAAAAGATCGCGAGTTCCGCGAACAACAAGAATTGCTCACAAAGGCAGCGCAGCAGACCGATCAACTCTCCGAGGTGCTTTACAAGAACGGCGGCGCGAGCTACCTGCAAGTGCTGACCAGCGAATCAAATTATTTCTCGGCGGAACTCAATCTCGTGCAGGCACAACTGAATGAGCGTTTGGCATTAGTTCAGCTTTACCAAGCTCTCGGCGGCGGATGGCAACAGTAATGGCATACGCGGAGGTGGTCGTGTCCAGAAGGCCTGCAACTGAGTAGGAAATGGTCCGCGACCGATATCAGCGTTGCGTGCAGCGCAAGGGATGCTCTCTCAGGCGAGATCGCTGCCCTTTGTGCCAGTTTGGGAAACAGAATGTGCCTTCAAGTGGCTCGATGTTGCCTACCAGGAGCGTGATTTGGGTCTACCGAGCCTCAGGACCGACTTCCTGCTCGATTCCTTGCGCACCGATCTTCGTCTCACCGAGCTGGTGAAACGAGTGGGTCTCCCGTAATAAGTGATTCAAGAGCCAAGACTCCAAAATAGCAGTGGTGAAGCTGGACGTCGCCGCTGGTGCCCATCCGTAGAATGTGGGATCGAACACATTTTCGTCTTCGTTGGCTCACTGGTGCTCTCGCGCCGGTTGTGTTCGTTGGTGGAGAGTGACGGGCAAACCGGAAGTTATCGGTTCGTCGGTCAGCCAGTAGCGAAAACCGCCGCCCATGTAGCTACCGAACTATAGCGTCTGTTGCCGAAGTCCCCTTCTAAGGTGCTGGCAAAAGTCAACTCGTTGCGACATCAGAAATGGGCAATCAGTCCGGTTTCGATTCGCCATCCATTCGTACGTGCACGGCGATTTTGTGGCAAAGAGGGTCACGTTGCCCGGCCCCGAGGCAGCCTGATGGTTCGCAGGTGACTGCGTGCCTACCGCACAGTCCGAAAGCGAAAAATCTATCCGCAGGGAGTGCTCCAAGAAAAGGCAAATAAATGGGGATTTTCAGAGATTCTTACTCATGCGTCCTGACTTCCGCCTCTTGGTTTAGAACTCTTGGTCAAGAATTGGAGACATTGTTAGTTTGTCAGATTTGTTGGTATCACTCGTCCGCGCGAGCGGAACCAACAGTTGACCTTCGCTGGTAGTAGAATAGGTGCCCATCTTTAAGTTTTGCTGTCGCTGTCCTTGTCCGATAGGCGCATTTCTCAAAACCGGAGGTAAGCAGTGGCGCTCACGATCACAGATCTCTCCAAGACTTATCCAAATGGGGTAAAGGCACTTAAGAACCTATCCCTGTCCATCGGCAACGGCATGTTTGGCCTTGTGGGGCCCAATGGCGCCGGCAAGAGTTCTCTGATGCGGACCGTTGCCACGCTCCAAGACCCGGATTCCGGTTCGATCAACCTCGATGGCATTGATGTGCTGCATCAGAAAGACGAGGTCCGCCGCATCCTCGGCTACTTACCACAAGAGTTTGGTGTCTATCCCAAGATTTCCGCATTGGACATGCTCCAACATATCGCCGTCATGAAGGGCATTACCTCTTCGTCTGAACGTAAGGAAACCATCGACGCACTGCTACAGCAGACCAATCTCTGGGATGTCCGCAAGAAAGCGCTCTCCACTTTTTCCGGCGGCATGAAACAGCGCTTCGGCATCGCTCAGGCCCTGCTCGGCAATCCCCGGTTGATTATTGTCGACGAGCCTACGGCGGGCCTGGACCCGGCCGAACGCAATCGCTTCCTGAACCTTCTTTCTTCCCTGGGTAGCGACCGGACGGTGATCCTCTCGACTCACATTGTCGATGACGTGCGCCAACTCTGCCCCCGCATGGCGATCATTGCACAGGGCGAGTTGCTGTTGGAGGGCGCGCCGGGCGACACTCTCGCCGCACTCAAAGGCAAGATCTGGTCGAAGGTGGTCGCCACCGACGGCGAGCTGCGCGCCTTGGAGACCGAGATTCACGTGATTTCCACACACCTGGTCGGCGGGCAGCATGAGGTGCGAGTCTACGCAGACGCTTCCCCGGGTAACGGTTTCGCCCCTGTCGATTCCGACCTTGAGGACGTTTATTTCCTCAACCTTTCTCAGCACGTCAAGCAACAACGTCCGAACTAACGCCTCGCAAATTTCTTCATCGCGGGAGGAGGGATCTGACATGGCACTCTTTTGGGAGTTCTTCACCTTCGAACTCACGTATCGCTTCAAGAGCCTCTCGACATACATGTACTTTCTGCTCTGGCTCGCGTTTTCCTTTCTCTCCGTTGCTTCGGAGAGTTTCGGCCCCATTGGCAACAGCAACGGGAAGGTCCTGCTGAATTCGGCATACCAGAACGCCTTCAACGACCTCGGCGCCGCGCTCTTCGGCATCATCGTCATTGCCGCCATTTTCGGTACCGCCGTACTCCGCGACTTCCAGCGTGACACCTATCAGATCCTCTTTACGCAACCCATCTCCAAATTCGCCTACCTAGGAGGACGCTGGGCTGGCTCCTTCGTTACCACCGTATTCGCATTCTCCGGCATGATGCTCGGCACTTTTCTCGGAACCTTCGCACCGTGGGCAGACCACGCCCGCATCGGTCCGAACCATCTTTGGGCTTACCTTCAGCCCTTTTTCTCTATCCTTGTCGTCCAGATATTTTTCATCGGTTCCGCTTTTTTCGTGGTCTCCGCCCTTACCCGCAAAATTTTTGTCGTTTATCTGCAGGGTGTCGCCCTGTTCATGATTTATGTCATTGGCATCACGGTCTTTTTCACCACGCGTTCGCTCGAACGCTTTTGGTCGGGTATTTTCGATCCCATCGGCCTGGTCTTGTTCAATAACGTCACCCGCTATTGGACCGTCATCGAAAAGAACACGCTTTTCGTGACCTGGTCGCCGACGCTCGTCAATGGCGTCTTTCTCTACAACCGGCTGTTCTGGCTCGGTGTGGGGGCTTTATCGCTGGTCTCAGTCTGGGCGTTATTTCCGATGTCGGTGGAGGCGCTGACCGCGCGCTCGCAAGGCCGCCGCGCTGCCAGGGCGAAGGAACAGGAGCTCGCGGAAGCCGCGCCCGTCCGTTCCGTCGTCGCCGCCCGCCTCCCTCGCGTCCATCAGGCGTTTACTCCTGGCACCACCTTTGCCCAATACCTTTCTCTATCCCGCCTCCGCCTGCGCAGCATTCTGCGCGATGTAGTGTTCTGGGCGATCGTCGCCCTGCTGCTGGCGTTCGGCATTAACAACGGCCACTTCGCCGGCCGTGTCGCTGGAATCGACGTCTGGCCCGTTACCTATCTCATGGTCCAGGCTGTCGAGGGCAGCGCTCTGCTTTTCCTCTTCATTATTGCGGGACTCTACGCCGCGGAGTTGCTCTGGCGTGAGCGCGACACGCACTTCGATGGCATCCACGATGCTCTGCCCATGGGCGAGTCCATCGACTGGCTTTCGCGCCTCACTGCCGTCGCCGTCGTCGAAATAATTCTTCTCGCCTTCGCCATGCTCATTGGTATCGTGATGCAAACCGCAGCCGGTTACCATCATTACGAGATCACGCAGTACCTCAAAGAGCTCTACATTGTGACCTTCCCGCAGGTCCTGACGTTCATCCTGCTGGCGCTCTTCGTCCAGACCGTTGTCTCTAACAAGTTTCTGGGCTACGGCATCCTGATCGGCATTTTTGTACTCATGCCCATCCTATACAGCTTTGGATGGGAAAACACGCTATACCTTGTCGGCCAGATCCCCACCTATACCTACTCCGACATGAACGGTTACGGCCATTTCGTCCCGGCCCTGTTCTGGTCGATCACCTACTGGCTTGCGATTTCGGCCGTGTTGGGCGTAGTGTCGATCGCTTTCTCGCGACGCGGCGCGGAGGACTCCCTGCGCGCCCGCTCCAGACTGGCGCTCCAGCTCGCTCCTCGCCTCGCCCCGATTGCGATAGTTTTCGCTTTCATAGCCGCCGGCGCCGGATCCTGGTACTTCTACAACACCCACGTGCTCAACGAATACCTGGACTCCAACGGCCGCCGTGACATCCAGGCCAATTACGAAACCAAGTTCAAACAATACGAAAACCTTCTGCAACCCAAGGTCACCGCGGTCGATGCCACCGTCAACATTTACCCAGACCGCCGCTCTTTCGACGGGAACGTGCGCATCACGCTCGAGAATAAGACGAACCAGCCGATCCAACAGATCCACGTTACGGATCTGAGGCAGTCGGTCAGCAACCTCCAACTTGATCGGCCGTTCCACCTTGTCAGTTCCGCGCCGCGCAACCTCTACTCCATTTACGCCTTGGAAAAGCCCCTGGCGCCCGGCGAAACTATTACCCTTACCTGCAACGTCGGCCACCAGACCCGCGGCTTCCGCGACGGCAATGAGCCCGCTGAGTTCGCCTACAACGGAACCTTCTTCGATTCCGACTACTTCCCTTATATCGGCTACAACACGAACGTTGAACTGGATGATCCCCGCCGTCGACGCGAAGAGCGCCTTCCGGCTCTCGAAGAAATGGCTCACCGCGGCGATCCCGCCCACTCCCTTAACAACGTTTTCTTCCGCGGTGAGTCGGACTGGATTACCTATCACACCGTGGTCAGCACCTCTGCGGACCAGGTCGCCATCGCCCCCGGATACCTGCAGCGCGAATGGCAGACGAATGGCAGACGCTTCTTCGAATACAGCATGGGCTCGACGCACATCCTGGACTTCTTTTCTTACATCTCCGCCCGGTACCAGTCGCGAAAGGAGTCCTATCACGGGCCCAACGGTGATGTCGCCCTCGAGGTCTCCTACGATCCTGCGCACACGTACGACATCGACGACATGCTCGCCAGCTCCCGTGCCGGCCTCGACTACTATCAACGTGTCTACAGCCCCTACCAGTTCAGCCAGTACCGCATTTTTGAGTTTCCCCGTTACCGCACTTTCGCCCAATCCTTCCCCAACACCATTCCATATTCCGAAGGCATCGGCTTCATCGGACGCGTGAAGAAGTCCACCGATATCGACTTCACCTACTTCGTCACCGCACACGAACTAGGCCACCAATGGTGGGCCCACCAGCTTATCGGCGCCGACGCCGAAGGCTCCAACATGATGTCGGAAAGTCTCGCTGAGTACTCTGCCCTGCAGGTCATGGCCCACAAGTATGGCCGCGATCTGATGCATCGCTACCTGCGCCACGAACTTGACCGCTACCTTCGCGGCCGCGCCGGCGAAATCCGCCACGAGCCTCCACTCGCTCTCGTGCAACGCGAAGACTACGTCTGGTACCAGAAGGGCGGACAGATTCTCTACACGCTTGCCGACTACATTGGCGAAGACAAACTCAACCTCGCGCTGCACAATTTCCTCATGCAGTACCGCTACGCCAACGCCAACAACCAGGTCGACGCCAGCCCTACCAATGCCGCCGCTTCCCGCTCCTCCGAAGCCCTCGACAATTCTTACCCAGACACTCGCATGCTGGTCGATGCCATCCGCGCCCAAACTCCTCCCGAGCTTCAGTATCTGGTGGACGACGGTTTCAACCGCATCGTTCTTTACGACGACAAAGCTGTCTCTGCCACTTCGCAGAAAACGCCCGACGGAAAATACAAGGTCACCCTCGAAGTTGAGGCCCGCAAGATGCAGGCCGATGGGAACGGCGCGGAAACTCCGATGCCCCTGGCCGATTACATCGAGATTGGTGTTTTCAGCGGGAAAAAGGATGAGGAGAAACCGCTGTATCTGAAAAAAGAGAAACTCACCGACGAACACAAGACCTTTGTGGTTATCGTCGACCAACAGCCTACTCTGGCGGGCATTGATCCCTACAACAAGCTGATTGACCGAAATGCCGATGACAACATGATCGACGTCGTTAAGCAATAAAAGACCGCGCTTCTGGCCGCTAGCCGGTCGAATCCTGAAGCCACACGCCAATGGGCGTATCGAGACTCGAACCAGTTCCCGGATGCAGAACAAGGAAGTCAACCGGCCTTCGCCAGATCGCCGGTTTGTGATCGCGTTGCATTCGCCTCACGAGTGCTTGAAACGGGACTGCCAATTTGCCCTCCAGAGAAAAGGGCCGCAAAGCTTGCCTAGCGAGTAAAGCTGGACACTTTCTCCAGTCCGGGTCACAGAGTTGAAATTTCCATCGGGAGAGAAGAAATTCCTGTGAGGCTTGGATTTTCTGAGATTATCATCAACCACCACCACGCCAGATTCTCAGAAAAGGCCACAACACGTTAGTACAGGAGAATCACCCTACAATCACGGCGAAACGTCCACCATCCGCGATGCCGGACGCATAGATTTCAGCCAGAAGACTATTTTACGACACTCATCGGTCGCAGCTCTCGTGGGCAAAAACTTCTCCGCGTGTGTGGATCGCTGGTTATGGACCCAAGGTATTGCACATGGCTGGACGTGTAGCTGACGGAATTATTCTTCAGTTTGCCGATCCCGACTTGATTTCCTGGTGCCTCGGGTTTGTGAAAGAGGGCGCTCGCGAATCCGGGCCGCGACTTCAACCAGATCGAGGTAATGTCAGCGGCTCCAATCTGGATTTCGGACGATCTGGCCGCGGCCCGGAAGCGTGTTCGTTGGTTTCCTGCGTTGGTCTCAAATCACGTCCTGGATCTGATTCGACAGCACAAGCCGGAAGACTTGCCACCCGCGCTCACATCTTACGTCCAGGATCGCGGAAGCTACGATTATCAGCATCATTGTGAAGCAGCGAGCGATAATGCGAATTTTGTTTCGGATGAAGTGGTGGACCGTTTCTGTGTGATCGGACCCGCCAAAGCTCATCATGAAAAACTGCGCAAGCTGGCCGGCGTCGGTGTCACTCAGTTCAATTTGTATTTAATGTGCGGAGACGAAGAGGAATCTCTGCGGCTTTTTCTTTTGTACTTCGCTGGAAATGGTTTGCGCCGTAATTAAATGTTAACAGGGCGATTACGCTCGTTGACTCCAGCCAGTCAAGTCTGCATTCGCGAACGATTCGACTTTTGATCGCTTGACGTTCGCTGTGATAAGTCCACCAAGTCGGACTGCTCATTGCGGCTCCGGAGAAAACAGCGGCCAAACGTGGGTGTCCTCGGCGAGTAGTCCGTTCTCCAGTCCGGTTTATCGACCAGAAATCGTGAAAAATGGGCATAATTCGTGATGTGCGGTATGTGGTGGCGGACAATCGCTGCTTCCCGTTTCCGAGCGGCAGCATGGACACCATTGTCTCAATAAACTCGTTTGTTCCCGAATCCAGAGCGGACGTGGAGTTAATGTTTCACGAAAGCATGCGGGTTTTGCGAAGAGGAGGGTGCTTAGTTGCCCTGCTGCCTTCTTTTGAGATGTCACTTATAGCACGTGACAAGTGGAAGATGCAGGTTCGGCTGGATCTCGAGGATCATCGTGAATGGGAGACATCAGGGTGGCAGTGCTTCTACACTGAGACCGACATCCATGAGCTCATGCGGAAGAATCGTCTTCCCGGCTATCGACTAGAGAATTGCGTTTTCTACCCCGGAAGAGATCAAACATATTCGACAGGTGTATGGGGACAGTATTCGCGGAATTCCAGACGCGCTATTCGCTGATTATCCTTTATTCGAGCACTTGCTTATCGCCGAACGTTGACTCAAACTGTACGCACTAGTGGCGCTCGAAGTCGTCGTTGCAAGCCAGAAGCATTGTTGATTGGCCAGAGGCGGACTTAGAGAAAGCGCCGAACTCGATTTCCAAGGCGCTGACAAAAGTCAACTCGCTATGGCCGAATCCCCGGCTTGTGATCGCATTGCATTCGCCTTATGCCCTCCTTGAAACCGGACTGCCATATGCCTTCCGGGAGAAAACCCAGGACAGTACCGTATTCGATGCCGAGCAGTCCGTTCTCTGAAAGTCCGGTTTGCCTGTGAATGATCGCGAAATACGGGGCATTATTCGCGTGTTTTGGCGCAGAGCGAGCGGAAATTCCCTGCAGTTAAGACTACATGGTGGAGCATGCAGTCTGGCGCTAACCTTTCTCCGCGAGAATTCCCTGCTAACAGGGAAAATAACAGGGAATTTGTGAGATTTTGCCCTCTAAAACCGCAGTCTTTCTCGCTAAGTCACACATTTGGCAGGAGAAGTAGCCTTTGCAGGCGCAAATCGGAACAGGGAATTAACAGGGAGGTATCAGGGAATTAATTTCCGTTATCAGGGAATTGTTGCGACGGAAGTTTTCTGAAGAGCTCGGAGAGATGGATTGCGGCCTGGCAAGCCGTCCGCCACCATCACTCACTCGCTTTTGTTCTGCACGAAATGTTTGAGGAGTTTCAAGTCGCCGGTTTTCCAATCGGCCAGACGGGCTTCTTGGATCACGATCGCTGAGTCGATGCTCCAGGAGAGTGCCGTCTTGTCCACGAATTGAATGTCTATAAAGAGGATGCCTTCCTCGAATTTGTGTTCCACTCAGTCCACCACCTTGCCGTGAGCACCGGGATATTGTTTGCCGTGCGCGAGAGGCTTGGGTTTCTGCGTTCTTCTTCTCTCAACTCGACGTTGGTTCATTCTCTGGTCCTCAACTTTCGGCGTTATGTGATCACGAGCTGCGCATCGGCAAGCGGCTAAGCTGATGGTGTTATTGCCGTGAGTGTGGTGGCTGAAATCCAAGCTGCCGACGTTGCTCGGTCCAACTGAACGGCACGCGATTGGTCAGTTTCTTGAAGGTCAGATCAGCGGGTTGGCGTCCACCGAAGATCGCTTCCACGATGTCGGGAGCGAGAAAAGCGCATTCCAGAACCCTGCCTACATATCGCTCGCTGAGACCGAGCCTTTGTGCAATCGCTCTCGGACCCGAGACTTCTTCGGCCACGATCCATTCGTACCATTGGCGTCCGCGTGCCAGGGCCTTCAACAGTGACGAAGCGGGGACCGACGGCGCCTGCCCAGGATGATCGGGAGGAAACACAAGCCGCATCTCCCCGCCGCAACGTTTGACTCGAGCCTCAATATTGAAACAAATCACGTCACTCGAAGCTTGCTCTGGTTGGTGGGTCGCGGCGCGCGCTGAGGAAGCGTGCGGATCTGCGGTAAGTGTGCCACGCAGTTTCTGCTTCCCGACTTCGACTTCGATCCGATCCGCATGAACCCCAACACGCTGTACGACCTTTCTCACGAAGTCTTTCACGACCGCTGGGGCGCCCGAACTTAACTGGTCGAATTGCTTCGCCGCTCGGGCCAGAATCTGCTGCGTCCGTGCTGCAGGTTCTTCTGGCAAGCAGAGCTCATCCATAACTTCCTTGCCAGACCCTAAGAAAGTTTGCAACCTGAGGACAACCTGCCGCCCAACATCGTGGGCCGGCACTCTGGACGGTTTGCTTGCTACTTTTCGATTTGGTACGCGATAGCCATGGGGCGTCTAGTCAGCTACGGTTTTGATGAGGCACAGGTCCAGTTTTCGGGGGCTGGGTCACATGGGCTGCTACGAGATGCTAGATCGACGCTTCACAGCCAGCGATAAAAAATGTTTTGTCCGAGACCTCGACTATTCGGCTAGGCCATTTCTCTGCGAAAAGTAGGTTGTGAGGATCGGAACACGTGACTAAGCTGCTCACCAGCCTCAAGGTGCAACTAGGGATTATCAGCATATACGTGTGCGCAGTAAAGAACTAGTGGCAGAAAGCTTGCAGATAGTAAGTGGTAGATGTTGATGTGTGTGCTCACTAGTGACTGATACTTAATACCGGGTACTATGGCGGCAGCCTGTCCTGTCACGTTTCTGTACGCTGGAAGTCGCTTCTCTTTATGAAAGCGGCACAGATGCACCATAGGGGTAAAATGGATCTCTCTAAGTTAGGCCCTTGTGGGTACGCGCTGCAGACCAAATCCAAGCACGAACATGTAGTCGCTACAATACTTAGGAACAAGGGTTGGTCGACTCTAAGTATGAAGAAAAAGTCTTAGCGGCGGGAATCCTTCTCGATGAGAGCGGCAAGATGGGGGCGCTCGACGTCGATCAGCAGATCATTCGGATTCGTGCTCGTCTTCTGGACGAGCTACCAAGTTATATGGTGCCTCGTTATCTCGCAATTTTCGACGATTTTCCGAAACTATCGTCGGGCAAGGCGGATCGTAAGGCGCTCACATCCATTCTTACTGTTCGCATGACAAAGGAAACTGAGGAGGTGACAACTGCACATGGACACTGAAGCTGTAGTAACGAGCATCATCGAAAATGTAATCGGAGTCAGAGGGGTGAGCCGCGACGCTCGCTTTCTTGACATCGGCGGTAACTCACTGAATCTGGGTGCAGTCTTGACACAGATCCATAATAAGACCGGAGTAGCTGTGCCTGCGCGCATGTTTTTCCACAAATCTGACTCCACAATCGCAGCCATTACCGCCAAGATTGACTCTCAGCTCCAGGAGAGCCAAGCGGCGTTAGCCATCAGTCAGTAACAACAACCGGGACTTACAAATAAGGAGGAGTGGTATGAGGGACGACTATTATCTTTCCGAAGCGGAAACGAGCTTTTTTTACCAGAATGGTTATCTGGGTCCGTTCACGCTGTGTCAACCAGACGAAATGACAAGTCTATTCGAAGAGGTACGTATGGATCTGCTGGACACCCATAACGCACCTTTTCCGAAGAGCAAATTGAACTATGACCGGCACCTCGATTTACCGGCGCTAAATCAGATCATTAACAATCCAAAGATCGTTCATCGCATTTCAAGCATCCTTGGACCTGACGTTTTGAGCTGGCGTACGGAGTGGTTTCCCAAGTACCCGGGAGATGAAGGTACTGATTGGCACCAGGCGGAAAGCTTCGTCGAATTTGAGGGAACGGAAAAGCTGGTTCCAACCGCGGCAGAGGAGGGCAGGCCTTGGGAGCTTACAGCTTGGGTCTCGATGGGCGAGTCAACTAAGGAAAATGGGTGTCTCAAAGTTATGCCCGGAAGCCATCGGACGTGGTTTTTCGATGAAAAACGGAATGTGCCCTTTGAACCCGAAAATTTCAACAAGAAGGTGATCGACACGGGAGAGAAGGCTGGATTCTATGGCTATGATTACGACAAACTGAAGCTCGATCCAAATTGGAAGCCAGACGAGGAGAAGGCGGTCCATATGGTGATGAAGCCTGGCCAGTTCTGCATCTTCACCTCGCGGTGTATGCATGGCTCCAACCCCAACTCGACCAAAAACTCGACACGCTTCGGTTGGGCGACCCGTTTCGTGCCAACCCACGTGAAGGTGTACGCCGGCCAGGATTCTTTCCACCACTTTGGGGAAGAGCTGCCGCTGGACAACTATTCGACGGTCTTGGTTTTGGGAGAAGACCGCTATCATCACAATCGTGTGCGTCCGCCTATGCAGGTGGCGGCGACGACGGCAGCTTAACCGCGACTCCAAACACATACAGAAAAGTGCTTGTTCTATCTCTTGCGACGGGCAGAATGAGCGGGACCCGCAGTTCCGCCATTCTGCTTACATTACGCGGGCCGCGGACCTATCTTTCGATCCTGGAGGAGTGATTGCTGGACCGGGTTGAACTAGTGGCGGCGCAGCTATCTGGCCGGGGCGATCGTTTGAACGAGCCGCCGCTGTGATCGATGGATTTGGTCACAACGGCTCTGGCAGATGCAATACATTCCTTTTGCTAGACAAACTTTTCGCGTTCTTTGGCCATAGTACTGGGGCAGCCATCTGCTTTGATCTGACGCGGGAGCTGCGACGGCGGCACTGTCACAGCAAGACTGCTGATTGTGTCAGGTCAGAATGCGCCGGATATCAAGCCTGAGGTGATCAGGCACGATTTTTCCCGATTGACACGCTCGTAAAGACAGCGCAGGTATAGCGGGTTGGCAGGCCGTGACAAGTCACTGCCTTCATTGCTACACCTTCGCCGGTGGTCATCTCTTCCTGCATGACATCGAAGTGGCTGTCGTTTCCCAGGTCAATTGAGAGTTAGAGATGTTTCTTGGTAAACCAATCTGCTCTGTCTAGAGACGAAGATATGGCGCAGTGGAAATCGGACGAAGAACTGTTTGCCTGGATTCGGAAAGAATTTTCAACCCCTCCTATCAGCGACGTGATGGAGCAGCTCGGTTTTCGATATCCAATGCTGCCGCCGCATATTCGCCCTTTACGAAGTGACATGGTGCTGATCGGGCGCGCCATGCCGGTACAAGATGAACTACCGGTCGAATATGGGGAGCCATTGCGCTTCGATGCAAAGCCGTTCGGTTTGTTGTTCGAATCAATCGAGGCGCTTCGTCCCAACGAGGTATATATCGCTAGCGGTGGGCCAACGCATGCTGCGAGGTTGGGGGACATGCTAGTGACGCGGGCGCAAAAGTTAGGTTCAGCGGGCGTGGTGATCAATGCACATCTTCGCGATGGCAACGGCATATTATCTCTGAACTTTCCCGCCTTCGCTCACGGTTTTCACGCCTACGGTTTGCAGCGCCGCCACAATGTAGTAGATTTTCGCTGTTCGATCACAATCGACAAGGTGCGGGTCAGACCGGGCGACCTGATCTTTGGCGATGGCGACGGTGTCTGTGTCATTCCACACGAGGCGGAAGGGGAGATCCTTAACCGGGCGCTTGCCAAGACTCAATTGGAAAAGAAAGTCCGCAGAGATATTGAATCGGGTCAAAGCGTAGTTGATGCTTTCAAGAATTACGGGGTGATGTAAGGAGACCAGCAATCTCATGCGAGCGAAATTCATCTGGATGAACGGAAGAATGCCCACTGCATTAGGAACCAGCGTGTTTGAAGGCTTGAGGGCTTACGAAGTGGGCGGCAATGCCGTCATCTTCTGTGGTCCGGAGCACTTCGAGCGCCATGACTAAGGCAATCCAGGAAATATTCTTTGGAATTTCTAGAGCGCAAGCGTCCGGACCAATGGGATTGGCTGACGCTGGTGCCGACACTATTGAGGCAGGCTTGACAGTACTGGAGCAACAGTCCGCTTCTCCGTGGCTCATCCGCTTCAGCTCCAAGAATACAGCGCAAGTTCAAATCCGCCTCTTCTGCTTTCACTATGCGGGCGCATCAGCTTCCATCTTTCGGTCCTGGGATGGAGCGCTGCCGGACGAGATCGAGCTCGTGGCCGTCCAGCTTCCCGGGCGAGAGTACCGATTAGATGAGTTGCTGTTGACGGACTTGCATGGAATTGCACGCCTGGTTACCGAAATCCTACCGTTGGACAAGCGATTCGTATTTTTCGGTCATAGCATGGGCGCGCTCCTCGAATTCGAGGTGGCACGACTGTTGCGTGAACAAGGGCTTCGGCAACCTGAAATGTTGATCGCTTCGGGGCGGAATGCACCCCAATTCAAGTGGCGGGATGCCGGAATGCAGTTGCTGCCGGATGATGAGTTTGTGGCTGCCCTGATTGCCTACAAGGGCATCCCCGAGTCTTTGTTGGAGAACCTGGCGCTGCGCGACATTTTGCTTCCGCGGATACGAGCCGATCTAACCATCTCGGCTGAGTACAAGTATTTCGAGAAGGATCCGTTAGAGTGCCCGATTGTGGTTTTGGTCGGAAACCAGGACGAGCTCAGCACCGAAGCGGGGCTGAACGGTTGGCGCACTCAAACCACCGCAGAGGTGCGATATTTTCGCTTTGCTGGCAATCACTTCTTTTTGCACAGCGCTGAACAACCCGTGCTCTCCAGGATTGCGGAGGAGCTAACGAAACTGATGCTCACCAACCAATCGGTGGTTAGGGCTTAAGCATCACCAAGTAACAGGGAGACGAAGATGAAAGCAACTAGCGATAACTTGCCAGTCCGTAACTCCAGCCTGCAACCCACCAAGCCTGAGCTCGTACGAATCTTCGATACTACGCTACGCGATGGGGAACAAAGTCCCGGTGCCTCACTCACCGCCGACGAGAAGTTGCAAATCGCAGAACAGCTTGCAAAGTTGGGCGTCGACGTGATCGAAGCCGGATTTCCAATTTCCAGTCCGGGGGATATGAACGGTGTACAGAAGATCGCAAGAAGCGTAGGTCAAGCGAAGCGTAGCAACAAGTATGGCTTGATAGCGGGCCCGCCCGGCATCGCTGCGATGGCGCGTGCGAATCGCGCGGACATCGATAGCGCGTGGCGCGGTGTCAGAGATGCGATCTATCCTCGCATCCATATCGTGCTGGCAACCAGCGATATTCATATGGAATATAAGTTGCGCAAGACACGACCCGAAGTTATAGAGATGGCCCGAAGTTCAGTCGCCTACGCTCACGATCTCTGCAAGGAGATTGAGTTCAGCCCGGAGGATGCAACCCGGAGCGATCGCGATTTTCTGGTGCAGGTGCTGGAAGCGGCCGTAGAAGCGGGCGCCACGACTCTCAACATTCCGGATACAGTCGGATACGCAATGCCGGAAGAGTACGGCACATTGATCGGCTTTCTTCATCACCACTTTGCTTCTGCTGGTGTCACCGTGAGTGTGCACTGCCACGATGATCTTGGTTTGGCCACCGCGAATACGCTGGCCGGACTCGCAAACGGGGCCCGCCAAATCGAGGCAACCATTAACGGTATCGGGGAGCGAGCCGGCAATGCGTGCATGGCGGAAACTGTCATGGCACTGCGTACACGGGCTCCCTTGTTCAATTTAGAGACAAACATCATCACGAAGGAGATTTGGCGGACGAGTCAGCTCGTGAGTGGCTTGACCGGCATGGTCGTTCAGCCCAATAAAGCGATTGTGGGGGCGAATGCGTTCGCGCACCAGGCGGGGATTCACCAGGACGGCATGCTCAAAAATCCGCGCACCTATGAAATCATGGACCCCTCGGACGTGGGAGTCAGCGAAAGCCTTCTGGTACTCGGCAAGCTAAGCGGACGCAACGCGTTGCGCTCGAAACTTGAAAAGCTCGGATATCACGTGGAAGGCGAAAAGCTCGACCAAGTCTCCA
>Ga0307476_10001054_pt1 | contig 17679 bp, 16 predicted proteins | sample atmos_gasesECM2C_2_FD_203314 | JGI IMG/M metagenome (GOLD analysis project Ga0307476, IMG submission 203314) | Hardwood forest soil microbial communities from Morgan-Monroe State Forest, Indiana, United States - atmos_gasesECM2C_05 | ecosystem: Environmental > Terrestrial > Soil > Temperate... | reverse complement strand
CGTGGCCTTGAACCCATCCGCCACTTCGAGCGTGTTCTTCAATCCCGCTGCGTTTCGCGTTCGCTTCGCGTAAAGCCGGATGATGTAAGGAATGAGCCCGTTATTGCCAGGACACAGCAATCCGAACATGTGAATCACGCCCGCAAGCGCTCGCACCGTATATGCGCCTCGGCTGAAACCAAACAGATAGACATTGTCTCCGTCTTCGTAGACATTCATCAGATAGCGGTAGGCGTCGCCGACGTTCGCCAGGAGCCCCGCTCCAAAGGCCAAGCCCATCACCACAGACCAAGTTTCGCTAATCTTGTTATGAGCGGTCGGCGCACCCATGGTGCCCACGCCTGGATGGTAATAGCCGACCTGACGCTTGCCGTCGATGATCAGCACACTGTAGAGCTTGACTACGTTGGAATTGTGGTCCCCGAATTGGTTTCCCGTTCCGTCGCAGCAGATAACTATATTCTTGGCCATATGGCTCCCGGAAAAAGCAGGAGTTAGAAGCGTGGCCCACAAGAGGAGCAGCAGTCTAGCACAGTGCGGCGAAGAAGCTGAGCCGCGGTCCGTCTTGTTCGGCTATCGTAAGATCCTCTTCATTTGCCCTTGGGATAGCCCATTTCCGCTTTCCGTTAATCGTCTCGACAAGACTGCCCACTCGTTTAAACTAATTCGTCGCTAAAGGAGGCTTTTCGTGAAGCGCATGCTTCTAGCCATCTGTCTGCTCTCGCTCGCTGCAGGCTCCGTTGATGTTGCCGCACAGGTCCATCCTTACCGGGACGGCACTCCCGGGGTTACGGGATATCGCTCCGAAGTCCTGGCTCTGGTCATGATCCAGGGAGACGAATTCACACGCCTCGCCGAGGCCATCCCAGCGGAGAAGTATTCGTGGCGGCCCGCACCGGGCGTTCGTTCCGTCGCCGAGGTACTTCTGCACGCGGCCGCGGCGAACTACAACATGTACAAATCCGTTGGCATGCCTCCGCCCGCCGGGTTGGATGTGGCTGGCCTTGAGACCTCCACCACGGACAAGGCGAAGATTATTGGCACCTTGATCGATTCCTACGCCCACGCCCGCAAAGCGATCACAACCCTGCCGGATGCCGATCTGGAAAAGACTATGGACTGGTCGGGCGGCAAGATTACCGAGCGTGGCGTTCTGCTTTTCATCGTCCCCCATATTGCCGAGCACCTGGGACAATTGATCGCCTACGCCCGCGTCCTCGGAGTGGTTCCACCGTGGACGGAAGACGAGCAGAAGAAGGAAGCGGAAAAGAAGAATGCGCCTGCGCAGGGGAAATAGAAGCCGCACCGAACCCGCCGTTGTGCTAGATTCAGAAGTTTCATGGACGCTGCTCCCACCATCTCAACCCAGGGTCTCACCCGGCGCTTCGGAGAACTCCTCGCCGTGGACGGCATCGATCTGCGCGTGGCGCCGGGACAGTTCTTCGGCTTCCTCGGCCCCAACGGCGCCGGCAAATCCACAACCATCAAGATGCTGACCGGGCTGCTTGCTCCCAGCTCGGGGCGCATCGAAATCCTCGGACTCGATCTCACTGCGAGTCCGGTCGAAGTGAAGCGGCAAATCGGTGTCGTCCCCGAAGGCATGGCCTTGTTCGGGCGCCTGACGGGGTCGGAGTTCCTGAACTTCGCCGGACGCATGTATGGCCTCGACCGCGAAACCGCGGCGAAGCGCAGCGCAGAATTGCTTGACTTCATGCAGCTCGCCGACCAGCCAAAAAAACTGGTCACCGACTACTCGCATGGCATGCAGAAAAAGCTGGCCATGGCCGCGGCCGTGATTCATGGACCGAAGGTGCTTTTCCTCGACGAACCATTCGAAGGCGTGGACGCCATCGCCGCTGGAACGCTGAAGGCGATGCTGCAAGGCATGATTGCGCGCGGAGCCACGATTTTTCTGACATCTCATGTGCTGGAAATCGTGGAGCGCCTGTGCAGCCACGTTGCCATCATTCATCAGGGACGGCTAGTGGCTCAAGGATCGCTGGAGGAATTGCGCGCCGGAGTGGACGCGCAAACGACTGCAGCATCGGGCGATGGCTTGCGTGACGGTTCAACGCCAACTGGAGAAAAGATGACCCTGGAACAGATCTTTTTACGGACCGTAGGTGGTTCGCGTCATACCGAGCAAGAGCTTTCGTGGCTGGGATAATGAACTTCAGTTAACGAGAGCTGCGGGTTCGAGATGGCCGCACGAGAGAAAGAATGGGCAACCCACACTTGGCCGAGATTGCCACACGCACTGATAACGAGCATGCCCTGCCTGCATACAGAGTGCTTTACGATGGGCAGTGTGAGATTTGTCAGGCTTGTGTGGCATGGCTGAAAACACTGGATTACAAAGGCAATACGATCTGCCTTCCGATCGATACCTCGGCTTTATCGGCCTGCGATTCTCGGCTCAGAATGGACGAGTGCCTGCAGCAATTGCATGTCGTGACTCCTGAAGGTGAAATTCGCGTCGGCTGGGATGCGGTCACTTGTTTGGCGCGATTGTTCCCATCTACCCGCTTCGTGGGCAGATTGGGAGAGTGGTTCCCCTTTCGCCAGGCGGGCCGGCTCTGCTATCGGCTCGTCGCTGCCAATCGATATTCCCTCAGCAAATGTCGCGGTGGCGCTTGTCATGCAGCAAAACCGGATGCAGTGCGGAGACAAGCGAAATTGTCGGCATTCTGGTCATGCTACACACTTGGCTTCTTCATTCGATTGCCACTTGTCTTGTGGGCAGCGGTCAGCGCTGCCGTGCACAGGGTAAAGCTTTTCGCCCAGACCTACCACAAGTGCCTGCATCTGCTAAACGGCAAGTTGACAGTTTTATTTCTGAACGGCGCCTTGCCTAATACTGTGCCGTTGCTGTTCGGCGAACTGTTCACAGCGATTGTCTACGATGGCGTCGCATTCGATCCGGGTTCCCCCAAGATGCGAAGATCGCTCGCAGCCCACCTGCGGCACGCAAAGCCGAGGATTACAAAAATCGTCGCTACACATGCCCACGAAGAACACGTTGGCAACCTCAATTGGCTGTCCGAGCTGACCGGCGCTCCAGTCTGGGTTTCGGCGATGACCGCCCAATTCCTGACGCCGTTCAAAAAGCTCCCTTGGGTGCGCGCTACCATAATCGGGCAGCCTCCAAACCTGAGGCCGCCTTATCACGTTCTAAGCGAGACCCTAGACACCGAATCCGGCCACCTACAAGTGCTGGCGACTCCCGGACATTGTGATGACCACATCGTTCTATTCGATCTCAAGGAGAAACTGCTGTTGGCAGGCGATGCATTTATGGGCAGCTACTTTGCCACCCCAAATCCTGATGTCGACAGCCTGCAGTGGCTGACGAGTCTCGAACGTCTGATGGAACTCGATATTGAAATCCTTGTCGAAGGACACGGGCACATCCACACATTGCGGACCGATATTCCGGATTTTCCCGGCGTGGTGATTCGTGAAGACCCAAAGGTTGCAATCATGCAGAAGTTGGAATATCTACGCTGGCTGCGGGAACAGATTGAAGCGGGGTTTCAGGAGCAGCTTCCGGTGCGTGTCATCGAGGCGAGTTGTTTTCCCTGGGGCAAACGCACCTCGTGGGAAAGCTGCGCGACTGACGAATGCATCCGCGTGCTGAGCCTTGGCCATTTCTCTCGCACGGAACTGGTGCGGAGTTTTGTTCGCACCAGTTCCGAGCCACTCCCAACCGTCTACGAAGTGCGAATCTCTGGAGGCAACCAGCAACGTCCATGAGTGAACTTGCTCCCGGCGTCCACCGCCGCGCCCAACTAGCAGCGATCGCATGGCTGCGCTGGCGTCTCTTCGTAAATGCCCTGCGTTCCACCCGCGGCCAGCTCGAGTTGATCTCGCACATCTTCGTGTCGATCGCGTTCGCCATCGGCGGACTCGGCGGCGCTTTTGGCATGGCCGTCGCCACATATTTCTTCATCACCACGGGCAAGACAGAGATGATCGTGCTACTGCTCTGGTCGGTATTTATCTTCTGGCAAGTCTTCCCCGTCATGGCGACCGCTTTCACCAACAATCCCGACTCCACCGACCTGCTGCGCTTCCCACTCAGCTACCGCTCGTATTTTCTCGTGCGCATGGGATACGGCGCATTCGACCCCGCAACCGCCCTGGGCAGCATGTGGTTGATCGGAATCCTGGTGGGCGTTGGATTTGCCAAGCCAGCACTATTGCCCTGGACGCTGCTGGTGTTGCTCACCTTTGCCGCGTTCAATTTGGTGTTGATGCAGATGGTATTCGCCTGGGTGGAGCGCTGGCTGGCGCAGCGCCGCACCCGCGAGGTCATGGGCATTTTATTTGTCCTGCTGATGCTGAGCTTTCAGTTGATCGGGCCTCTGACGCACTACTTCGAGAAGCAGTCACGGTCCGGTGCGCAGCAATATGTGCATCGCTACGTCGAACTTCTGGCGCCCGCACAGGGAATCCTTCCACCCGGGCTGGCCGGTGATGCCATCGCGCAGGCGGTCTTTTCGCGATTCATGGTGGGATTCAGCTCTCTGGTGCTCCTGTGCGCATTTGTACTGGTCGTAGGCTATTGCCTGCACGTTCGCCTGCTGGCCCAGTATCGCGGCGAGAACTTGAGCGAAGTGCCAAAGTCGTCAGCGCTACCTAGAGATCGGTCGCTCCGGTTGGGCTGGAATCTGCCTGGATTCTCCACTCCGGTGTCAGCCGTTTTCGAAAAAGAAATCCGTTATCTCCTGCGCAGCGGCCCCATGCTGCTCACCCTGATCATGCCAGTTTTCGTTCTGGTGGTCTTCCGCTTTGGAGCTTTGAACTCTGCCCGGCACTCTGGCGCGTTCCTGGCGCGGACTCCAGACCTGGCATTCCCAGCAGCTGCGGCCTACACGCTGCTGGTGCTGACCAATCTGGCGTATAACAATTTTGGCGGCGATGCCGGGGGCATACAGTTCTTCTACGCGTCTCCGGTAGATTTCCGTGACATCGTGCTCGCCAAGAATCTCACCCACGCCAGCATCCTGGCCGTGGAGGTTCTCGCGGCATGGATCGCGGTCGGGTTTCTCTACGGAAGGCCGGGCCTCGACGTCACCATCGCCTCGCTAGCCGGCCTGTTGTTCGCTGCGCCGGTGAATTTCTCCGCCGGCAACCTGCTCTCGATCTACTCGCCTAAAAAACTGGACTTTTCCTCGTTCGGACGTCAGCGGGCCTCCCAGACAACTGTGCTAATAAGCCTAGGCGTACAACTTTTCGTCGTAGGCGTGGGAGGCGTCGCGTTCTGGATTGCCCGGTTGTACGGCAACTTCTGGATCGCGACCGTTATCCTGCTGGTGTTGGCAGGGATTTCGCTCTCGGCTTACCGGATGATTCTTAAGCGCATGAGTGGTTTAGCCCAGGACCGCAGGGAAACACTCGTGGCTGAACTGTGCCGGGCCTAGTCGGTCTCTCCTCTCAAAAACATGCAGTCGCTCTAGGAGTTGCGCAAAGGGTTGCGCAGAACCTAGAATGCAGTGCTCGCTCGCGAGCCAACCGTTTCTCACCCTGGAGGCAACATGACAAGAGGCAACATGACAATAAGAAGGACAGTATTGACGCTGGTAATGCTGTTTGTGGGCCTGACGATTTGCTCGGCTCAAAACCCAAGTCTGGGAACCTGGAAGCTGAACGAAGCCAAGTCGAAGATACCTGCCGGATCCCCAAAGAATAGTACCGTAACGTATGAGGCCGCTGGCGACAGCATCAAAGGCACGATCGACGGGGTCGACGGTCAAGGGAAGCCCACCCACACCGAGTGGACGGGTAAATTCGACGGCAAAGACTATCCGGTCACCGGCGATCCCACTTCAGACACCCGGGCCATCAAGCAGATCGACGACCATCACTACCAGTTGACAGTCAAGAAAGCCGGTAAAGTTACCCTGACTGGTAAGGCCGTGATCGCGGCTGACGGCAAGAGCCGAACCGTCACTGTGAGCGGAATGGATTCGATGGGCATGAAAACCGAAGCAGTTTCCGTCTACGACAAGCAGTAAAACCCGGGGCTGTCCGAACCCGTGGCCAGTGCCGGTGAGCAGTTGAATTTCGCTGCCCACTGATCACTGGCCACTGATCACTTCTCCTCCGGATTCGCCAGGAACCGATATCCCACGCCACGCACAGTCAGCAAGTGACGAGGCTGGGCGGGATCGTCTTCGATGTAGCGCCGCAGTCGGACGATGAAGTTGTCGATGGCGCGGGTGTCCGTATCCTCGTGCAGACCCCATACTTCCTCGAGAATCTGCTTGCGGGAAACTACGCGTCCATCGTTGCGCACCAGGTGGCGCAGCAGTTCCGATTCCATCAGCGTAAGGTGAATGACGTTGTCGGCGGTACGCAGCTCGAGCGTGCCGAAATCGATGGTTCTGCCATTGAAGGAGAATGTTCCGAAATCGCTCACGCTGCCCGACTCAGACACGGCCGGAGCGGCATCCGCATTTCCCTTGCCAGTTTGCATCCACTGACTGCGCCGCAGCAGTCCTTGCAATCGCGCCAGCAGGATTGACAGGTCGAAAGGCTTGGGCAAATAATCGTCCGCTCCCGCCGCAAACCCTTTCAGCACGTCCTCCGGTTGGCCGCGAGCAGTCAGCATTAGCACCGGGACATAATTCCGCGCTGCACGCAATTCTGAAACCACGCTGAAACCGTCTTTGCCGGGCAGCATGATGTCGAGCACGATGGCATCGAAGTTTTCCTTCTTTTTGAGTAAACGATCGGTGGCGGCTTCCCCGTCGCCTACAACCTCGGCAGAGTAGCCTTCAGCCTCCAGGTTGAATTGCAACCCCTGCGCCAGATGCGCTTCATCTTCCACCACGAGAACTCGGCTCATGCGATTTCCTTCATGATATCGACCTCGGCAGCTCCATCGTAATCGTGGCGCCGTGGCCTTCGCCCGCGCTTTCCGCAAACACTCTGCCGCCGTGTTTTTGCGCAATCGACTTCACAATGAACAAGCCGAGCCCCGTCCCTTTCACATGCGCGAGCGAGCGGTGGCTGACGCGGTAGAAGCGCTTGAAGATGCTCTTCACATCGTCGGGAGGAATGCCGACCCCGTGGTCCTGCACACTGAGCACTATGCGCTTTTCGTCGGGCACTACCAGGCGCACCTGAACATCCACATGCTCGCCGGAATATTTGATGGCGTTGTCGAGCACGTTGAAAACGGCTGTGCGAAGGTCTTCATCACTGCCCAGGACGCGGACCCCAGCCCCATTGCTCGGCGCTTCCTCATAGCGGAGAGCTTCCAGAGGAAGATGATGGCGGGTGCGGGCGGCGTCCATGCACTCGCGCACGAGTTGCCGAAAGTCGACGGGCGACTTTTGCTTTCCAGCTTTCTTGTCCCCGGCGCGGCCGGCGCGCAGCACTTGCTCCACGGTCTCCGTGAGTCGGTCGGTGTCGCTCAGCATCACCCGGTAAAACTCCTGCTTCTGCGGTTCCGGCAAGTCGCGGCGCTGCAAGGTTTCGAGATGCAGTCGGATGGAGGCGACCGGCGTCTTCAGTTCGTGAGTGACGGCGTTGATAAAGCTGTCGTGCTGCTCACTGCGGCGAAGCTCACGCACCAGAAAGCTGGTGTTCACGATCATCCCCGCGATGATCAAGGCAAAAAAGATGATGCCGAAGAACAGCAGCACGCCCTCGCGCCAGTTAAGGATGATCCATCCAACATTAAGGGCAACCGCCAGCGCCACCAGGGTGATGCCCAGGAAGAGGAAGAAGACGATAGTCCCGCGGCGGCTCGTGATGCGCATGGCGACAGGGTGATTTTAGCGCGTTTGGAGACTGCGCCCGGACTAAGGATCAAAATCTTAACCACAGAGGACACGGAGGAACACAGGGTAAGCCGCAAACGACAATCTTTATCTTGCGTTCCTCGGTGACCTCTGTGGTTAAGATTTACCGCAGGCAGCAAAAACCCCGATCGCGATGATCGGGGTCGAATTTCCGAGGATTGCAAGAAGGGCTAATCTCCCGCCGCCGCACCTTCCGCAAGAGAACCCGTAACCAACCGTCCATTCGGAGCAGCGACCAGCCCGTTCTCCAAGTCAGCCAGCCGTACGCGCTTCACATCCCAAGCCAACCCGAGCGTCTTCAGCGCCCAGATGCCGTACCAGTTCACGTCGACCTCATACCAGGTGAAGCCATGCTGCGCCGCCGTCGGATGCGCGTGGTGATTGTTGTGCCAGCCTTCCCCGAACGTCAGCAAAGCCACCCACCAGCTGTTCGTGGAAAGATCGCGCGTGGAAAAACGCCGCGTGCCCCAGGAATGCGTCGCCGAATTCACCAGCCAGGTAGCGTGCAAGCCAACCACGGTACGCATGAAGATGCCCCACATCAGGAAAGGCAGCCCGCCGATAGCGAGCAGGATCACGCCCAGCACAATCATGGGAACGTAGTGATATTTCGTGATCCAGACGTGAAATTTATCTTTGGCGAGGTCGGGAACGTAGCGGGCCAGCGTGGTCGTGTCATGGTGCATCGACTTGCCCATGAGAATCCATCCCATGTGCGCCCACCATTTACCCTCGATCGGCGAATGCGGATCGCCATCCGCGTCCGAGTATTGATGATGAATGCGGTGCGTGGCTACCCAGAAAATCGGTCCACCTTCGAGGGCGAGCGTGGCGCAGACGGTCAGGAAATACTCCACCCACTTCGGCGTCTTGTAGCCGCGGTGCGTGAGCAGGCGATGATAGGCCATGCCGATGCCTAGGCTGCCCGAAACCCACCACAAGAACATCGCGACGAACAACGCCTTCCATGTGAAGAAGAAAAGCGCTGCCACGGCTCCCACGTGAAACAGCCCCATGAAGATCGCCGTCACCCAGTTGATTTCGCCGTTAGCGGCTTGCCGTTTTTCCAGGCTTTCCAGTTCCATATCCAAAGTAGTTCCTCGTTCGGCTGGTCTCGAATTCTCTGACGCCTGATCTAACGTATCAAGGGACCGGGGTAAAGCACTGTAATACTTGTGTAATAGCAAGACTGGCGGGCATTACGGAGGTACCAGAGGAAGGTAACTAAGAGAGCGCGGTCCGGAAGGCCGCGCCCTCGACGAACGAAACCAAGTTCAAAGTCACTAGCGAGCCGATCAGCCTTCAGGCGCTCTTCGGCAGCTGCTTCATAGCCTCTTCCATCTCTTCCATCGTCACATCGCGTTTGTGAGTTCCGATCGACCATTTATGGCCGAAGGGGTCGGCCAGCTTCCCGTAGCGGTCGCCCCAGAACATATCTGCGACCGGCATCTCGACGGTGGCTCCAGCCTTCACAGCGCGATCAAACGCCGAGTCCACATCCTCAAGATAAATGTGCAGTCCCATGCCCGCACCGCCGGTGGACTGCGGTGACAAAGACCCGAATTGCGGGAACTCGTCGGCGAGCATGATGACAGAGTCGCCGATGCGCAGTTCGGCATGCATGACTTTGCCGTCCGGTCCCTTGCTGACGCCCTTTTCCACCGCGCCAAACGCCTGCTTGTAGAACTCGATGGCGCGAGCGGCATCGCGGACCGTCATATATGGAGTAATCGTGTGGTAACCCTTGGGAACAGCTTCAACAGCCATAGTGCCCTCCTCGTGCGAGATCTGGTGCGAAATCCAGCGGCACGAAGTTTACATCAAGAAGCGGCTCTCGGTATCAAAGCAGTGTTAAAACAGCTCGCCAACGAGGAGTTGCGTCAGCCCGAGCCGAATCAGAAGAACCTGGTCACTCCCTCTTCCATGACCACTACTCGATCCTCGATCCCCGCCGAACGCGCCTCCTGCTCGAGCAGCTGCAACGGCTCATCTACGGGCTCGTGCGACAGCCGAAAGCTTCCATAGTGCATGGGCACCATCCAACGCGACTTCAGGTCGAGAAAGGCGCGGGTAGCGTCGGCCGGACTGGTATGCACATTGCGGAAGCTGGCCGGATTGTAGGCGCCGATGGGAAGCAACGCGAGCTCCGGCGACAAGCGGCGACCAATTTCGCGAAAGCCCGCGAAATAAGCGGTGTCCCCGGCGTGATAAACCGAGTGTTTCGCCGCCTGCAATACATAGCCGCCGTAGCCGCGATGCGAATCCTTGAGAATCCGCGCGCCCCAATGCCGGGACGGCACGTGCGTTACCGACAAACTGCCATGCCGCGAACTGTTCCACCAGTCAAGCTCGATGATCTCAGAGAAGCCCAGGTCGGAGATCAGATCCGTCACATGGCTGGGAATTATGATGGCCGGGGCCGTTCCGCGGACGCGCAGATTGTTCTGCACAATGGCCCGCAACGACGGCCGGTGCAGATGGTCAAAGTGCGCGTGCGTCACCAGCACCAGATCGATGGCCGGCAGGTCGCGTACCTTAAGCCCGGGACGCCGCAGACGCTTCAGCACAAATAACCAGCGCGCAAAGTTCGGATCGATCATCACGCTCTGTCCGCCGATCTGCAGGAAAAAGCTGGAATGCCCGATGAAAGTTACGCCCAGCTCGCCATTGGACGCCAGACGCGGCGTGTGCGTCTCTCCGCAGAGCGGGGTTACCGCCGAATGCCGCACCAGGCGCCCGAACTGCGACGCACGCTTGCGGAGCGCGGGATTACGAAGCGTTTGCTTGATCATCCTGAAGCTGTCTACTCTATTGGATGAATGCCGCCAGCTACTGGCTCTATTTTAGTCCAGGACAGAAGATCAGGCGCGTAATTCCGGCGGTTCCACCCTACCGATCCTGGATCGGAGGCCGCGCCGCACCGCCAGAAACAGACGTTCCAATCCAAGCACGGCTTTAGGCTATCTTGCTTGACCTCAATCCTCTCGCTCATATCTAATCCGGAAGGTCCCGTCATCACGAGGAGAAGTTCACTAGGAGAAGTTCAGAAATGCGAGTTGCTTTCTTGGGCTTGGGAATTATGGGGCACGCCATGGCCACGAATCTGGTCAAGGCGGGCCACGAGGTCACGGTCTGGAACCGCACACCCGGCAAACTGGTGGAAGGCGCAGGCATGGCACCCACTCCAGCGGCGGCGGCACAGGGTGCCGAAGTAGTCTGGATGTGCGTTTCCGATACTGCAGCGGTCGAAAAGATATTGTTTGGCTCCGACGGTGTCGAGCAGTCACTGGCCGAGGGCATGATCATCGCCGATTCCAGCACCATTTCTCCCTCTGCCACTGTTAAATTTGCCGAGCGCGTTCGCACGCGCGGCGTAGCCTATGTCGACGCTCCCATGACCGGATCGAAGATCGGCGCCGGCAATGGCTCGCTGATTTTCATGGTTGGTGGAGACGAGGCAACCATCGACCGCCTCAATCCTTTGTTCGCGGCCATGGGAAAAAAGATTTTCCGCATGGGCGAGACCGGTAAGGGCCAGGCAACGAAGCTGGCGATGAACCTGCAAATTGCGCTCATTTATGAGGGTTTTGCCGAGGCGCTCACTCTCGCCACCAAACTCGGCGTGGACCCGAAGCAACTGGTCTCGCTCATCGAGGCCACGATGGTGCGCTCTGGCGTCGTCGAATACAAGGCTCCCTTCGTCCTGCAGCGCGACTTCACCCCCAATTTTCCGCTGCGCCTCATGCACAAGGACATCCTGCTCACCCTCGAAGCTGCAAAAGAAGCCCGCGTCAAATTACCCGCTCTCGAAACCGTGGAAGAGATCTACGAAATGGCCACCGAAGACGGCCACCGTGATCTCGACTACGCCGCAACCCTCACTCTCCTCGAAAAGTGGGCGGGGGTTCAGGTCAAGGGCGAAGCGGCGTAACTGCGTTGACGCGCTGCAGTTTGGCTCCTAATATTGTCGCCACAGAGCGCGCCTCTTCCTTGATCGGCCCAACATGATCGGTCAAACCATCTCGCATTATCGCATCGTCGAGAAACTCGGCGGCGGCGGGATGGGTGTGGTCTACAAAGCCGAAGACATAAAGCTCGGGCGTTTCGTAGCTCTCAAGTTCCTGCCCGATGACGTCGCTAAAGACCCCCAGGCGCTCGCCCGTTTTCAGCGCGAAGCCAAGGCTGCCTCGGCGCTGAATCATCCCAACATCTGCACGATCTACGAAATTGACGACCAGCATGGGCAAGCCTTCATCGCCATGGAGTTTCTGGATGGCCTGACACTGAAGCACCGGATCGCCGGGCGTCCCCTCGAAGCTGAGCTGCTTCTATCGCTCGCCATCGAGATTGCCGACGCCCTCGACGCAGCCCACGCAGAAGGCATCGTCCACCGTGACGTCAAACCCGGCAACATTTTCATCACCAAGCGCGGACACGCCAAGGTTCTCGACTTCGGCTTGGCCAAGGTCACGGTCCCGAGCAGTTCCTCCGGCCAGGTTGACGCGGAAAACACACTGACAAGGACTGCCGACGAAGCGCATCTGACCAGTCCGGGAACCGCGCTGGGCACAGTGGCCTACATGTCACCCGAACAGGTGCGAGGCAAGGAACTGGACACCCGCACTGATCTCTTCTCCTTCGGCGCGGTATTGTACGAAATGGCAACCGGGGTATTGCCATTCCGAGGTGACACCTCAGGCATAATTTTTGACGCCGTCCTGAATCGCCCTCCGACCGCTCCTGCGCGCCTGAACCCTGATGTGTCGGCGGAGTTGGAGCGCATCATTAACCGGGCGCTGGAGAAAGACCGCGACTTGCGCTATCAGCACGCCTCTGAAATGCGGGCTGAATTGCAACGGCTAAGGCGCGATACAGATTCGAGCCGACATGTGGTCGCCGTGAGTGCTGAATCGGCTGGCTCAGTCCCGGCAGTCGCCCAGACTGCGAACACTAGCGGCAGCTCCAGTGCGGTAGCCGTCGCGCGCCAGCACAAGCTGGGAGTTGGCATCACAAGCCTGGTTGCGATTGTGCTCGTGGCGGCCGCCGCCTATGGCGTCTATGCTTTCCTTCTCCACAACCGATCCTTTCCCTTTCAAAACTTCTCGGTCAATAAAGTTACGGAAACTGGCAAGGCCACTCTGGTCGCAATCTCTCCCGACGCAAAATACATCTTGACTGTCGTGGATGACAAAGGACAGCAAAGCCTGTGGCTGCGGAACGTTCCGACGAACAGCAACACTCAGGTCATGCCCCCCGAGCCGCTGCATTACCTGGGCCTGCGGTTCTCTCCCGACGGAAACTACCTTTATTTTGTCCGCGGTGAACCGGGAGAAGCGCTCAAGAATCTTTATCGCGCACCAGTCCTTGGCGGCACGCCGCAAAAGCTGGCCACCGACGTGGACACGAACATAACTTTTTCCCCCGACGGCCGCAGTCTTGCATACGCAGTGGATAACAATCCCGAACTCGGCAAGTTCCGTCTCATAGTTCATTCCCTTGAGACCGGCGAGGAGAAAACTCTGGTCACCGGTATCGCGAAGCAAATGTTGAGAGACCCGGCCTGGTCGCCCGACGGCAAGACTATCGTGTGCTTAATCAACGAACCCGCGGGAGCCATAAGCGGCCTGGTCGCAGTCGACCCGCTCTCCGGCAAACAAAGTATTTTTTTCCTTTCCCAATGGGGTTCGTTGAATAAACCCGTGTGGCTGCCTGATGGAAGCGGTCTGCTCGCCCTATCGTCCGACCAGGAAACCCATCACTCCCGTAGCCGAATCGTAGAAGTCTCGTATCCCGATGGGAAGATCCGCGCCGTAACTCACGACACCAGTGACTATTCCGACCTTAACATCGCCGCCGATGGACACACCCTGGCGGCCATTCTTCAACAAAGCCACCGCGATCTTTTCGTAATGCCCGCGTCGGCTTTGGGAAGCGGCCAAATTGAGCAACTGACCTCCGGCGCTCCAGTCCCGCACTTTTCCTGGACGCCGGATGGACAAATGATTCTTGAACAGGATTACCTTCTTCACCTTTTCAACCCCGAATCCCGCAGCAAGACTCCGATTACTTCGCCTCAGGACGGCGGCGCATTCGGACCCGATGCCTGCGCCAACGGTCGCTACGTTGTGTCCACGATTGCTGGCCACGGCGGAGTGATCGCACTAAGAGTCTGGCGCATGGATGCCGGCGGCGGAAACCTGAAACTGCTCAGTGACGGCACACTGGATGAAGCCGCGGTTTGCTCCCCAGACGGGAAATCGGTTTATTACTCCGACATCTCCAACGGCGCAAAACTAAACAAGGTGCCTTTGGACGGAGGGAAGCCGGAACGACTCACCGAACTTCCCGCCTACCGATTCGATATATCTCCCGACGGCAAGGTGGCAGCTTTTGCCACCTTTGCGTCCACCAGCGCAGCCAAGGAACAACTGGCGTTAGTGCCCGTTGATTCTCCACAGCAAACGAAACTGCTGGACCTGCAACACCCTGTCCAGGGACCTCTGCATTTCACCCATGATGGCAAGGCTGTCGTTTATTCTTTCCATGACCGGGGCGGCGCGGATAACCTCTGGCTTCAACCTCTTGACAGTTCCCCGGGGAAGCAAATCACCAACTTCAAGTCGGAACGCATCTGGGACTTTCACTGGTCGTTCGACGGCAGCAAGCTGGGCCTGGTCCGCGGCCACACGGATTCCGATGTTGTGCTGCTGGAAGAGTCGAAACCATAGCGTGGATCAAGGGTCTTTACACTTTCAGTATGCCAGCAGAATTCGCAGATCGCGAAGGTTGTTTCCTGTGGGCCCGGTCTCGATCGTGTCGCCCAGAGAGCTGAAGAACGGATAGGCGTTAAACTTTTCAAGCGCCGGCAAGACTCCCAGGCCGCTCGATTGCGCACGCGTTACCGTGCTTCCATCCGCTACCGCGCCGGCTGCTCGACTGTTTCCATCCACTCCGTCCGTTCCAGCGCTGACTACTGTGATGTTCTCTCCAGCGATCCTCGCGGCGCACGCCAGAGCGAACTGCTGGTTGCGCCCGCCGATGCCCCCGTTCGTGACTCTGACAGTCACTTCCCCGCCAGAGATTAAGCAAACACGCTCCGATTCGTCTCTCAGCTCACGCAGGCGTTTCAATAGATATTCTGCTGCGCGCTCGTAATCCCAATCATCGCAAGAGTCGTCCACGTGCACGGCAAATCCGGCACGCTCGGCCGCGCGCTTCGCCTGCTCGACTGCTGTCTGGTTCGAGAGAATCGTCCACCAGCGTGAACGGTAGAATGCCTGATCGTCGGACTTCGGCGTTTCTTCCAGAGCATGCCGTTCAAAAAGCTCGCGCGAGGAGTGCGGAAACTGCTGCAATAGCCCGTGCTTCTCCGCGATGCGATAGCAATCCTCCACACTGGTTGAGTCTGGCATGGTTGGACCGGACGCGAGAGCATCAGGAGTCTCGTCGGGAACATCGGAGACCAGCAGTGAAACCTGCTGCGCCGGAAAAGCCGCTTGCGCCAGCCGTCCGCCTTTGACTGAAGAAAGATGTTTGCGAATGGCGTTGATTTCCGCGATGGGCGCGCCCGAATGCACTAGAGCACGATAGGTCGCGATCAGATCGTCCAGTGAGACCTCATCGTCGATGGGTCGCTCGACGATCGACGAACCTCCTCCGCTGAGCATGAAGATGACGAGCGACGCCGCGGTTTGCGCGTCCAGCGCCTTGCGAATGGCGGCTGCCGCGCGGATGGATTCGGCATTGGGCGTGGGATGTCCTCCGCGAAAATAGCGGAAACCGCGCATCTGTGCAGGTGGTTCAACCGAACACGCCACGATGCCTTCGAGCGAAGACTCGCCGACCTGCTGGGTGAGAGCTTCGGCCATCGTGTGTCCGGCCTTGCCGATGGAGACCACCAGGACGCGCGAGTAGGCTTGCAGATCGTAAAGATCCTCGCAAACGCGCAACACGCCGCGTTCGCAGTGCACATGCCGCGCAAATGCTTTGGCAATCGAGGCCTCGGCCAGCGCGTGACGGAAGATCTCACGAGCGGTGTCGCGCATTTTGTGGAACTGCGATTCGCGCTCGGCGTCAGACATGGGCAGGATTATAAAGACAGGTCTCGCACGATTTCCTGGCGTACCCAACCTTCAATCGTTTCCCGCAACTCGCGCAACCGTCCTTCGAAAAAATGATCGGCACCTTCAATCAGCACGAGCTTTTTCGGCTCTGGCAGCGACGTGACCAGAGCCTCCAGCTTTGCGCTTGGACCAAACGGATCGCGTGCGCCGCTGACAAACAATTTAGCTTTGGCGCAATCCTGCAAGAATTCGAGTTTGTAAATGCGCGGCTCTTCGGTGTCAGCGGCGACAGGAATCGCCGGAACACCCACGCCAATCAACCCCTTCACTCGCGCATCAGGGCATGCAGCTCGCAACCCGACCGCTGCACCGAAGGAGAATCCCGCAAACATCAGCGACAGGTGGAACTCCGCGTCCAGCCAGTCGAGAGCGGCTCGAACATCCTCAACTTCACCGTTGCCGTTGTCGTGCTCTCCCTGGCTAAGTCCAGTCCCGCGGAAGTTGAAGCGCAGCACGGGAAAGCCAAGACTGTTCAGCGCCTTCATGGTATGGAATACGACCTTGTTATGCAGCGTTCCGCCAAACAGTGGATGCGGATGGCAAACTACCGCAGCGTGAGTTGCGTTCTCCGCGCCTGCGTTGAGCAGGGCTTCGAGTCTTCCTGCCGGACCTTCGAGGAAGAGCGATCGAATGGTTGAGTTAGCGGCGATCACAGTATCCAGATTACATGATGGCGATGGCACTGCGATTCGTAAAGCCGGTCTTCATTTATTACGGGCTTAGTTTATGCTCTTGCCATGGACGCTATCACGCTTACCCGGCAACTGGTCGACATCGAATCCATAACGGGCAATGAAGCGGCGGTTGGAAATTATCTGTACGGAGAACTTTGCCGGATTGGCTACCAGACGCGGCGCATGCCGGTGGAGGGCAATCGCTTCAACGTTTACGCGACGTCGCCGGAGCAGCCGCATCCGGCTGTGGTTTTCTCCACGCATATGGATACTGTTCCTCCGTTCATACAATCTTCGGAGGACGCCGCGCGCATTTATGGGCGCGGCTCGTGCGACGCCAAGGGAATCATCGCGGCGCAGATTGCAGCCGCGGAACGATTGCGGCGCGATGGAATTTATGTCGGACTTCTGTTTGTGGTGGGAGAAGAGCGCGACAGCCTGGGCGCGGAAGTGGCCAATGAATACGCGGCGAGCCATCAAGCGCACGGATGCAAGTACCTGATCAACGGCGAACCGACCGAGAACCGCATTGCGCTGGCCTCGAAGGGGACGCTGCGGGTTGAAGTCACGGCTTCCGGGCGCATGGCGCATTCGGCTTATCCAGAACTCGGTGAATCGGCTATTGATAAGTTGCTGGAGGCTCTCGTGCGGCTGCGGGCGATGCCGTTGCCGTCCGATCCGGATGTTGGTCCGTGTACTTTGAACATTGGACTAATCGAAGGTGGTCGAGCACCTAATGTGATTCCGGATTATGCTCATGCCGACTTGCTCTATCGTCTGGTTGGTCCCTCGCAAGATCTGCGACGTCAGATTCTCGCGACCGCGGGCGAGCAGGTGAAGATCGAATTCCCTCTGGAACTTCCCTTCCTGCGCTTTCGCACGGTTGATGGATTGCCGACGATGATTGCGGCGTTCACCACTGACATTCCTCGGCTGACGAACTGGGGCGAGCCGCTGTTGATTGGTCCGGGATCGATTCATGTCGCGCATACTGAGGGCGAGTTTATCGAGAAGAAGCAACTGGCGGAGGCGATTGATTTGTACTGTGCGATTGCGAAGAAGCTGTAGGGC
>Ga0307476_10001052_pt1 | contig 17687 bp, 29 predicted proteins | sample atmos_gasesECM2C_2_FD_203314 | JGI IMG/M metagenome (GOLD analysis project Ga0307476, IMG submission 203314) | Hardwood forest soil microbial communities from Morgan-Monroe State Forest, Indiana, United States - atmos_gasesECM2C_05 | ecosystem: Environmental > Terrestrial > Soil > Temperate... | reverse complement strand
GGCCCGGCAATCCCAGTATTGGATGGCTATCGATCGCAACTATGACGTCCTGTCCTACTAAACCCGCCGCATCGGCTGGACCGCCGGGTTCGACGTCGGAAATAACAACTCCCCAGTTTTGCGCCAGACCGAGACCAGTTGCCAGAGTCGGAGTAATCTCTTGCACGCCCACGCCAATTTCCGTTCGGTGGACGTATCCGTACTTCCTCAGCTCCTCATAGACGAACTTAACCGCGGCCGCGGGTATGGCGAATCCCAGGCCTTCACTGCCTCCGCCTTCGCTCAGGATAAACGTGTTCAACCCAACCACATAACCATCGAGATCCACCAACGGTCCGCCGCTACTCCCGGGATTGATGGGGGCGTCGGTCTGGACGTAGACCATAGGTTGGTCGGGATCGGGCTGGCGCCACACCGAGCTGACGATACCGAGAGTCACCGAGTTCTGTAAGCCTTCTGGACTTCCAATCGCCATCACAAACTCTCCGGGACGTACGGAATGGGTTGGTCCCAATGGCAATGTCGGAAAATCGTGGCCCTCGACCTTTAGTAAGGCCAGATCAATATCTTTATCTTCCCCCACCAGCCTGGCGTTTAGCACTTGGCGTTTACCCAAAGGGACAATCTCTAACCGCGAGTTGGCAGCTGGCGATGGTAGGACAACACGAATCTGTTGTGCTCCTTCCACCACGTGCGCGTTCGTCATAATATAGCCATTCGGATCAAGGATCACTCCGGAACCGATCGCGCGCTGCCGGATAACAAAGGAGGCTCCATCTTTACTCTTGTCGTCCTGGGACCCAAATCCGGTGACAGTGATCTGAACCACCGCAGGAGACACTTTGGCAGCCAGTGCCTGCAGTGAGTCATTGAATTGGTGAAGCAGGTCGGGAATGCGAGCTTCGGCTGTGTGTCCTGCAGCCCTTTCGGTCAGCGAGGCGTTGGCCGCTGCTTCCTGGGGCGTCGCGGTTGTGATCAGAACAAAGCTGATCAAACTCGTAATCAACAACACGCGCACTAATAGGAGTTTCATTAGCAGGCCCGTCTCAGAGAGAGAATGCTGCCAGAGGAATCGCTAGGAGGAGACCCATCAGCGCGCCTCCGTTGTTGCTGGAGCTCAGGCGGATATTCAATCACCCATCATGGATGCAAGGAGAATGAACAAAGTTACTAGACTAGCGTTCGGCGGTCCGAGCCAGTTTTAGTCGACGAACTTCACAAGTCTGCGTGAGACGATTTGAAACTTTTCGTGGCGTAGATACCTCTAGCATACGGGAGGACGACCGCCAAGCAAAAGGCAGGTCACGAAGCTCACTTTCTGTTTAAGGAAAGGCCTATACACCCATGATGCGAGCTCAAGACACAGATCACTTTCCCGAAATGCAACCGCTCCGCTTTCAGCGTCTTCCTGCAGAGGAACAATTGTGGCGGGCCTCTTCTTTCTTCCAAACCATGAGTGCCAGGCGCACCGTACGGTCGTTCTCACCGGAACCCGTGCCATTCGAGTTAATTGAGACAGCGATTAAGGCGGCAGCTACCGCACCCTCTGGCGCCAATCAGCAGCCGTGGCGCTTTGCGGTGGTCTCCGATCAAGAAGTGAAACGCCAGATCCGGGAAGCAGCGGAGATCGAAGAGAGAGAGTTTTATCACCGACGCGCTCCCCGCGAGTGGCTTGCCGCACTGCAGCCATTGGGTACAGATTGGCACAAGCCGTTTCTCGAGATCGCGCCTTACCTGATTGTTATTTTTCGGCTCGACTATGGTTTGAGCCATGATGTGGAGGGGCGCGAAACCAAAATCAAGCATTATTACGTTATGGAGTCGGTAGGAATTGCGGCGGGCTTCTTGCTGGCTGCGCTGCACATGGGTGGTTTGGCTACGTTAACCCATACGCCCAGCCCGATGGGATTTCTGAGCAAGATTCTAAACCGGCCGAAAAATGAGAAACCCTATCTATTGATTCCGGTCGGCTACCCAGCCGCGGAAGCCACTGTGCCTCAAATCACAAAGAAACCCTTGCCTCAAGTGTTAGAAGTGGTGGCTTAAAGGGGCAAAGCAAATAACCGCGCTTGCGTTCCAATGTCCCGGAGAAACGACGGATGACAAAAACCCGCAACCTTAAGTCACGAAGAGGACGCCAGCGCGGCCGGCTCGACGCACAAAATTGCAGAGTCGCAATCGCGCAGTTCGCTCCGGTTTACTTGGACAAAGCGGCCAGTCTGGTCCTAGCGTTGCAAATCGTTCAAGAGGCGAAGAAGCGAGGCGCAGAGCTCGTGGCGTTCGGAGAGACCTGGTTGCCAGGTTATCCCGCATGTCTCGACGTGTGTCCGAACGTCGGCTTATGGGAGCATCTCCCGACAAAGAAGGTGTTCGCCCGCTTAAGGCAGAACAGCGTTACGATTCCCGGTCCCGAAGTCGCTGCTTTGTGTGAAGCAGCCGGTGACCTTAAAATTGACATCGTGATGGGAGTAAACGAGCGTGTTGAGGCAGGCCCGGGAAACGGAACCCTCTACAACAGTCTGCTTACAATTACGTCCGAAGCAAAGCTGGCGAATCATCATCGCAAGCTCGTGCCGACTCACACAGAACGGCTGATATGGGGTAATGGCGACGGTCGTGGGCTGAGTTCGGTGAACACGAAAACCAGCCGCATCGGCGGATTGATCTGCTGGGAGCACTGGATGCCACTGGCCCGCATGGCCATGCACAACTCCGGCGAACATATCCACGTTGCGGTCTGGCCCACGGTACACGAACTTCATCAATTGTGTAGTCGGCACTATGCCTTTGAGGGACGCTGCTTCGTTTTGGCCGTGGGCTTAATGATGCCCTCGCACGATCTTCCCTCGGAGCTGCAAGCTGGCACAAATATGCAAAAGCGATCAGGGGAATGGCTGGAGCGCGGAGGCAGTGTAATTATCGCGCCCGACTCGCGCTACATTGTCGAGCCTGTATATGACCGCGAAGAGCTAATCGTCGCTGATTTGAATCTCGGCGAAATTGACCAGGAATTCCTGACTCTCGATGTGTCCGGGCATTACTCTCGGCCCGACGTGTTCACATTCCACACGAAAACGGAATAAGCTTTCCCGCAAGAGCAGCTTTCCGAGAAAGCGAACGTGCCGCTACTGGGCGCTCGTAAGAGTTTGATCAAGTATTGAGTTAGCCTGGGAGTCCCACCGCGGTCCGCGAAACGGCCAGGGTGGGACTCTTCTGCTGTTTATCTGTCGCCGCTTGAGTCAGTGTTGTTGATCGTCGTCCCGTAAGATTCTGGCTCCAGGAAGCAGTCCGCCCCGCGGCGTGAAAATCACGGAGCACTCCACGATAATGGGTGTCTTCGTGATCGTAACCTCACCGGCGTTGGCGGCATTCTCGATCTCGGCCTGCGACTTCAGCACGCGGCCCTGGTATCCGGGATTCCACGCAACCAAGCTGATTTGCCACAACGGGGAGTAGTTCGTATCAGTGTTAGCAGGACCGGCCGGATGCGGTGCGGAAGCTAACACGTTTCCTTGGGTAAAGTTAGTGAACGCGAAGATATCGTCCACCGCTGGAGAGTTCGGGAGCGTTCCGAAGTTCGTCGGAATGAAATTGGAGTTGAATCCCTCAGCGATCTGGTGTGCAGCGGCAATGATCGCTGCCGGAGCGTTCGGATCGACGCCTACTTCAGGTGTGATGTAGAGCGCCGTTGCGCCGTTGAAGAAGCCTACCTGCAAAGGCAGGATGACTCTTGGCGACACGGGTCGGCTTTGGGCGTTCAGTGTCGCGTGTCCGATTGCAATCGAGGCGAGGACCCCGGATGCTAAAGCTGTGCTGCGAAAGATATTCAGGAGAACCCTAGATCGGAGGAGTTGCATGCGAATCACCTGTAGTCCTTTCGTAATAGTTGTTTTGTGGAAACAAACCACGGTTTTTGTCGGGCGAAACACCAACACGCGCTCTTGAGGGGTCGGATGCTTCTCCCTAACTGAAACGCTGATGCTTCGGGAGCGGGCGAGGTTACATGCACCACTGAAAGATTTGGCTACTGGTGTCCGCGAAGATCGCGAAACTTCTTTGTCTATGCTGCGCCATCAGGCTCGACGGAACCCAATGACGCGAGGCAAAGCAGACACAACATTGCTGGGATCTGTAACCTATTTAGCTGGGCCGAATCTGATTGATATGCGCAGCAATATCTTTCTGCTGATGCTCGGTTTGGCCTCCATCGTCTCTACCAGTCCAGCCCAGGGAAACTCCAATCACCTCAGTGGGGAGACATCACCGTACCTAAAGCGGGCAGTTTCCCAAGCCGTCGATTGGTACCCTTGGGGCGTAGAGGCTTTCCGGCGTGCCAGCGAACTGAATTGACCGATTCTGCTGGATGTCGGCGCCGTGTGGTGTCCGTGGTGTGGTCTTATGGATCGCGATACGTACACAAACACGGCCACCGCAGACTATATCAATCAGCACTTTGTCTCGATAAAAGTGGACTTCGATTCTGCTCCCGAGTTGGTGGCGCAATTGCAGCGCGCGCCCAAGCCGTGCTAAACCTGCCTGCCGGGCTGCCTCTCACATCTTTCATCACGCCGGAAGGGAAGCTTTACTTTGGCGCAGGATATCTGCCCGCAGAGGGCAAGCCGGGCAAGCCGTCATTTCGAGAGGCAGCGGAAGAAGCTCTGAGGCTCTTTGTCGATAAGACCAAAATCGAGGAAGAATCCTTTCAATTGGAGATTACGAAGTGTTCATGAAAAAGATTGTCCGACTTTTGTTTGTGTTGCTGTTGGCGGCACCCGCTTTGTTCGCAATTGATAACTTGAAGCTCAACCCGCATCTCGACTACGGCAGTGACAGCGCCGACGGTCCACTCATTACTGGATCGGACGCCGAGTCGGGATTTGTTTCGGGCAAGACCAACTACGTTATCATGTACGGCGAGGGATGCTTTAACTCAAAGAGGCAGGCACGGCGGACCGTCGAACTGTACAACAAATACCGCTCCCAGGTTCATTTTGTTGTCGTCGATCTTGACGTTCAGCGCTCGCCAGAACAGCAGGAATTGGTAAAGAAGTACTACAGGGGTTACATCCCCCATGTCCTCGTACTGGATGCGCATGGCGAACCCCTTTACAACCAAGCCGGCGAAGTGGACTCCCGAATCATTGAAGAACTCTTCAAGAGATCTGCTGGCAGTGAGTAACGAGATTTTCATAGACCTGAATCATTTGGATGGTAGGGGCATGCGCGGGGAGTTCGCGGGCAAGACTGGCCTGATCGTGGGCGGGATCACCGGCACCGTTTGGGATCTCGATGGCGGCATCATGGCTGGACGCAACAAATATTAGCTGGCGCAGTGTACGAGACTACCTACGCCGACCGGCCATGGGCAGAAACCATGCAGCACCCTGTGCATTTCAAAGCCGCTCGCGGGCTCGGTTACAAGTTCGCGCACTAAGACTCGAACTGCGAATGGAGTCGCAAACCCGAGACCCTTACGGGTACAACGTCGTCAATCTGCTTACCCCAAAAAAGCGCTGGCTTACGTAGGCCAGCCCTACATTATCCTTAGAACAAGTCGGATGCCAGAATACTATGTTCGTGACAGTTCATACCGACGGATGAGACCGCAGGTAAGTACGTATGGACAAAACTTTGCCCTGATGTGGTTGCTGTAGAAACGCAATCAACCGCAAGTTGTGGGGGTCGGTCCCAGGCTCCAGTTTCAACTGGACGTCCTGGGCGAAGCTCTGCCCCTGTTGCACAGAGCCAATTTTGAAAAGTGTTCTGAATACGGCGGTGTGTGCCAGCCGCTGCCCGCCATTTTCGCCTCTCGAAACCTCCGATTCGGCATGGTCCAGGGCGACAGCGACGTAGACCTCCGGGTCGCGCTCACCGAACGAATCAGTCAAGGCCTCGGTTTCGATATGGGCACGCAAAATGTCTGGCTGCTCTAAAGTGATGGAAGAAAGATGAACTGGAATCTTGGGCGCGCTAAAAGCCCGAGCGAACGGCATCATTGGCAGACCGGGCGCTGCTGCCGACGAGCTCGATGGTCCCGTCCACGACCATCTGCGGAGTGTAAACGCTGCTTAGGCCCAGCCGGTCGGCATAGGTGTTTTGTCGATCGCTGTAGACGTGCGAAGAGTACGGATCCTTCCATCCAAGATCGTTCCAGTAGTCAACGTGTTCGCTGAGGACGACAATTTCTGCACCTGTTCTCGATTGCCGATCGAATTTCGAAAGCAAAGCATCAGCCGGCGGGCAACTTGAGCACCCTTCGGAGGTGAACAGTTCCACAAGTACCGGGTTATGGCTGACCAAATAACGTGGAGTTTCCGCCGCATGCACCCAAACCCAGGCGGCAACGGCAAAAATCGCAAGAGTGGAAAGCAGTGGGGTTCTCATGGCATTGCCTGACCCTTCCTCGATGCGCAAACATTCGCGTAAGTTACGGGCGACGGGAACAACTCGTCCACATCATGCAGCATGACTAGAGTAACCGCCAGCTAAGGTGCGCGCGGCAGAATGCGGTTTCATGTGGGAGATGGCATTGGCGGCAGAGCCGAGCGCCCGCGGAGCAAGTGTTGCGCAATCGGAAGCGCGACACTCCATTTAGCGCCCAGCTCGCCCTTGGGTTCAAAGCCCGCCTTTCGGGCGTTCATCGCGATCATTTGTCAAGAGGACGTTCCTGGCCCGTGTGCCGCGAAACTTCAGTGACCTAACTTGCTAGGAACCAGGAGAGATCTGCCTGTGAATGCCTGCCTCCGGCGGCCTTGTGGCCCTATAGAGCAATTCTTCTACCGCTGAACCTCAACCCGACTTTCGCGCGACGCTATTGCGCCGCACGAGGCGGATGCCGAATAGGCGGCACAAGCAGCCAAGTGGATGACTCAGCGTGTTGAAAGTTACAAGCGAACCTGTCGGAGCTTGTTGGCCATTCCGACGACAAGGAGCGATAGGGCTGTGTGGGCCGGGCACGTGGACATCACGTTGCTCCGGGTACGGCCGACAGATGTTTAGTCCTCACCACGCATAGTCCCTCGGTGGCCGCACAAAGCAACCATCTCCTAATTGAGAGTCCTGAAGTCCTTGACCTCGATCGTTTTCTGCGCACGATTCACGACACCTCGGACTTCAACGTGCTGGCCTTGATGCTCAGTTAGTTTGCCCGGACGAACCAGCGTATAGATTGTGGCGTCTGAGTCGGACACTAAGACCATCGGATTGTCGTTAGTGATATGAGTCCTGTCAGAACAGGTCTTTTTGCCGCGATCGGCGCAGGAACTATCGGTCACGAAACCCTGCATGGCCACCGAGTCGGAAGCACGAGCAAACAAGAACACAGAAAAAACTGAGCTCACCACCAGAACCAACACGAAACTCTTCAAATTTGCCTCCAGACGAACTCGTGCCTCCGAGCTGTTGTCATAGCAACTGATGAGCGAGGCAGCCAAAAGTTACATCGATGCGGGTCGTTATCGGGCCGTGAATCCCTCTGGCGTCTCCACTCGCGGTGGCAGAGGTTACGTGCCTAGGAATAGAGGAGTAGCAGAGCTCAGGTGCCCATGTAACTTCCTCCCTCCGCCCGAATCAATTAAGGGCGATGGGCGCTCCTTTCGCTTCCCGCGAATTTCCTTCATCGGCCCCGGCCTGTTCGGCGTGTTGTTTGCCCTGAACGGAGTTGCAGTGACCACGCAAACCGGACCTGCCGGAGCCCAAAACGCCTCCGTGGTCTCTTCCTACGCGGTTAATCGCAACGAAACCCTGACCGCGATCAGCCCGAACGTTCCCGCCGACGCCAATGCCCCTTGTTGGCACGCCATAGCATACGGTCGGGATGTTCGCAATCAATCAAGATCGAACTCTTACTAGCCAGCCGAAGCGAGCGGGCTCACCGCAAAATGCAGGATACAACGGCATCGCGGCAACTGATTCACTCCTGAGCGGGTTGCAGCTTGAGCTGCAACCCGTTCAGCTAGACTCGTCAGCCCACGAATTGCAGTTTCATATCCTTTTGGCTAAGTCGTTGAGCGAGGGAAGGTTCTCTACGAAACCCATCTATGCTCCGGGCGTCACTCTCCAGGGCTCGATGGAAGTGGAGCGTGGACTGTTAACGGAGCAATCAGGGCCGCATGGACGTTATTGCTCGGTCATCTAGTCTACGGAGCCTTGCTGAGTTCGTTGGCCGGAAGCGCCATCGACGGTTTGTCCGTGGCCAAACCCGCGCTAACCATGCCGCTTAGGCGCAAAGTCGCGGAACTACCGAGATTTCGCCGCGCCACCCGCGCCAACCCGAGGCCATCTGCAAAAGCGCTATTTCGCGTGTCGAGTTAGGCTCTCCCCTTGGTGAGTTCCTCCAGCGTGGCGACGGTTTCACTGGGTTCAGGACGTATGGTGTAATCCGGGCTCACATTGGCGCTGCGAATCACGCTTTGTTGGTCAACGATGTAGCGTGCGGGCATCGGCAAGCGGAAGGCGTTCTCGCCGTGGAACTCGTCCAACTTGTTTCCGAACTGCACATACACCGTTTTGAGGTAATCGGGAAGTGTGAATACGAGGCCAAATTGAGTTGCTACCTGCAGCCCACGGTCGGTCAGTACATCGAAACCCAGATTGAGGCGACGATGAACGGAATGACCATACTTCTCCAATTGCGGCGAGATTGCCACCAAGCTAGCTCCTAGCCGCTGTATATTAGGCAAAGCTGTCTGTAGAGCCTCCAGCTCCATGTTGCAGTAGGGTCACCAGTGACCGCGGAAGAAAGTGATTATCAGCGGGCCTTTTGCAAGGAGTTCAGCGGAAGAGATCGAGTTTCCGTCCTGGTTGTTCAGGGTGAATGCCGGCGCCCGTTCGCCCGTCTTCAAAGCACGTTCGGCCAATCCCGACTGGCGCAGGTCTTCCGTAGCACGATGAAAGACTTCGATTACCGACTTGGGAGCGTTGTAAGGTGGGCCTCCGGATTCGAACTTAGATTTAAAGCTATCCATCTTTTGCGCAAGAGTCATCGAGTGCCTTCCGTCGCGATTGCCGCTGTAAGTTCAAAATCTGAGGTAATTTCGAAAGCCGGCCGCAGTGTCTTGTAGACGGGACACTTGTCCGCGTATGCGCGGTGGACGCGTTCCACGGTTTCCCTAATTTGCTCGGTTCCATCAAGTAAGTAGTGCACGTGAACTCTGCGAATTACCAGAACCCCCTGATCGGATTCGATTTCCCCTCTCACTTCGGCCCGCAACCGGCCATTGCTCGCATCTATTTTGCGCGCTTCCAGCGCGCCCCCGAAGGTTCCGATCATTCAACCCCCAAGGGCGGCCACAACATAATCAAGAGTTGCCGCGTGCGATTCGGGTAGTTTTGCTGGATCCAGGCCATAATGCTCGGCAATAGCTCCATGGACGCTGAAGACTACTGGCTGCGATTCCCCTGGCAAGTGCGCTATTCGAAGCGGCCCCGACCGCCGTTCGATCCGAACGTTGGACACATACACTGGAGTTGACATTTCAGTCCTCATTTCTTTCATGAAACTAGTTGGCGCTGTCGTTGGGCAGAAACCCTAGCGTTTCCAGTGCTTCACGCGCCGCTGGTAATCGCGCAGTCTGATCTCTTCATTTTCTCGATGCATCCCACTGCGTTAGAGTGAGAAATAGGCGCAAAAGTTACATGGCGAATTCTCCAAGTGCGACCACTGTGAGTCCGCTATACGGACCCGTTCGTCGGTTGTGACTCGTTTAACCGGTAGACTGCCCGATTTACGGACGAGAGGAATGCTGCATCTATTTCGATGCCACGAAATCTCATGGATAGCTGGCGAGAGAAGCCGCTCGGTGTGGCATTCGACAAATGCGCGGCTCTTTGGAGACGGAAACGTCATGGATGTGAGACCTCGGCGCCCCGATGATAGGTCACTTGCCTAAGCGTTGCTGCGCGTCACGCTGGGACTCAACATTTTCATGCATGGCGCAAGCCGCCTGCTGGCTGGCATTGGCAGTTTCGTCACCGGGATGACTAAGATGTTTCAAAACACTCTCCTCCCCACGGCCGTTGTTGTGCCGTTCGGATATGCCTTGCCGTGGCTGGAAGCCGGTCTCGGTATTCTCATTATTATTGGTTTTCGCACTCCAGAGGCTCTTGTCTCCGGCGCCCTTCTAATGCTGCTTTGACTTTCGGAACGGCGCTTCGGCAGGACTGGGACATTGCCGGGATTCAACTCCTCTACTCGGCGGTTTATGCGGCCCTGATTGCTGGCCTTCGCTACAATGGCCTGTCCGTGGAGAAGAGGAGGCGTCTGCCGCGGTGAACCGCGAAAAAGAGACGGGCGCCCGGAACGACCACCTGTTAATTACCCACTTCGGCTACCTGCCTAAGAGACGCAGTTTCGACTCCCCGCAGCGCATATCTTTGCCGGATTCTTCTTCCCTGGGCGGACGCCATAAATATCTTCCACCGTGGCGCGCAATAGTTCTGCCAGACTCCATGCCTGCGCAATACAGCCAACCGGACGATGGGGCGCATCGCCGTCAAAGATTTCAGAGACTTGACCAAGTCCAGAGTCCGTCAAGTGCTCTCTGAATGCGGAGAGCCAAGACTGTGCCTGTGCCGGACTGGCTCGCCGCCACCGTGAACCTTTATATACGCAGTGAGGAATGGCCCCATCAGCCATGGCCACACGGTGCCTTGGTGGTAAGCCGCATCGCGACTCGCCGGGTCGCCTGTGTAACGGCCGCGGTATTGGGGGTCGCTCGGCGCTAGACTGCGCAGACCGTAGGGTGTGAGTAAGTGTTCTTGAGCGATTTCCACCACGTGCTTGGCCCGTCCCGGACTGAGCATCGTGTGAGGCCGGCTCATAGCGATAATCTGGTTTGGCCGAATGCTAGAGTCCGGTGGGCCGCCATTCACAACGTCGTAAAGGCACGCATTCTTTTTGTCCCAGAAAAGTCGATTGAAGCTCCTCTTGGTTAGCGCCGCCATCGCACCGTAACGCTTACGGCCGCCTGCGTCTTCAAGTCGCCGTGCCACATCCTCTAGAACGCGGAGAGCGTTGTACCAGAGCGCTTGAATCTCGACAGGCTTTCCACGGCGCGGAGTGACGACCCAATCGCCCACCTTGGCGTCCATCCACGTCAGTGCCACGCCCGGCGCTCCGGAGCTGAGCAGACCGTCTGAGTCAACCTTGATTCCGAACCGTGTCCCTCGCACTTGCCAGGAGACGATGTCGGTGAGAACGCTGTAGAGATCGTTGCGAACAAATTCCAGGTCGCCGCTATAGGCAAGATATGCTCCTATGGCCTCGAAGAACCAGAGAGTAGCGTCGACAGTATTGTATTCAGGCATCTCTCCGGCATCGGGAAAATGGTTGGGCAACATTCCGCGGTCCACGTATTGCAAAAAAGCACGCAGAATACTTTGCGCAAGGTCATATCGCTTCAGAGGGAGCGTGAGGCCGGGCAGGGCAATCATAATGTCTCGGCCCCAGTCGCTGAACCAGTGATAACCGGCGATGACGGTCTTCTGTTCGCCTCGCGCGACGATGAACTGATCTGCGGCGGCAGTGAGGGCCTTGACAAAATCGTCTTCCACCGGAGCGCGCATAACGTTCGAGCGTCGTCGGGAGATTTCGGCCTGGAGATATTCGTCCACCTTTGCGGCATCGCGCCGCTCCGTTGAAGCGATAACCGCTGCGGCGGATTCCGGACACAAATCGAAGCGCAGGACGCAGGGGTTGAAAAGGTCCTCAACGAAGTCAAGGCCACGTTCGCGCTCGGCATCATATTCGAAGTCGCGATACCAATTGCTGCCGTTCCAAGTTGCCCGGCGTTGTGCGCGAGATGCAGAGAGTAGGCCAGGATATGGAGTGATGCTCGCTAGCCCAGGCGCCGATTCCACGGTGGAATTCAGAGCACCGTTCTCATGGGTAGTGCTGTGGTAATCGCGGAAGGCGATCAAGGGCCTAAGTTCGAGCTCTATCTTCTGGGCGAGTAACTTGGAACCGCTCTTATTCCCAAGTTGGTATTGAACTATCGTCGAGTTCTCGCCCTGCACCATGAAGACAGTCTTCTCGATCTCAACACCGTCAATCTCGTAGATGAAGATCGGGAAGGGATCGAGGCGAAATTGCTTGAGATAGCGAAAACCCTGAGGATACACAACAGATGGATAACGGTTCGCGGAGAGATCGAATGCCCGTCCGTCTAGTAGAAGAGTCTCTTCTAACTTGGACAGAAGGACATAGCGGCCGACCGGAGGTTGCGTCGCTGCCACAAGCAAACCGTGGTACCGGCGCGTATTCAGGCCAACAATAGTAGAGGAAGCGAATCCGCCCAAGCCATTGGTCTCAAGCCATTCGTGACGCAAAGCCGCATCCAAATCGCCACAAACGTCTTGTCTAAAACGGATCATGACATGCTCTTGTTAGGGACCAGCCGTTTCATTTTCCGCAGGCGTACCCTTTCGATCGTTACTTGGCGAACGTAACCGGTGTCGATGTTCGGCGTTTTTCGCGCCTGGAAGGTTCTCCGCTCTGCTGCAGCAGTTTTGTGACGAGACCGGTCCAACCCGTCTGATGGCTGGCTCCGAGTCCCGTGCCAGTATCCCCGTGGAAGTACTCGTGGAAAAGCAACAGATCGCGCCAGTTAGGGTCGGTCTGGAATTTCTCCACATTGCCATGCGTCGGCCGCCGGCCTTGGTCGTCCCGCAAGAAAATTCTGGTCAGCCGCCGGGACAATTCCGCGGCCACCTCCCAGAGCGTGAGCGTTCTGCCCGAACCTGAGGGGAACTCCACCTTGAAATCGTCGCCGAAGTAGTAATGGAGCTTTTGCAGCGATTCGATCAGGAGATGGTTCACCGGGAACCAGATCGGTCCGCGCCAATTCGAGTTTCCCCCGAATAGGCCAGTAGTGGATTCCGCCGGTTGATAGTCAACCCGGTACTCCATGCCATTTACCGACAGCGTGTAAGGATGCTGGCGGTGATATTGAGACAGCGCGCGGATTCCGTATGGCGACAGGAATTCCCGCTCGTCCAGCATAGTTTGCAACACCCGCCGCAACTGGTCAGGGCAGACAATCGCGAGCAATCGCCTTTCCGAAATCCCGCGTGTACGCATGCAGGCTACGTTGCTCACCAGATCGGGCCGGTTGTCGATGAACCACTGCAGCCGCCGCTTGAAACCGGGCAATCGGTCCAGCAGTTCCGATTCGATCGTCGCGACAACGAACAGCGGGATCAGGCCTACCATAGAGCGAACCCGCATCGGGTACTTGCTGCCGTCGGGGAACTTCAGGACGTCGTAGAAAAAGCCGTCCCTCTCGTCCCACAGACCGACGCCGTCATTGCCACGATGGGTTCATCGCGTTGGCGATGTACATGAAATGCTCCCAGAACTTGCTTGCCACATCCTCGTAAGCTGGATCTTCTCCCGCCAATTCCAGCGTGATGGCGAGCAGGTTCAGCGTGTACATTGCCATCCAACTTGTGCCGTCGGATTGTTCGATGTAACCTCCGGTCGGCAGCGGTGCGCCCCGGTCGAATACGCCGATGTTGTTGTCGTGGTAACACCGAGGAGGGGTGGATGGCTCGCTCTAAAAGGGCTCGTCTTCGCAATATGTTTAGCAGTGATCCTTCGGGTCGCGACGATGGAAAGTAAGAGCGCGCAGGCCGTTGGTGCGGGGACTGCCTACGGGGCTGGTGCCGCTTATATCATCATCAACCTGCGAAAATGGAAGAAGAATAACGATGTGGTTAAGGGCACAGTTATCGGATGGACGATCGTGGTGGTTCTACTCGTGACCTGCCTTGGCAGCGCGATGAGAGTGGGCGATGGTAGCAGCGGATCTGGTTTATCCAGGGCGGCAGAAAGTTCTACTAAATCAAATTCAGACTTCAGGAGTTCGGAATACTCCAGTGTATCGTCAGTTGATCCGCCCATAACAGTCGACTCGAAGCAGGAGCTATTGCATAACGTCAACCTGAGTTTCAAATGGCGCAAAGAAGGGTTCGGGAGCGTCATGATCGCTGATTTCACACTTAAGAACCCGACACAATACGGATTCAAAGACTTCGAGATCAAGTGCACACATTCCGCACCAAGTGGTACGGTAATTGACTCGAACACCCGCACTATATACGAAGCGGTCAAACCGAAGTCCACGAAGATCATCAGAGAAATGAACATGGGTTTCATTAACACTCAGGCTGCAAAGTCGGGCTGCGAGATTACTGATCTCGTTCCCCTTGGCTAGACACGATCCCCGGCCCTCAGGTGCTCCCCCAGAGAACAAGGCAAGCCAGGACCGTAAGCTGTTCTTTCTGCGGATATTGGCAATCTAGCCCGGCAGAACCGCGATCCAGGGCCATCTTTTGCCGCGCCGGTGGTTGCGAGGCCATTGTTTATTCCTGAACGCGCGGATCAGGAGTATCACTCGGTTGCCTGGGGGAACCGTCATCGCACGCGCCGGCACCGGGCGCAGGTACATGAGTGATCTGCATCACATCACGTGTCCGAGCCGAAGAGCATGCTCGGAAATATGAGATGTGCGATCGTGTTCCTTCTGCCGATATCGGTAACCGTAGCGCACGCCAAGAGCCGCAATCCAAAGGACTATCCCCAACGCGCGAAGGTGCCGCCCGGTTGCTTGCGCTGAAGAGCGTTTACTTCGAGCCATGCTAGAGCGAAATAAATCTCCCGCATAACGAAGGGTTTTGCTCGCGACCAGCTTGGATCCGATCGCGCACGTGTTTTTGCTGCTGAAGATGGGCTTAGAAGTTCTTGGTTTTGTTTCGGGTAGAAGTACCACAGGCTCCTCTCAGGCTGAACAAAGACCGAGCAATTTTAAACGCACACCTACGCAGTAAGGGGGGACTTAAGTCCCCATCGGTTCCTCCTGCAATTTGAGGGTTTTTGCCCGTAGCTTCAGTACCTACACTTAACGGTCACTCCGCCTGCAGAGGGTTCTATGTATACTATCGCGGCAGCCAAATCCCGGCTGAGCGGCATGAAACGGTGTCCATCGTGCCAATCCGCTTACCCAACTCACTATACACACTGCCCGCGTGACGGCAGCGCTCTCGCCGAATCCGCCGAATGGTCTGACGGGACGATCGTTCGCGGCAAGTACCAGATCATGGGCAAAGTCGGCCAGGGAGGAATGGCTGCCGTCTACAAAGCGATGCACGTGCGTTTCAAAGAGCCGCGTGCTCTCAAAGTCATCAACCCGGAATTGGCCAACGACGCGAACTTTGTGCGGCGTTTTGAGCAAGAAGCTATCATCACTCGAAAGCTGCAACATCCGAACGCAGTACGCGTGGACGATATCGATGAAGCGGAAGACGGACGCCCATTCATCGTCATGGAGTACATTGAGGGCAGAAACCTGAAAGATGTGATCGAGCAGGAAGCGCCCATGCCCGTGGCGCGTGTTTGTTCGATCGTCAAACAAGTTGCAGCAGCACTCGACGCCGCACACCGCCTGGGGTTGGTTCACCGCGACATCAAGCCTGCCAACATTGCTCTTGTCCGACATGGCGAGGGGTCGGACGACCCAAGCGAGAGGGTCAAAGTCCTCGACTTTGGAATCGCCAAGCTGAAGGAAGCCCACCTCGAAGAAAGCAGGGTTCAACACGAGACCCTGACGGGCACTGGCATGGTGATCGGCACACCCGCATACATGTCTCCCGAGCAAGCCAAGGGTTTAAAAGGTGAACAATTCGACGGACGCTCGGATCTCTACTCGCTCGGCGTCGTCGCCTATCAAATGCTGACGGGTGACCTCCCGCTTAAGGCGGATTCGACCCTCGAGTTGCTGATGGCGCATATCAACACGCCGCCGAAACCGATACAGGAAGTGCGACCGGATCTGAAGGTCCCTGCCGCGGTTGCCACCGTGGTGATGCGGTGCCTGGAGAAGAATAGGCAACTGCGCCCGGCGTGCGGTCAAGCGCTGGTCGATGAAATCGATTTGGCTTCCGGGGATCGCAGTTGCGCGCCGCACGATATTCGACGACCTGTGCCGTCAATCGAGAGCTCGCAAGGAGCGGTTGTAGTTAAGAAGAGGACTCTAGCCCCAGTCGTGGTTACTGTTTCGACGGTCTGTGTTCTGCTGGTTGGTTTGTTGTCCTGGTCGGCTCACCAGAAAACGGTGTCTCAGCGAAGGTTTGTTCTCGACAAGACTTTCGTGCGGCAGGGTTCTCAGCCTATTCAATTTGTTAAATTTAGCCCTGATAACCTGCTTCTCGCCGCTAGCAGTGGCCACGAGGTCAGCTTGTGGGACGTAATCAACGGAGGATTCCTATCATCCGCGGTCGGCGGCTGTGATTCGCCGCTTGCGTTTAGCCAAAATGGGAAATACTTAGGCTGCTGGGTGGCAAACAATGAGGGTACGAAAGCGAGCCTCTCTCATTGGAGGAATTTTAATGGTCGCCTCGAGGATGACAACGAGTCGCAGGGTAGTCGCTCAAAAGTAGCGCCTTGCTGTTTCGCAACTGGGTACTGGTCGACAACGATAAGACTCTGGACTGCCTTCGCTCCGATGGAGCCCAAGACACTGGTCGGACACGCAGCATCTATCCGCGCAATCGCCTTCGCGCAGAAAGGGGACTTGTTAGCCTCAGGAAGCGACGATGGAATAGTAAAGATTTGGGATGTAGCTACTGGGATCGAGATACGAACTCTACGAGATCACACCGACAAGATATATTCATTAGTTTTCAGTCCGGACGGGCGTCAACTCGCTTCTTCGAGCGGCGACGGCATGATCCTTTGGGATGTGCAAACGGGCGCGCGGGTTTGGACTATCCTGCGGGGCGGCGATCTTAGGATGGCGTTCAATCCAGACGGGCGATTGCTGGCGGTCGGCTACAATACTGTTTCTATTTTGGATGCAGCAACGGGTCGTGACTTAGAAACCTTGGCCGATCCCCGCACTGCCGACTGCTTCACGGGCGCTATGTCGTTTAGTCCCGACGGTCAATTGCTCGCTGTCGAGGAATGGTTCCCGAGCGGGCCGAGCGGTGGCGTGCACGAAGTCCAACTGTGGCGGCGGAGCAATTAGCGAGCGAGGATGGTTCGCGCTGCCGTGCCCCGGGGCAAGTCACGCCAGCTTCTTTTCTCGCTTGTAACTCGTCGAACTTGTAGAAGAAGCAGGTCGAGATCCTTTTCTGTAGGTAATACGGCGTCGAGAGGCGGCGGCTTGTGGGCGATCGCCGCCGCTGATCTGCATCTCGTGCGTCTGCCATATCCAGTTCTCCAGATCCATGCGCGGAACCGGAGGCACGTTCACGCTGACCATCCCGCACGGCCGAGGTGTTCCGAGAGAGGATGGTTAGCATCAGCGAAGCACGCGTGGCACTAGGCGATTTGCATCCTACAACGATCAGGCGATTTATCCGCAATGGGTTGCTCAGAGCCGTGCGCGTCGGGGAGCACGGACATTTCAAAATTCCATTCAGCGAAATTCGCCGCCTACGCGGAGAAACCGAAAAATGAGCGTGGACGAAAAACCGTGCGCCGTCTGCACGTCCCCAATGCGCGCCGAGGTCGCGGCCTTGCTGGAGTGCGGAGCGTCGGTCGTGGAAATGGTGGTTCACACCGGGTTATCGCGTTGGGAAGTTCGGAAGAGGAGGAACTGATGATGAGTTAGAGAAACCTCTTAATCCAGTCTAGCGGGTGCAAATCCCGTCTGATCAAAGTCGAGCAGACAGATCAGTAGCGAGTCTTG
>Ga0307476_10001051_pt1 | contig 17696 bp, 14 predicted proteins | sample atmos_gasesECM2C_2_FD_203314 | JGI IMG/M metagenome (GOLD analysis project Ga0307476, IMG submission 203314) | Hardwood forest soil microbial communities from Morgan-Monroe State Forest, Indiana, United States - atmos_gasesECM2C_05 | ecosystem: Environmental > Terrestrial > Soil > Temperate... | reverse complement strand
TCCTTTACGCTGCGCCATTCAATCACGGTGACGAACTACACCGTCCGCGTTTGGCACGCAGCCGCTCCCACGCGCGTTGACGGCAAATGGATTCCAATGGGGCGTGTCGGGCAGGTCGCACTCACGGGTCTGGCACAGAAGATTCTGCGGAAAGCGGAAATGCTTGCTCAAGAATAGAATCCTACACATGAAACTGCGCTCCTTGTCCGCAGCTCGGGGATTCGCTGCGGTGATTGTGTGCTGCCTTGCGGTCGTCGAGCGCGCCACCGCTCAAAGCGCGACCAGCGACACCACGCACGAGACCGAGGTCGTTCTTACCAAGTTGTCAACGCCGGTGTACCCTCCGTTGGCGAGGCAGGCGCACATTACCGGAGACGTGGTCGTGCAGGTCTCGATCGCTAAGGATGGAAGTATTGAGTCGGTCGAACTGTTCGATGGCCACCCCATGCTGGCGCCGGCTGCGTTGGACAGCGCGAAGCAATCGACATTTGTGTGCCAGGGATGTGAGTCGACGACCTCTTACTTGTTGACGTACACGTTCGGGATTGCGGGGGGTTGCCATTTTGACCCGAATTGCGAACCCTCGGAGCCACACGCGCCTCAGGTGACTCAATCGGAAGACAAAATCACACTGACGGTTGAGCCGTCGTGCATTTGCGATCCGGTGAGCAAAATCATCAGGATCCGTGTGCGTGCGGCAAAGTGTCTCTACTTGTGGAGGTGCGGTTTACAGGAGGCAGATGACAAGTAACAGCCGCGGCCTATATGCAGCCGATCGCGGGCCGCCGTTCTTTCAACAGCATCATCTAGAATGAAGGCTGGTCAGGCAAGGGGCTATGCGCTGGCTACGAAGCTTCCTAAAACCACGAACCGGAGGACGACCGATGGCGGCTTTGACCGCGGGCACGCAAGCGCCCGACTTTGAACTGAAAGCAATGGATGGCAAGCGCTTCGTGCTGCGCGAAGAATTGGCGCGCGGTCCGGTGGTGCTGGCGTTTTTCAAAGTTTCGTGTCCCGTGTGCCAGTACGCGTTTCCGTTCTTGGAGCGGCTGGAGCGGGCCTACGGCCACAAAGGTGCCAGGATCGTCGGCGTTTCGCAGGACGATCCCAAGCACACGGCGGCCTTCACCAAGGAATTTGGCGTGACGTTCCCGGTGCTGCTCGACGAAAAGGAAACCTATCCCGTGTCGAACGCCTACGGCCTGACCAACGTCCCAACCGTGTTCTGGATTGCTCAGGACGGCAAGATCGAAGTTTCCAGCATCGGCTGGGTAAAGGCCGATGTCATAGAAATCGGCCGCAAGATGGCCGAGTCGGGAAAGATGGCGCCGGTCGCGATCTTCAAGCCGGGAGAAGATCTACGGGACTTCCGCGCTGGTTGAAGCTCGAAGAACTAATCCCGCGGTCGCGGGAAAGAAAAGCCAAACTACCACGAAGACACTGAGACCCGGAGAAGATCACAAGAGAAGGCCCTAACCTCAAACCAAAGTTCAGGGTCAACCGGTCTGGTTGCGCTCGGAGTGTGTTGCCCTCTCGTGCCGCGGCTGACAACAGTCCCTCACGACGAAACTGCTATTGTCCGTTACAATTCCCTCAGTCCTGACAACAAGGAACGTGGCAGCAGGCATTTTCCCTGCGCTGATGCGCCGCTTCATTGAGGGGGAGAAGCTCGATCTATGCAAGCCCGATGTATGCAAGCCCGATGTATGCAAGCCCGATGTATGCAAGCCCGATGTATGCAAGCCCGATGTATGCAAGCCCGATGTATGCAAGCAATGATCAGAAGAATTGTTTTTGGCAGCATGGTCCTTGCTCTGAGCCTGCTGATGTGGGCGGAAGGCGGTGCGCCTCCCGTCCCGGCAGCCGCCTCGGCGAAACGCGAGGCGGTCTCGGTGCGCTTGCCGGGTGCGGCTTTTGCGGCGATGGAGACTATCAATCCCGAACACATTCGCTGGCATGTGCGCTTTCTCTCGCATGATCTTCTGGAAGGCCGCGGCACGGGCCAGCGCGGCGGCGATATCGCAGCCGAATACATTGCCACACAGTTTGCCGAATATGGATTGAAGCCCGCCGGCGACAACGGCTCGTACCTGCAGAAGGTACCGCTAGTAGGAATCACGACCCTGCCCGAAACCCAGTTTTCGCTGCTGCCCAAGCAAGGCTCGGCGATGAATTTGAAGCCGCTCGAAGAATACGTCGCCTACGATCAAACCCAGCAGGCGCAGTCCGATGTGGAAGCCGAGATCGTCTACGTGGGATACGGCATCGAAGCTCCGGAATATAACTGGGACGACTATAAAGGCGCGGAAGTGCGCGGCAAAGTCCTGCTCATGCTGGTGAACGAGCCGCCGTCGGATGATCCAAAGTTCTTCAAAGGCAAAGCGCTCACCTACTATGGCCGCTGGACCTACAAATTCGAAGAAGCGGCGCGCAAGGGCGCGGTAGGCGTAATTCTCATCCACAAAGAAGACATGGCAAGTTATCCATGGGAGGTCGTGCGGAACTCGAATTCCGGAGAGAAGTCTTATTTGAAGCTCGAGGGCCCGGTCCTGAAGGTCGCCGCGTGGGTGCAACTGGGTGTGGCTCGGAAACTGGCTACCGCCTCGGGCATGGATCTGGAGAAGATGATGGCGGATGCTCGGACGCGCGAGTTTCATCCCGTGAGCCTGGGGGCGAAGCTGAAAGCGCATATGGTGAGCAATGTGCGGCACTTCGAGTCGAATAACGTGCTGGGAGTGCTGTCCGGTTCGAGCCGCAACATGAAAGACGAAGCCGTAATGTATACCGCGCATTACGACCATCTGGGTATTCGTCCCGATATGCCGGGCGACAATATCTACAACGGCGCTGCTGACAATGCGACCGGCTGCGCAATTCTACTGGAACTGGCTCGCGCCTTCAGCGTGGCCAAAGACCGGCCGGGACGGTCCATCATTTTCGCGGCAGTCACGGCGGAGGAGCAGGGACTGCTGGGTTCGGAGTATCTGGGCAAGCATCCGCCGGTTCCGGCGGGAAAGATTGCGCTGGATTTGAACTACGACGACGTGCAGCCGCTGGGAGCGCCCCAGGAAGTAGAAGTCTCGGGCGCCGAGCGCACGACATTCTATCCGTGGGTACAGGCCATGGCCAAGGAGTTCCGCCTGGCGATCCGCCCCGACGCGCGCCCCGAGGCGGGACACTTCTACCGCTCCGATCACTTCAGCTTAGCCCGCGTCGGCATTCCCGCTTTCTCGATCAACCAAGGTATGAAGTTCAAAGGTCACGACGAGGCCTGGGGACTGGCGCAGGACAAAGAGTACACCGAGAAGCATTATCACCAGCCGAGCGACGAATACCATCCTGAGATGGATTTCGTCGGCGACGGCGCCATGGCGCGCTTCGGCTTCGCGCTGGGCTGGGAAGCGGCAGGCTTCACCAAGCTTATCGGATGGCAGAAGGGCGATGAGTTCGAGGCAGCGAGAGTCAAAAGCCAAGAGTGAGTACCCAGTACCTAATCTCTAGTACCGGGTGACAACGGTTAGGCTAGAGTTTATGCGATTGAGCACAGCTTGTTCTCGGACGAGATATTTCTTCCTCTGTCTCGCGGCGCTAACTTTCGCAGTTTCCCTGACTGCGGCTGGACAAAATACTGCGGCAAACCCCGGCTTGTGGTCCGGCGTCATCGTCTCCAGCGCCTGCAATGCAGACGAAGCCTTCAACGAGTCCCCGGAGTGTACCAGGAACGTGCCGGGTGCGAAGCTGTCGCTCTATGACGATACAAACCGGGTGATCTACGGCTTAGAGCCGCAGAAATCCGTAATCGCTCGCCTCGGAGACACCGTGACCGTTGGAGGAGCACTGGATGGCGATACCATCCAGGTAGCGTCCATCGAGCTGATGTCGATCGGACTCGCGGTAGGTCAGAAGGCGCCGGCCTTTTCGATCCCCGACCAGTTCGGCCGGGTGCAGACTTTAGAGACCCTGAAAGGAACCAACGGCACCGTCCTCCTCTTTTTTCGCTCCGCCGATTGGTGACCATTCTGCAAAGGGCAGCTGGTTCAGCTGCAAAACGCAATCCCGCGATTTGAGAAGCAGGGTGTCAAGCTGGCCGCCATCAGCTACGATTCGGAAGAGATCCTGAAGTTCTTTTCCGACCGGCACAAGATCGAATACCCCATGCTCGGGGACCCTGACTCGAAGACCATCAAAGCTTATGGCGTCCTCAATCCTGAGGCGACGGGCATGCAGAAGGGCTTCGCTCGCCCCGGATACTTTTTTATCGGCCCAAATGGCATCATCCGGGAAAAGTTCTTCGAAGCAAAATACCGCGAGCGCCTTACCGGGAACAGCATGATTTCCAAACTCTTCCCGGAATTAGCCGAGGAAGTGACGCAGACGATCGAGGCTCCGCACCTGCAACTCGCGATCGAACAATCGGATCCCATTGCTGTTCCGGGTACTCGGATCACTCTCGCTGCCGAAGTGCGGCTGCCGGCGGATGTGCATGTGTATGCTCCCGGCGCTCAGGGCTATAAGCCGATTAGGCTGACGATTGACCCCATGCCAGAAATGGACTTCAAGCCGGCCATCTATCCGGCGTCGAAAATTCTCTTCTTGCCTGTTATCAACGAGCGCGTGCCTGTCTTCGAGGGAACGTTCCGCATCAGTCAGGATGTGAAAGTCAGCTCTGGGGCGGAGTTTTGGGGTTCGCTCGGGAAGGACGGGAAGACCTTCACCATCACGGGTAAGCTTGAGTACCAGGCTTGCGACCAGACCAAGTGCTACCAGCCGACTTCCGTTCCGGTCAAATGGCAACTGCAGGTTTTTCCGCTGGATCGGACCCGGGCTCCCGTCGACATTCGGCATAAGTAGTCAGGCCGACTCAGCGGACTCAGCGCCGTCAACCTTACCTTGCCGGACAAGGCGCTCCCGCGGCTTGCCATTGTTTTACCTTCGCGGAAAACTCATCAAGCGGCATCGGGACGGGAGTTCGACCCTCGCCCGGATTCCAGGCCCACATCACCAGCTTGTCTTCGGTAAGGTGCTCGACGAGTTGATCGAGGTTGCGGTTTCTGTTTTGCTTTCGATCTTTGATCGATTCGCAAATCTGGGCATCCGTTAGTCCTTGCCAGATCATCGGCGTGCTCGCAGGGGGCAGACCCCAGTTGGGCGCTCCGGGCGGCAGATGCGCGCCCGCCAGATTATGGTCCTGGTGACACGTGCTGCATTTTTCCGCCGTAACCCCATGACCGTCTGGACCTCGGCGCACATTCATGGCGTGCCGATGTCCGTCGTCGCCCTGTCGCGGATAATCTCCTTGCGAATGACAATTCATGCAGCGTGGGTTCCTTAGAACCGACACGAACGCGGTGAAGAGCGCTCCATCGTCGCCGACCGCAACCGCGGCAACTTTCTTGGCGGCCGGCTCTGCAGCGGCAGCGGGATGCGAGAACCACATCGCGACGCCGGCAATGACTAACACAATCAAGGTCATGAGAAGAAGACGAGTTCCGTCCTGCGCGCGCTTCATATAGCCTCCGTCATCCGGATCGGCAATCGGCGAATTCGTTTGCCGGTCGCCGCGAAAACAGCATTCGCAATGGCCGGGGCCGCGCACGGAACGCCCGGCTCTCCGATTCCGCCGGCCTTCTCCTTGCTTTCGACAATATAAGTTTCGATTTCCGGACATTCATTCATGCGCATCACCGGAAAGGTATTAAAGTTAGTCTGCTGCAAACGTCCACTCTCGAACGTAAGCTCCTGGAAGAGCGCCGCCGACGCGCCGAAGATCGCCCCTCCTTCGGTCTGCGCCGCGATGATGCCGGGGTTCACGTACTGTCCGCAGTCGATGGCGCAAACCATGCGGTGCACCCGAACTTTGCCATCGGTCACCGAAACCTCGGCCACATGCGCGGAATAGCTGCCGAAAGCAAAGTGCACTGCGATCCCGCGCCCCATCCCTTTCGGTAGAGGTTTGTCCCATCCTGCTTTTTGTGCGGCGAGATCCAGCACGCCGAGATGTCGAGGCTGTTTCAGCAGGAGCTGGCGCCTAAACTGGTAAGGATCTTTCTGCGCCAGGAAAGCCATTTCATCCACGAAACATTCAACCGCGAAGGCTGTGTGAGAATGCCCCACTGACCGCAGCCACTGGACCGGAACATTGATCTCCGCCTGATGCGACTCAACCGTCACGTTCGGGACCGCGTAGGGAAGATCGTCAACGCCCTCGACTGAGGCTGGGTCGTAGTCTTTCCCCTGCATCATCGCGGCGAACGGAGTGCCGGTCATGATCGACTGACCTATCAGCCGCGATCTCCAACTCACCGCATTGCCGCTCGCATCAATCCCGCCCTCGATGGCATGCAGAAAGGCCGGACGGTACCAGCCGCCCCGCATGTCGTCTTCGCGCGTCCAGATCACCTTCACCGGGGTCCCAGCCGCCTTGGCGACGTGGACCGCTTCCACCACAAAATCTGATTGCGGATTTGCCCGCCTTCCAAAGCCTCCGCCCAGGAAAGTTGTATGGAGTTGGACCTTCTCGTTCGGCAATCCCGCGACTTTCGCTGCGTTTGCGCGATCCACGGTCTGGAATTGCGATCCAGTCCAGACCTGGCAAGAGTCCGGCCGCAAATCAACAACGCAGTTCAGCGGTTCCATCATCAGGTGCGACAGGTAGGGAACCTCATAAACCGCTTCGATCTTCTTGGCTGCGTTCGCCAGCGCGCCCGCGGCATCGCCATCTTTGCGGACGCTGGTGCCTGCCGATTTCGAGCGTTCGCGGAACTCCTGCATCATCTGGCTGGTGCTGAAGTTCTGCATGCTGCCTTCATCCCAATCCACTTGCAGCGCCTCGCGCGCCATCTTGGCCTGCCAGAAAGTGTCCGCGATCACCGCCACGCCCGCGGGTACTGCGACGATCTTGCGCACTCCGGGCATGGAACGTGCCCGGGAATCGTCAAAGCTCTTTACCTTCGCCCCGAAGATGGGCGGGCGGGCGATCACCGCCGTCAGCATTCCGGGCAATTTGACATCGATTCCGAAGACAGCTTTTCCGTTCAACTTTACTGGAGTGTCGAGCCGCTTGATCGGTTTGCCGATAAGCTTGAACGTTTTCGGATCTTTCAATTGAACATGTTCGGGCGGAGTCACCTTCGCCGCGGAGCCAACCAGTTGTCCATAAGTCAGTTTGCGATTGGATCCGTTAAACACTGCGCCCGATTCGGTGCGGCAACTCGCTGCGTCCACGTTCCATTGTTGCGCTGCCGCGGCCACTAGCATGGCGCGCGCCGCCGCGCCAGCTTGCCGGAACTGCTCCAGTCCCGACCACACGCTAGAGCTTCCTCCGGTAACCTGCATGCCAAAAGCCGGATGGTTGTACTTGGGGTCGACGGGAGCGGACTCATAGCCCACCTTCGTCCAATCGGCATCGAGTTCCTCGGCCAGCAGCATGGGTAGCGAGGTGTAGACGCCTTGCCCCATCTCGGAATGATTCACAATGACCGTGATCCTCTCATTGGTCCCAATCCGCACGAAGGCGTTTGGCATAAAGGTGCTGACGGAGGCCTGCGCCGACGCCAGCCTGCTGAGCCCGGGAAATTGAAAGCCGATCAGCAGCCCGCCGCTTGCCGCCACCGAAACCTTTAAGAAATCGCGACGTTGAATCCCACGGCGTTCTCGCACTGTGCTTGCATTTAAACTGCTCATCGGGTACCTTCCTTCGCCACCATCTCGGCTGCGCGGTGGATGGCTCTGCGAATGCGCAGATACGTGCCGCAACGGCAGATGTTGCCGGTCATGGCCTCGTCGATGTCGTCATCGGTGGGCCGCGGTTTCTGGCGCAGCAACACAGCCGCGCTCATCAGTTGTCCTGACTGACAGTAGCCACATTGCGGAACGTCCTCCTCCAGCCAGGCCCGCTGCAACAGGTGACTTAGATCGGGAGAGAGTCCTTCGATTGTCGTCACTGCTTTTCCTGTCGCCCGCGACACGGGAGCCACGCAGGAACGCACTGCCTCTCCGTTGATATGCACTGTGCAGGCACCGCACTGCGCCATGCCGCATCCGTACTTGGTGCCGGTGAGATCGAGATGTTCGCGGATGACCCAGAGCAGGGGCGTGGATGGATCAACGTCGAGATCGACGCGCTTGCCGTTGACGGAGAAGCCGACCATGTAGTTCTCCTGGATTGTTTTGGTTTAGGTCGTTGGGCAAGGCTGCCACAACGGCATCGATTCTACATCTTTGAAGGCGCCGCGCTGATGCTGAGGAGTCCTTTTTTCAAGCGAAGGCAGGACCCTCACGTAAACCACATAACCTAGGTAACTTTAGCCGCCGCGCTTCACGTGCTAGCCTCGATATGTACATGTGTAATCAGTAACTTCCAACAATTCTGAGCCATTACGAATGCCGCGATTACCCATCTTCCGCCTGGGCAAGGAACCGGAGAAACTGGAACTGCCGGCGATGATTGCGGCTGCGCCAGCGATTGTCCTGGAGGGCCTCGCAGTCGGAGTCGACAACCTGCGGCACGACGTCGCCCTCAGCGCGCGCTTCGTAGAGGCGGCGCGGGCGCAGATCATGCGCTTGATCGTGCGCCATGGCGAGTTGGAGGGACTGCTGGCTGCTGAGATGACGCAGCGCACCCAGGGACCTTCGTGGATGAGAAGTGCCGCCGGCAGTCCCGCCCGCACCCCAGGCGAAAAATCCGACTGGAAACCGTTGCTGGCCGAACTACACCTGGCGGCGTTGAATCGGGCTAAGAAGGAAGAAAAGATTTCAGTCGATCTGCTGGCCCGGCTGGCCATTACTAAGTTTCTTCGCACGGAGATGAACCTGCAATTCGCGCAGGTGCTGGAGCGCTGCCGTGTTCTGCTCAAGAATTACGAAGGCATGCGGCAGGGCAAAGGAGTGGAGTATCGCGAGCGCGTGGCTGCCTTCCAGGTACGGAAGAAAATCATTCTGCGCAAGGCCGGGCAGGATCTGTTCGAGACGCTGCGCGAGATCGAGAAAGAGACGCTGGCCCGCACGCGGCGGTCCCTCTTCGGAGAAGCAGACTCTGGCGAGTCGAAGACGGCAGAACCCGGCGGCTCGAGCCTTGCCAGCTATGGTTTGTTCGTGAACCGCCTGGCGTTTTCCGAGGATGGCCGCGACGATTACCTGTGCGCCGAGCACTACGTCATGCTGGGCAACTGGGATCGCGATCCCGACCGCTATGGTCGCTTGCAGGACGTGGTATGGGGTTTCGTGCGTTCGCTCTACGGAGAAGACACCAGCAGCGAGACGATCGATTCCTGGTTGTGCGCTCCGGAGAACACTCGCGCCCTCGTTGGCACCGGCACACCCGACGATTCCACGGCGGAAGGTGTCGCCAAGCAGGAGCGGCTGGCTCAGTGGGTGCGATTGCTCGAAGATGAGCAGGTGATGGAGCATGTGATCGCCTCCTACCACACTGTGCCGCTGCTTACGGAGTACGCGCCACGAATCAATCCACAACAACTGAAGAACGCGCTGATCTCGCGTCCCGAGTGCGATCGCGTGGAGCGCATGATTCAGGAGCACGGCAAGCTTTCACCCGCCAGTTTGTATGCGGCGGTGGGCAAGGTTGCGGGATGCCGCGGCGCGGAGCGGGCCAAGGTGGCGGCGCGCTTTCTGCGGGATTTCTCGCACTATCACCGCGACCTGCGGCGGCTGGAAGTGCTGAATGCGGCGCTCGACTCGATCAATCTGGTCGGCACCGAGAAGCTGCGCGAGCTTTCCCGGATGAACGGGACACTTTACGAATTCCTTCTTCCTGACGAGCAGCAGCAAACGGAGGAAGATCGCGTGCTGCGGCACGTCGTGCTCAAGGCCGACGTGCGCGACTCTACGCGGCTCACACGCACATTGATGGAAAAAGGGCTTAATCCGGCATCTTATTTCAGCCTGAACTTCTACGATCCGGTGAACAAGCTTCTGAGCAAGTATGGAGCGCAAAAAGTTTTCCTCGAAGGCGATGCCATCATTCTGGCTATTCTCGAGCGCACCGGCGAACCTGGACTCGCGGTGAGCCGGGCCTGCGTTCTCGCGCGCGAGATCATTGAGATCGTGCGCGGTTACAACGCGCTGATGCAGCGCTCGGGCATGCCTGGCCTCGAGTTAGGCGTGGGCATCACGCTGCAGGAGTCGGCGCCGCTCTATCTGATGGATGGCGAACATCAGATCATGATCTCCGAAGCGCTGAACCAGAGCGACCGGCTTTCTTCCTGCAACAAGCGTGCTCGCAAGGTCATGGAATCGCAGGCCGGGCCGTTCCACGTCTATGTCTTTCAGACCGCGGGTGCCGAGATAACCAAAACTAAAGACGAGGCGGAGAACCCGGAAGACTCCATCGTCAGCTATAACCTGGGCGGCATTCGCATGAATGAAGCCGCGTTCCGCAAGCTGGAGCAAGAGATTTCTCTAGTGCCTCTTGCGGTGAAGTTGCCACCTGCGATGGCTTCGGATAAGGGAGAGTACAAGCTCTCGAGCGGAACTGTCCCAGTCGACCGCGACATCTTCCGCAAGATCGTGGTGCGCACGAGCCGCGTGCCGCGGATCAATGTAGAAGATTTTTCCGTTCAGGGGTGGACTGAGCGCACCTACTACGAAGTCTGTACCGACCCTGCAATCTACGCTGCGCTGGAAAAGAAAAAGGGCGCGAAGGCGTAGGGCCCCTAGTCGAAAATAAAGTTAGGAAAGCGCTGCCGGCCCGGCTGCGCCTTGTGCTGCTGCGTGTGGAAATCAGGGTACCCCCCCTCCCCCCCCTCCCATCTCTGGAATCATGGTGTTAGCAGGAAATTCCCCGCAAAATCCGGATGTCAAAGAACTTACAGGTCAAAATCTAGACAACAAAGGAGTTAGGGCTCGACGATTTGCTGTGTAGCAGACTGTCACGGCCTCGACCATAATCGCGCAAGTGATGGGTTGAAGACAAGGTCAGATGTCACAAGGGGGCTGTGGAAATTCTTGAGACGGCCTTACTCCAGAGGACACCCCGCCAAATGTGAAGCTGCTGCCTTGGTGGGCTCTCGCGACTCACTCCACAGTTGGTCGAGAAACCTCAACAGCACTCATTGACCCGAATCCACGAATTTCTCAATGAGTGTAATTGCCCTGTTAACGTCAATCGCGCGAATCAATACAAATGGAAGGTGACCTCAGCGCTAATCTCTTTTTCGATCGGCTGGCCGTCCTTGAGCGCGGGACTGAACTTCCAATGGCTCACCGCTTCGACGGCCTTGTCATCGAGGCCGTATCCCAGCCCTTTCACCACCTTAATGTCACGGGTCGTTCCGTCGACCGTAACCGTCAGCGATACGACGACTGTGCCGTTGATTTTCTTTTTGCGGGCTTGGTCGGTGTATTCGGGGTTCGAGATGAAAATCGCGCGCGGCGCCGTTACGCTGCGATCGGGCAGGTTGCCACAATCGTGCGCGCCCTCGTCCACCACACCAGACGCGTCGTCGAAGGGAACAAACTTGTCGGGCCTCTGGGAAACAGAAGAAGCGAGCGCCACGTGGGCCTGCAAATTCGTAGCTGTCGAAATCTGGAGCATGTCACCCCGCCGGGCTCGCACACTGACTTTTTCGCCGCAGGCAAGGCTGGCTGACGAGCTGTGAGAACATTGACTGAGATATGCGGGCACCGAGTTCTGCCCCGGCGCACAGACCATAAATCCATCCACCATGGGTCGCCGCTCGACGGCCGCGGAGCAATCGATCGGCCCGCGGTCCGGCACTCCAGAATCATTATCGAAAGGCACGAACTTGTCCGGCTGCCGGGAAATGGCCGACGCGTCCACAAAGCGCGGGGCTCTCTCGGAGGCGGGTATTATTCTAAGCACATCACCGTTACGAGCAACCACCGTCACCTTTTCCCCGCAGTTCAGACTGCCAATCTGGCGCTTCTGGCACCTGCCATAGAGTGGCACCGGCTGCTGATTGTTGTGGTCGGAACAGAAAACAAAGCCGTCGGGTCTGGGGGACACGGGAGACTGGCCATCGAGAACTTGCGCCAAGAGCGATCCAGCAGTAGCCACGCAAAAGACTGCCACGAATAGCACTACGGTCTTCATGGACCGGGATTCTCCCATTCGATCGGTCAGACGTCAACCAGACATGGCCGGGTTGCCCGTTCGGGCCTTGAATCGGATGCAGCCGGACCTGCTGGCCATCGGAGAAAACGGCCGCGCCCCTCCAGCCGTAACCGGCAAAACTGGAAAACAGCCGGAGGTCAGTTTCGGGCCTGGAGCCGACTTTGTTATGGAATCATTACCCTCACACGACCGTGGTCTTTAAGGTCGGTGGTGCGCTTCTAGAAGTTAGATCCGACGCGCGTGGGATGGAATGGAATCCAGAAAGTGGCTTCCACGTCCACGGGGGCGCCGTTCTTTGTTGCGGGCTGGAATTGCCACTTGGCGATTGCATTTCTGGCGAACTGGTCTAGTTGGTCGTCGACGCTGCGGAGGACGCGTATGCTGCCCACGGTGCCGTCGGTGTGGATGACGCCATAGAGGATCACCGTGCCGCCCACGTTCTGGCGCATCAGTTCCAGCGGGTACGCGGGATCGACTTTACGAGTCGCCACGGGCGCAGACAGATTGTCCGAAGTGGAATCGGCCGTTGCGGCGGTGGAAGCGGCAGCCCTAGAAGCAGGGCGGCCCGTGCTTGCATCCGGCTTGAGCGCGGCGAAGCGGATGATCCAACTGCCTCCGGCGGAGTTCAGGTTGGGCATGTTGAGGCTGAGTGAATAGAATTTGCGGTCGCCGAAGACGGCCCGCTCCTCGTCGGAGATTTTGGTGTCACTCGCCGGTTGCACAGAGCGCGCTGGCAGGCGTGGCGGGCGCATGCCGGCAATCAGATTCGGATTTACGGAGTTCGTCCCTGCGCTGTTTGGGGTGGGATCGCCGGCAACTGGTGAACTGGTATTCGAGGCTTTGCCGACGTAGAGGCCGGACGGTACGTTGCCGCTGCTTTTGCCGGCTGCACTTCCATCTGCTTTGCCGTTTCCAACCTTTGCGCCGGGCGCTCCTGAGGCTCCCCGATGTCCTTCGGGGGTCGCGGCGAAGTTGCCGCGGCGATTGCCTGCGGGCGGATCGGGGGGCGCGCCCACTGCTGGATGGAGGTTAAGCGCGATCATTCCTTCGCCAATCAGTCTTCCACCGGAGTGGGAGCGTCCCGATGCGGCTAGTGACGGTGGCGGGGCGATCACTTGCGATTGCCCCTGCGACGATCTTAAAGCCGTCGCACTTCTACCAGACGCAGCGTGCTGCTCGGCATACTGTTCATCCAGGGAAAGCTGCGGAGCGGGTGCGATGACGGAACTGCGTCCGATGTTGAGATCGCCAAGACGGCGAGTAGAGCGGGCCTCGACGGTGGGCGGCGGAGCGACCACAGCCGACTGGGGAGCGGCCAACGATTTTTGCGACGCAGACAGGAGATCGGGCGGCGGCGCGATGATCGAGCGTTCCATCTGCGGAGCGAGGCGCGAAATTTCAGATGCAGGAACGGCGGGAGCGGGGCCGATTGGGATCCGCGGGTTACCGGGAATTTTTTCGAACAAGGAGACGACGTTGGGTAAGGCTACGTCGTGTTGCAACTTGATGTCGGGGGGCGTGACGACGGTTTGCGAGCGGTTGTCAGCCTCCGGAGGAACGGAAACGATGGACTGCGGCCAGTATTCGGGATCTTTCGGGCGGGCGCGGACAGAGGTCGAGCGGCGGGTATCGAGCGGAGGCAGGTACTCCGAGGGCGTGTAGTAGACGACGTCGGCATGCGTAAACGCCGGTAGCTCTATGGCGTGAGGGTGCAGGGCCAGGAAGCGTGATCCCGCCCAGATCACGGCTAGCGCAAGCGCGTGATAGACGCCGGACTGCACGAAACGGCCCCAGGGCAGTTTCCGGTCGACGAACACGTCTGGCCAGAAAGCGGCGGGAGCGGATTCGAGATGTAGTGAGTCGAGTTCAGGCTGCAAGAACAGGTCGCGAAGATTCCGGAGGAAGACGCGCCATCCGGGTTCGGGCACGACGACGAGGAGCAAATCCGGGGCCGGTGGTTCAGCCTCTGCCATCTGAAGGGACCCCGGGGCTTCGCGCATCGCTCTATGTTAGATGGAAAACCGTGTTTCAGGGTAGCCAAGAGGACATGTGGAAAGGAATGGGTGCCGGAAGGTAGTAGGATGAAGGCCGGCGGAGAGATTTTATATTTTATGAAGAGATCCTTTATTAAGACCTCGCGTATGAAGAGATCGCGTATGAAAAGATCGTGCGCCATTTTCTTATGGGCTGTGATTTGTGCCGTGGTTACGTTCGCTTCGTTTGTCGGCGCCCAAGAGTCCACGCAAGATTCGAAGGCCGCGGCGCCGAAAGCTGGGGAACCACCTGCGGCGGTGCGTAACGCTCAGGCCGGCCGTGAGTATTCCGGGATGTACAGCTTTTTGAAGGATGGAGAGTTTGTGCAAATCTCCGTGGAAGACCAGGGCAGGGTGACGGGATTTGTCTCGCGATATGGGGATGGGGAAAACGAGAAGGTAGCGTTTCTCGATCAATACTTGCGCATTGGCAAGCTGGACGGCAACAAGGTGAGCTTCACCACAGAAACGGTGCGCGGGGTATGGTTTGAGTTCAAAGGAACGGTGGAGCGGGGCGAGGGGAAAAATCCTGGAGACGAGGCGTACTACATATTGAAGGGAACACTTACCGAGAATACCAGCGATGCGGCGAAGAAAATGACGACGCACGCCAGCGAGGTTGTGTTCAAGATGTTTCCGAAGAGTTAGTAGCTACTGGCCGGCGCGGGCGGGGGTGATGAGGAGTCGGCCGGGAGCCTTCTTTTTCGTGTCGGGCTTTTCCTGACCATAGACGAGATCGAGTCCGCCCTCGGGAGTGGAGGCGGCCTCGGCCAAGGCTGCGGCCAACGCCCGGAACGAGCGGCTTACTTCCAGACCTTCCTGCAAAATCACCGGCGTGCCGTGATCGATAGCGGGTGAGATGGAGTGGAACGCGTTGGGAATTTTCCACAGCACTTTGCAGCGCGTGGCACGCTCGATGTCTTCGTCGGTGAAGCCGGGAATCTTTTTGTATCGATTCAGAACCATGCGCAGCCGATTGCGTCCTGCGCCTTCTTCGAGGAAGGCATGGATGCGGCTGGCGCTCCACAGCGTGACGACGTCGGTCTGAGCAACCATGAGCACGGCATTCGAGAGATCGGAGAGCAGGCGCGTGGTGGAATCAAGGCGGCTGGAAGCATCGACGACAACGTAGCGATAGTGATTCACCAGCAGGTCGAACAGGCGAGCTAATTCGGCCGGCGTAGGGATTGAGGGATAGGGCTGCTGCGGTCCGGCCAGAAGATGCAACCCGTCTTGCGCAGGGGTCATGAGGCCCTCGAGCAGGGAAGCGTCGAGGCGGTGCAGATTCTCGAGGGCGTCGGGCACTCCAAAACTGGGGCGCAGGTTAAGATGCAGTTGGGCGTGGCCGACGGGCGCAAAGTCCACCAGAACGACGCTGCCGTGGGATTGCTGCAGGGCGACGGCGGTGTTGACCGCGGCGGTCGTGGCGCCGGCGCCTCCCTTGGCGCTGAGAAAAGTAAAGATGCGAGCCTTGCCTGCGCCTCCGCGAGTGCGGGTGCGGTTGGAACTGAAACGGGTCAGAGCTTCGAGCAGAGCCTCAGAGCCGGCATTATGATCCAGATATTCCCCGGCACCGGCGCGCATGCTGGCCACAATCGTCGTGGGCTGCTGCATGTTGCCGTTGGCAAAAATAGCGAGCTGCAGGGTATTGGCTTGAAGCAGTTCAATGGCTTTGATGGCGCGCTGAGGATTCTGGTCAGAAATGTCGACCACTACGACTTCGGCGCGCAAGTCCTGAATCTGGCGGAGGACGGAGTCCGTGGCTCCGGTGGGGAAGCCGAGGTTACTGAATACAACCCGAGCCAGGCGGGTAGCCTCCAGGCGGGTCTGCAACTCCGATAAATGTTCCCGGTCCTCGGACAGGAGGGCGACGGCGATCCCATGCATGGCGCGGTTCTCGCTGATTTCTCTCGGTGTTTGCATGTTAGAAAGAGAAAGTACTGTTCGCCAAGTGACCTTGGTAACCGCCTGATCGCAGATGTATACACAATTCGCGCGGAGACGGAGGAGGAGCAATCCACAGGACAATGGACGTCAGCGAGAGGTGCACAGCTGGAATACTCCCCTGCGAAGCCGCACTAGTGGACAACATTCTAAGCCAAGGCTCGGAGATTGAAAAGGACTGAAAAAACATTGGACGAACTAAAGTTCGCGGCGAGGCTCAGACTGGGATTTTTCCGCTACCCGCGTCGCCCAAGAGATGCTTTTCACTGCCCTGACATGAGTCGGTTCCTGAGCAGCGTAAATGCCGGTTCTCAAGGATGAACGGTTGAGGCTAGTCGGCCGCAGCGCGCGGACTGGCGGGCACCGGCGCAGCGGGCCGCTCGGTCTCGCTGGGGCTGTGCAGGGCTGAAATGCGACGGAAGTCGGCGGAACCGTCCTCCACTTCGGGAAGATATTCATAGCCTTTCAAGCATACGGCGACGCCGATTTTGGTTTCCGCGGCCTTGCTCTCGGCCGATTGGGCGCTGCTGTCAGTCGAGGCTGCGGGTTTCCAGATTGTGTCTGCCGGCCTGACGATTCGCAGCACGCGGCCCCGGCAGCGGACGCGCATGTTTTCGCCCAGCGTGATCTCGGACGGCATCTTTAGCGTGAGTTCGATTTCCGTGCCTTCCTTGAGCGCCACGTCAGTGAACAAGAAAACTCCACGCGAACTCAGGTCCTGGGTGAAACCGGGTCCTTCCACCGCGGTGGAAACGTCACGCACGAATACAGGAAGGTTAAAAGCGAAGCGCTGTCCAATGCGGCGTTCAACACCAACCGGAGGAGTAGTCATGGTCGTGTCCCTTTCTTGAGGGGATCGCCGGGGAGAGAGCAAGTGCCACTGTAGCGCAGTCCGGGCGGTCTGGGAAGTCAAAAGTTGGCCGAGGTGGAGGATTGCGCTGATTTGTGGAAAACTTGATGGGAGAGAACATTAGTGCGGGAGGTTCGTTCGTAAGATGCACGTTATATTTGTCGTTAGGGTGATCCCGGGGGTCCAGGAGTGTCATCGAAAGAAGCGAATGTGCCTGAGTCAAGAGTCCCAATCCAGGAAAATGCGGTGGTGAAGGGGGCGGAAGCAGCGTCGGGGAGCGGATCGCGCTGGCAGGTGGCGGGGAGGGCGCTGCGGCACCGCAACTTCCAGCTTTTCTTCAGCGGACAACTGATCTCCCTGATCGGGACGTGGATGCAGAGCGTCGCGCAGTCGTGGCTGGTTTACCGGCTGACCGGTTCGGCTCTGCTGCTCGGATCAGTGGGATTCGCCAGCCAGGTCCCAGTGTTTCTATTTGCGCCGTTGGGCGGGATCACTGCCGATCGCGTGAACCGCCGCCACATCGTAATCGCGACGCAGGTGGCGGCGATGCTGCTGGCCTTCGTCCTGGCGGCATTGACTCTGTCTCATAAGGTTCAAGTCTGGCATGTGTTTGTGCTGGCTAGTTTGCTGGGCGTGGTGAATGCGTTCGATATTCCCGGACGGCAATCGTTTCTAGTGGACATGGTGGGCAAGGAAGATCTGATGAATGCGATCGCGCTGAATTCTTCCATGTTCAACGGCGCGCGCGTGATCGGTCCAGCAATCGCGGGGATTCTGG
>Ga0307476_10001050_pt1 | contig 17710 bp, 16 predicted proteins | sample atmos_gasesECM2C_2_FD_203314 | JGI IMG/M metagenome (GOLD analysis project Ga0307476, IMG submission 203314) | Hardwood forest soil microbial communities from Morgan-Monroe State Forest, Indiana, United States - atmos_gasesECM2C_05 | ecosystem: Environmental > Terrestrial > Soil > Temperate... | reverse complement strand
AATCTCTTCACGGAGGCTGCGGGGTTGGGGATGTCGGTTTTCGTCTCATCCGGCGATACCGGCGCAGCGGGGTCGGGCTCCCAGGCCGGTTGTGAAGCCGCCTTCGGGCCCCCGCAACCCAAGCAGGTCCTGAGCCCTAATTCCATCTGTTCCTCTGGCTTCGCAACCTGCGTGGGAGGAACGGAATTTGCCGATTTCGCGAATCCAAGCCAATACTGGAGCCCGACCAACGGCACTGGTAACGAGTCCGCTCTAAGCTACATCCCAGAGGGCGCGTGGAACGAGCCCATGAATGGCTCAGCCTTCCAGGTCGCAGGCACCGGAGGTGGCGTTAGCGCCTTCGTCGCCACTCCGAGCTGGCAGGTGGGCACTGGTGTTCCTCCTGCGCGCGCCGGACGCTACACCCCGGATATGGCATTCACGGCTTCCGCCCATGACGGCTACTTCATCTGCATCGCCGCCAATAATCTGTGCTCCGCGAGCGCGAATCTCTCACTAGCCGCGGGCACATCGGCAGCCGCGCCTGATATGGCGGGCATCACCGCTCTTCTCAATCAGAAGCAGGGCTCAGCGCAAGGCTTGCTCAATCCCAACCTCTACGCGCTCGCAGGGACTCCCGCGAATGGCGTCTTTCACGACGTCACCGTAGCCACCAGCGCGGTCACCAATTGCGTCGTCACCACGCCAAGTATGTGCAACAACAGCACAGCGGGCCCTACCACGCTTACCGGCGGCCTCAGCGGCTACCTGGTCACTAACGGCTTTGATGAGGCCACTGGCCTCGGCTCCATCAATGTCGCAAACCTGCTCACCAATTGGAACTCGGCTGTGGCCACCACCACGACGCCGAACATCTCACCTGTATCGCCGGTAAACGCAGGAACCAGCGTAACTCTTTCTGCCACGGTCAGTCCGGCCTCTGCCACCGGGACAGTCACGTTCTACAACGGCAGCGCTGCGTTGAACAGCACCCCAGCGGCGGTCACCAATGGAACTGCCACCTTCACCACTAGCAGGCTGCCGGGAGGGTCCTACTCCGTCACCGCAGCCTTCACACCCGCCACTGGCACGAACTTCGGAGGATCGGTTTCTTCCGCCGTCCCATACAACATCCAGGATTTCAAGATTGTCGCCAATCCCGCGACGGTTACCGTGACTGCGCCCGGGCACAGCGGGACGACAACGCTGACCATCGCGCCGCTTGGCGGCTTCAACCAGACAATCAGCTACAGTTGCGGCGGGCTGCCTTCGGAAGCGACCTGCACCTTCGCTGCTGCCTCGGCCACGAGCGAGACCGTCACCATCGCAACCACCCCTGCTTCCGCACGATTGGATAAAGCTCCCTTCGGGCACAGGCGCGTGATCTTCTATGCCTTGTTGCTTCCGGGCTTTTGGGGGTTCGTCCTATTGACGGGAAACCGCAAGCGGACGTGGCGTGGCGTGCATCTGTTGAGCCTCATCGCTGTGCTGGCGCTCTCGGTTCTCTGGATGCCAGCCTGCGGCGGTGGCGGCAGCAGCACCACGCCACCGAGCAATCCAGGAACTCCGACGGGCACCAGCAGTGTGGTCGTCACCGCCACATCGGGAGGCACTGCCGCTCTTTCGCATCAAATAACAGTCACGCTGACGGTGCAGTAAAGAGCGGCTAAGATTATAGTCAGCGACTGGGTGCTCCTCGAAAGTGTCGACCGAACTCGTCACGCTGCAGCATTTCCGCGATGTTCCCGAGGCGTTGCTGGCTAAGGGAAAACTGGAGTCGGCCGGAATCGCCTGCGCCCTGGCCGACGGCAACCTGGTGCGCATGGACTGGTTGCTCTCGAACGCCATCGGCGGCATTCGTCTGCAGGTGCATGAACAAGACGTCGAGTCGGCTCGGGCGATTCTGGATGAGCCCATTCCGCCGGAGTTCAGCGAAGAAGAAGTTGGCGAGTCCTACGCGCAGCCGCGCTGTCCGCGGTGTTATTCGCTCGATATCGGATTTGAAAAGATCAATCGCTTCTGGACTTACGGTCTGTGGCTGCTTTTGTCGTTCCCGATCGTGATCCGGAAGAATAACTGGAAGTGCTACACCTGCGGCGCGGAGTGGGTGGAGGAGTAAATCGAATCGCGGCGTGAACTTCTCTCGCTGGCAGGCCTCTATCGACCTACGCCTATGGTTTCCGGCACGTCGATCATCTGGCAAGCTTTCTCGATATCCAGCACATGCATGAGCCGGCCGTTTAGTTTGTGCACCCCCAGGATCATCGCGCGCACCGTGCCCCGAAGCGTTTCCGGGGGTGGCTCGAAGGTAGTTTCTTCGACCTCGACCACATCCCCGATTTCGTCTACCAGTAGGCTGACGGCGCCATCTTCAGAACGCACGACTACATTCATGGCAAGCGTGTCCGCCGGCCGCGGCTTGAGTTCAAGGCGTTTACGCAGATCGACAGCAGTGACGATCTGGCCACGCAGATTAATCAGGCCGCTGACCACCGCCGGAGCCAGCGGTACCCGGGTCATATCGAGAGAGCGTATAACCTCCTGAACCGCTTTCAATTCGACGCCGAACAGTAGTTTGTCCAGATAAAAGGTGCAAAACTGTGAAGTTTGATCCATAGCTTAATTCGCAACCTCCGCTGATCTCGTGGCAACGCCAGGAAGCGAAGCGCTCACATCCGCGCTGCGCAGAATGGCGGGAATATCGAGCATCTCCGTGACCCGCTCACCAATCACTACGGAATAGAGAACGGCAGCCCGGGTCGCCGAGGACCGTACGTCCGCCCGGTCTTCGACAATGTCGAGAATCCGTTCGACGACCAGACCAAAGCATCGCCCATCGTGATTCAGCACCAGCACCTGTATCGGTCCCGAGTCGGGGGACGGCGGAGCTTGCAAAGCTCGCAGTTTATTTCGCCGCTCTTCCAGCACCACGTTGAGCCGGACCAGGGGCAAAATCTGCCCGCGATACTGGGTCACCCACTGGCTGCCCGACATTTCGATCTGAGCCACGGGAAACTCCTCGAGCCGTGCCAGAGTGTTGAGCGGGATGGCCATGCGGGAATCGCCCGGGCCCGCGAACAGCAAGAAGGTTTGTTTTTCCTCCCGCGCCGCCGCTTCTACGGCTTTTTCGGTCAGCGCGCGATCCCGCGTCTCCGCGATCACGCTGGCGCGCTGCGCCAATCCGAGCACATCCAGAATGAGGGCCACTTTCCCGTCACCCATGATGCTCGAGCCGGCAAATGTCTTAACCGTCTTGAGTTGCTTGCGAAGCGGTTTGACCACGATTTCTTCGGTGTCGTTGATCTGATCCACCACCAGCCCGAACTGGCGCTCGTCGGCCCGCAGCACCACGATATTGACTGCACCATCCGACTCCGTGGCCGCATTCTCGTCGACAGCCAGTTTCAATTCCCGGTTGAGATACACCAGGGGCAGCAGGCGTCCGCGTAACCGGTATACCGGCGCACCATGAACCAACTCGATGCCCTTGCCCACCTCGTCCGCTTCCAACCGCACCAATTCGAGCAGACTGACCTGGGGTATAGCATATCGATCGCCGCCGCAGGTCACTACCAAAGCTGGGATGATGGCGAGGGTCAACGGAATCTTTACCCGAACCGTGGTGCCCCGGCCCCGAGTCGACTGCACGTCCACGGTGCCGCCAATCTTTTCGACGTTGGTCTTGACCACATCCATGCCCACGCCGCGGCCGGAGACGTTGGTCACTTTTTCCGCAGTGGAGAATCCGGGAAGGAAGATTAAATTGAAAATTTCGTGTTCAGTCATGCGTGCTGCCTGCTCGGCATTGATCACGCCACGTTCGAGCGCCTTCTTGCGGATGCGGTCGCCGTTTAATCCCGCACCGTCGTCCGTGATCTCGATGTTGACCTGCCCGCCTTCATGAAAGGCGCGCAGAATGAGGCGTCCCGCCTGGTCCTTGCCGGCCTTTAGACGGTCGTCGGGAAGTTCGATGCCATGGTCCACGGAATTGCGCACCAGATGCGTGAGCGGATCCTTAATCGCCTCGATGATGGTTTTGTCCAGCTCCGTCTCTTTGCCCTCCATCTCGATGCCGACTTCTTTGCCACACCCGAGGGCGACGTCGCGCACCGTTCGTGGGAACTGGCTCCAGATGTTTCCGATGGGCTGCATGCGGGTCTTCATGACCTCGCCTTGCAGTTCGGTGGCGATCAAATTCATGCGCTGCGAGACAGCCTGAAGACCGGGGTCTTCGACAGTATTTGAGATTTGCAGAAGCTGGTTGCGCGCCAGAACCAACTCCCCGACCAGAGTCATCAATTTATCCAGCACATTGACTCCGACGCGAATGGTCTCGGCCACAGCCTCGCGGGGCCGAGACTCCGGGGCTTGCTGGGCTCCGAGAGTGTCTTCCTGCTTAGCCATCACCGGCTCCTCAGAACGCCCCGGTACGCCTTCTGGAGCAGGACCGCTCGGTGGGGCTGGCTCAAGCTTGACAGCCTTGGGCGCTTCGGTTGCGGCAGGTTTTCCTAGACCCGTGGCTGAAGATAGAGCCATGTCTTTTGATCTGGCGGGCGCGTTCTCTTTGCCCTGGGTGGGGGAAGGAACTTCTGCGCGGGGTTTCGCCGTCACAGCTTGCTTGGCGGCGCCGGGGCCGACCTGCGCTAAGCGCGTAAGGGTTTCTCGCAGCTCCGGGTAATCGATTTCGCCGTCCTGGCCGGTCGACTGAATCTCCTTGAGCATCTGGCGCACCGCATCCACCATCCCCAGCAGCGCCGTAGTGAGCTCCGGGTTGAGCGTGAGCTGCCCGTCGCGCAGGCGCGTCAGCAGGTTCTCGCCGACATGGGCGACTTTCTCCAACTTATTGAAACCCAGAAATCCGCAGGTGCCTTTAATGGTGTGGATGGTGCGAAACACGCTGGCCAGAGCATCGCGATCGCGCGGACTTTTCTCCAGCCCCACCAGTTCGCGATCCAACCGGTCCAGGTTCTCGTAACTTTCGACCAGAAAATCTTGGACGATATCGCTGTCGCTCATCGCTGCCGTTCCTTTCCAAGCTGGAAGCTGGCTCCACAAGCCAGCACTTTACGGGTGTCACAGCCTGTCTTTTTTGGACCTCATGAAGGGTGGCTGGCTTGAAGGCGCAAGCTCCCGTCGCAGGGAACATGCCATTCCCTCCGCTCTAGTTCCCTATCGTCCATTTGAGGGATTTCCATTAGGACGCATTAGTCTGCCGCCGCGGCGTTGCGCCCCGCTTGCTAATCCTGCCAACTTCTGCAAAAATGACAGTTTGTCTAACCCCTGCCAGAAGCACTAGGAAAGGAAGCAAAGTTCTGTGTTAATGATTCGTCTGTCGCGCACCGGTGCGCGTAAACAACCGCATTATCGCGTGGTCGTGATTGAAAAGGAGCGGGCGCGCAATGGCCGGCCGGTTGAGGTGGTGGGAACGTATAATCCCCGCACCAATCCTGCCAGCATCGAACTCAAGCGTGAGCGCATTGATTACTGGGTATCCAAGGGCGCCAAGATGTCGGACCGGGTTGGCAAGATTGTGGCTAAGCCAGCTGCGCCGAGCGCCGTTCCTGCCGCCTGATTTTGGCGCGCGTACCAGTTACGAATTTCCAGCCCACCGATAGGAACCGCAGATGAGCCAGCAGATTGGCGACGTGCGAGCTTTGGTCGAGCAGATTGCGAAGGCGCTGGTCGACGAACCCGATCAGGTTTCGGTAAACCAGGTCGAGGGCGACGTACTCGAACTCAAGGTCGCTCCCAACGATGTCGGCAAGGTCATTGGGTCGAAGGGCCGCGTGGCGCGAGCCTTGCGTGCCCTGATCGGCGCCGCCGGAATTCGATTGCACAAACGTTTTACGCTGGAGATATTGGAATAGAAGAGTCAGGAAGCTCAGGAATCTCCGGCGACTTTATCACTCTGGCCCGCGTTCGCAAAACGCAGGGACGCCGTGGCGAAGTCGCAGTCGAGATGCACAGCGATGTTCCCGACCGGTTCAAGGTTGGGCTGAGGTTGTTCGCTCTGGCGCCAGATGACAGCCGGCGCAAGCTGCAGATTGAAGAACTGTGGCCGCATAAGGGCGATTTGGTTCTGAAGTTCGCAGGCGTGGATTCGATCTCCGATGCCGAAACTTTGATCGGCTGCGAATTGCAAGTCCCCCGCAGTGAGCGAGCGCGGCTTGAAGCGGGATGGAATTACGTCAGCGACCTGCTCGGCTGCGTGGTTTTCGACGCCGGGCGCGAGATTGGCAAGATTGAAGACGTGCAGTTTGGCACGGGCGAAGCGCCGCTGCTGATCGTCGGCGCGGGAAGCCAGCGGTACGAGATTCCCTACGCCCAAGCGTATTTGCAAAGCGTAGACCTCGAGCATAAGCAGATACAAATGCAATTGCCCGAAGGAATGCTTGAACTGAATGCACCCCTGACGACAGAAGAAAAGCAGCAACAAGCCGCGGCATTCGGAGGAACACAGAAAAATAAAAGATCTCTGTGACTCTGTGCCTCTGTGGTGAGAAATTTTTGATCTGGTTCCGCGATGAAGATCGACATTGTCACGATCTTTCCCGACTTTTTTCGCGGACCTCTGGATCACGGAATTATCCGCCGGGCTCGGGAAGCGGGCTTGGCGACAATCGAAGTCCACGATCTGCGGGCCTGTGCGCATGATCGTCACAAAACTGTGGACGACCGCCCCTTCGGCGGCGGCGAAGGCATGGTGCTGAAGCCGGAACCGATCTTTGAATGTATTGAAGAGCTGAACGTCGCGCCCCGAGAGGGACGCGAAGTTGCGAAGCAAAGCGTGATTCTGCTTTCAGCGCAGGGCAAACGATTCGATCAGAGCGTGGCTAATGAACTCGCCGCGCTGGAACGAATCGTGCTGATCTGCGGCCGATATGAAGGCGTCGACGAGCGCGTGGGCCGGTATTTAGCGGACCGCGAGTTGTCGATTGGAGACTACGTGTTGAGCGGAGGCGAACTGGGCGCGGCGGTGATCGTGGATTGCGTCACGCGCCTGATTCCGGGAGCGGTTGGCAACCAGGCCTCCACGCAGCAGGAGTCGTTTACCAACTTTCCGGAGGCGCACGTTGGGAATGGTCCGAGTTCGACGTGCACCTCCGGCGGATTGCTGGATTACCCGCACTACACCCGTCCCGCGGACTTCCGCGGAATGGCAGTTCCGGAAGTGCTGGCATCGGGCAATCATGAAGAAATACGACGCTGGCGCCGTCGTACGGCACTAGAGAAAACGCTGCGCAACCGGCCCGATCTGTTGGAAAAGGCCGCTCTCAGCGATGAAGACAGGAAGTTGTTAGAGTAACTTTAATTTCAAGTGGGCGCTGCACGGGCGAAGACACCCGGGCCCACACTAGAATAGAGGAAATAATTATGTCGAACCTCATTATTGAAAAACTGCTGGCCAAGACCAAGCGCACCGATCTTCCCAAATTTGCTCCGGGCGACTCCGTCCGTGTACACGTCAAGATTAAGGAAGGCGACAAGGAGCGTACGCAGGCCTTTGAAGGTGTTGTAATCTCGCGCTCGCGCGGCCCCCAGGCCAGCTTCACCGTGCGCAAGATCAGCTTCGGTCAAGGGGTCGAGCGTATCTTTCCCGAGAACTCCCGCGTGATTGACAAGGTGGAGTTGGTACGCTCCTCCAAAGTTCGGCGTGCCAAGCTCTACTACCTGCGGGCATTGCGCGGCAAAGCAGCTCGCCTCAAGGACGTCGAACGCGAGCACGCGACCGCGGCTACGACTGCGAAGTAAATTGGGTGAGTCCTATTTTGAAGGGGAAGCCGCCGACGGTATGGCTGCCGTCGGTTCGTCCTCTGGCCATACCGCCGTCAGAGCTAACCCCACAGCGATTCCCAACGCGACCTCAATGAATCGATGAGCGGCGACGATCCACGCCTGCTTCGTGCGCACGATAAGCATAACGATCGCCAAGGTAACGCTGGCAAGGCGGTATGCGTCCTCAAGATGTAGTGCGCAGCAGACCAACCCCAGGGCGAACACGCCCAAGCCAAAAACGATTACGTTGGAACCGAAGTAGGCGGTTAGGAACGCGCCCATCACCGCACCCATCGCGGTTCCAGCGAGACGCTGTTCGGAGACGGTCAGGGCCGCTCCCAAGGTCGACTGCATGATAATCAAAGTGGTGACCGTGGCCCAATAGGCCTCGGGAAGCCCGAAAGCTCGGGCGACAACCAGTGAGACCACGGCAGCCACCGCGGTGCGAGCCGAATGCACCAACGCTCGCCGGTTCAGTCGATATGGGATGCTGCTTACGTCCGGCATGTTCCCTCCTGCTCGGCGTCGCTATTTTAGCTGAGTGCCGGCGGTGATTCGGCCAGACCAGGAATTCGGGCGCCGTCCCCGAAACTCTTTTTCCACCTTGCTTCACAAGCCCCACCTCGGCGAAGATGCATCTATCTCGACCTTTCGTGCCGGCCAAGTCCAAACTCGCTCCCACCAAAACGCTCTCCGCTTCCGCTGCCAAGCTTCGTCTGCTCAAGCGTCTGCGTTGCACGCTCAAATTTGAAAAAATGGCATGGCAATCAGGCGCGCGTCAGATTGCGGGCGTGGACGAAGTCGGCCGCGGTTCTCTGTTCGGCCCGGTCGTGGCCGCCGCCGTCATCCTTGATCCCGGCTATCGCATTCGCGGCCTGCGCGACTCCAAGCTGCTGCTGGCGGAACGGCGCGAGGTGCTGGCTGAGCGGATCCGCGAACACGCTGTCGCCTGGGCCATTGCCGCGGTCGATGCCGCCCGCATCGATCAAATCAACATCTATCAGGCGTCGCGAGTCGCCATGCGGGAAGCCGTCATGCGGCTCGAACCCGGCCCGGATCATCTGCTGATTGACGCGCTGCGACTGGATTGCGAACTCCCGCAGCGAGCCATCATCCACGGCGACGCGCTCTCCGCCTCCATTGCCGCCGCCTCGATTCTCGCCAAGGTCGAACGCGATCGCATGGTTCGCGAGTGGGATCCCGTCTTCCCCCTCTACGGACTGGCCTCGAACAAGGGATACAGCACGCCTCACCACCTTGCCGCCCTGCGCCAGCATGGGCCTTCGCCGCTGCACCGGCAGTCGTTCGCGCCCGTCTGGAATAATCCCGTGCCCCAGGAGGTGCTCGCCTTCATGCTGGATGAGAAGCCGGAAGAACTGTTGGACGAAATGAACGAAGCCGCCGGATAGTCGCACGCCGTTCTGATGGCTGGACGCCCGGCCTCCTCTATGTTCTCCTCCCATGCAAAAGTTTTCATATTGACAGGTGTCATCTTTATGGACTAAAGTTCTCCCGCTCTACTACCGGGCATCGTTTTTGCTTCCAACCGGGTCCGATTAGTGCTGAGCTTGCTGGCTACAACCTCTGCAATCGTAAGCTCCGCCGTATGCAGGTTGGCCAGCGTTCAGGAATCTAAGTGGACTCAATCAGCTCGCGAATAGCACCTTACCTCGTATTGGCTGGCCTTCTATCGATCGTGGGCTACGCGCAAGAGACTCCTGCTCCTAATTCCGGGAGCTCAACCTCCACCCCGGCAAAGCCAGCTTCCTCGGCCAGCGACCGAGTGGTCCTCAAAGTTGGGAACATGCAGGTTACGGAGGATGAATTCGAGTCCCGGGTCAAAGACATCGAGCCGCAAGGAGGAGGCGACGAGGGGAAAGAGCTCCCCGCTAAGGATCGGCGCAAGCTCGGCGACGACTACGCCTCGGTGCTCATGCTTTCGCAGCAGGCCCTTGCCAGCCATCTCGATTCCTCGCCTGAAGTCAGCCGCCAGTTGGCCGTCGCCCGTATGCAGGTGCTCTCCGACGCTGAGTTCGCCAGCCTCATGAACCAGGCCAAACCCAGCTTCGAAGAAGTCAGCCAATATTATTCCGCCCATGCGGCTGATTACGACGAGGTGCAAATTCGCCGGCTGTTCATCTGGAAGCAGCGAGGCAACGTCAAGACTGCGCCCGTTTTGAGTTCGGCGGCGGCTAAAGCCCGCGCTGACCAGATTCGGCAGGCCAGTGCCGCCGAAACCAGCGTGGCGCAACTCTCAGGCGAACTGATGAAGTCCGGCGACGGCATGCTTGACTCCAAACCGCTCTCCTTTCCGCGCGGAGAGCTGCCGCCGGCAATGGAGAAGGCGGTGTTTTCACTCAAGGAGGGCGAGTGGGGCGAGGTTGAAGACACTCCGGCGCGGCTTCTTCTCGTTCAGTTGGTGAAGCGCGATCGTCAACAACTTGGGCAGGTGTCCGCGGAGATCGAAAAGGAATTGCAAGGGCAGAAGATGGAAGCGCTCTTGGATGATCTGAAAAAGAAAGCCGGTATTTGGTTGGACGAACAGTATTTTGGGACAGCGGTGGCTCCTGTCCCGGGCGCGCAGCGGCGTGATACCAACCCACCGTCGGAACTTCAAAAATCAGCAAAGAAGGGGGAAAGCAACAATGAAGATGAACGACAGAAGTAAAAGCCTCTGTTACTTTGCGCTTCCAGTCCTGTTACTGGCGGCGTGTGTTCTTCAGCCGTCGCTCGCCAGCGCCCAAATGACTTCGCTGGGAGTCGACTGCTCGAAGATCGACGTTTCTCACCTCTTAATGGAAGATAACTTGGGAGCCGGCCGAATCCTGATTGAGTGCGGGATCGTACGAGGGGGACAGCCATCAGCTCATGTCGCCACCAAACCGGCGCCCCCACCCAACATCCGGGTGAGTAACGGATCCGATTGCAACTCCTCTGCCTCCGTGTGCGGAAGCGAAAGCATGGTGGCCGGCAGCACCAAGAATAAGGGCCAGACCATCGTCGTCAACTACAACGCCAACTACGATGGCGCTTCGAACTATTCGGGTACATCCTACTCTAGCAATGGCGGCGCGACCTTCACGGAAATTCAACCGGCGCCTTTTGCCAATGGTCACGGCGAAAATATTGGCGACCCGCTGGTAGTTTTCAACTCCAAGTTAGGCATGTTCTTCGCCGGCGACTTGGCCACCGGATGCGGCGGTTTCGGCATCGGCTTGTGGACCTCTACTAATGGCAAGACTTGGACCACTGGATCTTGTCCCCACAATGGCTCCAGCGATGACCGCCCGTCCATGTGGGCGGACAACAACGTGACTAGCGCGACCTACGGCCGGATGTTCATCTCCTTTAATGACTTCGCTAACAACGGAGCACTTTCTGTGGTGTACTCGGACAACGGCACGAGTTGGACCGGCCCGGTAATCGTCAGCAACACCTCCACCTTCATGCGCGACGTGCAGATCACGGGCTCACCCCGAGGCGCCGCGCTAGTTGGGGGCAAGGACAGCACCGTGTTCCTGGCCAGCATGGACGAAGGCGGAGGCTCGAATGCTACCCGCCAGAACGTCATGTTCATCTCAACCAATGGCGGAGCCGCCTGGACGAAAGTCATTATGGGTCCACGATTCAGCCCACCTGGCGACTCTTCCTGCGCCACTAACGGATATTTCTGGCAGGTCAATCCCATCATCCGGCACATGGGCTGGGGTGAACCGGCGGTTGGCCCAAGCGGCGTGGTCCACTATGTCTACGCAGGGCATGGGACGGGCAACGACACCGGAGACATCTTCTACCAACGCTCCACCAACAATGGCAAGACTTGGTCGAAGGCAATCAAGCTCAACACCGACAAGGACGGCACCTTCAAAGAGCAGTGGATGCCTTCGTTGTCCGCTACCTCGGATGGCAACGTCACCGCTTCCTGGTACGATCGTCGCAAGGCGACAACCGCCTGCAACAGCGTGGGAGACGCGGGATGTAACTACGAACGCGTAGGTCGTCAGTCGTCGTCCAACGGCGCTAGCTGGGGATCCGACATCACCATCAGCACTGGCATCATCACGCAGCCATCACAGGATGATCCCGGGGTTCAGGAATGCTACGCGGGAGATTACGATTACAACACCGCCCTGAGCGCGGCTGACTCGTCCGGTACCGGAACTGCCTATGTCACCTGGACCGACGGCCGGCATAAGATTGGCGGCGTACCTGTGCAGAGCGTGGACTTCGCCCAGGTCCCCGAACCGTAGGTTAATTGCAACACGAACCTTGAACAAGGAGGGCAGCAGGTTAGCTGCCCTCCTTATTTATTTTTGAGGATGATGACAGCGCATCAGGCTCTCGCGGTGCTTCCCGAAGAAAAAGACGTCATCCTGAACCCGGCGTCAAGCCGCGTGAAGGATCTCGCGCGGAGTGCCACAAACTTTAGGGACGCCCACGCCAGCGCTTAACTACATTCCTGCCAGTCCGCGCGAGATCCTTCGTGGCCTGACGGCGACTCAGGATGACGTCAAGCGAAAAAAGCCTGCGCGCGAACAGCAGTGATATAGTTTCATGCTTCGCGATTTTTCTTGGAGGCCGCGTGCGATTCAGAACCCTTGAGAATGGCAGATTAAATCTGTGCCTGTTGTGGGCAGTTGCGAGCATTGCATTCTGGGTGCAGCCGGCTGCGGGTCAGGCAACAGTAGTGATTCGTGGGGCGAGGGTGTATCCCATCAGCGGACCGCCGATCGAGCACGGAGTGCTGGTCGTTGCTAACGGAAAAATCATGGCCGTGGGCGAGGAAGGCAAAGTAAAGATTCCTCGTGGCGCAACCGTTGAGGAGGCTGCCGGCAAGGTGGTCATGCCTGGCATTGTGGACTCGCACTCGCACATCGGAATTATTGCGAACCCGTTGGCTGAGGACTCGGGCGACGCCAATGAGGGCACCGGCCCAATCGAACCCGGCCTGCGCGCGCTTGATGCCATCGATCCCGCCGATCCGAATATCCGCATGGCGACCGCCGGAGGCGTGACCACCGCAAACATTATGCCGGGCAGCGGCAATGTGATGGGAGGGCAGACCGCGTACGTGAAGCTGCGCGGCAACACCATCGAGCAGATGCTCATTCCCGGAACGATTGGCGGAATGAAAATGGCGAACGGCGAAAACCCAAAGCATTACGGGGCGAAGGACAAGGCGCCCATGACGCGCATGGAGGAAGCGGCGCTGGCTCGCGGAATCTACGAAAAGGCCACGCAATACAAAGCCAAATGGGATGCCTACAACAAAGCGGTCGCGGCCGCCGACAAGACCGCGAAGCAGCCAGACCGCGATCCTGACCTCGAACCCGTGGTCGAAGTTCTCGAAGGCAAACGCGTGGTTCACAACCACACTCACCGCGCCGACGACATCATGACCGCGATTCGCTTGTCGGACGAATTCCACTATCGGTTGGTGGTTCAGCACGGAACCGAATCTTGCCTGGTGGTGGACGAACTCGTGAAGCGCCACATCCCCGTGAGCTTTACTATCGTGGATTCTCTGGGAGGAAAATTTGAGACCATGAACCTTGACCTCGGGTGTCCGGGCATGCTCGAAAGGGCTGGCATCAGAGTCGCGCTCAACACCGACGACCCCATCACGAGTTCGCGGCTTATCATCCGCGAAGCCGCGCTGGCGGTGCGCGGGGGCATGAGCGAGGAAGCGGCCTTGAAGGGGCTGACCATTTATCCCGCGGAAATGCTCGACCTGGGAAATCGCATCGGAACGCTGGAGCCGGGCAAAGACGCTGATTTCATCGTGCTAAGTGGGCCACCCTTTAGCGTTTACACGCATGTGCTCGAGACCTGGATCGAAGGGCAGAAAGTTTTCGATCGCAGCAATCCGCAAGACCTGCGCTATGCCACCGGCGGGTTCGACGTGGCCAATCGCTTTCCCGCGTCGCCGCGAGGGGGGAACTAATGCGCCTGTTTCGCTGCTTCAATCTGCTGATGTGCGTAGGTATGTGCGTAGCCTTCGCAACCACGCTGCTGGCCCAGAACATCGCCGTGCTCGCCGATCATCTCTATACTATGGCGGACGGAACCCAAGGCGCGGCAGGCATGGTTTTAGTCCGCGACGGAAAGATTGAAGCGGTACGCAATGGTCCGGGCCAGCAGGCGCCTGACGGATACACGGCACTGAAAGCTGCATTCGTCACTCCGGGCTTGATTGATGCCGACACTACTGCCGGAATTTCTGGCGCCTACAACATTCCCGCCGATCAGGACGAGGATGAGGCCACCGATCCCAACACCGCCGATGTGCGCACGCTCGACAGCTTCAATCCGCACGAACGGCTGTTGAAGGTTTTGAATCAGTACGGCGTGACTACGGTGCAATCGGCGCCCGGACCGCGGAATCCCATCGCCGGCCGCGCCGGCATTTTCAAAACCGCCGGCTCTGAACCCGCGACTGTGGAGCAGTTGGCCCTTCGCCAGGAATCGGCCATGGTCTTTAACCTCGGCGAGACTCCCAAGGCCACCTATGGGAAGAAAGAAAAGGCGCCGAGCACGCGCATGAAGACGGCGGAGATTATCCGGCGGGCGCTTTCGGACGCCAAGGCCTACGAAGAGAAATGGGACAAATGGAAAAAAGACGGCTCGGACATTTCCAAACAGCCCTCGCGTGATATGAAACTCGACGCCCTGCTTCCAGTCGTTGACGGAAAATTGCCGGCGATCTTCAACGCATATCGAGCGGACGATATCGATACGGCCATCCGGATTGGCAGTGAGTTTCACTTGCGCTACATGCTGGCTTCAGTGACCGAGGGATATCTGATGATCGATGTGATTCGCCGCGCGGGAGTTCCGTGTCTGGCGGGTCCGGTCATGCAGCGATTCGAGTCGCTGCAGACCGCCAATGCGACCTTCGAGAGTCCAGCCATTCTGAAGCGTGCAGGGATTCCGATTGCGCTGATGACCGGCTATGAAACCTACGTTCCGAAGAATCGTATCGTGCTCTTCGAAGCGGGCATTGCTGCCGCTAATGGACTGGGCATGGAGGAGACTCTGCGTACGGTGACGTCCAGCGCCGCAAATATTCTTGGCGTCGATGATCGTGTCGGTTCGCTCGCACCGGGTAAAGACGCAGACATCGCGCTGTTCGACGGCGATCCCTTCGAGTACACCAGCCATGTGCTGGCTGTGCTCACCAGCGGGCAGGTGAGCTACCAGAGAAAATAGCGGACGCGAAGTCTGTCGAGTTTTGCTCGGCGCGGCCCGGACGAGGCGTCCGGGGCTACGCGCATATGGATTGACCTGTTGGCTGGCGGGGCGTAGGTTTAGTCGTCGGCTTCCGGGCCGAGGTCGCCGTTGATTGGTCAGGAGAATTCATGAGATACGGGTTTCGATGCGCAGTTGCGGTTTTCTTAAGTCTTACGCTCGCGTCGTCTGCGTGGGCGCAATGGTCTTCCGATCCGGCAAAGAATCTTGCGCTGGCGAATAAGGGCAATGGGAATGATCAGGTTCAGCCGAAAGTGTTGCCGCGATCTAACGACGGATGGTATGTGAGTTGGTTTGACTCCGATCCGAAAAGCCCGCCGCCAGTTGGTTACGATGTCTATTTGCAACGCTTGAGCCCGGGTGGAGTGGAGAAGTTTCGCCACAATGGCATACTCATCGCCGACCTGAATAACACTTCAACTGAGGATTACGGTCTCGACGCCGACACCGAGGGCAATGCTTTACTCGCCTTCCTCGACACCCGCGAAGGAGCGAGCCAGCAAGTGACCGCAGCGAAGATCAGCCCTTCGGGAAAAGCGCTTTGGGGAAAGCTGGGTGTGCAACTTACTCGCGGGTCGACGGCTTCGAACGCCGCGCCCAAAATCGCGGGGAGCAGCGACGGCGACATTGTGGTGGCTTGGACGAGTAACAGCAATGTGGTGCTGCAGAAACTTGATGCGAACGGGCATCCGCTTTGGGGCAAGGGAGTTGTGCTGAGTGAATCCGGCTACAACTACAGCTTGGCGGATCTCCATGCCGCGGATAACGGGTCCGTGATTGTTTCCTGGACGCGGGATCAGGGGTTTGGCAGCAATATTTATTTGTATGCTAACAAGCTCTCGGCGAACGGGCGCCTTTTGTGGGGAAAAGGGCATGTGAAAGTTTTGGACAGCGGCTCGCTGCAGTTCGGAAACTTCCCATATTTTGTGCCTGACGGAAACGGTGGCGCAGTGTTTGCCTGGTATACCAGCAGTCCGGCTTTGCAATGCTTTGCCCAGCACGTTCTCGCCAATGGCCACGAGGCTTTTCCTCACAACGGCTCGGCGGCTTCGACCAACACGAACAACGTGAGGGTTTCGCCCGCGGGTTCGTACCGGGCAGCGACGGACGAGGTGTTTCTGTTTTGGACGGAAGAGGATTCCAATCAGGTGCTCAACGGAGTCTATGGGCAGAAGTTCAATGGCGCGGGCACGCGCACGTGGGGTGATACCGGTTTGCAGGTTGTGGCGCTGGGAGCGGATCAGCAGATTTTTGTGCAGAATGTCCAGATCGGAACTGGGGCGCTTGTGTTCTGGGTGGATCAGGTTGGCTTTGGAGATGCGACTATCCAGGCAACTCGTCTGAGCCGGGAAGGCAAGGTGGTGTGCCAGCAGTTCCCGGTTTCCTCGCTGCCGGCGGACAAGGTACGGTTGTCGTCCGATAAAGTTCCGTCGGGGCTTTCCGCAGTCGCATGGGAGGATGATCGGAGCGGTAACAACGGCATCTACATTCAGAATGTAAACCCTGACTGCTCGCTGGGGCCGCTGTTCCTGCCCTGAGCGTTTTTAGTTGCACGGCTGAACAAGGGGCGGGCCGGGGCCCGGCGCTTGATCCTGCGTGAGCCCGGACGAGGCTTCCGTGGCTACGTGAACAGCCCGGGATCCTCGGGACTTTTCCGCAGGCCGTGAAGCGCTGCTCGACCCAAATCAGGCGTAGCGTCGAGGCGGCTGTCTTTGATCTACCTCCTTCGCCATTTATCCGTTGCTTGCAGCCCTTTATGGCGTCAGCGCCAGCTTGGTGCGCATCTCCTTGGCCAGAGCGTCCACCGCTCGCATTTTGGTCTCGGCCAGCGTCGGAAGATTGGGGACACTCAGGGCCATCTCACACGAAAGCAGCAACGCCGTAATGGTGCTCCTCAGCTCACTGCGCAAGTCCTGTTGGGCCTCATGCCTGGCCAGCAGCAATTCGCGCTTGCGCCGATGCAGGGCAGAACGCAATTCGCGCGATACCCGCTCGATTCCGCTGATGGCAAAGTTGGAATAGACCGGGACGGCGGCGCCGATGTGTTTGAAAATCGTCTCCACGTCGTCGGGTTCGGCATCCAACAGCAATTGATCGAGAACCACGGCCGAAAACTCATGCGCTTGCAGTTGCGTCACCGCTTCGCGCAGTGTGGCTGCAACTTGTACCTCTTCGGCCGTGACTTCCTGCAGCGCTTTCGCGCAATCCTGAACTTTTGCGAGAGATGTAATCAGCAGAATCATGGTCTGCTGGGGTGCACGTGTTTCGCCAGACTTCGCTGATTGATAACACGTGGGTTGCGCGAATCGTCCCCCTGTATGGGTTCCATTGCGGGAAAGCCGAGTCCGGGTTTGGGGACCAATGCGTGCGCTTTCACTTAAGCACTGCATAAACTTTTACATTTTCATGACAAGCTCACTGGGTGATGGCGTTACTGTACTCCGCGAATTGGCCATAGTGATTGTTCTTGCGTGGGCCGCGGAGACTAGGGGGAACCTTGAGAAAACCACAACTGCTAGTCGTCACAATTCTCGCAATGGCGCTGTTGGCAATCGCCGCAGCGCCCGCGAGCACACAAACCCTCGACGTGCTTCACAACGCTGCCAAGGGTACAGACGGGAACTATCCGCAGGGAGGAGGCGCCCAAACCTACACCATCCTCCATGCGTTCGGCGGAGGGACGGACGGCGCGGTTCCTAACCCCAAC
>Ga0307476_10001049_pt1 | contig 17712 bp, 13 predicted proteins | sample atmos_gasesECM2C_2_FD_203314 | JGI IMG/M metagenome (GOLD analysis project Ga0307476, IMG submission 203314) | Hardwood forest soil microbial communities from Morgan-Monroe State Forest, Indiana, United States - atmos_gasesECM2C_05 | ecosystem: Environmental > Terrestrial > Soil > Temperate... | reverse complement strand
GGAGTAATTTTGGCGTTCATCATCAGATGTTCCTCACGATTTGGGAAAAGTCTTCCGGCCGCGCACAGGGAAATACGTCTTCAGCGACTACGACATCTTACAGGGTTTGACGGCAGCCGTCATTTGCGGAGTATCACGCCTAAGGAAATCAGACGTTCCGTTGTTTCGCAGACGGTACGTCTGGAACAGAAGGTGCGGAACTGGTCACGAGATTGACTCTTACGGTACGCGTCAGAACATCTTTGTCATTCTGCACCGCATCGAGCGTAATGGAATCAGGAGCGGCAAGCGCGCCATCGCCCGGTAGGATTCCCACACCCTGATTCCGTCCACCGGCCTTTGCCCGGTAGAGTGCGGTATCTGCGAGTTCGATCGTCTCTTCCGCGCAAAGAGCCTCGTAAGCGCTCCGGCTCCAGGGGAACGGAGCCCAACCCACGGAACATGTTTTGCGTACTCGAATGTCGTGTCCGAGATCAAAGCTTTCCGCCGCGATGATGTCAAGAATGCGCTCACAGAAAGCGGGTATCCCGGAAGGATCTGCGGAGCGGGACATAATCAAAAACTCCTCCCCTCCCCACCGAACCAGAACATCGGACTTGCGCACTACCCTGCCCAGGCGCTCGGCCACGCGCTGCAGCAGCCGATCACCCGCGGGATGACCATGAACATCGTTCACTTCCTTGAAGAAGTCCATATCGACCATGATAAAGACCAGATCGCGATGGTCCATGCTGCGGATATTTCCATCTCGCGCCCGCTCGTAATTTCGCAGCACCTGCCCGGCTTCGGCTGTCAGTATCTCTTCGAGATAACGACGGTTCCACACTCCGGTCAGAGGGTCGGTAAAAGATATTTCCTGCAGTTCGAGATTCTTGCGCTGCAATTCAAGACTATGCCACCGGAGCGACTGTTCCTTATTCTCCAATTCGTCTTTCAGCTTGCAGGTTTCTTCGAGATTGCGGCGCGAAAGATGCAGCAAGTGAATCAGCTCACGGTCCATCCAGTGCTGCTTAAGGAATACGAGCGAGCCCATGAATACCATTGCAGCCACGCTCAACAAAAGCCTGTAGGAACGCACCCGCGGCGGCGCCCCTCCAAACTCTGCCCATGCCACCATAAGCGCGGTGGAGAATACTGCAATCATGGCCAGTCGTGCTGTCCACATGCTGTGGTCTTGACGTGGGGACGGATCGCTGAGTCGATCGGTCGAAGATTCGTGACCCATCATGCCCGCTACTGCGAACATGGCCATGGCAGTTACCAGCGGAACATCGTAGAGACTTCCTGTGTAATAGCGATGAAAATCGATAGCTACCCCAGCCACAATCGACCCCACGCTGTAAAGCAGAGCAGCTTTGACAAATTGTCCGTAAATATTTTTCCAGGATCCGTGGCTACGCTTCCAAATCAGCCCCGCTCCCAAAATCAGAACGATCTGTTCACAGGCGTAGAGCAGATCAAAGCTGTTTCCATAAGTTGCCTCGTCGGGCGAAACGTACTGCCACGGAATCACAATAAACAGGTACAGATAAAGCCACCAGGTGAGCAATAGAAGGAAATCCAGGGATACGAGCCGGAGGGAATGGTCGTTGCGTTGAACGTGCGGCTGCAGCGCCAGCGCCGCCATCATGGGAACCACGTGCAGGAAAAGAATTACGTCTCCGACAAACGGATTCGGCACCTCCTGGCGCAGATAGACTTCGAAGTAAGTCCAGAGAACCTGGGAGCACAGCCACATTCCACAACCTAACGCCATGAGAGCCCAGAAAGCCTGCGCCTTCTTGTTGCGGGTTCCAACGTTCCAGACCATGGCCATGGTCCCGCAAGACAATAGAACGCATTGGGTTAGGTCGCCAAAGGCGGTAAGTCCAAAGCTGCGCGGGGCAAGCAAAGACACGAGAACGTGCACGCAGACGAGCGCGCACACGATACCCGTCCATCTGCCGGGTTGTCGCACAGAGGGTAAGCCCACGCTAAGAGTGTATGGTCGTGCGGGGAACCCTGGGACATTACGGAAGTAATCGCGCAAGCGTCACAAATGTGTACCGTTCTCGCTAGCCCATCGCAGCCACAAATCGCTCAACAAAGCGGAAAACATCATGATACGAGTTGTATAAAGGCACAGGTGCCACGCGGAAAGCGTCCGGTTCCCGCCAGTCGCCCACAATGCCTTCTCGCGCCAAGCGTTCACACAGGGCCTTTCCGTTTCGAGCAAGACGGATAGAGATCTGTGCGCCGCGGCGCGCTTTTTCAGAAGGCGTGATGATAGAGAAATTCGCGGATGCCTCCTGGTTTAGCAAGAACTCCAGATAAGCAGTTAGCGATTCGCTTTTAGCACGCAAACGGTCCATGCCTGCTTCGCGGAAGATTTCCATCGATGCCCGTAGGACGGCCAGGCTGACAATCGACGGGTTACTCAACTGCCAGCCGTCGGCACCGGGCATTGGTTGAAAAATCGGACCCATCTCGAATCGCGAGCTTTCGTCGTGACCCCACCACCCTGCAAAGCGGGGCAGATCCCAGGCGCGGGCGTGCCGTTCGTGAACAAAGCAACCACCAACACATCCCGGGCCGCCGTTCAAATACTTGTAGCTGCACCACACGGCAAAGTCTGCACCCCATTCATGCAGTTTCAAATTCAAATTGCCGGCCGCATGTGCCAAATCGAAACCAACCACGCACCCTCGCTGGTGACCTGCACGTATAATTCGCGCCATGTCAAACGCTTGCCCGGTCGCATAATTCACTCCGCCCAGCATAATCAGAGCGATGTCATCTCGTTGCTCGATCAGTGACTCAATCTCATCCTCGCGAATACAGGACTCGCCTGGCAGCGGGGTCAATTCGATCAGCGAAGTCACGGGGTCAAATCCGTGAAAGCGAATCTGCGACTGCACCGCATATTGATCGGAGGGGAAAGCGCCGCGCTCCACAACCACCTTGTGCCTTCCCGGGAGCGGGCGATAAAACGAAACCATCATCAGGTGAAGGTTCACGGTGAGGGAGTTCATCACCACCACCTCAAGAGGCTTTGCTCCCACCAGTTCGGCGGTCTGTTCAGTAAGCAGCCTGTGATAGGGCATCCACGGATGCTTCGCCTGAAAATGGCCTTCCACGCCAAGTTCAGCCCAATCTTTTAGTTCCTGCTCCACATACGACGCCGCAGTTTTGGGCTGCAGGCCGAGAGAGTGACCACAAAGGTATACGCAATTACCGCCTGCTGTTTTAGGAAACAAAAAGCGCTCACGGAATTCTTTCAGAGGATCGCGATCATCCAGCGCGATCGCAAACTCCTCGCCAGGCTGAAACTCGAAGTTGCTCACGGGTGTAGCTCCAAAGGAGTGAGATCTCGGCGGACTAACTGCTCGGCTCGGCCCCAGTCGAGATCCTCCACGCGATCGATGTTCTCGCAGAGGTCAGACAACATTCGATCCTGGATCGCGCCGCGCGCCTGAGCGACGGAATAGGGTATTCGATGAAACGTGACCATGGCATACTTCGGCACGAAGATCTGGGGATACTTAGCTCCGAGCTCTAATTCAACTTTCTTTCGAAACAGAAAGCGCGAGTCCGCGACCCGATCTCTCATTTCCGTGAAGTTTTCAATGGCCATGTCCGCAATGGCGTCGGTGTTCACCTTGCGCGTATTGTCGAACTCCCGGAACCGACGCGTCCAGTCCGGACCGTGCTGGTCAAGCAGTTCCATCAGGGAGGTGCAATCTTCGAAGCCGCAATTTATGCCCTGGCCAAAGAAGGGAACAATTGCGTGAGCTGCGTCCCCCAGAAGTAATGCTTTTCCTTCCACGTGCCAGGGCGAACACTTAACCGTAACCATCGACCCGGTTGGGTTTGCGAAGTAGTTCTCGGCCAGCCGTGGCACCAGGGAATTTGCGTCAGGAAAACGAGACTTGAAAAACTCGATGAGCTTCGCTTCGCTGGTCAACTCGGCAAAGCTATCGGCGCCTTCAAACGGCAGGAACAGAATGCAGGCGAACGTTCCATCGATGTTGGGTAATGCGATGAGCATGTGGTTGCCGCGGGGCCAGATGTGCAGGGCATGAGTCTCCATCTGATGCTTTCCTGGGGCATCCGCCGGAATGGTCAGTTCTTTGTATCCGTAGTCAAGATTCTGCTGAGAAAGGTTGAAACTGTTGAGCTTGAGCATCTCGGCTCGAATCGCCGATGCTGATCCATCACATCCGATGACAACACCGGTCTCCTGCGTTGTTTGTTCTCCCGTTATCTCATTGCGCAATTGTATCGAGCCGGTCTTCAGATCGTAACCCGTGCAGCGCTGATTGAAGTGGATGGTCGCTCCTTGTTCCTCCGCGGCATTCATCAATGCTATGTTGAGCTCCGCCCTGGAAATGGAATTGATGACCTCGTCTTCATTTTTGCCATAGGGTTGGAACGTCAGCTCTCCTGCCACCGAATGCATCATCCGGCCCTTCATTGGAATAATGATGTCCCCCATTCCATTCCACAGGCGGGCCTGGTGCAAGGCATAAATGCCACGGGCAGAGAGTGCGAGATTGATGGAGCGTCCCGCACTCACGTGAACTTCCCGCATATCGGGACGCCGCTCATAGATCTCGACCGCGAATCCCCGCTGCCTAAGAAGAATCGCAAGTAAAGGGCCGTTCAATCCTGCGCCGATCAGTGTGAGCTTGTCAGGTGCGGGGTTCATACGAGATTCGAAGAGCGAAATGCGAAAAGCAACTGTCGCGAACAGAGAGTGGGGAGGATCGCTCTATTCAGTCAGCAGTGTCCTTGCTTCCCATAATTCGGGAAAAAATTTCTTATCGAGAGTCAGTTTCAAGTAGGACGCCCCCGCGCTTCCTCCAGTGCCCATACGGATGCCAATGATCCGCTCGACCAGTTGGATGTGCCGCAGGCGCCAACTCACCACCAGTTCGTCAAACTCCGTCAACCGCTCGCACACATCGATCCAGTCCCGATGATGATGCTCATCCTTGTACAACGCATGTACTGCGCGGGCACGGGCTTCGAAGCGGTCTCTCTCGCTCTCGGTGTCGCTGGCCGGAGCCAGTTTCCCCATCGCCTGCAAAGCACCGAAGAATACATCACGCAGCGATGCTTCTTCCAAACGGCGCTTCAGACTTGCGTACGCCTCCGGCGTGGGATGGTGGTAGCGCAGCATCTTTTCGTCCTTCAATCCGCATAGAAATTCGATTTCTCGAAACTGCTCAGACTGAAACCCGCTGGCTGGCTCCAGTAGGCTGCGAAATGCGAGAAAGTGCGTGGGCAGCATGGTTTCCAGAATTGTGAACTGCTCGACCAACACTCGCGTGATCTCCGTGCAGCGTCTCAGCAGGCGAGCTGCCTCGTAAACCTCGTCCCGAGATTGTGGAGCCTCGCCAGCCCTTCGCAAATTTGCGACCACGGCATCCAGATCATGCAGCAGTTCCTTGAACCACAGCTCGTAAGTTTGATGCACAAGGATGAAGAGCATCTCATCGTGGTGCGGAGGCAAAGACTGCGGATGCTGCAACTCCAGCAATTCGGGAACTTTCAAATACGAGCTATAGGTGAGTTGCCTGCGTTGCGGCGAGGGCGCGTCTGAATCTACGGTGGCTGCGGAAATCTTGTCGCTCTGCGCCGCGGATTCTGCTGGCAATGCCAGGAAACGCATTGCATTCCCGCTGAGAAGTTTAGCCTTTGCGTCGTGTGGCAGGTTGCTTTGCCGGATGAGTGAGCCAACACGCTCTTCGCCTAACGGAAAAGGATAGTCCGAACCCAGCATCACATGATTCGTCCCCATCGTGGCGACCAGGAACTGCAATGTAGCTTGATCGAACACCGCGGAGTCGACATAGAAACGATTGAGATAGTGGCTGGGTGGGTGTTGGCAGTCACCATGCGCGACCGGGTGATGGTGCCAAGCATTTTCCAGCCGCCCCAGCAAGAATGCGAAACTTCCTCCACCGTGCGCGAAGCAAATTCGGAGCGCGTTCGGTAGTCGATCGAACGCCCCACTCAAAATCATCGATACTATGGATAGTTGTGTTTCCGCCGGCATCCCGACCGTCCACGGCATCATGTATTTCGGCATCCGCTCCTGGCCGAACATTTCCCAGGGATGTACGAGAACGGCCGCACCTTCATTCGCGCAATGGTGCAGGAAAGTGACAATACCGGCATCGTCGAGGTTCTTAGTTCCTACGTGATTACCAATCTGTACGCCCAGGTGTCCGGAACGCATGCAGCGGCTCAGCTCTTTGCAAGCCGCGTCAATGTCCTGCAGCGGCACCTGGCAAAGTGACTTCAATCTTCCTTTTCCCTGACTGCAAAGCTCGAGAGCCGCATCATTGAACAGCCGCGCGCAATCCAAAGCGTGTTCCACCGGACGCTCATACGCGAACAATACCGGCGTCGCAGACATGATCTGCAAGTCAACGCCGTCACGATCCATTTCTTGAAGGCGAACTTCCGCATCCCAACACGCCGAATAGATATGCCGGAAGAAACGATCGCCCACCATGATGTCGGCTTTCCCAGCTTCGGTGTGCCTGATCCACGGCCAATTCGGCGTGCCATAGCGTGCAGCCAGATCCGGCCAGGACCGGGGAAAAAAATGATTATGAATGTCGATGGCTTGCATGCTTACTTGCCCGGATGCACCGTGCCGCAATGCTTACACTTGCGTCTGCTCTCGTTGCTGTAAAACTGCTCAAACAGAGGTGGCAGGTCTTTGACAATGCTCTTGAGCTTAACTTCGGCGCGGTAGATCAACTGATGGCAGCTGGGGCAGAACCATTCGAAGGCATCGAGAGAGCCCTCCGGGCGCGGCACTTCAACCACAACCCCGATGGTCTCAGCCGGACGCTGCGGCGAGTGTCGCATATGCTTGGGCAGAAGAAAAATTTCGCCTTGTTTGATCGGGATCTCCAACGGAGGCTTTCCCGGCGTCTCCATAATACGAAGAGAGATGTTGCCTTTTAATTGATAAAAGAATTCTTCCGTTGGATCGTCGTGGTAATCGCGCCGCTGGTTGGGGCCACCCACAACGGTTACCATCATCTCTCCATCTTCCCAAACCTGTGCGTTGCCTACGGGAGGCTTGAGTTTCTCTTTGTTCTCTTCGATCCATGCCTGAAAGTTGAAAGCCTTCAGGTTCTTGATGGATGCCATCGCGCCTCCTATTTCAGCGGCTTGTACGCTGTAGCTCTAATCTCAATCAGCAAGTGCGGATGCGGCAACTGATGCACAGCCACCGTTGTTCGCGCAGGGCCATCGTATCCAAAGAATTCACCGTACACCTCGTTGTACCCGGCGAAATCGTTCATATTCACCAGGTAAGTCGAAATCTCGACTACATCGTGCAGCTCTGCTCCGGCAGTTTGCAGGATGTCGCGAATATTCTCAATTACCGAGCGCGTTTGCACGCGGACGTCCAGACGCGTTGTGCCTAAAGGATCGACCTCCGCCCCTGCAATGGTGTTGTCGGAGCGGCGCGCACTGGTTCCCGACACGAACAGAAAATCACCCGCCCGTTTTACGTGCGGATACTTGCCTCGCGGAGCTGCCTTGCCTTTGATGACTTTGCTGTCGGTCTCTGGCATTTTGTTCTGATCGTCGTTTCTTAATTGCTCTGCCCTTCTCGCCGCCGCACAACATTCACAGCCGAATGCAGATATTGTTCAGCTCGGAATAAAAATTCAAGGAATGCATTCCGCCTTCGCGGCCGATGCCAGAAAGTCCCGCTCCGCCAAAAGGCGTCCGCAGATCACGCAAAAACCAGCAATTCACCCATGTAATGCCCACGTTCATCTGCTGCGCCACACGATGTCCTCGCTGCAAGTTACTGGTCCAGATCGACGCTGCGAGTCCGTACTTTGTGTCATTGGCCATGGCGACGGCTTCCTCTTCTGAATCAAACGGTGCGATGTGGCATACCGGGCCAAAGATTTCTTCCTTCACGCACCGCGCCGATTCCCGCAATCCAGTATAGATGGTCGGTTGCACGTAGAAGCCCTGATCGCGATTGTCGCTAAACTTTGGAACTCCTCCGCCGGTTATGAGGGTCGCGCCTTCTTCGCGGGCTAATTTAAAGTACGCGAGAACCTTCTCCCGATGTTGCGCCGAGATCAGCGGTCCCAGATCAGTCTTGTCGTCGTTCGGCCAGCCTGGATGCAGGCTCTCCGCTTTCCGTTTCAGCGCTTCCACGAAGGAACTGAAGATTTTGCGTTCCACATATACGCGCTCGGCACATAAACAGACTTGCCCTGTATTAAGAAACACGGCATCGGACAGACCGCTGACAGCCTCTTCGAAGTTGCAATCGGCGAATACGATTGCCGCGTTCTTCCCTCCAAGTTCAAACGAGACTGGTTTCACCGTCGGCGACACCGACTTCATGATGGCTGCTCCGGTCTTCGATTCGCCCGTGAAAGTGATGGCATCAACCTCGGCATGCCGCGTCAAAAACTCTCCTGCGGATCCCGGCCCGAATCCATGCACCACGTTATAGACGCCATTGGGAATGCCCGCGTCCTGCATCGCTTCGGCAAGTAGCGTAGCCGTGGCTGGTGTTTCTTCTGAAGGCTTAACCACCACTGCGTTCCCGCACGCCAGCGCGGGCGCAACCTTCCAGGTAAGCAAGAGCAGCGGCAAATTCCATGGTGTGATAACGCCGACCACGCCCAGCGGCTTGCGCACGGCGTAATTCAGAGCGTTCGTCCCATCAGGAGTTTCCGTCTGAAAAGATTCCAGCCCGGACATTTTCACCATGTCGGCAAAGACTCGAAAATTTGCCGCCGCGCGAGGAACGTCAAGCCTCGAAGCCAGAGAGACGGGCTTGCCCGTGTCCGCCACTTCAGCTTGAACGAAGCAGTCGAACCGCTGCTCAATCGCGTCTGCGACCCGGTGCAAGCGGGATGCGCGTTCGCGAATTCCGAGCCGCGCCCATTCTCCACGCACGGCCCGCCGAGCCGCGCGCACGGCCTCGTTCACTTGCGCCTCGTCAGCCTCGGTGACCTGTGCGATTACCGTCCCGTCGGCCGGATTTGTGTCTGGAAACTCGCTCTGGCCAGACACGAATCGACCGTCGATATAATTTTGGATTAGTTTCACGAGATCGCCGGACGGGACTTCGCAATCGTAGCAGGACGATCAGAGACGAAGCAATTGCCTGATATTCAACTCAGCCGTTCCTCCAGGTAGCGATGCAGTGCGTCGCTCCAGGAAGGCATGGTAATTCCGAAAGCTTGCAGACGAGCCGGCGACAGAACGGAATACGCGGGTCGAGGCGCGGGCCGAGCCATCTGCTGACTGCTGACCGGCCGCACTGTGGCGTTGCATCCGGCTCCGCGAACAATTTCTTCGGCAAACTCAAACCACGTGCAGTTGCCGGCGTTGGTTGCGTGCACAATTCCCTCCGCGTTCTTCCGGCACAACTGGGTGATTGCCTGCGCCAGATCCTGCGCGTACGTCGGAGAACCGCGCTGATCGTTCACCACGTCAAGTGAGGGGCGGCTGGCAGCCAGCTTTAAAATAGTATCGGGGAAACATTTCCCGCCGACGCCAAACAGCCACGAGGTTCTGACGATGCAGCAGTTGGGCAACAACTCTAGCAACTTGATCTCGGCCTCAGCCTTGCTTCGTCCATAAACGGTCTGCGGATTCCGTGCGTCGCCGGTCTCATACGGTGCAGTCTTCTTTCCGTCGAAAACGTAATCGGAACTCAGGAACAACAGCCGCGCCCCGGCCAACGTGGCAGCCTTCGCGACATTTACAGCACCATCACAGTTCACCGCAAAAGCCAGGTCTGGATTGCTTTCACATCCGTCTACATCTGTGTAAGCCGCAGCTAGTACGATCCAGTCTGGACTTTGCTGTTGAACCAGCACCTGCACCTGTTTCGCATCGCGGATGTCCGCATCGCGCGAGCTGAGACCGGCCACAGAATCTCCCCGCCAGTCGCGCATGAGAGCCTTGCCCAGCAGGCCGGAGGCGCCAAAAATTGTGACTCGCATTGGAATCTATTCGTAATAACCGGCGTTGCGGAATGCCACGCCCTGCTGATCTTTGGCTGATACTATTGGTTCGCCGTCAAGTTCCCAGTTGATGTTGAGATCGGGGTCGTTCCAGGCGAGCGTACGTTCGTGTTCAGGTGCGTAGAAATCTGTCGCCTTGTAGAGCACGTGAGCTTGGTCCGAGAGCACTCGGAATCCGTGCGCAAGCCCGATGGGGATCCACAACATGCGCTTGTTGTCGCCTGATAAGCGGACCACTTCCGAGCGGCCAAACGTCGCAGAACGCCGGCGCAGGTCCACCGCGACGTCAAGAATTTCTCCTTCGACAACGCGCACAAGTTTTCCCTGCGGATGCTTCACCTGATAATGCAAACCGCGCAGAACATTGTGGGAGGAACAGGAGTGGTTGTCCTGCACAAACGTTTCAACAATTCCCACTTCCGCCATTCGCTGCTGATTGTAGCTCTCAAAGAAAAACCCGCGCTCGTCCCCAAATACTCTCGGCTCAAGAATGAACACGCCGGGCAACGAAGTCGAGATTTTCTTGAGCACATTCATCGCAGGGCGAATTGCTTGAATTGCATGCATCAGAATACCTTTTCTCGCAGGAGTTGCAGCAAGTAAGCGCCGTAACTGTTATTTTTCATCGAATCGCCAATTTTCTCGACCTGCTCTGCCGTGATGTAACCGGAGCGAAGCGCGATCTCTTCAGGACAAGCCACCATTAGTCCTTGCCTTTTTTCGATCGCTTGAATGTAAAGCGATGCATCCATCAGTGACTCATGTGTGCCCGTATCGAGCCAGGCCATGCCTCGTCCCATGACCACGACCTCGAGTTGGCCCCGCTTCAAATAGGTCTTATTGACATCGGTAATCTCCAACTCTCCTCTCGGACTGGGTCTTAGCGCCTTCGCGATTGATACGACTTGGTTGTCGTAAAAATAAAGTCCCGTCACCGCATAACGCGATTTCGGCTGTTTTGGCTTTTCTTCAATGCTGAGGGCCCGGCCGGCGGCGTCGAATTCCACAACTCCGTAACGCTCGGGGTCGTGTACGGGATAGGCAAATACGCGCGCCCCCCGGACCTTGGTCACGGCTTCGCGCAAGTCCTTGGCCAGATCATGACCATAGAAAATATTGTCGCCCAGCACCAGGGCGCAGGCGCTGTCTCCAAGAAATGTTTCACCCACCAAAAACGCTTGTGCGATTCCCTCCGGCTTGGGCTGCACCCGATATTGCAACTCGATACCAAATTGCGTTCCGTCGCCTAACAACGTTTGAAATTTATGGAGATCCTCCGGTGTCGTAATAAGAAGAATGTCGCGAATTCCCGCCAGCATCAGCGTGCACAGCGGGTAGTAGATCATCGGTTTGTTGTAAACCGGAAGCAGGCTTTTCCCCATCGCCTGTGTCGAGGGATACAGGCGGGTTCCCGAACCCCCTGCCAGAATGATCCCCTTATACCCAGTCTTGCTCGAAGCTTGTGTCATAAGTAATTGCTGCCGAGGTTATAAATTCACGAAGAGTAGTGCGTCTCAATCCATTGCCGGTAACTGCCGCTGGTTACGTCGCGAACCCACTCCTCATTTTCAAGATACCAGCGCACAGTTTTGCGTATCCCGCTCTCAAATGTTTCGCGAGGACGCCAGCCTAATTCGCGCTCGATCTTCCTCGCGTCCATGGCGTAACGGCGGTCGTGTCCGGGACGGTCTTTCACGAATGTAATCAGATCACGGCGCGAAGATGCGCCATGACCTGCCACTTCATCGACGATGTCGCAGACTGTTTCGACGATCTCGATGTTGCGCTTCTCGTTCCAGCCACCGATGTTATACGTTTCCCCAACTTTTCCTCGCGCTAGAACAAGCGCGATCGCTTCGGAGTGATCCTCCACATAAAGCCAATCACGAACGTTCTGACCGTCGCCATAAACGGGCAGGGATTTGGCATCGCGCGCGTTCAGAATCATCAGCGGAATCAATTTTTCGGGAAACTGAAATCGTCCGTAGTTATTCGAACAATTCGTGGTTAGAACCGGTAACCCATAAGTGTGGTGGTAGGCGCGTACCAGATGGTCTGAGGCCGCCTTAGACGCGGCGTACGGACTATTTGGCGCGTAAGCTGTAGTCTCGGAAAATGCGGGATCCCCCGGCCCTAACGACCCAAAAACCTCGTCCGTGGAGACGTGAAGAAAGCGGAAGCTGGTTCTCTCATGATCACTCAAGTTTCCCCAATACGCACGCACCTCCTCCAACAGCGCGAAGGTCCCGTCAACGTTCGTGCAGATGAAATCTCCGGGGCCGCGAATGGAGCGATCGACGTGGCTCTCAGCGGCAAAATGCACGATCGCCCGCGGCTTACGACGGTCCAACAAACTTCGCACCAGGCCCCGGTCCGCGATGTCCCCGCGCACAAATTCGTAGCGCCGCTCGTTTGCGATCGCTTCCAGGTTGCGCAGATTTCCCGCATAGGTGAGTTTGTCCAGATTCACGATAGCAACTGGATCCTGTTCCATCCGTTGCAGGATGAAATTGGATCCGATAAATCCCGCTCCTCCCGTGACCAGAATCGCGTTTTCCATGAATCAGGCGTTCACTGAGTTCCAGGCTAGCGAAGGCTTATCGCACCATCCGAGCCGAACCTGAAACGAACTTCCAATTGTAAACAAAAAAGGACGGGATTCCCGTCCTCTGTGTTGCATTCCGATTTTAATTGGATTGCCGCCGTCTCGGGCGGATCCGCGCCTGTTTCTTTAACCTGCCTTCCGTTGTGCAGCCGATGCTTGTGCCCCGACGCGCCCACTCGGTTTTTTGGCGGGAGGACCATGCAACTCTGCGCCCACGGTTTCGAGATACACCTCCTCGATCTTGCCGGCGATCTCAGGCCACTGATAATGTTCACGGACCCGTCGCTTGGCAGCCAGTCCCGCAGCCTCCCGCACACTTTGATTCGCAATCAAGAACCGCAGGCGGTCCGCCAAATCTGTGACGTCCCCGCGCCGAAAGGTGAATCCAGTGTTGGCGACGGCTTCACGGTTTGCCGCAACGTCGCTGCTCAGAACGCAGAGTCCGGCGCCCATCGCATCCAGCAAGGCCAATGACAAACCTTCCAGATCGGAAGGCAAAACGAACATCATGGCATTGGTCAGCAACTCGTCCAGCGCTTCGCCTGAAACCCACTCCAACATTTTGATCCGATCGCTGGCATGGGTCCGCAACTGGCGCGAGTAATCGTCGCAATAACTCGACGCGCCTGCCATGACGAGCTTAACCTCAGTGTTCAATTGTTCGTATGCCTCGACTAGAAAGTGGCAGCCCTTTTCCGGTGAAAATCTTCCTAGAAAAAGAATGTATCCTCCCGGCTCAAGTCCCCACTCGAGGATTTTGTCAGGCAGAAGTCGGTCACGCAACACACCGCCATTCGGCACGTAAGCCGTCTTTACTCGGTAGTCCACCATGTAGTGTTCCTGTAGTTCCTGGGACACCACCATTGTGCGGGTGGGCAAACGGACTGCGGCGCGTTCCCCAAGCCACAGAACCGCCGATGCTATGCGCCCCCATTTCTTCCGCTGCCAATCCAGACCCTGTACGGTGACCACGGTTTTCTTTCCCGCTAGGCGCGGAATGAACGAAAACAGCGCCGGCCCCAGCGCATGGTAATGAACCACGTCACATCGCTGCGTAAGAACGTGCAGCGTGCTAAGAAACGTGTGTACCAACGTTTCCAGATGCTTGGACCGAATCGTTGGCAGCCGGAGGATCTGCATGCCGTTGTGTTCCTTCCCCGGCGGTGTGAAGTAAGTGCGGCAATAGACGGTGACATGGTGGCCCATCCCAACCAGCCGTTTCCCCACCTCCTCGTAATAAGTTTCGATGCCGCTGTACTTTGAGAGCACGCCGCGCCCACCAATGAAAGCGACTCGCAGCGGTCGCTTCTGAAATATCGCAGAACCTATCTCGATTGCGATTCCTGGGCGATCGAATTCTCTTGGAGTTGCAGCCGGACGCTTCTCATGAATCAGGCGTTTGTACAGGCCGATCAATGCGTCGTAGTGCGCTTCTGGTGTGTTGCTGCGACGTACTTGCTGCCGACCCGCTCGGCCCATTCTGTCCGCGAGCTCTGGTTGCGAGCTGAGAAACTCGATTGCCGATGTAAGTTGTTCTACATCCCCGGACTTGTAAAGCAGCCCGGTCTTGCCGTCTTCCACCAATTCTCGTCGCGAACCTAAGTCGGTGGCCACTACAGCTCGTGCTTGTGCGTAGGATTCAAGAATTGTCTTGCCCAGAGTTTCGTAAGCATGGGAGGGCAACACCGTGAAGCGAGACTCGACAATCGCCCGGTCCAGTTCCGCTCCCCGCATGTGGCCGGCGAATTCCACATTGCGCAACCCGAGTTCGACGGCCAGTCGCTGCAATTGCGTGCGCTCCGGTCCATCCCCTGCAACGACCAGTTGTAGACCTGGCAGGCGTTGCATGGCGTGCAGCAAGTCCGCCACGCCTTTTTCCGCGGACAACCGCCCGAAATAAAGAAGTGGAGCGTTCTGTCCTCTCAGCGTGGTAAGAGGTTCAACGCTTTGGAAGTGAGGAAGGACTTCGAACCTGGCAGGATCCCAGCCGTGCTCCACAAATTTGTCGCGCACAAACTGGCTGGGCGCAAGAAAGCGATCCACACATTTCTGGTAAGTGCCCAGCCATTTGTGGACGTACGCCTCCGCCACTAACATCAGTGGCGCACTCCATCCGGGATAACAATTCTCCTTCAGTGCGTGCCAGAATTCGCCACCCTTGCAGGCCTCGCAGGCTTCTCCATGCGATACCAGGTTGTAGCTGGGACACAGCACTTTGAAATCGTTCAGGTGATAAACGACCGGAACTTTCTGTGCCCTCAGTTCCCATAGGATCGACGGTGACAGATGGTGATAACATGTTGCGGACATGGGCCACGTCTGGCCGGAATTCGGCGATCATCGCCCGAATCCGGCGCCGGGCCTCGCATGAATAAACCACCCGTGCCGCCAGTCTCACCTTTTGCAGCCATCCGCTCCGCTTCTTGAAATCGGTCTGCGGGATGAAATGGCGATCATACGGAGTGGGCTGCCCGCGTGGGTCGGCCATGGAAAATAACGCCACCTCGTGACCCTTGGATCGCATTAGTTCCATGGCTTCGAACAGGTAAACCTCGGTTCCGCTGAAGGGATAGTTATATTTGTTGCAAAACAAGATCCTCATGGGGAGGGCTCCAATCTTGAGCTGCGGTTAGGTGCAGGAACTGGTTGCCAAAGTGAGCTAGGTTTTTCCGGCGGCTAAAGTTGTGAAGAACTTGCACTCGCGCTGCGTGTCGAATCCAATCCAGGCAGCTCACCGCATTCGGATCCTCTCCGCGAGTCCGCTCGTCAAGAAAGAGAATCCTCGCCACAAAGTCCTTTAATGCTCCGGGAGCGTAAAGGAAACCCGTTTTTCCGGGGACCACAAGCTCAGGAATACCTGTAATGGCGGGCGCGAGCACGATCTTGCAACGCGCCATCGCCTCCATGAGGACGAGTGGAATGCCTTCGCTGCGGCTGGTAAGCGCCACCACATCGGCATTCCGGTAAAGAGCATCCATCGAGTGCCTTGCCACATGCCCAAGCAGGTGGACGTGGTCTTGCAGGCGGTTCTGCCGGACCAGTGATTCGAGACGTTGCCGTTCCGGCCCTTCGCCCGCAATCGCACAATCGAATTCGAGTCCGCAGTCGCGCAATCGGGCACAGGCGCGCACCAGGAATGCGTGATCTTTCACCGCATGGAGACGGCCGACCGCCAGCAGAGTGAGGGTTCGGCGTGCGCCACGAACAACTCGCCGCGGCGGAAATTCGGCGCGCGCGGGGACATCGACGCCCAACCGGGAGACAAGGATTTTTCTCGGATCGACATCAGGGAAGTGATGAAGAATATGGCGGCGGTTATATTCGGAAATCGTTACGCAGAATCGACAACTCTCCAGTTTGACGTCAAGGTAAGCGCCGTCGAGCAGCAGGTCCGATCCGTGCAGCGTCAAGCTGAACTCCACTCCCAACAACCGGGCAGCCACCATTGCAATCCACGAACCGAAGTAGCCGTGATGCACATGGATGTGATCCACTCGATGCCCTCTTAACAGCACGGCGTAGTACGCACCAAGGTAAGTGTGCAGCAGCGCTTTTGCTCGGCGTTTAGGCGATTCCTTCCCGCCCATGAGCGCCCGTGTCAAAAGGCCGGCAATGCGATTCCAGCGCCACAGGATCAGTCCGAGGGCTCGCAGAAGCATCAGCACTTGGATTGGTCGCAGGCAGAGAATCTCTCCCCCGGCATCTTCACCTGCCGGCCGGTACAAGTCTTTACGCGTTCGCCGCACACTGCTCGCAATGACCTTGACTCCCCGTTTTCGCAGTTCCCGGATCTCCTCACCCACATAGGGCTCTACGTCGGCGGGAAATTGGTTGGCGAGATAAGCGATCGTTAGCACGACTCAGACAGCGGCTGGAGTTGAAGGGCAGATTTACGGCACCGTATTGCAGACGCAGCGCCGGCGCTGTGCTGCAAGCATTCCTGCCATGGTGAACAAGAGCCCGTTCACAAACTGGTAATTCATTACCACGACCGCGGCATTTACCCAGTAGACGCCAAGCAGCACGGGCCACATGGAATGGAATTGTTGATTTAGAAAGTTGTTGCTATCAGCTTGCGGAACCGGACTTCGTCCCAGCCGAAAAATCTCCCACATCAGCCAGACATAGAGTGCCAACCCTACCATTCCATGCTCGACCAGCAGTTCCAGGTAGGTGTTGTGCGGATATAATTCTTTCTCTTTGTAGCCGCTGACGTGTCGGGCCAACTCGGAAGGCATTTGATTCACGCCCCAGCCGGTCAGGGGTTTTTCCAGGAACATGTCCCACCCGGCGGAGTAGACCGCTTGGCGAAAATCGACCGGACCGGATTCCTGCAGTCGATCCGTAAGCGCTCGCCGCTCGCCGTCAAAACTCAGTGTAATTAGCAGGCCCATTGTTCCAACGATTGCCACGGCTACGCAGATACGCCGCAGCCCTCGCGTGCGCGCGCGAAAAATCAGAACCCCTACGCTGACCACGAATGAGAGCCATACCGCGCGTGTCATCGTTGCCAAAATCGCGATTGGAAGCGCCCCCAGCAGTAACGCCCCTTTCAGTCCACGCATCCTTCCGCGCAGAAAGGAGTGCAATGCCAATATCCCAAGCAAGTTCAGAGAAACGCCATTTGCCACGGCCTGCAGCAATGGTCCTCGTGCCCGGTCTGCCTGGTTGCCCAGGCTCTCATCCAGAATGAAGCGTGGAAAGATTAATGACTTCGCACCCACCAGAAACGCAATTGATGTGAAGCACAGATAGGCCAGCACGATGAGTGCAAAGAGTTCAAAATGCCGCAGTCGCCTTTCCTCCAGGAACACCAGCTGTGCCAGGTGGAATAGGGCGAAGGGAACGATAAATTTCGCCGCCAGCAGACACCAGGTTCGGTTATCAAAGGGCTGCAGTGCAATGCTGGCTACGGCCAAACATGTCAAGCCGATCATTGGCCAGGTCGCCCGCTCCACCACGAGTAACCGCTGCCGCGTCACAACCGCTCGTCCTATGACGCCCAAAACCAACGCTACGAATGCAACTCGATCGATCTCGTAGAAGGGCACATCTGGATGGCGTAACAGCATCGCCGCCAGAGCCGCGAGA
>Ga0307476_10001048_pt1 | contig 17729 bp, 14 predicted proteins | sample atmos_gasesECM2C_2_FD_203314 | JGI IMG/M metagenome (GOLD analysis project Ga0307476, IMG submission 203314) | Hardwood forest soil microbial communities from Morgan-Monroe State Forest, Indiana, United States - atmos_gasesECM2C_05 | ecosystem: Environmental > Terrestrial > Soil > Temperate... | reverse complement strand
CTCGAATCGCCTCTTGATCATGTTCCTGGAGCCGCGCAATTTCACCGAGGACCGCATGCAGACGGTAATGGTCAGCGTCGATGGCCTTCGCACGATCAAGAAAGGGCTTGGCATGGTCAATGGAACCGACCGTGACTTGCGCCTGGGCTGCGGACAGCTGCAAACCCAAATCTCCCGGCGCGGCATTGGCTGCCTGGGTGTACAGTTTCGCGGCCTCTTCTTGCTTGCCATCGAGTTGGTAGGTGTAGGCAAGCTCGGCTTTCACATCGGGCTTCGGGTTGTGGATGGACTTAAGCGTGGCGATGGCCGCCGAATAATTCCCGGTCTCGCGATAGTATCCCGCCAGTGATCGCTGAACCTCGGGGTTGTTGGGATCACGCTGCTTAGCCAATTCGAGATAATGATTGGCCTGATCGAACTGCTTCAGATGCTGGTAAGACAATGCCAGCAACAATTCCGAACGAGTGCCGGGCTCGGTCCGCTCCGCGCGTCCCAGGACGCTTAGTGCGGCATCGTAATCGCCCGATCGCATCATCAGCTCTCCCAGCAAGACCGCATCATTCACGCGCTTAGCATCGGCTGAGAGCACTTGGTTCAGGAGACGAACAGCTTCATCCGTCTTGCCCATACTGCCGTAGGTTTGCGCGAGTCCGGAGTTGCCGTCGAGTGAAGACGGATTGAGATGAAGACCTCGATTATAGGAATCGACGGCAAGTTGAAGCTTTCCATCGAGGCGCGCCGCATAACCCAGAAGAAACCACAGTTGGGGATCGTTGGGAGCGGACTGCGCAGCCCGCTGAGCGTAGTCGACCGCGGCGGCGAAATTACGATTTTTCAGAGCTTGTTCGGCGGCGCGAGCGAGGCGTGCGTTTTGGATATTCGATCCCCAGCCCAGCTGTTTGTTGGGAGCCGGCGCTTGGTCGGTTGTGTCGCTTTGCGGTTTTTGAGAAGAACTATCCCCAACCTTATAGGTTTGCGCTTGGACCAGACAGGCCAGCGCGCCGATTTGGACGCACACCATCACGGTCTTCAGACGCCCCAACGCTGAGATCACAATGTCACCACCGAATCAATCGATTCCAACGCTCTTCGATTCCGAAAAGGCTCAAGATGTTGGCTGCATAGTGTTCGATAAAAGACAGTAAAGCGCCGGAGAGTGCAACCCCAAATCGGAGGGTGGAATCCAAGGCTTCTCGGGAGGCCGCTGTGCAAAGAGCTGAATCTGTTGCGCCCGCTACTCAGCCTATACCCATGAGCATGATTTTTCTGGCGGCATTGGCCGTGCACTCGCCGCTATTGCTCATGAAGTTGCCGCTGAAGACGTACGACGCGAACTTCCACATTTTCTTCGCCTCGCATTACCTGCACAATTGGTTCGATCCCTGGAACCCCAAGTGGTATGCGGGTTTTTCGCAGACGACTTATCCTCCCGTACACCAGCAGTGGCTGGCGCTGGTGTCTAGGATCGTCGGTCTGGATATGGCGTACATGGTGATTCAGTTCGTTGCCATTTTGCTTCTCGCCCTGGGCGTCTATCGGTTTTCGCAGTTGTGGGTCGACCGGCGTGCCGCCTCGATCGCGGCCCTGGCCAGCGTCTTTCTCGGTTCAGAATGCTTCCTGGTCTATTCGGCCGGGCAACTGTCGACTACTTTTGCCGCTCCGCTTTACCTGAACGCGTTGCCTTATTTGTATGCATGGGTGCGGTTTGGAACCTGGCGCTCTTTCCTTAAAGCCGTGGTGCTGTTCATGGCAGCGGCGGCTGCCCATAACGCGACATTGCTCTTCGGGTCTTTTCTCTTCGCACTGCCTGTGCTGGCGTTGGCATTTTTTGATCGCGGAGACGGCGAACGAGTTTCAACTTCAGGGTTCGTGCTCCGCACCGCCGCCTTTTCGCTGGTAGCCAGTGCGGCGATCGCAGCTGTTCTTCTGCCCTTTTGGATCGCGCTGATTCACTATCCGGTTACACAGGTTCCCATTCCCCATCCGAGTCGCGCCAACTACATATTGAGTCCGGAGTGGGGATTGAACTACTTCTTGATTCCTTACGGGGCGTTGGTTCTTGCCTTGCCCTTCATTTTTTTGCGGGGTTCTTCGAACGCCCGACTTCGTCCACTGTTTCTGGGATTCTGGCTTGCATTCATGATCGGGCTCGGCGGCACAACCCCGGTCGCCCGAATCGTGTTGGGTCGGGCTTTTGAAGTGCTGACCATGGAGCGCTTCAGCTATTGGGCAACTTTGCTAGCACTGCCTTTTGTCGGACTTCTAGCCACGGAGCTTATCGACCGATTCCACACGCGGGCGGTCATTGGATTAACCATGGCGGCAACGCTTACCTGTGCTCTGGCGGTTGCATGGGCTACGTATCATCCGGCGGATGCGGTGGATTTTAACGTGGACTCGACAGCCGCTTGGCTCAATCGTGACGGCCACGACAAGTACCGCTATGTCACCCTCGGGTTCGGCAACAAGATCGCGCGCCTGGCAGTGCTGACCGATGCCAGCAGCGTCGATGGCGAATGGAATTCCGGACGTATGCTGCCGGAGTTGACGCAGCATGGCGCGGGAGCACTCACCAGTTCCAAGTATTTCGGCAAGTCGGGCATCGATGCGCTGAACGCCATTCTTCACCACGCGGATCGGTACGGCTTGAAGTGGGTATTCCTCCGCGATCCGTACTACGAGCCGCTCTTGGTCTTCGCGGGCTGGCGCAAGGTGGATGACCTCGAAGACAAGACTATCAGCGTGTGGAGTAAAGAAGATGTGCCTCCGGCGACGCCCGTGAATGCGCCGCAGATTCCGCCGCACTGGCAAGGACTGCTGTGGGGCATTCTGCCCATATCGAGCAGTATTCTCGCGCTGCTGCTGGCGTTGATTCCGGAAAAGCAATGGGATCAGCGGCGGGTTGTGCAACCGGCTTCGTCCCATGAGACTCTTGCTCTCGGGAGGATGATCTCGTGATCGGTGGACGTCTGTTAGCTTTCGTCATTGTAGTTGCGACCGCCGCGCTCATTATCGCGGGTACGGTTTGGCCGGTTCAGTCGGCACTCGCCATGGCTGGGGCCGATTCTGGAGCCGACCGGCTGCGGCCTTCTTCATCCCCGCAGGCAGCAGTCGAAAATCTGGCGGATGAAATCGCTCGCCGCGATTGGGATACGGCGTACTCCAATCTGGCGAACAAAAACGAGTTCACCGAGGCAGATTTTATACGCGACTTGGCGGGAAATTATCCCAGCCTGCGCAGTCACGCCAGCCTCGACAGCTTCGATGTGCGGCCGCAGCATGCTACTGCCGACGATGCCCAGGTACGGCTCAACTTACGTTGGTCGACCGTGGTCGGAACGTTTTTGGATACGCGTAATTTGCGGGTCACAAAGAGCGGAGACCGCTGGGGCGTGGTGTGGCCCTTGGTTAAGGAGTCCCACGTACCTCCTCAAGTCATAGCCGTGAATTACCTGCGCTGGGATGTGATTTATCGCGGCGCGGAAGACGACTGGGGAGCGCAAGACGTAGAGTCGCCGCACGTACGCATCGTCGATATGCATCCCGTGGACCGTGGTGGGGGCGTGGTCATCATGGGCGAACTGTTGAACGAAGATGTGGTTCCGGCTTTTGTGACGGTGAAAGCCACGCTGCTGGCGAAAGATGGGTCTCCGATCGTGACCGAAGATAGCTTTGACAAGATTTCTCACGTTCTTTTGCCCCGGCAGGTCACGCCATTTCTTATTGAATTTCACAACATAGCGTTGTCCGAAGTGGACAGCATTCGTATGCAGCCGGCATCGACGTTGATCGCGGCGTCGGCCGACCCGGTAATCGAAATCGAGGATCAGCACCTGAACCCGGGGCCGCAGCCTTCGTTGACCGGAAAACTGCTGAACCAAAGCGGGCAGGTGGTCAATGTGGCGCACGTTCTAGGAACGTTTTACGACAATACCGGCCAGTTGATCTGGGTCTCGGATGGATATGTGGAGCGGGCGCTATTGCCCGAGACGCCGATTTCGTTTGCGGTTTCTGTTCCGTCAGACATCGCCAGCAGAGTCAAGACTGAGCGGGCGGTCACAACGACCTACAGCTCGAACCGATTCCAATGAAATCGAGACTCACACTATTGTTGAGCGGCCTGATAGTTTTTGCGGTGGGACAGTTCACGGTGGCCCAAAGCAGCAGTCTTCATTTGCCCAAAACGGTGGAAGCAGGCTCTGCATTCTCGATCCAGAGCGCTGGCAGCGGCAAAGCGGTTCTGTACATCGTGGGACCGGCGCAGGTATTGCGACGCGATGTGCAACTAGGAGAGACGATCTCCTTTGCTGCGGGGGATCTCCACAATGCGGGCCACTACCTGGTTGATCTGGTGGGCGGCTCAACGGAAAGCGGGGCGTTCGATGTAACGGCCGCGCAGCCTATGGCTTTGAGCTTTATCGCCAAGCCTTCTCGCCTCCCGGTTGATTTGCATGACGGCATCAGCGGGGTTGCATACGTTTTCGACACTTTTCAGAATCTCGCGCTGCAGCCCACACCAGTGTCGTTTCAATTGTCAGGCGTGGCGGGCGTCCCGCAGACGCGGACGGTAAATACTCACTATGGCGTAGCGTGGACCAAGCTGGATTCTGCATCCAAGGAAGGCGCGGCTCAGTTTGAGGCCCGGGTTGGAAGCGTTAGCGACAAGCGCGTAATCCAGCAGGTTCCGGGCGACCCGTGCCGGTTAAAAATGAACGCGAAGGCGTCGGGGCAAAGGGTGGAACTGGAAACGGAACCGGTGCGCGATTGTAGCGGCAACGCGGTGCCGGATGGAACCATTGTCACCTTCACCGAAATCTACAACGGCGGTGAGGCCACTGTGGACGTGCCGCTCAAACGTGGAGTCGCACGAACGGAAATGCCGGCTTACAGCGGAGCAACAATTTCCGTCGCCACCGGCGTGGTCATGGGGAATGAGATTCGGTGGGGCAAAGAATGATGAGTCGAAGAGTTCAGCAGCGACGAACCATGTGGAAGCCGTTTCTGCTAGTGTGCTCTGTCTTCGTAACGTTATTTGCATGGGGTGCTGATCAGCCTGTGGTCCGCGTCGAGCCGACGGATGCAGTCGGGCCGCGGACCCTGGAAAAGCCGACTGAGACCGCCGTGGTTCGTGATTATCTGCAGGCTTGGCGCAGTCTGAGTGCAGCGCTCGATCAGAATCGGGCGGATCTACTCAACCACGACTTCGTGGGTACTGCAAAAGAGAAGCTGGCGGACACCATTCGAGAACAGGCAAAACTCGGGATTCAGACGCGGTATCGGGATGGTAAGCACGACGTTCAATTGGTTTTTTACTCGCCGGAAGGATTGTCCATCCAACTGGTGGACACGGTTGAATATGACGTAGAGATTCTCGATCACGAGAAGGTTCAGGCAACGCAGCACGTTCGCGCCCGCTACGTTGCAGTCCTAACGCCAACAGAAGTGCAGTGGAAGGTGCGCGTCTTCCAGGCGGAGCCCGAATAACGGGCCTGTTTCGAACTCTCGAACACGAGAGTCGACAGAGTCAGAAAGCGGCGAGCGCTATGGTTTTGGTGACTTATTTAAGGAGCCTCACATGATTTCCGTGGTCGTGCCTATTTTTAATGAAGAGGAAATTGTACGTTTGTTTCATGCCGCCGTTGCCGACGCCATGAATGATGTTGGCGAAGCTTGGGAAGTGGTTTATGTGAATGATGGCTCCAGGGACTCATCTCTGCTACTGCTGCGAGAATTGCAAGCCGAGGATCCCCATGTTGTGGTCGTGGATCTCTCTCGCAACTGGGGGCATATGGGCGCGATCTCGGCCGGGTTGCAGACCGCGCGCGGCGATGCAGTGGTCTTAATGGATGGCGATTTTCAGGACCCGCCCGAGGTTGTGCCGCAGTTGGTGGCGGCTTGGCGTGGAGGAGCGCAAGTTGTCACCGCGGTGCGCCGAAGCCGGCAGGAAAGCCGCAAGGTGCTAGCCAAGCTGTTCCCGCTTTTCTATCGCGTGCTGGGCGCGCTCTCCGACTTTCCTATTCCGTTGAATGCGGGAATTTTCGGCCTGTTGGATCGGCAAGCCGTGGACTCGATTAACTCCTTGCGTGAAGGTAACCGGTATCTGCCCGGACTGCGGGCATGGGTAGGCTATAAGACCGGCGTGGTTTACTACGACCGGCAGGATCGGGCGGGCGGCGAAGGCAAACTCACCTTCATGAGCCGGATCAAGTATGCGATGGACGCGATCACGAGTTTCAGTTACAAGCCGCTGCGGTTGAGTTTCCTGCTGGCAGGTTTTTCGGTGGCCATGGCTGCCATTCTCGCAGTCTCCAGCCTGGTTTCGAACAGTCCCACGAATCCTCTGGGATTCGGAGTTGCCGCTGCGATCTTTTTCATGGGAGCTCTCGTGCTGCTTTCGTTGGGTGTGCTGGGCGAGTATCTCGGGCGAGTGTACGACGAGGTACGGAGCCGGCCGCTGTCAATTATTAATAAGGTTTATTACGCTTCGCAGCTGAATTCCATCCCGGTCAACATCGGCCGCCAAGAGAGCGATCAGGAAAGGGTATTTCGAATCGCCTAGAGATACGGCGAGGGTATGCTTTCCTTTGGGCTCAGTGTCCTTCGCAGGTGAACTTCATCCACCGCAAAGGACCCGAAGGTTACTCTTCACCAGGCTTTCGGGATCGCTTCCTTCTTAGAGGGATTATTGCCCAGACCTCTGTTGCGAATCGGGCCCGCATTTGGCCAGGCCGTGCTCAATCGCCGTGCCCTCTTCGTAATCGTTCCAGGTGGCAATCAACATGAAGGGCAGCGGCTGATCGGGCGGGTAATACTGGCGCCACAGCTTCATAGTGTCGGCAAAGGTTTCGCCGCAGCGCTGGGACATGTGTCGATTAAGGCTCCAGGAAGCTTTGCTGTCATCGAAACCCGCCCAGGCCGCTCCCACGGCGATCTTGTCAGGGTATGTCGACCGCATTTTGCGATAGAAGTCGCGCAGGTAGTCTTCTCCCCAGTTGCTGCCGTCCGCAGCCCAGCCTTTTTTCCCTGGGTTAATCCAGGCATAAAAGCCATCAAACGCGGGAGCGAAAGAGGTTGTGCGATCTTCATAGATGAGCAAGGGCGGCGGGCTCCATCGGTCGGTTGCCTTACGCACCCGGTTCCAGTCGGTGTGCCCTCCCTTGGGAAAAATGAAGATCACGGGCCGGTCCTCATAGGTCAGATAGGCCTGATAGCCGGGTGCATCCGGGGAAAGATAGGTGTCGTGGAACTTCTTGAAAGACGCAAGCGCGTCGTCGGTCGCCGGCCCACTTTCCTGGTCAGTTTCGTCATACATCATCGAAACGTGAAAATTCTTCTCCGCAGCGATGGCTTGCATCAAGGCGTAAGTCTGGTCGTTAAACGGTTCGCGATCGCCATACCAGTCCACCACAAATCCTGAAATTCCCAAAGCTTTCGCCTGGTCAATCTGTTTTCGTATCACCGCAGGATCGTGCGAGGAGTAACCGACGAAGATGTGCCTGGGATGCCCGAACCAGGGTTCGTACACGGCCAGCAGTCGCGGCGAAGCCGCGGGCGCCAATGCACCGCCCTGGCGAAACGTCTGGCGCAGGCCAGGGTGAGTACATCCCTCCAGCAGGAGCACAAACACTAATGCAGAAACCATCCGGTACCGATTCATCATAGGAGCTGATCTCGTTATTAGAGGCGTATGGGGCACCTTGGGTTGTCGCGCAGCCTACGCAAATGAGATGCCAGACCCCTGGTCACAAGCAGCCTGATGGTTCTTTTCCGCATCAGAAAGGCTGCCTTGGGAGAGCAATACCCTTGGCGAACACTCGCAGTAAGCGCGCCGAACACTACGCCGTTAGTTGAGCTGGAGCCCCAAGAACTTGTTGAATGGTCTGAACCCGGAATCAAAGACTCTGCGGGCCCGAGTTCTTTCGGGCAGTTTCGTATTGCTCACGGGCTCGGGGCTGGTCACCGGGATTAATTTCGCATACAACATCGCGGTCGCGCGATTCCTTGGTCCGACTGCCTTTGGTCATGCCACTGCGGTTTACACTCTCCTCATCCTGATCTCGGCGGTCACTCTTTCGTTCCAAATTGTCTCCGCAAAAGTGGTTGCGCAGCAGAGCACGATCGAAGGAAAAAGCACGGCTTATCGCGGATTCCATCGAGGAGCATGGAAGTGCGGGATCCTGGTTGCAGCGCTGTTGCTGTTGTTCCAGAAAACCATTGCGGGATATTTGAATTTGCCCAGCCCGATATTAGTTGTTCTGCTCGCAATTGGCGTAGCCTTTTATGTTCCTCTGGGCGCCCGGCGGGGCTTCATTCAGGGGGCTTACGGCTTCGATCGCTTGGCCACCAATCTGGTTCTGGAAGGATTGGTACGGCTGGGCGGATCTCTTGTGTGCATCTGGCTGGGCTTTGGCGTCCGCGGAGTGATCGCGGCGAACGCGGCGGCCGTGGCCATGGCCTATTTTGCCATTGCCCCTAAACTCGCGGCCGCGGTTCCCAGCGAGTTGCGTCTGCCCGATGCCTTTCGCGAGGCCCTGCAGGCAATTGTCTTCTTTGCCGGACAGGTACTGATCAACAATTGTGACATCGTTCTGGTGAAGCATTTCTTTCCGTCCAACGAGGCCGGGTTATATGCTGCAGTGGCATTGGTGGGTCGGGTGGTGTTTGCATTTTCCTCGGCGGTGATAAATACCATGTTCCCCATTATGGCTGGCAGTCGCAGCGAGCAGCGAAAGGGTCACAGCATCCTGGTAATTTCGTCGCTGCTCGTGTTCGGAATCGGTTCAGTCATCGCTCTGGGGCTGCGAGTCGCTCCAGCCGGGATCTGGACCGCACTCTTCGGCTCGCAGTTCGCCATCGCGGGGAAGTACGGGCTTCCCTACTTGCTGGCCTTGTACGCCGCCACCACCGTCGTCTACTGCCTGAGCGTTGTGATTATTGCTTACGAGATGTCTTACAAGATCGCGAACACAAGCTGGGTGCAGTTGGCCTTCAGCGGGGTTCTGTTCGCGGGCATTTGCCGGTTCCATTCGTCTCTGCAGGAAGTCATCTGGATACAACTGGTGCTGATGGTGGCTTTGCTCATCGTTCTCACGGTGCCATTCCTGTGGAAGACGCTCTTCAGTTCCGAGGACGTAGAGCTAGATGTGCCGGTGGGAGCAGCCGCGGTTCGTGGAATACGGATAATTCGGCGGGTGTCAGAAGACGAAGTCATCGCGGAATTCCTGAAAAGCGATTTCGAGAACGTTGCCTTCGAAGATTATCAGGAATCGCTGCGCGAGTTGGTGATGAAACCACGGCTCGACAATGCCCGTGAAAATGCAAAGCGGCGAGCCCTGTTGTTCATTCGACACCTTCCCCTTTGGAGGGAGTTGCCCAAGGGAACGGAGTGGTTCGAGACTGAGATCCGGCCTGCGGACTTGGCCCAGATCCGGGTATTTCCACGCGCTCAATGGCGTAAGCTTGCGCACGGCAATTTTGCCATTACCGAAATGGGCGAACGCATTCGGAGCTATCGCGGCCGCGATGTCGCGTTACGAGCATTTCTGTCAAAGATTGCTTCGCTGCGAGATTGGCTCAGCCGGGAAACCCCGCCGGGGGCGGTGCTGCTCATCGGCCTGAACGAGAGCGAACCTTTCACGATTCTGGATGGAAACCACCGGTTGGTGGCGGCTATGCTGTCGTCCCCCGAGGCCATGCAGAAGCTCCGCTTCCTGTGCGGATTGTCACCCAAGATGACAGAGTGCTGCTGGTATGAAACCAATTTCGCAACTCTTTGCCGCTACGGGGCGAACCGTCTGGCCAATCTGGTTCACGACGCCGAGGCCGAACTCGAGCGCCTTTTGCAAAGCTCGTGAAGCCCGAAACCTCACACTTTGGTCCTAAAGCAAAACCTAATCCCCTCTACAGGTAGCACTGGATAGACCCCCAGCCGTTGCAAAGATAGAGTAAAAGCTGTGTACGAACCATTTTCCGCCCTTTGGGCGTGAGAATGGCATTTTAGAGCCCCCGGATGGATTGAAATGATCAGCGGAAAGCCTGTAGTAGTAGTGCAATTGCCCGAGAAATTGAGCGTGGAGCAAGGGCGCGTATTTTTCCTTGAACTGGAGCCTATTCTAAAGGCGGACCGGCCGCGCGTGGTGCTTGATTGTTCTCGAGTGCGCCAGCTCGACAGCGCTGGAATCCAAGTGCTGTTACATTGCCTGGAAGAAGCGATGAAGCGCAATGGCGACGTCAAACTCGCGGGTGTTACCGCCGCCGCTGCGGCAATTCTTGAGCTGACAAAAGTTGACAGTCTGTTCGAGGCTTTTGACGATGCGAACGAGGCAGTGAACAGCTTCTACCAAGTTCCGGTGTATGCAATTCAGCCGTCCCTACAACCAGATTATCCCACTTCGGCATCCGAGAGTGTGACGTAACTAACCCTGCAGATCAACGGGCTGGGCGCCACCATTGGAATTCGGGGAGGGGCTGATGCGATCGATTGCCGGCTGTCTCGTATTGCTGTTGCTGGTGCCATTTGTTTCTGCATCCGCCCTACCACTGCAAGATCAAAACTCTGGGGCACAGGCGGGGCCGGTGTCCTCCGTGCAGGCGCAGTCGCCAGACGCCAATGATCAGAAGGCGAAGGTCGAGCCCTCTCAACCTGAAAATCTTCCCAACAGTCCAGGGTCAGTGCGTTCACAAGTAGCCGAAAACAATTCGCCCTTCAGCGGCCAACAATCCTCTTCTAAAGAGCAGACCCAGGAACCGGCCGGTACGGCTGCGGCAGAGTCAGTCGAGACCACAGGCGTGGCTGCTTCCAAACCAGCCGGAGCCGCGATTGCGCCGGCTAAGCAGCGACGGACGCGGTCGATCTTGATCAAAGTCGGCGCCCTGGTGGGGGCGGGCGTGGCCGTGGGAACGGTTGTGGCTTTATCCAGCGCCAGTCCCAGCCGGCCACCCGGGGCTCGCTAGCGCCAGCGCTCGAGAAACCTCGCTATGACTGATCCAAACCCTCAAGCGGGCCGCGCCAGGCTTGTGAGCTTTTCCGGCATCGACGGCGCCGGCAAAAGCACCCAGATTGAAATGCTGCGCGACCGCTTGACCCATGCCGGTTTTCGAATCTCGATGCTTGCTTTCTGGGACGACGTGGCAACCTTGACGAGTGTCCGCGAATTCAGTGGTCATACTTTATTCAAAGGCGAGAAAGGTGTTGGATCTCCCACCAAGCCCGTGAACCGCCGGGACAAGAACGTCAGGTCCTGGTACATGACAATCGTGCGCTTTGGGCTTTATTTTCTGGACGCGATCTCGCTAAACCTGGTAGTGGCAGAGCGACGAAGAGCCGGCGCAGATGTAATCATCTTCGATCGTTATCTTCACGACCAACTTGCGAATCTGAATCTTGGCAGCGCAATGGGACGGATGTACGCCCGCCTGTTGCTGGCGATAACTCCGCAGCCGGACGTCGCTTATTTACTGGACGCCGATCCGGTCCAGGCCCGCGAACGAAAACCCGAGTATCCCGTGGATTTTCTCCATCAGAGCCGTGCGACCTATTTGGCCCTCAGCAAAATGGGTGGGGGAATGACCGTAATTCCCCCGCTGCCAGTCGCAGAAGCCGCACAGCGAGTTCTGGAAGAGATCGCGAAGCAGCTGTCCCCCGGCGATTTGCAGCGCTTCTCGATGTCGCCGCAAACCATCGCAAGTGAACCGAAGGCGAGTTAAGCTCTGCGTTCTCCGGGAAAATCACTAGATAAAAGTATGAAGAAGACGGGGCGCATGCTGCTGCGCCCCGTCTTCATTTCTTAATTTCCTACCAATAGGTGAAGCTGAAGTTGTCTAAATACGTGGTGTACGGCGATTGGTTGGAGTTTCCGTCCATCTGGTAGTTCACCGTGATGCCCCACCAGTTGCTGGGCGCGGAACCGGGTGCGTAATATTTATTAATCTGGGCCGTCTTTCCGTTGAGAGTGATCGACCGGAAGAGCAACCAATTGTCAGATTCCCGTTGCACTTGAATGGTCACGTGGTTCCAGGCATTGTTAACCGGATCGCAGGCAACGCCGGTGGACACCCATTGCTGCGCGGTGTTGTCCCAAATATCCCAGACGTGTCCACCCAGGATGTTGCACTGGTTGCCCCAGATCAATCCCAGTCCATCAAAGTACATGCTGATGTCAAACTCGAGAACCTGCGTCACTCCGACGTTGGTGGGATAGAAATAGGCGTCATAGGTAAAGTTGTGGAGAGTTGGAAGCAGGGTGTGTCCAGTGTCGGGCAGACCCTGGGTCGAGCCCTGTCCAATCAGTGGATTGCTCCACAGGACATCCGCATACGGCTTAGTGCCGCCGATATTGAACTGCGTCGAGTCTCCGCTGAGCGAGGGGGTTTTGATTCCCTGCTTCATAGACCAGGTCACACCCGGGCAGGGATATGAGCAGATGCCATAACCGGGAGGCAGCTCACCCCAACTTTTCCATCCACTGCTGGCTTGCAGGTTGTGAAGCACGCTCCCGCCTCCGCCCTCTACCGTAATGTCAACGGGAGTGTACGTAGCTCCCTTACAATAGTCCCACTCTTCCACCACAGTGTGGTGCTTGCCGGAACTGATGGATTGATCGTGGTCCATCTTGGCTCCGCCCACCACGTACACCAGAATGTTATCCACATAAATTCCCATCGATGCCACGCCCTTAGAGCATGTGCTCGTGGTCGCCGTGGCCACGTAGTGCACGGGCGAGCTGACAGTGGCGTTATTACTGGGGCTGCTGACGTGGACAGTGGCAAACGCGGATGTCGCCAGCATCAAAAAAATACAGGCAGCAAAACAGAACGTCTTCATTTACATCCTCCGGTATTTTTGGAAACGCGTACTTGCGGGAATCGCAAGCTCTGAATTGCCCTAAGGAATGGACGGGCCCCGACGCGAACGGGAGACTGCCCCTGCATTTCGCTGCTCCATCGTTCGATCAGGCAGCGATGTTGCTGGAACAGTAATACAGGGTTCGTTGTAGGGTCAACCCTCAAATGCCTCGGATTAGACTCAGAAGTACATCCGCTGAAATCGACCGCGAATGCGGCGAGCGCGGCTCTCGTCCGGCCAACGCTTTGGCGGCCACAGCCATCTAAATTGGCCTGCGATGGTACTGTGCCGAACGATCGGACGACCGCGGCGAAGGCAAACGGTCCCTGCCGTTGTCTTGCCACTACTGCTCGTCGGCTTGACAAGTTTGTGGAGCGGGTGCCGAGGGTTAACGGGAGATCCGGCCACTCAAAACAGCAGCCTGCAGAGCATCAATCACATCATCTTCATGGCCCAGGAAAACCGGGGCTTCGATCACTACTTCGGAGCCATGCGCCAGTACTGGGCCGCCAATGGCATTCCTGATCAATCGTTTGATGGGCTGGTCCAGTTCAATCCAGTTTCAGGGGCAGCGCCGCATCAAGGTCCGGCGCCGACGAACCCGGGCTGCGATCCTCGATTTGCTTTCCCTCCGAATGACTGCAAGACCGATGGGAATAGTCCGAACGTTGGATCGTTTCCCATGGTTTCTATGTGCGTCGAAAATCCGAGTCCTTCCTGGAACGAGGACCACGTCGATTGGAATCTGAGTAATCCGCTTTCGCCGGCGCCGAGTTTGGACGGTTTTGTATGGACCGCGGCGCACGACGCCAGAACCAATCAACCGCCATTCACCGATGTGGATGGAGTGCGCGCCATGGGCTACTACGACGGAACGGATGTGCCTTACTACTATTTCATGGCCTCGAGTTTCGCGACCTCCGACCGCTGGTTTTCTCCGGTCATGTCGCGAACCCAGCCCAATCGTCTGTATATGCTCGCCGCGACTTCGGCCGGGCATGTATATCCGCTAACGTCTACGCTGACGAATCAGACCATTTTTGATTTGCTGCAGGCAGCAGGAGTTACCTGGAAAGTTTACGTCACCGACTTGACCCATGCCACGCCTCCGATACAAGACAGCACGCTCAACATGTTCACCGCCGCCAGCAAGTATCCGAACAACATCGTGCCGGTTTCGGAGTACTTGAGCGATGTTGCGAACGGGACTCTTCCCTCAGTGTCATTCATCGATCCCGGCTTCGACAGTGGACTCGACGAACATCCCGGCCTCGACGATGGCCAGCCCGGCGGAAGTGTGCAGGTTGGATCGCAATACGTTTCCACTTTGATCAATGCGCTGATGCAGAGTTCTTCCTGGCTGGATTCGGTGTTTATCCTGACCTTCGACGAGTTCGGCGGCTTCTTCGATCATGTGCCGCCGCAATCGGCGGTCAGTCCGGATGGCATCAAGCCGGTGGATCTGATGCCCGGTGATATTTGCACAAAAGGAACGGGGCCGACTTGCGATTTCGTTTATACCGGCTATCGAGTTCCGCTCATCGTGATATCGCCTTTCGCCAAAAAGAATTACGTTTCCCACACCGTCGCAGATTACACGGCCTGGCTGAAGCTAGTGGAAACCCGATTTAATCTTCCCAATCTCACCAAGCGAGATGCGGCGCAGATGGACATGACAGAGTTCTTTGACTTCGTAAACGTACCCTGGAGTACGCCACCCACTCCGCCGCCGCAGCCTACCAGCGGGCCGTGTTATTTGAACAAGCTCCCGTGATCCAATCGTGTCCAGCTTGCACGGTCGAACCACTGATCGGTTTGCGGAACCCCAGTTGGCCGGTGGCGGCACGCGTGCGGATATCCGGGATAGCGTTCCGTACCCTTTTGCGTGATCGAAGGACAGGTGCCTAACCACAAGAACGCGAGGCTACACAAAGGTTGAGCCGGTGAAGTTCACCGGCTCATTGATCTCGCTGGACGTGTTGACTGGCTTCACTTGCTTGCGGGCGGATTTACCGTGACTGCGTTCGCGGCGTAGTGGGCGCCGTCAAAGTTGGCATTGACTGTGACTGCGGTGCCTTCGTGGACATTGCGGCTCATCGGGAAATGATCGGGATCAAAAGATATTTCGTATCGTCTGTCGTCGCGCGGATCGACCAGCGCCAACAACCCACGATGCAAGTCGAGGAACACAACGTTGCCGGTGAACACAAATGCGCTTCCCGGCGTCGCCAGCACCGCAATTTTGCTGGCTACGTTCTGGCCGGTGCTATCGGCTTGGAAGTGGATAGAGATCAAGCTTCCTGCGACCAGATCACCGGTGGAAACTGCCTGACCCTGGCCGACAATCGTGGTTGCCGAAGACACGTGCAGCTTAATGGGCGCGGGAGAGAGCAAATCACGCACCATGAGTTCACCCTTGCTGCGATCGAAACTCACTACCTGACCCTGACTTTCTCCGTCGGGCAATTGCGACAACATGTGGATGCTGCGGGCAAAGACGGTGGTTCCGTCCAGCATGGTCTCTACTGAAACGTGGTCGCCTTCGTGAAGGTCGCGCAGCGAGGTTTTCTGCCCGTCCCGATAGACTTGGGTACGTTCGTCGAAGAGAACCTTCATTGGCCGGCCGCCGAAAATATTCAGCGTGAGTTGGTCGCGGACGCCGTCAACCTGGCGAATCGATCCGCCAATGACCGTACTCTTGCCCTGAGGCATCGCTGGCAATTCAGGCAAAAAAACCGCTGGACCTTCCAGCCTGGAGGCAATCTGGTCACCAGGAATTTGCGCTGACTTCACATCTGCCGGTGATGGCAACTGAGCGAATGCCACGCCACTGAGAATCGCTACGATTAGGAAACGAACCATTGGGACACCTATACCCATCGTTGAATTTCCATCGGTACTCTTGGATGGTGCGAGGGGGGAAACGGTGGCCTGAGAATCGTTTCCCCATAAGAATCTCGCGTTTAGCGGGCAACGCCATCTGGGCTGGCGCATCCAAATTCAAGCTTAAGAGAGCTGTCCCGGCCGGCTATGTCGCACCGCCGACAAGGACCTACATCCCTCGCTTCGCTCGGGATGACAGTCTGTGAGGGGCAGGGTGACTCAGAGGTGAACGATGTTTGCTAAACGATTCAGCTGGCTAGCGATCATTGCAGTCACCGTGCTTGCAGGCTCGGCGCCTCGGATTGCCAGGGCTGGGGACCTCAAGCTTACCCTTCCGAAACGAAGCCATCTTACGCCGGTGCAGCGTCTAAACCGTGAAGGGGTCGAGGCCATCCAGAAGCAGCACTATGAGAAGGCGGAGACGCTTTTTTACCAGGCATATCTTTTCGATCCGGCCGACCCTTTTACGCTCTACAACCTGGGCTACGTTTCTGAACTGAAGGGTCAACTGGAGCGGGCGCAAAAGCTTTATGGGTTGGCGTCTGAGCAGGCAACGGATGCGGTCATCGACCGCACCAGCGTGAAGCAGTTAGAAGGGAAGCCGATGCGGGATGCTTTCGGCAGCCTGAAAGACGTGCCCATGCAGGTCAACCGCATGAACGTGGAAGCGATTCGGCTGTTGTCGCAGGGCCGCGCTCCGGAGGCGCTCGTGCTTCTGCAAAATGCGCTGAGCCTCGATCCGAACAATGCATACACATTGAATAATCTGGGAGTGGCGAAGGAGTTCCGCGGGGATTACGACGAAGCGCTCAAATACTATACGGCTGCGGCGGATTCACATTCTTCCGACCCGGTCATTGTTACGCTGGATCTGGCATGGAGAGGAAAACCGGTCAGCGAAATGGCTGCCGATAGCGCCAAGAAACTGAGAGCACGCATGGAAAACGCGAGCACTGCCGAGGCGCGGGCCGCGTTGCTCACCGTGCGCGGAGTTTCGGCCACGAATCACAATGATTGGCCGGCGGCGCGGCAGGACTTCCTCCAGGCTTACTCGCTGGATCCAAACAGCGCATTTTCGCTGAACAATCTTGGCTATTTGTCGGAGCGGGATGGCGACCTCGAGACTGCCGAATTCTTCTACGAGCGGGCGCGCAAGGCCGCAGACGCCCAAGTGAAAATTGGACTCGCAACCCGGCAGTCGGCGGAGGGACAGCGCCTGTTTGCGGTGGCGAGCGATAGCGACGGAAAAGTTGACGGCGAAATCAGCCAGGCAAACGAAGCGCGGCGCAGGCAGGCGGGTTCAGTTGAATTAAAACACCGCGACAACACCCCGGTGGTGGAGCCTGCGGCACCGCCATCCTCAGGTGCTCCGGCGCTTTCCACGCAACCACCAGTTTCGCAGGCACCCCAATAGGACTATGGACTCTGGCCAATTATGACCGCTAAGACATCTTCTCCCTTCGGATCGAGCAAATCTCTGACCATCCTCTCCCGGCTTTTGTTGATGGGCCGAGGAGACGCGTCGTCGGCATCCAACGTGGCTCAGGTAGAGCCGGGCATCACGGAAATCAGCCGGCAAGAATTTGACGATTTAGTGGATCTGGCGAACTCCAATCACGTGGTCGTGCGCGGGTTGGATGCGTTTCGCCAGATTGCGAACAGTTCTGGCGACCGCGATCGCGCGGAGTGGGCTACAACTGCGATCGCAACTGAAGAGGCGCGTATCGACAACGCGGTCTCTTTTTTGCAGGCGATCTGCGTCGCTTTCGAGGCAGAGCGATTCGACGTTACCGTCATCAAGTCACTGGATCACTGGCCAGACCTGGGAAGCGATTTGGATCTGTACACCAATACGGACCCGGACGACGTAATCGGCCTGATGACCAAGCGCTTCGAAGCGAAGGTTGCGCCGCGCAGCTGGGGAGATCGGTTGGCGAACAAATGGAATTTTGTTATCCCTGGATTGCCCGAAGCGGTTGAGATTCACATGGGCCGCCTGGGT
>Ga0307476_10001047_pt1 | contig 17735 bp, 21 predicted proteins | sample atmos_gasesECM2C_2_FD_203314 | JGI IMG/M metagenome (GOLD analysis project Ga0307476, IMG submission 203314) | Hardwood forest soil microbial communities from Morgan-Monroe State Forest, Indiana, United States - atmos_gasesECM2C_05 | ecosystem: Environmental > Terrestrial > Soil > Temperate... | reverse complement strand
CAGAGCCGCTGTTGCTGCACCGGCTGGTGCATAGGCGGGTGCCGGCATGTTCCTGCGCATCGCGAAATTATTGAGCGCGGAGCAACTGGCCACGGTGCGCGCCACGCTCAGCAGCGATAACGCGCCATGGGTGGATGGACGCGTGACGGCCGGGCATCAGGGCGCGCCGGTGAAGCACAATCAACAACTCGATGAGGCGAGTCCCATGGCGTGCGAGCTGGGCAATTTTGTCCTGATGCAGTTGGAGCGCAACGCGCTATTCATCAGTGCAGTGCTGCCCAACAAGGTTTATCCGCCGATGTTCAATCGCTACCGCGAAGGAATGCACTTCGGCACGCATGTCGATGGGTCGGTGCGCATGATCCCCGGTAGTCCCCAGAAATTGCGCACCGACCTGTCGGCGACCTTGTTCCTCGCGGAGCCGCAAGGCTACGGCGGCGGTGAGTTGGTGGTGGAGACCGATTTCGGCAGCCAGAGCGCAAAATACGCGGCCGGAGACCTGATCGTTTACTCCGCAAGCCTCAGACATCGCGTGAATGCCATCACGCACGGCGAGCGGCTCGCAAGCGTGTTTTGGATCCAGAGTTTGATCCGCGAGGACACTCGGCGTGTGCAGCTATTCGAACTCGACGGCACCATCCAGCGCCTGACGCAATCGGGCGCGGACCCGGAATCGCTGGTGCGCCTCAGCGCGCACTATCACGGACTGCTGAAGGCATGGACCGAGATCTAGTGCGATGAGAGACGGCGCGCGGAACTAGAAACCCGGCGGTGAGTCAAAGCACGCGGTTGATCTAACAAAACCAAGGGATGCGGTTGAGGCTGACCGGTCAATCGGAGAAATGGCGTGTCGCTGTTTTCATTGCGGTGCTCGGCCTGCATTTACCCGCCGGATTGCTCCTCATCGCGACCGGCACCATCCGGGTAGCGCGGATGCGCGCCATGGAGACGCCGGTAGCGCTTCTGTGGCTTTCTCCGCAGAAGCCGCCGCAACTCCCCGCCGCCGCCTCAACGTCAACCACTCCGCAGGTCAAAAGGCGAGAAGGCTCACCGGACATCGATCGTCCACCCGAGGTCGCTGGACCTGAGCCGGAGCCGAGCAACGCGATTACCCTGCCGCTGGACTTGAGCACCGACGCCGACTCGGCCGCGCGGCAACAGGCGGACAAGGAGGAGAAGGCCAGACGCTGGAGAAATCTCGCCGGACCCTCAAACTCACAGCTGCAATGGTGGAGAAACAATACACCGCTGCTTCGCGACTATCACCAGTTTGGCGACGATGAGCACGCCGAGGGTGGAGAATTGATCACCTGGGCGAACGACAAGTGTTACTACACGACGCACGGGCTCACCACTTTCGGCATGCCGCAGAGCGGTATGGTTTGCAAGGACCCGCCCAAGCCGGAGACGGATCTCTTCAAAGACATGCGCAAGAAACTCGACGAGGGTGCGAAGGGGCGCGCGCCGTAAGGGGCCGCAGCTCAGTGCCCGCGAACACGATAGCTCAGTGCCCGTCAACACGATTCTGTGAGAGATCCTATCAGTCGATCTCGCGTACGGGACGCTGCAAGGCCGCGACGCACGTAACCAGCACGACCAGAGCTCCCGCTCCGGCAAACATGCCGCGCATGTTCTACTGGACTGCGACGCCGGCTGCCGCCAGCGATAGCGGCATGAGCCCGAGGCTGGCAAACATGAGAACGCTCATGACTCGACCGAGCACGGCCCGATCGACGCGTTGTTGGAACCAGCCCAATAAGTGCACGTTTAGAAAACCGGCGCTTGCGCTCATGACGAAAAGGATGGGTAAGAGGGACGACAATTGGCGCAGCAACCCTATCAAGGCTGTACAGATTCCAACGACCACACTGACTACGAGTAGCAGCCATCCACGCTTGCGTTGTTGACGCGCGGCTGCCAATAACAGCCCGACCAGACTTCCTGCCGCGACCGAGGACATGAGAAGACCGTAGACCGTTGGCGAGCCGAATTCACTTTTTGCCAAGAACGCCAAGCCCACGCTCAATGGACCGGCGATGCAGAAGTTCAACACCGAAGCCACGAGCAACAAGGTGCGCAACGCCACGTCGTTCTTCACATAGCGTAGGCCTTCGAGAATGGAGTGGACTATGTTGGAGCGGGACGCGGCCGATTCGATACGGGGTGGGTCGCGCAGCATGAGCAGCGCGGCGATGATGAAAAGAAAACTGACGGCGTCAATGGAAAACGCCGAAGCGACGCCAAATGCCGCGATGATGATTCCGGCCGGGGCAGGCATGGTCAGCATTGCGAGCTGCTGCGTGCCTTGAGACAGCGCATTGGCGGCGGGCAGTTGCGCAGGGGCCACCAAAGATGGCAGCAGAGTCTGCGCGGCCGGCGCTGCAAACGCATCGGCGACGCCGAAGAGGAAGCTCAGCACGTAGATCTGCCAGATGCCCACATGATGCGTCCAAATGAAAGCCGCGAGGGCGGCCACGAGGAAGGTCCGGGAGGCGGCCGTCAAAATCATGATCTTGCGCGGCGAAATACGATCCGTGACCGCGCCGCCGATGAGCATCAGCGCAGCTCTCGGGATGGCTTGCACCATCATGATTCCACCAAGCACGGCGCCGGATCCGGTGAGTTGCAGGATGAGCCAGGGAAGAGCCACGAGGAAGAACTGGTCGCCGCAGCCCGAAACGGTGTTGCCTATCCACAGGTAGCGAAACTCGCGATTGAAGATGGGATGTCGTGCGTTTGTGCTGTCCATGGGGGAGAGTCCCGCCGATGCGTTCTCGGATGCGGCTGATATGTAAATGCGTATTTACATTTACATTTAGCCAAAGTCAAGTAATATTGGCGCGTGCGCAAACGGGAACAGACATTGGCGCCGCAACAAGCGCGCAGTAGGGAGTCCTTAAAGAAGCTATTGAAGGCCACCGTGGAGGTTTTGGGTCAGCAGGGTGTCGCCGGGACCACCATCCCCCGCATCGCGGCGCACGCCGGCCTGACGCCGGGTGCGGTATACCGGCGCTTTCACAATAAAGAGGTCCTGCTGGAAACTGCGATTCTTCGCATTCTGGAAGATCAAGACAGAGTCCTGGTTCTCGCGCTTTCCGTGGAGGCTGCCGCCGACATTCCCTTCCCTACGTTGGCGGAGCAAGTCATCAACAGCTTGGTCGTCAGCTATCGCGTGAACGCCAGGTTGTTGCGCGCCGTGCGGCAGATCTTGCAGGAGAAAGAGGGTAGTTCATTTTGGAAGAAAGCCGCGAAGCTCGAGGCGCGTACATTCGAGCACTTAGTCGATGTTCTCGTCGCCAGCGGACGCGAGATCAAGCATGCCAATCCCCGCACCGCCGCCGCTCTCGGGCTCGTGATGGTCATCGGCACACTGTGGGAAGTCGTGGTGAGTCCTGGCGACACCAAGGTATGGAAGAGTCTGCTGCCCAAGGACGACAAGACGCTCAAGGAAGAGCTCACGCGGGCCTTTTTGAGCTATCTGGGCGTGGAACGCAAGGCCAGGTAGCCGGACGGGGATCGGGATTTCTTCGCCGGTCACTTTACGGCCTGCAGCTGCAATATGTTGTTGATCATATTCTGAATCCGTCTAGGCTTTGCAGCGTGCTGGTTAGCTATCAAAAAAATGCGGGCGTCGCCACGGTGTCGATGGACGACGGCAAAGTAAACGTGATGTCTTGCGCCATGCTGCGAGAGCTGATGTCCGCGTTCGCGCAAGCGGAGAAGGACGGTGCGACCGTCATCCTCACATCGGCACGCGCAGGGATATTCTCGGCCGGGTTCGATACAAAAATTTTGGCAAGAAAGAATCCGCAAGAAGTCTACGAAATGGTGAGACTTGGCGCGGAACTGGCGGCGCGTGTCCTGGCGTTCCCTCACCCGGTGGTGGCGGCCTGTCCTGGACACGCGTTCCCGATGGGTGCCTTCTTGCTTCTCGCCTCGGACATTCGCATCGGCGCTGACGGCCCCTACAGAATTGGGCTGAATGAAGTAGCGATTGGAATTCCGGTTCCCAGCTTTGCCTTGGAATTGGCGCGCAATCGGCTGCTCCCGGCCTATTTGCAACGAACCGCGCTTACCGGCGAGATGTTTGCACCCGCGGAGGCCATGACGGCGGGGTTTCTCGATCGGGTGGTTCCCGCGGACCGCCTGCAAGAGACAGCCGGCGCCATCGCGGCTGCGTTGGAAAAATTGGAACGCCCGGCGCATGCTTCAACCAAGGAGCGCCTACGCAAAGCCGCCTTGGCTGCGGTGCGCGCCGCCATCGATTTGGAAATTACCTTGGAAAACTATCAGCGAAGGGCGTCCGGTTCGATTTTATAGTTGGAGTTCGCGCGCATGGCGTATTCAATTGGGCAAAGGCGGCAACCCGCCAAAGGATCCTGCAGGCCGCAAACCGGCTATTCGCTGCACGAGGCTACCAGGGCACATCGATCGCGCAAATCATGCGTGAGTGCAGTCTCACGCGCGGCGGCTTTTATGCTCACTTCTCGAGCAAAGGCCAGCTCTATAGGGATGCCCTCGCTCACGATCGCTCATTGGACGCCGTGCTTGGAGAATATCTTGATACCGCCGAACCGGTGAGCTCGAGACTGATGCCTGAATTTTCATTTCTGGCGATGGACGTCGCCAGCAAAACCCCCGAAGTCCGCGCGGCCTACACCGATGCGTTCACGTTCTTTAGTGAGAAGCTTCTCAGCCATTCAAGCGCGGGCGGGCGTGTCACGGAGAGTTGCAGTCTGTCGGCTGCGGCACTGATAGTTGGTGCGCTGGCGGTCGCGCATACAACAGACAACCCGGACCTCCGAGAGAAATTGTTCGCTTCTTGCAGAGAAAGCGCCGGAGCATTGCTTGGCGGCAATGGACGCGCAAAACCGACCTTCTTCTGGGAGCCGGTGCAGAACTAAGCCCTATGGCCCGTTACGAAGCGCCGCCAGCGTCGGGGGCGCCCGCTTCCATGTCCATGTCCATCCCACCCCATTTTTCCGGGAGGCTCGGATAGACATGCGTCATCCACTCCAAGACCACGGGAATCCACAATCCCTGCGCGGCCTGGCACGCCTCTTCGGTATGGATGCTGCCTTGCGGCCCAAAACGCGCGTTCGGACCGAACTGTTCGCTCGCTGACAAATTTCTCGGGCCGCCGCAAAAATCCACATGCCGGTGCCAGGTCGCGACGCTCAACGGTGCAATCGCATCGAGCTGCTGTGGCGACGCATCGACGGGGGCGGTGTACATCACACCCACGGCTTTCAATCCTGTTTCAGTGCGCTTATAGAGAATCGACCCGGGGCGGCTGTAGTCGATCTGCCGCTGCTCCTTACGGCGATAGCTGTAGTTGGTGTAATGGATTTCTTCGCCTATCCGGCCGGAGGGGAAAAAAGGCTTATAACCGTCGCGCAGCGCCGTCTTGACGTCGCGGTAATGGGAAAGCACGGCGTCGGCGGCGGCTAGGATTTGTGCGGCGCGCGCTGAGTCGCCCGGCGCCGGATCGCCCTTCAGCGACATCTGCATGTGACCCATTTTCATCGACGGCACGGGAGTCTCGTCCGTCTTCCCGCTGTAGTGACGGAGCAGGCGCTCCCATAGAGGAAACCCCTGCGCCAAAACGATGCTGGTGCAGCCGGTTAGCACGACAACCAGGAATGCTTTTCGCATCATGCGACTGCTCCTGCCCCTTATCGGGCCTTTGGCGGTCGCCAATTTTAGGCGCGATTTGGCACGATCAACACGCCCAAGTTAAAAGCGGGTCCTGGGCGCCTCCTGCGCGCCTCCCGCGCGCCTCGTACTACGCGTCAGGGACGGGGCGGCCCATCCTTTTCGAAGCGCGTATCGCTCGGACCCGTTCCGGTTATGAACACCGTCGCGGGCTGGTCACCCGTAAAGGCGAAGTGCGGCGCGTTAGCAGGTTCCGTATAGAATGCGCCCTGCGTAAGGACGCTCGTCTGGGCGTCGTCGGCCTTAGCGCCATATCCAAAGTGCCACTCGCCCGAGACCACCATTGCAAGCCGATTGTCGCGGTGGGAATGCGCCGCAATGTGAGTGTGCGCCGGTATCTTGAGCTCGATGGCATAGGGACCCGCCTTGGCAGGATCGCCGGACAGCACAATGGTCTGAATTCCGTCGACCCCTGATGTCCCGACACCGGCACCGCTTCGCGCCAAGGCGCCAATCTCGGCGACGCCGAGAGTGCGTGAGTGTATGGAGCCGTCGGCGGACAGGAAATCCACAATGGCCGACACGGTCGCCTTGGGCTGCTCTTCCATCAGCCAGTGACCCGAATCCGTGATGACAACCTCACGAACATTGTCGGCCGAGAATCTCATGATGTAGGCCATGGTCGAACCGAGGGAATGATCGCCTCCGATTGCCAACACGGGCATTTGCAGCCGGCCACGCCCAACGGCTGCTTTGTTATCGATCGCGTCCCGATCGAACGCGGCAAATTGTGCGAACCCGGCGTGCATGTGCCCGGGCTTTGCGTAGAGTTCCGCATAGTGCACGCGTGAGGCCTCGTCGAACTTTGCGGGGTCTGCGGCAAAGTCATTCCAGAAGCGATCGAGATAGATTCGCTCGCGGCCCGCAACCAGCCTCTCCATGTCGGCACCGCCAAATCTGAAATGCCAGAGCAAAGGACTTTTTAAAATATCATCCCACGGTCCAACCCCAGGGACGGGCGCGTCCATCATCACAAGCTTTGTGGTGCGCTGCGGATACGCTTCCGCAAAAGCAAAAGCGACCATGTTGCCGATGTCATGTCCAACAATCTCTGCGCTTGCGACATGGAGGGTGTCCAAGACGTCCGCGATGTCCTTGGCCTGATTCATCTTCTCAAAACCATGTTCTGTAACCGCGGACAGACCCATACTGCGAAGATCCGGGACAATCACCGTATGATCGGCGGCGAGCGCGGCGGCCAATGGCGCCCACATATCGCCGGTGTCCCCAAACCCGTGCAGCAGCACCACTGCAGGTCCCCTGCCGCCAACCCGGACATGAAGCGTTGTTCCGTTAGCTCGAATCTCTTGAACGCTGAAACTGCCCGGGTAAGGCTGAATGTTTGCAGCCGCGGGCAGCGCTGCAATGAGCAACAACAAGGCACTGAGTGTTTTGCAAGGCATGGACCCCTCCCACGAATCGACTAGTTTTTACGAGAACACTGCTGCCTGCGCCGTGTCATAGAATATCTTGCACAAACCAATTCTATACCGATCGGTACTTAAGTATTGACAGCGTCACCGTGAGATGTCAACTAGATTATGTACCGACTGGTCCAGAATCCGCGAAGAGGAGAAGGCCTGCGTGATTGGTCGTCCCAGAGAGTTCGACATAGATAGAGCCCTTGAGCGCGCCATGGAACTGTTCTGGCGACAGGGCTATGAGGGCACATCCCTTGCCGATCTCACACGAGAACTGGGTCTAACCCGCCCCAGCCTTTATGCGGCCTTCGAAAGCAAGGAGGGCCTTTTCTTGAAAGCGCTCGATCTATACGAGACGCGCGCCGGCTATCGGCAGGCCGCACTCACGGCGCCGACGGCAAGCGCGTATGCGCGCGCGCTATTGGAGGGCGCGGCCGATTTGCACGGCGACAAAAGGAACCCGCCGGGATGCCTGGGAGTCCAGGGTGCTCTTGCTTGTGGGCCGCAGTCGGATGCGATCCGTAAGGAGCTCATTCGGCGCCGCAAAATCGGCGAGAGCATCATTTTGGATCGGCTGAAACGCGCCAAGGCAGAGGGAGACCTTCCTCCAGACGCCGATCCAGCCGATCTCGCCCGTTATTTGTCGATCGTAATATATGGCATCACGATACAGGCAGCAGGCGGCGCTACGCGAAAGGAACTGCGAAGCGCCGCGGATCTCGCCCTGCGAAACTGGCCGCGAGCCGCCGCCCGTTAGTTCCGCTCAGTGGCGGCCGGAACGGAAGCGATGGAATTCTGGTTGCGTACTCCGGCGTACTGCAGCCGCGCCAGTATTGCCACGGCTGCCGCTTGTAGAACAAGGTAGGCTTTGCCGAACACCGTAAGTGCCGCGGCGCTATCCAATAGAAGCGCGATGCAAGCGACTGCCCAGGCGATATTGCCGGCAATCAACAGCCAGACGATCGAGTTGACAATACGAATTCTGGTTGCGAGAAAGAGTACCGCGGCGCCATACAAGAGCAAGAACAGCCCAACGTCCACCAGCAAGATTGCCGGCAGTCCAAGCCGCGAGCTGAGTGTCGCCGCAAGGGTCACCTGTAACAGGCCGCAGGCCAGACACGAGACGGCGTCGGCCCACAAGACGCGGCGCAAGAAACGGAAGGAAGAAATGGAAGCCATGCTGGACTCCTTGTTGACAATGCCGCGATCATTACGCCCGTCAGATCTTTAGTCCATGACCTGGGAGGTAATGGGTGCGGCGCAATTTGGGGCTAAGATTGGCCTATGAAAGCCCGATATGCGCCGGCGCGGAAAGCCTCGCTCAATTCGCTTCCCGCCGGCTTTGGCGAACATCTGCGCGCCTGGCGTCAACGTCGTCGATTGAGCCAACTCGACCTCGCCGCCGAGGCCGACATCTCCACGCGACATTTGAGCTATGTCGAGACCGGTCGCGCCAATCCAAGCCGAGAAATGGTGCTGCGACTGACCGCCCGGTTGGAAGTGCCTCTGCGTGAGCGCAATGCTTTCTTGATAGCCGCCGGCTACGCGCCGATGTATCGCGAAACGCTACTGGATGAGCCAACGATGGCGGCCGCCAAGCGGGCGGTGGAGCTGATCTTAAAAAGTCACGAGCCGTTTCCCGCAATCGCGATCGACCGGCATTGGAATTTGGTGGCCGCGAATCGGATGCTGGCGCACCTGCTCACGGACGTGGACCCATCGCTGTTGCAGCCCCCTATGAATGTGCTGCGCCTGAGTCTGCATCCGCGTGGGCTTGCACCAAAGATCGTCAACCTGGCGCAATGGCGCGCCCACTTGTTTGAACGCTTGAGCCGCCAAATCGCCGCATCGGCGGAACCGGCATTGATCGATCTGTTGGGCGAGTTGCGCAACCTGCCGACCCCCGAGAATGAATCTGAGGATTATTTGCAGGGCGAACATTTGGGCGTCGTCATGCCCCTGAAGTTGCGCAGTCCAGCCGGTATCCTAAGTTTTATTGGCACCACCACGATTTTTGGCACACCACTTGATATCACGCTGCAGGAGATCGCCATGGAAACCTTCTTTCCCTCAGACGAGTTCACCATGCAAGCGTTGCAGTCGCTGGCCGTCAGCGCTCATTCATCGCACGTGTCGCTGTCCTAAAGTCATCTGCTAGTCGCGATCCGGAGCGCCCAGAGGGAATACCTTGCGGTAGGGTCGCGCCTCATCAACTGTGCGGGCGATGGACGGGCGGGCAAGAAGTCGAGCGCGGTAGGCCCTAACGCCTGGGAACGGCTCGCCGATGGGGTGCACCCAATCCGCATAGAAAAGCGCGGGAGCAGCCGAGCAATCCGCCATCGTGAACTGGTCGCCGGCGGCCCACGCTTGCGGTGCAACTTGCTTTTCGAGCCAGCCATAGGCGCGGTCCAACAGCGCCCTGGCGTCTGCCACTCCCTTGGGGTCGTGCTCGCCATCGGCTCTCATGCGATCCGAAACCAACTTCTGATACGGTGTGGTGACGTAGTTGTCAAAGAACCGATCCATAAAGCGCACCTTGAGGGCCGCGTCTATTCCTTCTGGAATTAGTCGCGTCGGTCCCGGATGCCGAAGCATCAGATGTTCAATGATGATGCTGGATTCGACGATCGTCGCGTCGCCGTCCCGAAGCAGAGGAAACTTCTTGATTGGCCAAAGCGATTCGATATCGGCCATGTTCTCTACAAATCGAAAAGTAAACGGTGTCGCATTCTCGTACAGGGCGATCAATGGCTTCCAGCAGTAGGCGGCAAACGGGTGGGCGTAAAGAGTCAACGACATAGGGATTCCCTTTGGAACTGATTAGGATCGATAAACGCACTATTTGAGCGAATTTCCCAGCGCATCGAGCAAGAAATTGGTGCCGCGCTCGCGGGAACCGGCGTTGTCATAGCCGTCTAAAAACGCTCCTTGCTCGGTCATCACGAGCCGGGTATCCCGGCCCGCGGGTTTAAGTTCTAGCGTGGCCAGAGAAACCGAAATTTTGCGATCGTCCAAGTGCATCTCATAGGCATAGACGATCCGTTCGTCCGCGACCACGTCATGGTAGAGGGCATCGTAGGTTACGACGACGCCGCTCTCCCAGCGCCCTTTCACATGCTCGCGCCCGCCGGGACGCACATCCATCGCGCGAGCGAGCACTGTGTAGCCGTTGCCGCCCGTGTGCCACTTCGCCTTGGCGGCCGGATCGGTCAACGCCTTGAACACCTGCGCCGAAGAAACCGGATAGGTCCGTTCGATGCAGAACGTCGCGTGCACCACCGAGCGCGGCGAACTACTACTTATCTTTGTCATGGGATCCTTCTCCCTTTGCGAGAGTGTTCAGATACGCGCCGAGCTGGTCGAAGTGACGTTGCCACTCTGCGCGTCGCTGGTTGATCCATTGTTCAGCCAAGCTCAATGCCTTGGGCTCGATGCTGCAGGTGCGGACGCGGCCGACTTTCACCGAGCGCACGAGCCCGGAGCCTTCGAGCACCGCCAGATGCTGCATGACGGCCGGCAGCGACATCGCGAGCGGCCGCGCCAGCTTGCTGACCGAACTGGGTCCCCGAGTCAGCTGGGCCAAGATCGAGCGCCGGGTGGAATCGGCGAGTGCTTGAAAGGTCAGATCGAGCCGGACATTATTGTTAAGCATATGCTTAAGTATAGCGCCAGTTGATACTTAAGCAATACCTTTAGCGATGTAAATGCTTTCGGCGGCTTAATTCGTCTTACGTATCGAAGCCTGGCGGCCTTTCCGCCGCTACGCCCAATGCTCGCTCGAGGGACAGTCCCACTCGCCCAATCGTACCCTCGTCGAACAGACGCCCCATCAGCGTCACTCCGTGCGGTACGCGGCGCGGCGGATTGAACTTGGGTAATGGATGCGCAGGGTCCGGCGCCCAATCACTGCGCGCCTCGGAGACCTCGACGAACCCGGCGCGAAGCGTGAGTGAGGGATGCCCCGTGGCATTGGTGATGACCAGTATTTCGTCCTGCAATGAGGGCACCAGCAGCAGGTCCACCTGAGAGAAGACTCGCGCCATTTCCAGCGCCACTTTGCGCCGGAGCCGGTCGCATTGGACGAAATCGACCGCGGAGAGGAATCTGGATTGCCGAAAGATGTTCGGCCAGGCGTCGGGCACTTGCATCTTCAGCTGATTCACGCCGCCGCTTAGAGTCAATTCTTCGAAGGCCGCGGCCGCCTCGGCGAACAGAATCACATTCAGCGAATCATATGGCCAGTCGGGGATCGACACGGCGGTGGCGGTCGCTCCCAGCTTGCGCACCGTATCGAGCGCCGCACGATCCACGTCGGTGGCTTGCTTCATCCACTCGGGAAAATAACCGACGCGTAATCCTATTATGGGCGCGCTCGCATCGTAATCCAGAGTGCTCGGCACGGAAGCGACGTCCGCTTTGTCCGGCCCCGAGATCGCCTGCAGGACGAGCAGCGTGTCCTCGACGCCGCGCGCCATGGGTCCCAACTTGTCGAGCGACCAACATAGAGTCATCGCACCCGTGCGCGGCACCCGCCCGTACGTAGGCCGCAATCCCGTGACGCCGCAGCGCATGCTCGGCGCCACGATGCTGCCCCCGGTCTCGCTTCCCACCGCAAAACCAACCAGACCCGCGGCCGTGGCCGCGCCCGGGCCGGCGCTCGATCCGGATGATCCTTCCTCGAGCAGCCAGGGATTCATGGTCTGTCCCCCGAACCAGATATCGTTGAGCGCGAGCGCTCCCAGGCTCAGCTTGGCGACCAGCACGGCGCCGGCGTCATGCAGCCGCCGAACCACGGTGGCATCCGCCGAAGGGTTGCGATTCTTGAAAGGCTCCGCGCCATACGTGGTGGCGATGCCCGCCGTATCGAGTAAATCCTTGGCTCCCCACGGAATGCCATGCAACGGCCCGCGATACTTTCCGGCCGCAATCTCGGCATCGGCGGCTTTTGCCTGCTTGAGCGCGAGATCACGTGTCAAGGTAATGACACACCGAAGCTTTGGATCATAGCGCTGCAGCCGCGCCAGATAGATTTGCGTGAGCCGCTCTGAAGAGAGTTGCCGCGTCTCGATCCAGTGCGAGAGTTGGGTCACGGATGCAAAGGCAATGTCTGAATCGCGAGCAGGCACAGGCTGCTCCTCGATCCTGCTGCGGACAAAGCGGTTTCGGCCGCGATCCGTCGCTGGTCCGAATTGATTGGGTTCCCAGCGCGTAGCCGGTGCAAGTCCGGTGTCCAACGATAGCTTTTTGGGTCCGGTGCGCCGCTCATACAGCCCTGCCATGGCCTCTCGCCAACTGCCGGCAGCGTCACGGGCTTCCTGCGGGCTTAATTGGACCTGCATCAATTTCTCCGCTTCCAGAAAGGTGCCGGCGGAAACCTCGGGTCCCACCGGCGGCGACGTGGCGAAGGCCGACGGCGCGCCGGGGGGCGGGGTGCTGAGCGGCCCGCTGCTCTGCGCTTGGGCCGCTTCGTAGCCAAGCGTGGCGCCGACAACACCTAGCGATGCGTTGCTGAGAAAACGTCTGCGTGAATTTTTCAATGGATCTCCCGATTTTCGTTTCATTCCAACAAAGCCAGGCTTTAACTCAGCTCAGCTCAGCTCAGCTCAGCTCAGCTCAGCTCTTCCTCGACTTGTGCCAAGCGTTCCTTGCCGAAATACATTTCATTGCCGATGAAGAAGGTCGGGATGCCGAAGGCGCCGCGCGCGGCGGCCGCGCCCGTGTTGGCGGCGAGTTCTGCCTTAACGTCGGGATCCTGAGCGCCCTCGAGGATGGCCTCGGCGTCAAGACCCGCGGCGCGCAGCACCGCGCTGACCACGGCGGGATCGTCCATCTTTTGACCGTCTTCCCACATGGCCTCGAGGACTGTCTCGAGATAGGCATCGCCTACGCGTACGCGCCGGGCCGCCAGCAAGCCGCGCATGATCAGGAGGGTATTGACCGGGAAGTGCGGATTGAAGCGAAACGCGTGGAGGCCGTGCTTGGCGATGAAGCGCTGCATTTCGAGGCGTTCGTATTCGAGTTTACCCTTCACGTTGCCGAAGGCGGTCATTGGAGCCTGGTTCCCCGTCAGCTTGAACAGTCCGCCCAAGAGACACGGAATGAGGTTCACTTGCGCGTGGGTGCGGGCCGCGATGCCGGGCAATACTTTCCAGGCGAGATAGGCGTTCGGGCTGCCGAAGTCGAAAATAAAATCGATGGTTTTGCTCATGAGTTGTCGCTCACCAGCGCTCCGTCCAAGGGCGCAGGTCCAGCTCGTGTGTCCATGCCGAGCGCTGTTGCCCATGCAGCCAGACATAGTTGGCCGCGATCTGGTCAGGCTTTAAGATCCGGTCATCGGACAATAAGGTCTCCACATCGGCGCGATTGGAGCGCGTGAAGACGCCGTCGATGGCGCCGTCCACCACGACATGCGCGACGTGGATGCCCTTGGGACCCAGCTCGCGCGCGGCGCTTTGCGCAATCGCGCGAAGTCCGGCCTTGGCTGCCGCAAAGGCGGCGAATCCTTCGCGTCCACGCAGGGAGGCGGTCGCCCCGGTAAACAGAATCGAGCCATGGCCGCGCGGACCCATCACACGCGCCGCTTCGCGCCCGGCGAGGAAGCCCGCGAAGCAGGCCATTTCCCACACCTTGGTGAAAACCCGCGCCGTCGTCTCGACCAGGCCAAAACGCACATTGGCGCCGATGTTGAAGACCACGACTTCGAGCGGCCCGATCCGCGCCTCGATGTCATCGAACAGCGCGGTCATGTCGGCTTCGGTGCGCGCATCGACGCCAAATGAGTGCGCGATGCCGCCCTGAGCGCGGATTTCGACCGCCAACGCCTCCAGCTGATCAAGGTTGCGGGCGCGCCGGGTGATGCAGACCGGATGGCCGTCCCGGGCGAACGCTTTGGCGATGGCGCCCCCAAGCCCATCGCCGGCGCCGATGACGAGACACACGCCCTTGGGATCGGCCGCTTTCTCCATGCTCGGCGCCTAGCCGTCGCGCCGGGGCACGGCAACCGATCCCAGCACTCTCAGGCGCCGCATGGCGATCAGCAGCAACGTGAGCACAACCGCAAACACCAGGACCTCGGCATAGGCCGCCTTGTCCAGGCCGGATTCGGCGATCGGCCGCTGCGAGAATGTGCCCGCGATTTGCGTCCACCAATAGGCAAACAACCCGATGTCCATGATCCAATGTCCGAGCATGCCAAATATCAGTGTACCGGAGACGCGGGCCAGGGCGCCAAGCAGCACGCCGGCGCCGAGCACAATCGGCACCATGCCGAGCAAGGCCCAGGCCTTCGTCAGATGGATCAACATGAAGGCGAGCGCAGAGACTGTGATTGCGACGATGGGGCCGGAACTCTTCTCGATGGGTCTTTGCATATAGCCGCGAAAGCCGGTTTCCTCGCATATGCCTGCGGAGAGCGCCGATACGATGCAGGCCAGCCACTGCATGCGGCGCGATGGAATGAATGAGAAGTCGTAGCCCTGATGAAACGCGGCGGCCGGGAAGGGCACGATGCGAAACAGCAGCACCAGCGCCGCATGAATGGTTGCGGCAAAGCTGACCGCGGCGACAATACCCCAGATCCATTGCGCGGCCGAGAGCGGCCGCACGCGAAAGTTTTCAGCCCGCCATTCCCGCAGCGAGTTGGGCGGACCGCCGCCCGATGCCCACCACACATAAAAGGCGAGAAAAACGATCTCGGCAGCGGCTGCGATGGGCATGCCCAGACTCACCAGCAAGAGCGGCCAAATATTGGCGGCGATCATGCCGACCAGAAGGCCGACGATCACGGCCCGCACGACCATCAGCACGCGCTGCCAAGCGCTGTGATTTTGAGTGTTCATTCGCATTCAGCCGGCGAGAGCATAATGGTGGACTGCGCTGGCTGTATAGTTCAGGACGGGAGTGGATCGTGAAACGCGTAGTGGCGGGCTTGCTGTTGTGCGGAGGGCTGTTTGCGGGCGCATCTGTCGCCTCCGTCGGTTTTCAGCAAGTGACAGTGCCAGATCGGCAGGCCAACTCGATGCAGGCAGGCATTTGGTACCCCAGCAATACACAACCTTCGGCGCACCCGCTGGGGATGTTTTCCCAAGAAGTGGCCCTGAATGCACCCGTCGCAGGCCAAGGGCTGCCCTTGATTTTGATATCGCATGGGACCGGCGGCTCGTTAACCAGCCACATCGATACCGCCCATGCGTTGGCTCGCGCGGGTTTCGTGGTCCTCGCGGTTACGCATATCGGTGATAACACTCAAGATCAACGCTATGTGGGAAATCGGATCGACCTGATTGACCGGCCGCGGCAGGCCAAAGCGGCGCTCGATTGGGTGCTGTCATCGTGGCCGGGCCGCTTGAACTTGAATCCCCGGCGCATCGGGGTGTTTGGCTTTTCGCTCGGCGGATTTACCAGCTTGGTTTTGGTCGGCGGTACGCCGGAGATCGCGCGAATGGCGCAGCTCTGCGATTCGACGCCGGCGGCGCCTGAGTGCGCATTCATCAAGAATGCGCACGGCGATCAGTTGAGTCCAAGCGCGGAAGCTCCTCATTGGATTCATGATGAGCGCATCAAGGCGGCGGTCATCGCGGCACCCGCAGCGAGCTATTTATTCGGCCCTGGAGACCTGCGCGATGTCAGCGTACCCGTTCAACTGTGGCACGTGGAAAACGATAGCCAAGCGCCGGACGCCTGGAATGGCGCGCTGGTCCGCGACAATCTCAAGGTGCATCCGGATTCCCACCTCGTCCAGGGCGCCGATCATTTCGTGTTTCTGGCGCCCTGCAGCGATGCCCTTGCCGCGGCCGCTCCGCAAATTTGTCAGGATCCGGCCGGATTCGATCGCGCCGCCTTTCATCGCGCGTTCAACCAATCCGTTGTGGATTTTTTCACCACCAGGCTGCGAGACCGCTAGCCCCGCGGGCTCTTTTACAACCGCTCAATTCGCCTCGCCGCACGGTGCGCGCCCGTCCCGAATCTTGATATCATGCTGCTCTACGGCCGGGGCTGTTAACTTCGTCACAACAAAAAACCCCGTGCCGGGCTCACATCGCAGACACATCGCCTTTGAATCCATAGGCTGGCTTGCGTGTCAGGGAGAGTTGCGTGAAGGACCTCACAGGATCGAGCACCATCGGCGCTGCGGCTGACGCGGGCGCTGCTGCGGTTCCGCGCGATCTGCGCGAAGCGCAGCGCTGGGCGCGCGAAGTACTGCGTCGCGGCCTTCTTGAGTCGCTATATCTCGGCGCGAGTCTCGCAATCGTGGCCGGGATTCTGGCGTGGCTATATCGATTGCTGATGCACAAACCGACACTGCAAACGGGACTCGTTCTGGCGGCCGCCGCCGGCATCAGTTTGATTGCCTATCATTTCGCGCGCTGGCGTGCGAGTGCGGGCATGTCGCGTCAAGTGGAAAAGTTTACGGCATGGCTGATTGCCACGCTCGGCATTGCGCTGGTCTGGGGCGGAATATGCTTCGCCTTCATATTCGGCGCGCTCCGTTGGTTCAGCGCGCCGGCCGGGGCGAGTTGGATCATCGGCGGAGCGGCCGGCTTTTGCGGTTTCGCCTACATGGTGGCCGGCGAATGGAGCGAACTCGGCGCTTGCTTGGCGCTGCCGGCAGCGGCAAACCAGAACAGCCAATCGGACGAAAGCGCTGCCTGAAACAGATTTCGCGATCCCGGCAGTTCGTTCAGGTGTTCATTCAAGGCCTTTCGTGGCGCGGCTGTTACAGGCCGAGAAGCTTGTCAATCGTCCCAGGAGTGATAAGTTTGGGAAGCGAAGATATTTCTTGGACCCAGGAATTTGCGTCTGTGGAAAAATCCCTACTCAAGTTCGCCGCGCGCCTTGCATTCATGGTGATCACGCTGGGCGCGCCGATAGGCTGTAGTTTCTCTGACGATAGAAAGGAAGCGGAGCGGTTGGCGGAGCAATATTTCGCGAAAATGCAAGAGGGAGACGTCGAGGGCACCCTGGCGCTTTATTCCGCGCGATTTTTTGCTGTCACCTCGCGTGCGGACTGGCGTGCCTTTCTTGAGAACCAGCGGGCTCGATGCGGCGCGCCCAAATCGCATTCGCTCGTTTCATGGAAAGTCTTCAATGCGTTCGGAACGAATGCGGGAGCCACCACGACGCTGGTGTACAACGTGCAGTATTCGAGCTGCCAAGTGTCGGAGAAGATGACCTTTTACAAACCTTCGGGCGGGAAAATACAGATTCAAGCACATTTTTTGCAGCCGAAGACCGGGACGCAGAGTGCCGAGCGAGATCTGCAGGCGACTCTGACAACCTAGGACGCGCGTTAGATACATAGGAGTTCGATTCTTGACCGACAATTCAGCCACTGCGGGACGCAACCGCCTGGTCATCAATCTCCTCCTGGTCGCCACCTTCGTGGTAATTCTCAACGAGACCTTCATGGCCGTTGCCATCCCGCGGCTCATGCGAGACCTCAACGTTTCGGCCGGCGCGGTGCAATGGTTGACCACGGCATTTCTCCTCACGGTATCGGTGGTGATTCCGGTCACCGGGTTCTTGCTGCAGAGGATGAATACACGGCCGGTGTTTATCTTGGCGATGACGTTGTTCAGTCTGGGCACCTTTACCGCCACG
>Ga0307476_10001045_pt1 | contig 17770 bp, 10 predicted proteins | sample atmos_gasesECM2C_2_FD_203314 | JGI IMG/M metagenome (GOLD analysis project Ga0307476, IMG submission 203314) | Hardwood forest soil microbial communities from Morgan-Monroe State Forest, Indiana, United States - atmos_gasesECM2C_05 | ecosystem: Environmental > Terrestrial > Soil > Temperate... | reverse complement strand
TTCGGGGTCGTCGGCAACATCAGCGCTCAGCGCCACGCAGGAACACATGACGAGTCCAGGTTCTGCCCTGGGAACGATTGCCTTCATGTCACCGGAACAAGCCCTCGGGAAAGAGCTGGACGCGCGGACTGACCTGTTCTCTTTCGGGGCGACACTCTATGAAATGGTGACCGGCTCGCCGCCCTTCCGCGGAGACACGACAGCGGCGATCTTTGACTCCATCCTGCATCGCGCGCCCGTCGCTCCTGTGCGACTCAGCCCAGAGGTTCCCGAGGAACTCGAGCGCATCATCAACAAGGCGCTCGAAAAAGACCGAAACTTACGCTACCAGCACGCGGCAGACATTCGGACCGATCTGCAGCGCCTGAAACGGGACAGCGAGTCGAAGCGAATCGTTTTGAGTCCGGAGCCGGTGGAAGCCGAGGCTCGACCGGGAAGCACACGTCGAACGGCGGCTCCTACGGCGAGTTCAAGCCAGACTGGCGGCTCGCAGCATCCGGGCTTGAGAATCATGGCGCCGGCGGCTGGCCTCGCCCTTATCTTTGTTTTTGTTCTCGTTGCGTCGCTTTATTTCCATTTCCGCAAGCCGACGCAACTCACCGACAAGGACGTCGTCGTGATCGCAGACTTCGCCAACACCACTGGCGATCCGGTATTCGACAGCACTCTGAAAGAGGCTTTAGCAGTCGATCTCGAGCAGTCGCCTTTTCTAAACGTGCTTTCCGACCGCAAGTTGAGCGAGACCCTGAAGCTGATGGGCAGAACTCCGGACCTGCGCATCACCCAGGATGTAGGCCGCGAAGTCTGCCTGCGCACCGCTAGTAAAGCTCTGCTGGCGGGCTCGATCGCAGGCCTTGGCAGCCACTTCGCGATCGTTCTGAAAGCAATAAGCTGCCGAACCGGCGATGTGATTGGAGCAGCCCGGACCGAGGCCGAGAACCGGGAGAAAATCCTGCAAACCCTGGGCGAGGCGGTCGCTACTTTGCGCGGCAAGCTGGGTGAATCCCTGGCGTCAGTGCAGAAATTTGACAAGCCGCTCGACGAAGCCACCACTTCGTCTCTCGAGGCGCTGCAGGCTTATACCGAAGGTGACCGGCTGGCGCGCGAAAAAGGTGACACCGACGCTCTTCCCCTGCTCAAGCGCGCTGTGGAACTCGATCCCAATTTTGCCCGCGCCTACGTCTCGCTGGGCATTCGTTACAACAATCTCGGCCAGGCCACTCTGGCGATTGAAAACGTGCGCAAAGCTTACGAGCTGCGCGAGCGGGTCAGCGAACGCGAAAAATATTACATCTCCTGCACGTATTTCACGCTGGTCACCGGCGAGTTGGAAAAAGCTATTCAGCAATATGAATTGTGGATCCGCGAGTATCCGAGGGACTACGTCGCTCTAACCAACCTCGGAGTGAATTACTTCACCATGGGACAGTTCGAGCGGGCAGCCGCGGTAACCCGCGATGCGCTGCGCCTGGAGCCGGCTTCCATCCTCGGCTACAACAATCTTGGAGTCGCGTATTTTTCCATGAACCGCCTGGACGAGGCGAAGTCCGCATTCGACGAAGCGCTGGCGCAAAAGCTCGATGGCCCTTACCTGCGGCAATCCATTTATTACCTCGACTTCCTGCGCAAAGACGCGCCTGGCATGCATCAGCAGTTCGCCTGGGCGATGGCCAAGCCGGGGGCCGAGGACATTTTGCTGTCCTCAGAATCCGACACGCAGGCCGATTCTGGCCGCCTGCAGAAGGCACGGCAGCTCTCGGCCCAAGCCGAAGACTCAGCCAAGCGCAACGACTCCAAAGAAACGGCGGCGTTCTGGCAGGGGAACGCTGCACTGCGTGAGGTTGAGTTCGGCAACGCCGCCGAAGGCCTGAAGCAGGCACGCGAGGCTCTCGCGCTAGCCCCCGGCCGTGACGTAAAGGTGGAAGCCGCGTTGGCCCTGGCCCGTGGCGGCGACGTTGTTACCGCTGGGAAACTAGTGGACGCGCTCAATCAAGAGTTCCCGCTTGATACTCTTATGCAGAATTATTGGCTTCCCACCGTGAAGGCAGCCATTGCGTTGCAGCGGCACGATCCCGCCCAGGCCATCGCGATTCTGCACTCGTCTGTCCCGTATGAGCTGGCAGATCCACCACCGTTTTCCGCCGGCACCATGTATCCGGTTTACCTGCGCGGCCAAGCCTATCTGGCACTCGCACAAGTTACCAGAACCAGTTCGGAGAACGCCCAACACGCTGCCGCCGAGTTTCAGAAAATTCTCGATCATCCTGGCGTGATCGTGAATTTTCCCTTAAGCGCGCTGTCTCACCTCGGCCTGGCGCGGGCACGCGCTCTCTCTGGCGAGGCAGCCGGTGCGCGAAATGCTTACCAGGATTTCTTCGCCCTCTGGCAAAGATGCCGATCCTGACCTCCCGACTCTGAAGCAGGCTAAAGCGGAGTATGCAAAACTGCGGTAGGTAATAACTGACCCAGCACCCGGCGCCCACCGCCGTTGTTTTCCTCATCCCAATTGCGATAGGATTGTAGTGCTCTCGCGGTTCTCCCACCTCGTCCTTCCCTCACCAGTAAACTAGGCGTCTGCTGCAATGTGTGTGCAACCGAGTGCGCTCGGGCTTAAGGCCATACAATATATAGTGTTATATTGCTTGACCCCGCCCCGATTTCACCGTTACAGTAGCTCTAATTTGTGCCTGCCCGATCCAGCCCGCGACGGCAGGCATTGGCGCGAGCCACAGTTTCGGCGGCTGGAGGTATCGGTCTGGTAAACAGGCTGGAACGCAGCACAACGGAAAACCGGCCACTGACAACTGGCAACTGTTTTTCCCAAGGAGTCCACGTTGCTTAAACTGAAGCGGCTTCAGATTCTCGGCTTCAAATCGTTCTGCGATCGCACCGACCTCAAGTTTCACGGGGACGGAATCGCCGCCATCATCGGGCCCAACGGCTGCGGCAAGTCAAATATTGCCGACGCCATCTCCTGGGTGCTCGGCGAGCAGTCGGCCAAGACGCTGCGCGGGTCGCGCATGGAAGATGTGATCTTTGCCGGCACCCGCGATCGCAAGCCCACCGGCATGGCCGAGGTCTCGCTGACCTTGATCGATCCCGAAGAGTATCCCGGTCCCGACGCGGATGCGCCCACGGAAATCGACATTCAAGATGAACTTCCAGTCAGTGCAGAGGCCGCACGACGTCCGGCCGAGGACTGGGACGAGGCAGCCATCCGTGCCCACGCCGCCGAGGAGACCGAGCGCGCCGTGGAAGAAGCTCAGCCCGGCAAGACGGAAGAAGTAGAAGTTCCACGCTCGAAAGTAAATACGCTCGCGGTCGCCTTCCCCGAGGATGAACCGGTCTTCGCGTTGCCGGTGCACGCGGTCGTGCCCGTCGCGACTTCCGCCGCAGTGATCGGTGCAACTCAAGTCGTGCTCAAGATCCGTCGCCGGAAATTCAACCAGCAGCAGTTCCGCACTGGCGAAATCGTCGTCACGCGTCGCCTGTTCCGCTCCGGCGACAGCGAGTACTTGCTGAACGGCAAGCTCTGCCGACTGCGCGACATTCAGGAACTTTTCATGGGCACAGGCCTCGGACCCGAGACCTACGCCCTGATCGAGCAAGGACGCATCGGCCAGATTCTCAGCAGCCGACCGACGGACCGCCGCGCGATTCTCGAAGAGGCTGCCGGAATCACGAAATTCAAGACCAAGAAGCGCCTGGCAGAGGCTCGCCTTGAAGATGCCAAGCTGAACCTCGCCCGGGTGAACGATATTTTCGACGAAGTTACGCGGCAGATGAATTCACTGAAGCGGCAGGCCTCGAAGGCCGAGCGCTATGCCAAGCTGCGCGAGGAGATGCGGGCGCAACTGCGCGTGGTCCTGGCCAGCAAGTTTGCCGCCATTGAGCAGGAGAGCACCGAACTCGATGCCGAGCTAAATGCTCTGGCCGAGGACATGCAGCACCGCGCCGAATCCGTCCGGCAACTTGAGTCGGAGCATGGAGAAGGCACCGAGCGCGGCTATGCCATCGAGACTGAATTACGCGAAAATCGTGATCGGCTGAGCCAGATCGATTTGGAAATCGATCGCGCCCGCGCTCGCCGCCGGCATAACGACGAACGCTGCGCTGAACTCGTAGTTCGTTCAGCCTCAGCGGAAGCGGAACTGGCTCAGGCCCGCCACCGCCTGACCGCCCTTGAGGCCGAGCGCGATTCCAACCGGCAAGTGCTGCATTCAGCCGCTGCCGATCTGGAGGCAGCCCAGCACGAACTGGCTTTGTCGCAGCAAGAAGCAGCCGCAGCGGCCTCCACACTGGCCGAGCTTGAGCATCAACTGGAAGAGTCTCGCGTCGCTATTTTCGACACAGTGTCGTCAGCCTCGCGGCTTCGCAACCAACTCGCACAAGCCGAAGAGCGGCTGGCGGGCGCAGATCGTGAGGCCGGGCGTCTGCAAGCTGAAATCACTAATGCCAACCTGCAGGTGGAAGCCTTCGGCGGCCAGCGCGGGCAACTTGCCCTCGAGTTCGAAACCGTAACGCAGCGCGTCTCCGGAATCAGCGCGGAGATCAGCCAACTGCGACATTTGCTCGAAGCTAAGCGCCTCGAAGAAACGAAGGCGAAGGCTCATCTCGACTTGCTCCGCGCGGAATTCGCGACGGCTCTTGGGAAAAAGGGATCGCTCGAGGCTGTCATCGCTGAACACGGATACTCGACCGAGTCGGTGCGCCGCCTTTTCCAGTCGGGAGTAATGCAGAGCGGCCTGGCGCCTGTCGGAGTGCTCGCTGATTTTCTTGAGGTCGAGCCGCGCTTCGAGCGTGTGGTTGAAGACTTCCTGCGCGATGAATTGAACTATATCGTGGTCAAGTCCTGGGACGCTGCCGACGAGGGTCTCCGCCTGCTGCGCAGCGACGTTGATGGCCGCGCTACTTTCCTGGTTCATCCCGAGGACGCGCAGGCCAAGTTCTCTTTCATCCTCGACGAAGCCGCGCACTGCGCCCCACCGACGGCTTCCATCGTACCTCTGAAGCACACTATCCGCGTTCTCGACGGCTTCGGAAAGTCTCTGGAAGTAATTCTTCCGAAGCTTCGGGACGGCTACATCGTTCCCGGTTCCGACACCGCGCGAGGCCTTGCGTTAGAAAATCCCGACGCGTTTTTCCTTTCGCAGTCCGGAGAATGCTTCCACAACGTTACCGTTACCGGCGGCAAACAGCGTTCCGAGGGCCCGCTTTCGATGAAGCGCGAACTCCGCGAAGTTCTGCGGCAGCTTGAGGATCTCGAGCGCGCTCTTCGTGAAGAAGAAATGCGGGTGCTTACGCTGGGCCGGGAAATCAAAGACTTCTCTTCCCTGCTCGATCGTCTCGAAGGCGAGAAGCGAGAGGCTGAACACCAGTCGATGACCTCCGGGCACATGCTGCAGCAACTCGATTCGGAGATGGCCCGCGTGAGCGAGCGCGTCAGCATTTCCCAAGCTGAGTTGGAGCGCCCGGCCGCGGAGCGAGCCGAGCAGGAATCGATCGTCGCTGAGCGCCGGACTGAGATCGGCGCACTCGAACAGACTCGCGCCGAGATCGAGCAGCAGATTGCAACAGCCCAAGAATTGCTGGGCACGCTGCGTCAGCGCCGAGAAGACGCAGCCCACGCTAGCTCGCAGTGCTTGGCCCGGGTCGCGGCGCTGGAAGAGCGCCATCGCTCCGCCACTGCTGTGCTTGGACGAATTGAATCGCTCTTCGCGGAGATGACCGAGCGCCTGCACGCTCTCGGCTCGCAGATTGAAGCGGCCGTGGTCGAGAAGGTGCAGCGCGAAGCGGAGAATCTACAGCTCGAGCAGCAAACGGTCGACTTCGTCGCCGAGCGCAACGCGGGTCAAGCGCGGGAGGGGTTGCTGCAGTTCGAAAAAGATCAACTGCGCGCGCGGCTTTCTGAAATCGACGAGCTTCTTCGCCACGCCCGGCACCTCCTCGACCAGGCGCGCGACCGCCGGGGAGAGCTGCAGGCGGCCGCTGCTAAGCTGCAGGCCGACGCCATGTATATGGCGGACACCTGTCTGAACGAATTAGGAATCGAGCGTGCCGTCCTGCTCGCCGATACCACACTCGAGCTCGTCACCGGTGATGAGCTGGCTGCTTGTGACCAGCTTCATCGCGAGATCCGCGCGAAACTCGAAGCCATGGGTCCGGTGAACATGATGGCGCTCGAAGAGTACCGCGAGACTGCCGGGCGGCACGCATTCCTCGACACCCAGCGCAAAGATTTGATCTCCTCCATCGAGAACACTACCGCGACTATTCGCGAGATTGACGAGGTCTCGCGCCAGAAGTTCGAGGAGGCCTTTGCTCGGATCAATGAGAACTTCGGAGTTACCTTCAAGAAGCTCTTCGGTGGGGGCCATGCCTTCATGAGGCTCACCGACGAGGAAAATTCCGCCGAGAGCGGCATCGACGTGGTCGCATCTCCTCCCGGCAAGCGCCTGCAGAGTGTGCTGCTGCTTTCCGGCGGCGAAAAGGCGCTTACCGCGCTGGCTTTGCTGGTCGGAATCTTCCAGTACACGCCCAGCCCATTCTGCATCCTCGACGAAGTGGATGCGCCACTCGACGAAGCCAACATCGGCCGCTTTACTGAGCTGGTAAAAGAGATGAGCATCAAGACACAGTTCGTCCTTATCACCCACAGCAAGAAGACGATGAGCATCGCCCCCGTGCTCTACGGCGTGACCATGCAGGAACCCGGCGTGTCGAAGCTGGTCTCAGTGCGTTTCGGAGCCGCATAGAACAATCCACGTGGGTCGGCCGGGAGCTGGGTTCTGTTTCGGAACGTTTCGGTTTCGAACTTTTCAGTTTTGGAACTTTACGAGACGGAAACAGATTCCTGGGTGTCGAGGAGATGGAATCTGGCATCTAAGAAGCAGGAGAAGCTGTGATGTCAGTTTTCGACGAGAAGTATCGAGTCGTGGGAGTCGAAAGTGACCGCTTGCTGCTGCGCGGAGTGTACAGCGGCGATGTGTTGACCATCGTCAACTCCGAGCCCGAGATTCCTCTTACCCAAGAAGAATATCCGCTGGGCAAATTAATTGCTTTAACAGACCCCTCCAGTGCGCCTCTGAACTAAGGTGTAATCCCCAAACTCTGCAGAAAAGACCAGCGGGTCAGAGCAGGTCATTGAAGACACCGGCAGAATCTGCATCGTACTCGCGTAACGAGGGGGAGTGGAGTTAATCTAGAGGGCGGAAAGCTGGAGGAGGGTGCGTGCGCTGCGGCCGATGCGGCAATGAGAACGACGAGACCAACCGCTTTTGCGGGATGTGCGGAGCGTCACTGGTGGCAACTCAAGCCGCTGGGCAGCCACCGACTGCTGCTCCAACGGGAAGCGTCGCAACACCCAGGCAGGCCGCGGTTCCAGTCCAAGCTGCTCCGATGCAATCGGCCCCGAGGCAAGCAGCGCAGACCCCTGTGCCTGAGCCTGCGAGATTAAGCAGTGCAACAGCCGAAGGGCGTCCAGCGCCGCTTCCGTCGTCCAATGCCAGATCGAGCCCGGAGCCGGTGATCACGGGGCCATCCTTTCTTGGTTTGAGCTCGCCCGGACCAGCCGGCGAGCGTCCTGCGGAGCGCGATTCTTTGCGGCCGTCCTCGAGTCTGGACTATCTTCTGGAGGACGAAGAAGAGTCGAAGCGGGGCTGGGGCAAACTGGTGTTTATCGTCATCGCGCTGGCGTTGGCGGTGGGACTTGGCTACCTGCACTTTAAGCAGACTGGATTCGGAGGGCTGACCGTCGGAGATAAGAAGCCGACGGCGGCCAAGCCAGCGTCGGACGCCCCGCCGGGAGCGGATTCCGGAGGCGCGGCGGGGCCGGCGACTCCTGATAGCACGGCTCCAGCGGCCGGTAGCAGCGGTGCCGGAACGACTCCGACCACCGGGGGCGGCGCGGCAACGGGTCCGGGGGAATCTGCTGCGGGGGCGGCGACTCCTTCGACTGCTCCGCAGATGGCGCCGCAGACAACTCCGGAGACGACTCCGCAGCCGGTGACACCTTCTCAAACCGTTCCTTCGCAAGCGCAACCGAGCGATCCCAACTTGCCGGCGGCTGTGCCACCACCGCCGAGTTCTGGTCCCGACAAGCAAACGCCCCCGGCAGAGCCGGCCTCTGAGCCGAAAGCCGCAGTGCGCAAGCCTTCTGCGCCGGCAAAGCCGGTGGATCCCGTGACCTACGCGGAGCGCTACATCTATGGACGCGGGGTTCATCAGGACTGCGATCATGGGCTGCGGCTGTTGAAACCGGCGGCGGAACAGTCCAATGCGAAGGCGATGATCACACTGGGCGCGTTGTACTCGACGGGAACGTGCACTCCGCGGGATCTGCCCACGGCCTACCGGTGGTTTGCGTTAGCTCTACACCAAGAGCCCGACAATCAGGCGCTGCAGAACGACTTGCAGAAATTGTGGAGCCAGATGACACAGCCGGAGCGTCAACTTGCCATCAAGTTGAGCCAGTGAGTTAAGACGAGAGCGTCCCTCAGCTAAGGCCCCGGCCTATTCAGAGTTGCGGTACGACTGAAGTCGTACCCTGATACGAGTCTCCCTGATACCGACCGCAGTGATACCAACCAGCTTTATAGGGGTCTACGTGTTGAGTTGGCCTGTTAAGAACGGCAGTAACTTATGTTACGTACCCATCCTAACGTCTTCCTTACTTGTCCGAAGCTTGCGGCCTTTATTCAATCTTCTGGGTCGGGTCGCATCCTTTCAAAGTTTCAATGGTAGTGATCACCACCAACGCCGAGCACCGTGCCCTGGGCTATCCAGGACAGCCTTCCCAAGCGCCCTGATTAGATGTCCCACTGTCCCTCACTCGCATGGGGAGGTTGCGGGGGCCCTGCGCTTATCCTTGGATCGCACGACACGACATCCAGGCCTTACTTTCCCAGGTTAGGAGATTGCGGGCGCGAAGGGAAGGTTGGATGTCGCAAGGGTGAAGCTTTTCTCGTGGAAAATTGCCGGGGGCAACGCGGCGGCTGAAGCCGCGCCCTTTCAAAACACCGAAATCGCAGGACTCAGGAACCTGAGCGCTTGCTCGCGATAGTCTTTGGCTGCTATGTTTTCGCCACGGCTTTGGGCAGGCACCGGTTGCGGACAGGAACGGAAATCCGACGGAGCTGATTTTGCGTATATCAAGGAAGAGACTTGGTTTTCGCGCTTTCCTCGTGGCGGGAGAATTCTAGTTTGGAGCAGAGTTTAGCGTCTTTGAGTTCGCGGACGGTGGAGAGCAGGCGCGAACTGGAACAGCTGCGGCGGATCAGAGCACCGATTCTTGCACCGGAGGCGCCGCCGGTGACGCTGGTTTCGACGAAGGCTGCGCCGCAGCGCGTGGCAGCGCGAGCGTAGTGAATCCCCTGCTGCCTGCCGGGGCTGAGGCGAAGGCGTTTGCCATCACTGTCGATAACGACACCGGATCGACTACGCCGACTATGCCTATTTTTATGATGGGAGCTGGTGACTAGGTAGTGGAACTCGAAGCGTCCGGAATCTCCCAACAGTTGTGCGCGCCCTCGCTGCGAGTGGCGGGACGGCCGAGGCGGCTGTCCCCACAAAAGTTTTATTAGGTTTTTACTTCAGTTTCATTTTTCCAAGACTTTGGTCGCTTTGGGTGCGTCGACATGCTCTTTCCTATAGGCGCGGGCCACGTCGCCTAGAGGGATCTCGTACGGGAGGGATCCGAGTTCAGCGAGCGGAACCTCTCCTTTGGCATAGCTGTAAGAAGAGGTGCTGAGTAGGCTGGTCTCTTTTGCCATAGCATGCTCGGAGGCGTGCTGGGGATGATCCGTCATCAAAACGGGGACGGCCGCGCCGTTCAGGATGGGTGCGCTTTGAGCAAAGGCTGTGCTTGCGCAGAGAAGGCAGAGAACAATGATTGTGGTCTTCATTAAGATTATCCTATCCGGGGGAAACTGCATATTCATGCCAAAGAACTCGTGGAATACCCGATGGGCAGGGCTTCTGCGGATATTATGGCAATCGACGTACCAAACCGGGGCCGCTGGGGTTCGAGTTAGGAGTCGCAAGATCTGGGTAGACGCAAGACTTTGCATAAGAGTGGAAAGATAGGGAGCGTAGGCGAGGATCGACGGCTCGAGGCTAGCAGCGCGGCGCCGGGGTGCAAATGCCTTGCGTGGCCGGTGGCAGCGCAGACAAGTTCAATTGGTTCTCTTCGTTCAAGATGACAGAGTTCGAAGGGGTCGCTCTATGAGGTGGCACGTGATTCCGCTATGTGTTCTGTTGCTGTCTACGAGGTCGTGGGGGCAGACCGATTGCGAGGCGGGAAACGGACCGCTGGATTCAGCTGCACCGAAGACAATGAGCGTGCAGGACGTGATCCAGAAGCTTGGGGTGGCCGAGGCTGTGGCGAAGGAAGCGCGCCTTCATTACACCTACGTGCAAGACGCGTTGGTGCAGACGCTCAGCGGTAAAGACGTGACCGGAGCGTTTCACGAAGTGACCAGTGTTTCCTATGACGAGAAAGGCAGGCGACAAGAGAAAGTAACGTTCGCAGCCCAATCTACTTTGCGAGGGGTTCAGCTAACCCAGGAAGACATGGAAGATGTTCGCGTTTTCATGCCACTGATGCTGACCCACGAAGACTTGACCCAGTACAACCTGACCTACAACGGGCAGCGGCATGTGGACGACCTGGACACATACGAGTTTCATGTGGAGCCGAAGAATAAAGAAAAGAGCAGGCGATATTTTGAAGGCCGGATTTGGGTGGATTCGCAGGATTTTCAGATCGTGAAGGTATGCGGCAAGAGCGGTCCGGACCTGATACGGAAGGGGAAGCATCAGCATTCGGACTTGCGGCCTACGTTTGTGACCTATCGCCAGGAAGTAGATGGGCGCTACTGGTTTCCGGCGTACACTCGCTCCGATGATTACTTGCAATTTAAGGCAGGGTCAGTGCGCGTGCGAGAGATCATCAAATATAGCGGTTACAAGCGAGCCAGCGCTCACTAACCGCGGCAAACTTTTATCTTGTATAGGTCAGGTTGGCCTCGGTGCCTCAACCGAGTTCTGGCTGCCGTACTTCTTGAAGACGGAGTCACGCGAGATGACGCCCTCCAGATGGCGGGAGTTCGCGCGATTAACCACGGGTACCAACGGGTAATCGTTCACGTAGCGCAATGCGGAGTCGAGCGGGAGATCAGGATACAAGGTGGGCAGAGATTGCGGAGGAAGAACCGAGGCCAGCGTGTGTTCGCCTTTCCCTTCCCGGAAGAGTCGCTGAAGTTGGTCGCGGCTGATGATGTTCCAGCCACTGGGATGCATGCGCACCAGGAAGTTAGAGTCGGTGGAATCGTGCACGCGGCGGGCATTGGCGTCGACGTAATCCTCCGCGCTGAGGATGGTGGGAGGCACCGGGAGCATGGCGTCCTCAACTCGGAGGATAGCTTCTTCACGATCTTCTTCCAGGGAGGGGAGGATGAGGCCGTCCTGGCGCGTGAGCATGTCGAAAATGGGAACAGTCTGCAGGCTGCGCGAGATCAGATATGAAAACGTGTTCGCGACTATGACGGGAACGACGATCTCGTAATTGCCACTGACTTCAAGAACCATGAAGACGGAAGTCATGGGGACACGAAGGAATCCGGCGAAGAGCACACCCATGCCGACCAGGACGTAGGTTCCGGTTGATCCGGTGAGATGAGGAAAGAAGTGGCGTTCGACGTCACCGACGGCGCCACCGAGCATGGCTCCGATGAAGAGCGTGGGTGCGAACATGCCGCCGGGAACACCGCTGACGAACGAGAGGGTTGTGGCGAGGATCTTGAGAACGGCCAGGACGGCGAGAACTTTCCAGGCATACTGGCCGTGCATGGCCTGGTCCATTGAATCGTAACCGGCGCCGATGATTTGGGGCGCGCCGAGGAAGGCGATGAGGCCGATGAGGAGTCCGGCGAGGGCGGGCTGAAAGTATTGTGTCCAACGCGGCAGAGCATTGAGGCGGGGGCGGAGATAGCCGATCGATTTAGCGAAGGCGACTGAGGCCAGGCCGCCGACAATGCCGAGGACAGCATAGGCAATGAGTTCGGTGGGGCGCTTGAAGGTGGTGACCGGAATGCGGAAGAGTGGTTCGCTGCCCAGGAACCAGCGCACGACCACAACACTCGAAACGGCGGAGAGCACTACGGAGCCGAGGATGCCGGCGCTCCACCGACCGATGACCTCCTCGATAACGAAGAGGACCGCGGAGATGGGAGCGTTGAAAGCGGCGGCCAGGCCAGCGGCGGCGCCGACCGGAGCCATGAGGCGGAGTTTCTCGCGGGAGATTTCTAATTGGCGACCTAGAGCGGAGGCGATGCCAGCTCCGATCTGAAGCGAAGGGTCCTCAGGGCCGAGGGACTGCCCGGAGCCGATAGCGATCGCCGAGCAGATGAATTTTCCGATGGCGGTACGGAAGGGGATGAATCCGTTAAAGATGTAGAGCGCGGCTTTGGTCTGATTGACGCCACTGCCGCGGATACCTGGGAACACATGAATCACGAGCGCAGCCACGACCAGCCCCGCGACCGCTGGAACTGCAAACAGGCGCCAGCCGTGGGTTTGGGGGAGTGGCCCGAGCAGGGCCAGGTGCATCCAGTCGATCGCAAGGCGGAAGCAAACCACGGCCATGCCAGCGAAGATTCCGATGAACACCGAGAGAATCAGAAAAAACAATTCTTCGTTGAAGACGCCTTCGACGGTCGAAAACAAGCGGCGGGGAGTCTGAAACCGGGCCGCTGGGGTCGCCGCGGGACGCGTAGTGGAAGAGTTGCTCACCGGCTGGCGACCTCGCGTTTGTGAGAGATCAGGAGCAGTGCGAGGTCGAGGCCCTGCGGTTGCCCGCAAGTCACTGCAGTCTGCTGCTCGACCTGAAAGACAACATCCATGAGCGCGTCGGGGAGATCGGTTTCCGCGGGGGAGCGGAGACGAGTGAGGTCTGGCTTCGCCTCGGTCCACAAGGACTGGAGACCGGCCAGGGGCGATGCGGCGGGCGTTGCGGTTTTGAGGTCGACGCCGGTCTGCTGGGCACACTCGGTGAGGCGCTTTTCGGCCTGGGTGAAGGCGGCGGTGATGCGGCGGTTACGTTCGACGTCAGAGATGTGACTCTGAAAAGGATTGTTGCGGAGAATGAGGTCAGTGGTCGCGAGAAGCAGGCGAGAGTCGGCATCCTGCGGATTCGCATTGACTGCAGCCTGGAGATAGCGGTGGGCGGTGGCGTAATCGCCGGAGCGGTAGGCGGCTTCGCCGGCTCCGGCCAAGGCGGCGGAGTTCGCAGGATCGAGACGGAGAGCCTCTTCGTACTGAACGAGTTCGCCGGCGTAGTCCTTCGCCTGAGCGAAAAGTTGCGCGGCCTGGAGATGTGCGACGGGATCGGGCGGCAAGGCGGTGGCGAGGGCCATGAGTTCTGATGCCGCTTTGTTGGGCGTGCCTTGTTTGAGCAGGAATTGGATCAGTTCGATGCGGGCTTTGCTGCGGTTGGCATCGGGATCAGAGTCCCAGACTCCGTACATCGCATTGTGGTAGTAGCGAGTGGCGTCATCGATGGAACCCCGGTGGGCGGCGACGCGAGCCAGTGCCAGATTGACGGCGGCATCTTGCGGGGCGCGCTGCCAGAGAGCGATTAGGTAGGACTCGGCTTCGTCCAGGCGGTTGGGATCGTTGCTGTCGCGCAGTGCACGGGCCAGGCTGAGTTGGTACTGCGAGTTTGTGGGTTCGCAGGTGAGAGCGGCGCGGAACGCGTTGATGGCGTCGTCGTAGCGGTTGGCGCTGGCTTCGGCGAGGCCTTGGGCATAAAGCTTGCGACCTCGAGACTGCTGGTTGGCAGTGAAGCGGGCGACCAGATGGCTAACGGCGGCGAATCCGGTGGCGGCAGCGAGGGTAAGAACCAGAAGTATGACGGGCGCAGAGCGCGGGATCAGTTTGGGGAAGCTCCACGACATATCTCGTATCACGATATCATTTCGAAGAGCTGAAAGCGGCGGGTTGCGCGCAAAACCGGGCTGGAGGGCCTCCGGTTCAGGTAAGATACTTCGTCCGCCGGGACTGCTGAAGAATGAATCGCGAATATCACAAGGGATACAGCCAGGAGCTGAATCGAGACATGGAGGGGCTAGTTTTCGGACACGCGGGGACGCCCTTGCTGGTGTTTCCGACCTCGATGGGAAGGTTTTTCGAGTACGAAGATCGGGGAATGATTGGCGTATTGGCGCCGAAGATCGAGCGCGGCGAGCTGCAAGTGTTTTGCCCGGACGCGGTCGATACTGAGAGCTGGTACAACAAGGGCGTGCATCCTAAAGTGCGCGTGCTGCGGCATTTGCAGTATGAGCGCTACATTCTGCATGAGTTCTTGCCGTTTGTACGGTGGAAGAATCAAACACCGCGGCTGGCTATGACCGGGTGCAGCTTTGGCGCTTATCACGCGGTGAATTTTGCTTTCAAGCATCCCGACGTGGTGACGCATTGCGTCAGCATGAGCGGGGCGTTCGATATCCATAAATTTCTGGATGGGTATTATGACGATGACTGCTACTTCAATTGTCCGCCGGATTATTTGCCTAATCAGAACGATGACTGGTTTTTGAGCCGCTACCGGCAGATGAAGATTGTGCTGGGTTCGGCGGACTGGGATATATGTCTGGACGACAATGTGAAGCTGTCGGCGATTTTGAATGGCAAGGCGGTGCCGCACTGGTTGGATATTTATGGGGATAATTCTAAGCATGATTGGCCGCTTTGGCAGAGAATGGCCGGGAAGTATTTTTAGGGCAGTGTCGGCGCTCGGTGAGATTTGGGTGCACCGGGAGAATGCCTTGCCGCCGCGGTTGAGAGGGCCGAGCGTGCAGGGGTCCTTCGACTGCGTGACTGCTTCGCTTCGCGAAACAGTCACTTCGCTCAGGATGACAGATTTTATTTGGAGATGAATTTGTGAAGAAGATTGGAATTTTGTTTGGGATGGAGAATACGTTTCCGCCGGCGTTGGTGGAGAAAGTTAATTCCATGGGCATTGGCGGCATTATGGCGGAGTTTGTGAAGATTGGCGGGATTCGGATGGATGAGCCTAAGAAGTATGACGTGATCATCGATCGGATCTCGCAGGATATTCCTTTTTATCGGGCTTATTTGAAGAATGCCGTGCTGCAGGGAACGATCGTGGTGAACAATCCGTTCTGGTGGACAGCGGATGACAAGTTTTTTAATTATGCGCTGGCGCACAAGCTGGGCGTGGCGATTCCGCCGACGGTGATTCTGCCGCACAACAAGCACCCGGAAGGAACTACCGACAAGTCGATGCGGAATTTGATGTATCCGTTGAACTGGCAGGAGTTGTTTGATTACGTCGGCTTCCCTGCTTTCTTGAAGCCTTATTCCGGAGGCGGGTGGAAGCATGTTTATCACGTGCATTCGCCGGACGAATTTTTTCAGCATTACAACCAGACCGGGGATTTGTGTATGACGCTGCAGCATGGCGTGGTGTTTGAGGAGTATTACCGGTGCTATGTGGTGGGGCAGGAGAAAGTGCACATCATGAAGTACGACCCGCGGTTGCCGCATCATGAGCGCTATGTGAAGGGGAATCCCCCGCCGTCGTCGGACGCTTTGCGGGTCAGGATTGAAAAAGACGCGCTCACTTTGTGCCACGTGCTGGGGTATGACTTGAACACGGTGGAGTTTGCGGTCGAGGGTGGAGTGCCTTATGCGATTGATTTTCTGAATCCGGCGCCGGATGCGGAGATTACTTCCGTCGGCCAGGAGAATTTTGATTGGATTGTGAATGCCGTAGCGGAGATGGCGGTGAAGATGGCGCTGAGCGGGGAGAATCCGGCACGGGAGCTGCGGTGGGCTGGGTTTCTGAACGGTACGCCAGTGAAGAAGACGCGCAAGGCGGAGCCGGCGTGGGTGGCGGAGCGGAAACGGGGCAAGGCGGCGAAGTAAATTCAGGACTGCTTCGTTACCGTAATCTGATTGTCTGACGGTTTCATTCCCGTCATTCGCTATACTGTTTAGGCGTTCCCATGCCAGTCAGCGCAGGGGCGCTGCCGGCGAACAGCAGATTCCTCGCTTCGCTCGGAATGACAAAGCCTTTTGAGAGCTTATGCCACCGACTTTCACTATCGGGATTGAAGAGGAATATCAGACCATCGATCCGGAGACGCGGGATCTGCGGTCGCATATTCAGGTGGAACTGCTTGAGAAGGGACAGTTGATCTTGCAAGAGCGGGTGAAGGCGGAGATGCACCAGTCTGTCGTCGAAGTCGGGACTGGGGTTTGCAAGAACATTAAGGAAGCCAAGGCGGAAGTGAAGATGCTGCGGCGCGATATTATCCGGCTGGCCAGGGAAAACGGCTTGAAGCTGGCTTCAGTGGCCACGCATCCGTTTGCCGATTGGCGAGTGCAGGAAATTCATCCCGACGACCGGTACAAGCATATTGTCGAAGACATGCAGTTGGTGGCGCGGGCGAATCTGATTTTCGGGCTGCACGTGCACATTGGGATTGAGGATCGGGAGATCGCGATCCACATGATGAATCACGCGCGGTACTTCTTGCCCCACCTGCTGGCGCTGTCGACTAATTCGCCGTTCTGGCTGGGGATGAATACCGGATTGAAGTCCTACCGGTGCAAGGTGTTTGATAAGTTTCCGCGGACCAACATTCCGGATTATTTTCCGAGCTGGGGCGAGTACGAAAACTTTATCAAGCTGCTGATTAAGACTAACTGCATCGATAACGCGAAGAAGATCTGGTGGGACATTCGGCCGCATCCGTTTTTTAATACGATTGAGTTCCGGGTGTGCGACATTCCGATGCGGGCGGATGAGACGATTGCTTTGGCGGCGCTGATTCAGGCAACGGTGGCGAAGCTTTATAAGCTGCATACCGCCAATCAGGGATTCCGGCTGTACCGGCGAGCGCTGCTGATGGAAAACAAGTGGCGCGCGGCACGTTACGGTATGGAAGGAAAACTGATTGATTTTGGCAAGCAGACTGAAGTACCCGCCAAGGACTTGATTCTTGAGTACCTGGAATTTGTGGACGATGTGGTCGATGAACTGGACTCCCGCGAAGAACTGAACTACATCCACAAGATGCTGGAGACCGGCAGCGGTGCCGACCGGCAGTTGCGCGTGTATCAGGACACCGGAGACTTGAAGAAAGTTGTTGACTACATCATTGAGGAGACGGAAGCGGGGCTGGCGGAAGTGGAACCGGCTGCCGTGAGAAAAGTAGGATGACCATTCCTGTAAACGAAATCAAAACTCCCATCGCAGTAAAGGAAATCAGAAACCCCACCCTCCCCCAAAGAACGGGGGAAGGATGGGGCACCCGCTCTCATATTTCTTTTGATCCTGAGTTCACTATGGGGGCTCGCAACGCGGTAAACGTTTGTCTGCGGGTGCAGCCTGAAGAGAAGGTTTGCGTGATCACCGATGAGGCCACGCTTGGCATAACGGCGGCGATCACGCACGAACTGGAAGCGCTGGGCGCTCCTTACCGCGCCTGGGTACTGGAGGATCTGGCGTCGCGTCCTTTGAAGGATCTGCCGAAGGAGATTCTGGACGATCTGGAGACCAGCCAGGTTTCGATCTTTGCGGTGCAGGCGCAGCGCGATGAACTGCACTCGCGCATGCAGATGACGGATGTCGTAAACCGGCGGAAGATCCGGCATGCGCACATGGTGAACATCAACCCGCAAATCATGGTCGAAGGCATGCGGGCGGACTTTCAGAAAGTGGACCGGCTCAGCGCGAAAGTTGTAG
>Ga0307476_10001044_pt1 | contig 17789 bp, 18 predicted proteins | sample atmos_gasesECM2C_2_FD_203314 | JGI IMG/M metagenome (GOLD analysis project Ga0307476, IMG submission 203314) | Hardwood forest soil microbial communities from Morgan-Monroe State Forest, Indiana, United States - atmos_gasesECM2C_05 | ecosystem: Environmental > Terrestrial > Soil > Temperate... | reverse complement strand
TAGATGTGGGAGAGCGATTCCTCGAGCAGCTGGTGGCGCCGCTCCGGGTCCTCGACTCCCTCGTGCCACTCGCGGCGCAGGGCGGCGCGGGCGCCCTCGGCGGCGGCCAGCTCCTTCAGCTCCTCGAGCGAGACGCCGAGCAGGTCCTTCAGCCGCAGCAGCTCGGTCAGGCGCTCGACGTCGGCCGCCGCGTAGGTGCGGTGCGAGCCGGGCTCACGGCCGTCGGGCACCGGCAGCAGCCCGATCTCCTCGTAGTAGCGGATCGTCCGTGGCGTCGTCCCCGCCAGCGTGGCGACGTCGCCGATCCGCAGCTCCGCCCGAGTCGGCTTGGCCGGGGAGGAAGTCGCCTCGCTCACGGGGTGGCCTCGATCTCCTCGCGGATCGCCTCGTCGATCGCGAGGCCTGCGGGGCGCCGCTCGCGGCTCTTGCCCTCGCTCGGCCGCAGCAGCGAGACCAGGGCGCCGACGACCGAGACCGCGGCCAGCACCCAGAGCGCCGTGTGCATGTTTTCGATGAAGGGATCGAGCTGGGCGCTGGAGAGGCCGGAGGCGAGCCCGGAGAAGATCTTGAAGAGGACCGGCTTCGGCACCGCCGCGGTGACGATCGCGAGCACGAAGGCGATCGAGATCACAGCGCCGGTGTTCTGCAGCATCGTCCGCGCCCCGGCGGCGATGCCGCGGCGCTCGGTCGGCACGGTGCCCATCATCGCCGCCGTGTTCGGCGACATGAACATCCCCGAACCGATCCCGACCAGGGTCAGCCACAGCATCCCCTGCCAGTAGGGCGTGTCGGCCTGCAGGGTCGTCATCAGGGCGAGGCCGGCGGCGGTGACCGCCATCCCCAGCGCCGCCAGCAGGCGGGAGCCGTGACGGTCGGCCCAGATCCCGGCGAGGGGAGAGGCGACCAGCATCCCCAGCGCCATCGGCGCCAGCTTGATCCCGGCCACGATCGGGTCGTCGCCCTGCGCCCCCTGGTAGTAGAAGACGAAGATGAACATCAGCGCGAAGCGGGCGAGGCCGTTGATGAAGGTCGCCGCGCTGGCCGCCGCGAAGAGCCGGTTCTGGAAGATCGTCAGGTCCAGCATCGGCGCCTTGCCGCGGTGCTCGACGAGGACGAACAGCGGCAGCAGGACCGCGGCGACGACAAGGCTGCCGATCACCAGGCTGTCGTCCCAACCGGAGATGCCGCCGCGCGAGATCCCGTAGACGAGCCCGGTCAGGCCGACGACGAAGGTCAGCGTGCCGAAGAGGTCGAGGCCGCGGACGGTGTCGCGGCTGGAGAGCTCACGCAGGACGAAGGCCGACCAGAGCGCGCCGGCCGCCGCCAGCGGCACGTTGAACCAGAAGACCCAGTGCCAGGAGATCGCGACCAGGGCGCCGCCGAGGACGGGGCCGATCACCAGCCCGATCGCGGCGATCATCGTGTTCGTCCCCATCGCCAGCCCGAGCTGCTCCTTCGGGAAGGCGTCGGTGACGAGGGCGGGGCCGTTGGCGAAGATGAAGGCGCCGCCGATTCCCTGCAGGATCCGCCAGAGGATCAGTTCGGTGCCGCCGCCGGCGAAGCCGGCTCCGAGCGAGGCGAGGCCGAAGATGACAAAAGCGCCGACGAAGGCCGGCTTGCGGCCGAAGAGGTCGGAGAGGCGGCCGGCGGTGAGGACCAGCACGGTCGAGCTGATCATGTAGGCGAGGATCACCCAGACCAGTTCCAGCAGGCTCGTTCCGAGCGCGCGCTCGAGGTCCGGCAAGGCGATGATCAAGGTCCCCGAGTTGGTCGCCACCAGCAGCATCCCGAGGCTCGTGCAGGAGAGCGCCCACCACTTATGGCTCTCATGCGTAGCGTCCCGAGGCCCAAACCTCTTCCTTACGTTCACGTCAAATAGCCTACCACCTACGCCGAGGTTGCCTTTTGCCTGTGCATGGCAGGCAAAAGGCAACCTCGGCGTAGGATCTGTCCCGTGAGCGAGAAGACTTGGCGTGTTTATCTCTCGGGGGAGATTCATTCGGACTGGCGGGAGCGGATCGAGGCCGGGGTGGCTGAGGCTGGGCTTCCGGTTTCCTTCTCGGCGGCGGTCACCGACCATGCCGCCTCCGACGACGCTGGGACCGGCACCCTGGGCGATGAGACGGAGGCGTTCTGGCGCGACCACAAGGGAGCCGGCGTCAACGCGATCCGGACCCAGACGCTGATCCGCGAGGCCGACGTCGTCGTCGTTCGCTTCGGCGACAAATATCGGCAGTGGAACGCGGCCTTCGACGCCGGCTACGCCGCCGCTCTCGGCAAGCCGATCGTCACCCTGCACGATGGTGAGCTCGACCACGCGCTGAAGGAGGTCGACCGCGCTGCCCAGGCGACGGCCCGCACCGCCGAGCAGGTCGTCGACGTGCTCCGCTACGTGATTCGCGGCGAGCTTCCCTGAACCAGGCTAGGCTGGGTTCGTGGCGGCGGAGGCGAACCGGGGGACGATCGAGCGGCTGTACGCCGCCTTCGCCGATTGCAACGGCGCCGCGATGACCGCCTGCTACGCGCCCGGCGCCCACTTCCGGGACCCGGCCTTCGGCGACCTCGAAGGCGAGGACATCGGGGCGATGTGGCGGATGCTGACCGGGCGGGCCAAGGACCTCGAGATCGAGCTCCGCGAGCACGATGCCGGCGAGGACAGCGGCTCCGCCCACTGGATCGCCCGCTACACGTTCTCGACCGGCCGTCCCGTCGTCAACGACGTCCGGGCGACCTTCCGCTTCGCGCCGGGCGGCGAGATCGTCGACCACGTCGATGAGTTCGACTTCCGCAGTTGGTGCAAGCAGGCGCTCGGCGGCGCCGGCGGCCTGATCGCGGTGATCCCGCCGCTGCGCAAGAAGGTGCGCGCCAAAGCGCTCGACCAGCTCACGACCTTCAAACGGGAAGAGACCGGCTCCAGCATCTGACGCCGCTCGATGTTGAGCCGGCTATAGGCGGCAAAAAGCATCGAACGTCGGGGGCGTATGCGAACATACGTTCGTATGCGCTGGGATGAGCAACGAGTCGAGAACGACCTGCGACTGCCGGGAGTCGGCGACGGCTCGGTCGTGCGCACCTTCGACGCCCCCGAGGCGATGGGGATCAACTTCCACGAGGTCCGTGCCCGCTCCGCCCTCAACCACGTCCCCGGTGGCCGCTACGGCTTCAGTTGGACGATCAACCCGTTCAGGGGATGTACTCACGCTTGCAATTTTTGCTTTGCTCGAAGAACTCACACCTACCTGGGTTTCGATGCCGGTAAGGACTTCGAGCGCGAGATCGTCGTCAAGGTCAACGTGCCGGAGCTGCTGCGCAGCGAGCTGGCACGGCCGAGTTGGAAGCGGGAGCTGGTCGCGCTGGGGACGAACACCGACCCCTACCAGTGGGTCGAGAGCCGCTACCTGATGATGCCCGAGATCCTCGAGGCGCTGGGGGCGGCGGAGACGCCGGTATCGGTCCTGACCAAGTCGCCGCTGGTGATGCGCGACATCAAGATCTACAAACGGCTGGCGAAGAAGGGTCTGCCGATCTCGGTCAACCTCTCGGTCCCGACCCTCGACGAGGACGCCTGGCGCGCGACCGAGCCGCACACGCCGAGCCCCGCCGCCCGGCTCGACGCGGTCGCCGAGCTGCGCCGCTGCGGGATCGACTCCGGCGTCCTGATCGCGCCGCTGATGCCCGGCATCAACGACGACCCCGACCAGGTCCGCCCGATCGTCGAGCGCGCCCGCCAGGCCGGCGCCACCTTCCTCGGCGGCGTCGCCCTCCACCTCCGCGACGAGGTCAAGGACGTCTTCTTCGCCTGGCTGGAGGCCAAACGGCCCGACTTGTTGTCGCACTACGAAGCCTTGTACGAGGATCGGGCATACCTGCCGCCAGCTCAACGCAAGCATGCGACCCGGGCCCTCCAGACCTGGGGCCGCAACCGCTTACGTAGCTCATCCGACCGGTCCGGGCTTCCAGCCGCCAACTCGGCAGATGGGTCTAGGCCAGACGCTGTGGCAGGGGGTGACTCGGGGGGAGGTGCCGAGAACGAAAACCTCGCCCGCAGGCGCCTCCCCCCGAGGCAGGACCCGCTGCCCCAGAGCACCCTCTTCTAGCTCGTCCCTTCATCCAGCTGACTGAACAGGCACTCGGACGGCTCTTTGTCGTCCCGAAACGCATGGAACCTCGCCCCATGCCTGATCCGCCCCGAAGCCGCATGGTCATACCCCACCTCGATCACCAGCTCCGGCCGCAACGCCACCCACTCGAGATCACGCCCGCCGGTCCACCGACTCGGCTCGGCACTGCCGCTTTCGCCCGTCTCCAGCGGCGCCAGCATCGCCCGCATGCTCCGCTTCGCGGCGGCGCTGAAGCCGGAGATGTGGCCGACTGAGCGCAGCTCGCCGCCGTCGTAGAGGCCGAGGATCAGCGAGCCGACCGTGCCCTCCTCTTTCCCTGGCCGCCAGCCCATCACCACGCAGTCGATCGTCCGCTCGCGCTTGACCTTCGCCATCCCTTTGCGTTTGCCCGGGATGTAGGGGGCATCGAGCTGCTTCGCCATCACCCCCTCGATGCTGCCGAGCCACTTCTCAGCCTGCGCCGTGTCGGTCGTCAGCGGCGTCAGCTCGAGGTCGGCCTGCTTGGCGATCGCCTCCAGGCGCCGTCGTCGCTCGGCCAGCGGCGCCTCCAGCAACGATTCGTCGCCCTCGGCCAGCAGGTCGAAGACGATGTAGCCGGCCGGGATCTCCTTCGAGAGCAGGTCGATCCGCGACTGCGCCGGGTGGATCCGTTCCTGCAGGGCGTCGAATTCGAGGTTGCCGTCGGCGTCGCGGATCACCAGCTCGCCGTCGAGCACCCAGCGTCCGGGCGCGAAGTCGAGCTCCGGGAAGTAACGCCGCAGCTCTTTGCCGCTGCGCGACTGGATGTAGAAGTCGCTGCGGTCGACGAAGACGATCGCCCGGAAGCCGTCCAGCTTCGGCTCGTACGCCCACTCCTCGCCGAGCGGCAGCTGTTTGCGGGTCAGCGCCAGCTGCGGTTTGATCGGTGGCGAGAGGGGAAGACTCATGCTGCCGAGGCTACCCGCCCGCCCGCGCCGGAGCTAGCTGCTCGCGGGGGCGCCCGCGCGCCGGTCCCGGCTCTCGCGTGGGTCGGGAATCGGCACTGCCGCAAGCAGTTTCTTCGTGTAGGAATCGACCGGCCGCTCGCAGACCTGGTCCGCGCTGCCCTCCTCGACGATCTTGCCGTCGTGCATGACCGCGATCCGATCGGAGATGTGGCGGACGACGCCGATGTCGTGGGCGACGAACAAGTAGGTGAGGCCGAACTCGTCCTGGAGGTCGTCGAGCAGGTTGATGATCTGGGCCTGGATCGAGACGTCCAGGGCCGAAACCGGCTCGTCGGCGATCACCAGTTTCGGCTGCAGCGCCAACGCCCGGGCGATCCCGATCCGCTGCCGCTGGCCGCCGGAGAACTCGTGCGGGAAGCGGTTGTAGTGCTCGGTCTGGAGGCCGACCCGGTCGAGCAGCTCGTTGACCCGTTTGCGCAGCTCCGAACCGGAGGCCACGCCCTGGCGCTTGAGCGGGTCGCCGACGATCTGGCCGATCCGTTTGCGCGGGTTCAGCGATGCGTAGGGGTCCTGGAAGATCATCTGCATCTCGCGCCGCAGCGGCCGCATCCGCCGCCGCGAGAAGCCGGCGATCTCCTGCCCCTCGAACTTGACCGAGCCCGAGGTCGGCTTGATCAGCTGCAGCACTGCCCGGCAGGCGGTCGACTTGCCGCTGCCCGACTCGCCGACCAGCCCCAGCGTCTGCCCGCGCGGGATCGAGAAGCTGATCCCGTCGACCGCCTTCACCTGGTCGACTTCGCGATCGATCAGGATCCCGCGTTTGACCGGGAAGTGCTTGACGAGGTCGGTGACCTCAAGCAAGGGCTCGGTCGCCATCAGGCCGGCGCCTCCAGTCCGATCTGGCCCTCGACCTGGCGCTTTGCCCGCTTCTCCTCCGGATCGAGCCAGCAACGATCGCAGTGGCCTGGCGCGTCGGTGATGCGCTCGCGCAGGTCGGGCAGCTCGGTGCACTTGGCGAACTCGTGCGGGCAGCGGGGACGGAAGGCGCAGCCGTCGGGCAGCGCCAGCAGCGAGGGCGGCGAGCCGCTGATCTGCGGCAGCCGTTTCGGCCGCGGCCGGTCGAGCCGCGTCAGCGAGCCGAGCAGGCCCCAGGTGTATGGGTGCTGGGGGTCGTAGAAGATCTCGTCGAGCGTCCCCTTCTCGACCACCTTGCCGGCGTACATCACCAGCACCCGGTCGGCGACTTCGGCGACGACGCCGAGGTCGTGGGTGATCAGGATCGTCGCCAGATCGCGCTTGCGGTTCAGCTCCCCGAGCAGAGCGAGGATCTGGGCCTGGATCGTGACGTCGAGCGCGGTCGTCGGCTCGTCGGCGATCAGCACCTCCGGTTCGAGCGCCAGCGCCATCGCGATCATCGCCCGCTGCCGCATCCCGCCCGAGAACTCGTGCGGGTAGTCGTCAACCCGGCGTTCGGCGTTGGGAATCCCGACCGAGTCGAAGAGCTCGACGACACGGGCCCTGGCCTCGTCCTTGCCGACGTCGCCGCGGTGAGCGCGGATCGCCTCGACGATCTGGGACCCGATCCGGTAGACGGGATTGAACGACGTCATCGGGTCCTGGAAGACCATCCCGATCCGTTCGCCACGCAACTGCCGCATCGTCGCGTCGGAGGCGTCGATCAGCTCCTCGCCGTCGAGCTCGACGGAGCCCTCGATCCGCGCGTTGCTGGAGCGGGTGAGGCCGATGATCGTCTGCGCGGTGACGCTCTTGCCCGAGCCCGACTCGCCGACGATCGCCAGCACCTCGCCCGGGCGCAGCTCGAAGTTGACGCCGTCGACCGCCTGCACGAGGCCGCCTTCGGTGGCGAAGCCGACGCGCAGGTCTCTGACCGCGAGGATCGGGGCGGAGGGGCTCATGCCGAAGCCGTCTCTCCGAGCCGCACCCGCGGATCGAGGTAGGCGTAGACGATGTCGACGAGGGCGTTGATGAAGACGACGAAGAAGGCCCCGTAGAGGGTGACTCCCATGATTGGCGGCAGTTCGAATTTGGTCGCCGCTTCCGCCGCGTAGCTGCCGACGCCGTCGAGGCTGTAGAGGACTTCGGTGATGATCGCGGTGCCGGCGATCGTCGCCCCGAAATCGAGCCCGAACAGGGTGATGATCGGGATCAGCGAGTTGCGCAGCACGTGGCGGGTCATCACCTTGCGCTCGCTGAGCCCCTTGGCGCGGGCAGTGCGGACGTAGTCCTCGTTCATCACGTCGAGCATGTTCGAGCGCAGGACCCGGCTGTAGAAACCGATCGAGAGGATCGCCAGCGTGAACCAGGGCAGGATCAGATGGGTCAGCCATTCCCAGGGGTCTTCGGTTAAGGGCACGTACTGGGCGTTGGGAAAGATTTCGACCTTGTAGGTGAGGAAATAGATCAGCACCGGCGCGATCAGGAAGACCGGGATCGAGATCCCGGCGACGGCGACCCCGGTCAGCAGCCGGTCGAGCCAGCCGCCCGCTCGCAGCGCCGAGAGGTAGCCGAGCAGGAGCCCGAAGAAGAGCCAGATGATGCCGGCGCCGATGCTGAGCGAGAGGGTTGCCGGGATCCGTTCGAAGATCTGTTCGTCGACCGGGATCCGCGGCTTGTAGGAGGTCAGTTCGCCGGTGAAGACCTTCTTCATCATCGTCACGTACTGCTCCGGCAGCGAGTTGTCGAACCCCCATTCCTCTTCGATGCTCTTGACCAGGGTCGGGGTTGCGTTCTTCCCGGCCAGTGCCTGGGCCGGGTTCGAGTTGGGGATGACGTTGAAGATCATGAAGACGATCACCGAGACGGCGAACAGCACCGCGACCATCCCGAACAGCCGCCTGACGACAAATCGGCCCATCAGACCGAAGACCCTTTCGGCTCGACCATTCCGGCGTGGGCCTCGAGCCGGATCTTCGAGCGCGGGTCGAGCGCATCGCGGAGGCCGTCACCGACGATGTTCAGCGAGAGCACCGTCAGCAGGATCATCACGCCGGGGATGATCGCCAGCAGCGGCTGCGTGGTCAGCAGCTCCTCGCCGATCGAGATCATCGTTCCCCAGGACGAGTTCGGTGGCTGCACGCCGGCGCCGAGGAAGGAGAGGCCGGCCTCGAACAGCATGTTGTTGGCGATCGTCAGGGTGAAGAAGACGATTACGGTTGAGGCGAGGTTCGGCAGGATCTCCGAGAACATCACTCGCAGCGGGCCCGCGCCCTGGGCAATGGCGGCCTCGACGAACTCTTTTTCGCTCAGGGCCAGGACTTCGCCGCGGATCGGGCGCGCGATGTAGGGGACGGTGAAGACGCTGATCACGATCACCGGGATCCAGAGCGAGCCGCCCGCGATTTCGAGCGGCCCGATCTTGAGCCCGCCGACGGCGAGCGCCACGCCCAGTGCCAGGCCGACGAGAAAGACCGGCAGCGACCAGAGGACGTCAAGGGTGCGGGCGATGACGGTGTCGACCCAGCCGCGGAAGTAGCCGGAGAGCAGGCCGAGCAGGATCGCCATCGCGGTGGTGATCAGCGCCGAGCCGATCCCGACCAGCAGCGAGGTGCGGCCGCCGTACATCAGCCGCACCATCTCGTCGCGACCGAGCCGGCTGTCGGCGCCGAGGAAGAACTTGCCGTCGGCTTCGAACCACTGCGGCCCGATCGGCCTCCCTTCCGGGGTGACGACTTCGCGCACTTCGTCACCGACGTGGAGTTTTTCCAGCGTGTGCGTTTTGTTCGGGCCGGTGTGGGCGACGTGGTCAGCCCACAGCGGCGCCGCCAGCACGAAGACGACGATCAGGATGAAGAGGCCGAGGAAGGCAACTGCCACCCGGTTGCGGGTGAAGCGCTTGAAAGCGAGATACCAGGGACCGTGGCCCTCGGCCGAGACGCCCGCCGGCGCCGACGGGAAGTCGGCGCCGGGACCCTCGGCCGTGACGGCTTCGGGCTGGGGGTCGATGGCCACTTCAGTCTCGGTCCGCGATCCCTGGCCTTCTTATTCGTTGAATTCGAAGCTGGTCAGGTACTCGAAGAACGTCGGGTTGTAGATGATGTTTTCGAGGTTGATGTCGCTTGAGACGAAGGTCGACAGCGTCCGCGTTCCGTACGGTGCCCAGGGCGCCAGTTCCATGTATTTCTTGTCGAGCGCGGAGTAGGCCGATTCCTGTTCAGGTCCGAGCTGTTCTTCGCCGAGGTCGGCGATTTCTTTGTTCAGCGCCGGTTCGTCGATGTTGGCGAAGTTGCCGTTGTTGGTCGGCAGGATGCTTTCTCCTGAGAGCAGCGGCTGGAAGAAGTCGTTCGGGTGGGGGTAGTCCTCGAACCAGTCCGACCAGCCGGTGTCGAGATCCGGCGTCGTCTGGTTGCCGATCACCGTGAAGTAGTTGTCGGCGTTGATGATCTTCAGCTTCGTGTTGAAGCCCATTTCCTTGAGGACGCCCTCGTAATATTCGCCCGCTTCGTTGTTCGGGCTTTCGGTGTCGGTCCAGACGGTGATGTCCAGGTCCGACGGGTTCGCTTCTTTCAGCATTTCCTTGGCCTTCGCCATGCTGTGCGGGTAGAGGTCGAATTTTTCGTAACCCGGCATCCCTGGCGGCAGGATCTGGTGGGTGCCTTTGATCTGGCCCGAGTAGATCCGTTCAAGGGCGGCCGGGTCGACCGCGTAGTTGACCGCCTGCCGCACTTTGACGTCGTTGAACGGCGGCTTGGTCGTGTTCATCCAGAAGTAGTAGGTGCTGATCGTCGACTGCACTTTGAACTGGCTGCCCTCGTACTTTTCCTTGACTTCGGTGTAGCGGTCGGCCGGGGGCGGGTTCTGCATCCAGTCGTACTTGCCCTGTTCGATGTCGTTGACCTGCGACTGCGGATTGCGGATCACCGTGATCTTGGCGCCGTCGATGATGCCGGTCGGGTAGTCCGGCATCGCTTTCGAGTTGTCTTTGGCCCAGTACGGGTTGCGGGCGTATTCCCAGCCTTTGCCCGGCTGCGACTTGGTGATCGTGTAGGGGCCGGTGCCGGGCGGTGGGTTGGCCGACTCGTCTTCGATCGGCGTCCCGGTCGGGACCGGCGCCGCGAACATCAGCGCCAGCTCGTTGGTGAACGTCCCGCTCGGTTTTTCGAGCGTGAACGAGACTTCGCCGGTCTTGTCGTTGGTTTTGATCCCGGGGATGTCGCCCTTCTTGGTTTCGGCGTACTTTTCGGCGCCGACGATTTTGTAGTAGAAGGGCGAGCCGCCGGAGCTGAGCGCGATCATCCGCTTGATCGAATAGGGGACGTCGGAAGCTTTGACCGGGGTGCCGTCGGAGTATTTGAGGCCCGGGCGCAGGAAGAGCGTGTAGGTCTTGCCGCCGTTGCTGATCTTCGGCATTTCTTTCGCCAGGCCCGGTTCGACGATGCTGCCTTCGGCGCCTTCGGCGTGTTTGTAGGTCAGCAGCGGGATGTAGACCTCGCCCATCGCCGTCCAGCCTTCCGCCGTGTAGGAAAGGGCCGGGTCCATGTAGTCGGGGAAGGAGGCGTAGGTGGCGTTGAGGATCCCGCCTTCCTTGCCGTCGCCGCTGTTACCGCTCGAGCCGGAGCTCGAGCTGTTGTCGCTACCACCGCATGCAACCAGTGCAACGGACGAGAGCGCTGCAAGTCCGATGACCGTGGCAATTAAATAAAGCTTTTTCAACGTTGGACCTCCGGGTCGGACCGCACGGGCGAGCTTCCTGGAATCAACTCCAGCACAACGTCTTCACCGCCGTCAAGCGATTGTGAACCGTCGCTTGCAGGCTTTTCTTGCCACCTGCTGCCAAGAAAAGGCATGGCGAGAAGGACAATTACGAGGATGCCTATACCCGCAACGACGAATGCCACACGCGGGTCGGCGAGGGTTGCGATCAAACCACCGATCAGGAACCCGACGCCGGGCATCGCCGCCCCGATCGACTCCAATACCGCCATGACCCGCGCTTGCATGCCCTCCGCCGTCAGCTCCTGGACGGCGCTGATCGCCGAGACCCACTGGACGCCATTGCCGGCCCCGCCGAGGACCGAGGCGATGCAGGCGACCGCCAGGGTCGGGGCCGCCGCGAGGCCGAGGTAACCGAGGCCGACGGCGACGGTGCTGGTCAACAGGAGGTAGGTGAGCGGAAGCCGTCTGGCCCCGGCGAAAAGGAAGCTGCCGACCACCATCCCGACTCCCCAGCTCGCCAGCAGCAGGCCGTAGCCCGAGTCGCTGGTGCCGAGCGTTTCCTTGGCGTAGAAGACCTCGACCGGAACCACCGCGGCGAAAAAGATGAAGGCCATGCCCTGGGCGATGAGCAGCCGGCGCAGGACCACCTTCTCGCGCAGGTAGGCGATGCCGGCCCGGACCCGGTCTCGCATCCGGCCCGGTTCAGGCTCGGCATGGGGCAGGGGCCCAGCGGTCAGGAGGATCCAGCCGACCAGGTAGAAGGAGACGGCGTTGAGCAGCAGCGCGGTCTGGGTGCCGAAGCCGGCGATGACGAGGCCGGCGAGCCCGGGGCCGACGGCGGCGCCGCCGGTAAAGGCGATGTTGAGCAGGGCGTTGCCGGCGCGAAGCTGGTCGGATGACTCGAGGTGGACAGCCACCACCGCCCGGGTGAGGGCCCGCCCGGCCAGGGCGAGGGCGCCGTCGATCGTGGCGACGACGATCACGGCGGCGAGCGAGAAATCGTTCGCGAGCAGGGCGAGGGTGCCGAAGGCTGCTGCCTCGCCGCAGTAGATCACCGGTAGCGCGAAGCGCGGCGGAGAGCGCTCGCTGCGGGTGACGAGGATCGGCGCCATCAGTGCCGGCAGGAAGCGCGTGCCGAGGAAGAGGCCGGTGGTCGCCAAGGCGCTGTCCGTCTGTTCGTAGATCAGGACGGAGAGGGCGACGATCCCCATCCAGTCGCCCAGCTCGTTGATCGCGTAGGTGGCCGCCAGGCGGCGGAAGACCCGCGTCCGCAGGGGCTCGAGCAGCCCAGAGCTATGCATTCAGGCGACCTTTACGCACGGGTTCGCCATAATCCTGCACAAGTTTTCCTGCAGATGCACAACTTTCCGCGAAGTTGTGCTAAAAACTGCGCAAGCAGCAAGCGAGATCTGCATGAGAAGCGCACGAGATAAGGGCTTCATCTAAAAGGAGGCATGGGCATGGTCTTTCGTCACTAAGTCTTCCAGTAGGCCGAGGCAAGCGAGCCTCCGCCAGATCTAAGAAGTTCCTCGAAGGGCACCCTGGTGGGTGCCTTTCGCTTTTTTTGGGGCAGCGGGGGCATCTTGCGGGCGCCGAGCGGGTTTCGAGCCGGGTTTTGCACGGGACCGGTCATCTGGCCACGCAGCTTGTAAGCATGCTCTGAGCAGCGTAATTTCGACGAGTCCCAATTTTGCGACGGCCTCCGACGCCCAATATGGGAAGTCGGATTCGGCGGGATTGCCGTTAAGGAATGCGCCGCAGCGCGCCGAAAACCTTTAAGAGATGGAAAACAGTCGTCCAACCCAACTGGTGATCGGAATCCAGGTCGTAGGTCTGGTCGCAGTAGTCGCCGTCGGCATCCTCACCGCCGACACCGCGAACTGGGACATGGGGATGTTCGCCATCCTGCTCGCCTTGGCGGTCTTCAGCGATCTGACCGCGATCAGCAATCGGCATCGGCTCAAGGTCTCGGGCAGCTTCCTGCCGATGGTGTTCGCGATGGTCTTCCTCGGCGGCCCTCCCGCGGCACTTATCGCGGTGATCATGATCGGCGTCAGCACCCTCGCCAACGAGAGGAAAGCGGCGCACTACGTCCTCAACAACCTGCTCGCCTTCGCGACCTTTCCGCTTGTCAGTGGTCTCGTCTTCCACTGGGTCTCGACGAGCGCCGGTCTCACCGACTCCGACCCTGCTTTCTACGCGCTGATCCTCGGTGTCTTCGCCCTCGGGCTGGCGATCAACTTCACGCTGATCGGCTCTTACTCGTGCTACTTGCAGCGGACTTCATTCTTGAAGCTCGTTCGCAACGCATTCCTGCCGGTGCTTCCTTCCGAGCTGGCGGCGGCCCTGATGGCTGCCGGGATCGTGTACCTGTACGTCAGGATCGGCCTGGGCGCCATCGCGCTCTTCGGCGTCGTCCTCATCACCTTCCAGTACCTGGTTGGTGCCTTGCTCGTCTCCCAGGATCGGGCCGAGGAATTGGAGCTGCGCTCGAAGCAGCTGGCCAGCTTCCAGGTCGGGATGTTGAGCGCGATGCTGCGGACGCTCGACCTGCGAGACCAGATGACGGCCCGTCACTCGGCCGCCGTCGCCCGCTACTCGCGGGCGATCGCCCAGCGCGCCGGCTACTCGCGGCGCGATGAGGAGCTGGTCCACATCGCGGCGCTGCTGCACGACATCGGCAAGTTCATCCTCCCCGACCGGATCCTCAAGGCAAACGTGCCGCTCACCGACGAGGACTGGATGCTGATCAAGCGCCACCCGCAGCAGGGCGCCCGGGTCGTCTCCTCGCTCGACGGCTACGGCCCGGTGGCGGAGATCATCCTTGCTCACCACGAGCGGATCGACGGCAAAGGCTATCCGCGCGGTCTCGCCGGGGACGAAATCCCCGAGCTCTCGCGGATCATCTCCGTCGCCGATACCTACGACGTGATGACCGCCCGCGACTCCTACCGGACGCCGATGTCGAGCTACGACGCGATCCTCGAGCTGCGGCGGGTCGCCGGCAAACAGCTCGATGCCCGCTTCGTCGAGGTCTTCATCGAGCTGCTCGAGGGCAAAGACGTCTCTTTCCAGCACGGCGAGGCGGCCGACTTCGAGAAGGAGCTGGCGCTCGAATCGCGGATCGCCGAGACGGCCAGCCCCGACGGCGACGGCCAGGGCCGCTTCCAGGTCGCCGGCGTCAACGTCTAGCCCGGTCAAAAGCTCAGGCGGTAGGTTGCCGGCATGCGTGCCGTCACCTTTCAGGACCTCGAGCAAGTCCGGGTCGATGACAAGCCCGAGCCCGAGCTGAGCGCCGCTGACGACGTGATCGTCGCGGTCACGGCGAGCGCCGTCTGCGGCTCCGACCTCCACATCTACCACGGCCGGGTTCCGGTCGAGGCCGGCTTCACGATCGGCCACGAGTTCGTCGGCACGGTGATCGCGGCAGCGGATGCGGTCGAGCGAGTCGCCGTCGGCGATCGCGTCGTCGGCTGTTTCCACACCGCCTGTGCCACCTGTGCCCCCTGCCTGCGCGGCGACTACCACCGCTGCAGCAACGGCGCGACCTTCGGCCATGGCTCCCACCTCGGCAACCTGCAGGGCTCGCAGGCCGAGCAGGTGCTGGTCCCGCACGCGAACATGACTCTGCGCAAGGTGCCGGATGCGCTCAGCGACGACGTCGCTCTCTTCGCCGGCGACGTGCTGGGAACCGGCTTCCACGCGATCGCCAACGCCGGCATGAAGTCCGGTGACACGGTCGCCGTCCTCGGCCTCGGTCCGGTTGGCCTCTGCGCGGTCCAGTCGGCGTTCGCCGGCGGCGCCGTCCAGGTCTTCGCGATCGACACCGTCGAGGAGCGGCTGGCGCTGGCGGCCGAGTTCGGTGCGACCCCGATCCACCTGACCGAGGGCGACCCCAAAGGCGAGGTCCGCGCCGCCACCGGCGGCGCCGGCGTCGACGTCTCCGTCGACGCGGTCGGCAACCCCGAGCCGCTGGCGCTGGCGATCAGCCTCGCCCGCGACGTCGGCACCGTCTCCGGGATCGGCGCCTATTCGGGCCGGGCCGAGATCCCGCTCGGCCTCGCCTGGCTCAAGGGGCTCGACCTCCGCCTTGGCGTCGCCAACGTGATCGCCCACGTCGACCGCGTCCTCGCCCTGCTCGAGGCCGGCAAGCTCGACCCGGCACCGCTGGTCAGCCACCACATGCCGCTCGACGACGCCGCCGAGGCCTACGGCATCTTCGACCGCCGCGAAGCGCTGAAGATCGTTTTCACGCCATAGGGGGATACACGGCTCGGGGGCGCGGGCCGCTAGGAGGGATTGGCGAAACCCCCGCCCGCGCCGGGCGGCGGCGGACACGGCGCGGTGCGGCGTCCTCAGTCGGCCAAATAGCGCTGCTATTCAGCCTCCCTGCGTCCTTGCCCCGCTTGGTCCGGCGCTCGCCGGATCGCAGACGCGAGATTCGCCAATCCCTCCTAGGCACCCTGGATCAGGATCGCGCCGATGATGCCGACCAAGGCGACGATGACGCCGCCGCCCGTCCTATTGAGGACCGATTGCAGGGCGGCGAAGCCGGCATGCATCTCGCGACGCAGCTCGACGATCTCGCCCTCGACCCGATCCAGGCGTTTGTCGACCTGCTCGAAGCGCCTATCGACCTGCTCGAAGCGCTTGTCGACGCCGTCGAAGCGTCGATCCACCTCATCGAAGCGCCGGTCGATGCCGTCGAAACGCTCCTCGAGTCTCTCGTCGGTCCAGGCCATTCGCTGCATGGTGCCAGCTTACGGAGCTGGATGCGACTTATTGTCTGCAAACTGACAATTCTTTGTGCCAACTTCGTCACGAAATTGCGCCCGTCAGCGTCGGCGCATCAGCCGGCAGCCGGTGGCGGCGGAACGTCTCTTCGACCCAGATGTAGCCGGGGCGGGAACTGAGCCCTTCGCGGAACTGTTCCAGCGCGGGCGGGACGGGGCCGCCGGGGGGCAGGGGACCCTCCGCCGGGGTCACCACCGGGTAGAAGAGCGAGGCAGCGGTGAGGTCGGCGACGGTGAACGTCCCGCCGACCAGGTAGTCGCCGTCACCGGCTTCCAGCTCCGCTTCGAGCCGGTCCAGCGCGGCGACGATCCCGGACCGCGCCTTCGCGGCGGCGTCTTCGTTGCGGGCGCCCCAGCGGACGGCGGTGTAGCCGCGGGCATAGAGACCGACGAGGCTCTTCGCCTGGCCGAGCGGCCCGGGCACCGATTCGGACGCGATCTGGGCGAACATCTCCGGCTCCTGGGTCAGCTCATAGAAGGGGAGGAGGCGGGCGTGGGGGCCGAGCTCGGTGTCGAAGAAGTCCTCCAGCTCGAGCGCACGGGCTCGCTGCGCCGGGTCGGCAGGGTAGAGCGCCGGCTCGGGATAGGCGTGCTCCAGTGCCGCGATCGCCGCCGTCGAGTCGGCGATCCTGCGACCGTCCAGCTCGAGGACCGGAAAGGTCGGCGCCGCACCTCCCGAGAGCCAGAGCGCGACCGGGATGTGGACCCCGGGCAGGGTCGAGCGGCGGACGTGGTCGACCCGCTTGTGGTCGAGCGCCCAGCGCACCTTCTCGCTGTAGTGCGAGATCTCGATCTGCCAGAGAACCGGTTTCGAACCCGTCATCGTCACTCCCCCTCCTGCCGTTTGCACCACTCCCCGCCTCCTGCCAGCATAGGGGCGATGGCGCTCCTCAGCGATGCCGAGATCGAGTCGCGGTTGGCCGAGCTGCCGGGCTGGTCGCGCTCCGGCGACGCGATCGAGAAGAGCTATACGCGCGGCGACTTCGTCGGCTCGGTCGCGTTCGTCTCCAGTCTGGTCGAGCCGGCCGAGGGCATGAACCACCACCCGGACCTGGCGATCTCCTGGGACACGGTGACGGTGACGATCGCGACCCACTCCGAGGGCGGTCTCACCGCGGCCGACTTTGAGTTGGCGGCGAAGATCGACGCCCTCGCCTAGTCGTGGCGAAGCGGAAGAAGCAGCGCCGGGAGCGAGCGCCGCTCGTCAGCAGCGACTACACCGACCCGGAAGGGAACGTCCTCACCCTGCGCCAGTCGCTCAGCGCCGGCACGATCCGCAAGATCGGCGAGCCGCCGAGCACGGCGGCGGCCTCTCTCGAGGACGCCTGGCAGCGGCGCTCGGAGCTGCTGTTCGAGCGCCTGGTCGTCGGCTGGGAGATCGCGGGGCTGCCGCTCGACGACCAGAAGATGCTGCTCGGTCGCTACCGGATGGCCGACGCCGAGACCCAGCGCTGGGTCCGGCAGACGATCGCCGCCCACCTCGAGCAGTACATCCCCGAGCTGGCGGGCTGAGCCCGCCGACGGCGCAACGATGGCCGACGAGCTGAGGATCGACGAGGGCCTGGCGATCCCGCTGGCCGAGATCGCACTGCGCACCAGCCGCTCCTCCGGGCCCGGCGGCCAGCACGCCAACGTCACCGCCTCACGGGTCGAAGCCGTCTTCGACGTCGCCGCCTCGGCGACGCTGAGCGAGGCCCAGCGGCAACGGCTGCTCGACCGCGCCGGGCCGGTGATCACCGCCGTCGCCCAGGACGCTCGCGGCCAGGCGCGCAACCGCGAGCTCGCGCTGCAGCGGCTGGCGGAGCGGATCGCCGCGGCCCTGCGGGTGCCGCGGCGGCGGCGGGCAACGAGGCCGACCGCCGCCTCGCGCCGGCGGCGCCTGGAGGGCAAGCGCCGCACCGGCGAGCGCAAGCGCGGCCGCCGCCGGCCTGGCCGCGACGACGAGTAGCGATGAGTCTGGGACTGCGCGGCGGTCCTACGGGTAGAGACATCTGTGGAACCGACAGAGAGGAGTCGTGATGTTCGCCGAGACCAAAGCCTTCAGCAGCTTCGCGGTCGACGACCTGGGGCAGGCGCGCGAGTTCTACGAGGAGACGCTGGGACTGAACGTCTCCAGCCCGATGGAGGAGATGCTGCTCTCGCTCGACCTCGCCGGCGGCGAGCGGCCGACGATGATCTACCTCAAACCCGACTTCGCCCCGGCCACCTACACGGTGCTGAACTTCGAGGTCGAGGACGTCGAGGCGGCGGTCGACGAACTCGCCTCCCGCGGCGTC
>Ga0307476_10001043_pt1 | contig 17825 bp, 14 predicted proteins | sample atmos_gasesECM2C_2_FD_203314 | JGI IMG/M metagenome (GOLD analysis project Ga0307476, IMG submission 203314) | Hardwood forest soil microbial communities from Morgan-Monroe State Forest, Indiana, United States - atmos_gasesECM2C_05 | ecosystem: Environmental > Terrestrial > Soil > Temperate... | reverse complement strand
ATTGCGGAGGAACGCCCGCCTTTCCCTTGTGGCGCCGCGGCGTCGGCGCGGATAGAATCGGTCCGTCGAGGGGACATTTGCGACGAACTCCACCCGCCCGAGCAGCGTCATGGCCGCCGCTCCAATCAACGCCCTGATGGACGACCTCCGGCGGCTCCGCCTTCTGGAGCCGGCCCACCTCGAACAAGCCGCCCTGCTCGACTGCAGCAAGCCCGACGACCCGAAAACGCTCGTCAACGAGCTGGTCCGGCGCGGCTGGCTCACTTCCTATCAAGGCAATAAGCTCCTTCAGGGACGCGGCAAGGACCTTGTCCTTGGCGCCTACGTGCTGCTGGAGCCGCTGGGCGAGGGCGGAATGAGCCAGGTGTTCAAGGCCCGCCAGCAGCGGCTTGGCCGGGTCGTCGCCCTCAAGGTCCTGCGCAAAGAACGGCTCAGCAATCCGGAGACGGTGCATCGGTTTCAGCGCGAGCTGCGGGCGCTGGCGGCGCTGTCGCACCCCAACATCGTCACGGCCTACAGCGCGGACGAAGTCCGCGGCGCCCACATGCTGGTCATGGAGTATGTCGAGGGGGCGACCGATCTGGCGGCGCTGGTCAAGAAGAACGGCCCTTTGCCGATCCCGGAAGCGTGCGAATATATCCGGCAGGCGGCGCTGGGATTGCAGCACGCGCATGAGCACGGCATGGTGCACCGGGACGTGAAACCGCACAATCTGCTGCTGTGCGCGGGCGGGAAGCTGGTAAAGATCCTCGACCTTGGACTGGCTCGCGTGGATGCGCCGGGCGGAGAAGCGAGCGGCGCCGTTACGCGGGACGGCGCGATCCTGGGTTCGCCGGACTACCTATCGCCGGAGCAGGCCCAGGAGATGCACACGGTCGATATCCGAGCGGATCTTTACTCTCTGGGATGTACGTTTTACTATCTGCTGACGGGCGTGCCGCCGTTTCCCGGCGGCACGTTCTTCGATAAGGTGTACCGGCATCGCTTCGAGGAGCCGCAGCCGTTGGAGTCGCTGCGACCGGACGCGCCGCCGGACGTCGGGGCAGTGGTACGCAAATTGATGGCGAAGCGACCCGAAGAGCGTTTCGGAACGCCCGCAGAAGTCGCGGCCGCCGTCGCCGCTCTTCTTCACCAGGGCGCCGCGCCGGCGGTCGCCATGCGCCCGGCGCCAGCCGTTGCAATCCCGGCCGATGCGGGCCTCGACCCCACGACGGGGCACGGCGATACAGCCCCTGTCGTGTCGTTGATTCGCCGCCGGCGCAAGCAGTCATGGAACCATTGGCTCATGTACACCGTCTCGGCCTGTCTGTGCCTCCTCGTCGGTGCGACGGTGCTGCTGGGGATCATTCGACTCATACCCGCGCCGCGGCAACCGCCGAAGCCGACGGAACCCGATAATCCAGCGCCGCCGATCGCGACCTCGCCGCCGGCCAAGCTGCCGACCGAGGTGTTTCAGGATTTCGAGTCCGGCACGTATGGCGACTGGAAGACGACGGGCGCGGCCTTCGGCGACAAGCCGGTTGCGACCTCGCAGCGTTTGCCGGGCCAGCAACCGGTCAGCGGGTACGGCGGCAAGTACTATGTCAACAGCTTTCGCGGCGGCGACGCAAGCACGGGAACGCTGACGTCGCCGGAATTCACGATCCGGCATTCGTACATTCGCTTTCGCATCGGCGGCGGCGCCATGCTGGAAAAGGAATACATTGCGCTTTTGGTCGGCGGCAAGAAGCTGCGCGTGGCCACGGGAAGGAATGCGGAAAAGCTGGAGTGGGAGAATTGGGACGTACGGGACCTCAAGGGGCAAAAAGCTACGATTGAGATCGTCGATCAATCGAGCGCATACTGGGGGCATATCAACATCGACGACGTCACGTTTACGGACGAGCCGCCGCCATAAGGGCGCCAGCGCTTAGCTGAAAAACGACCGGCGCAGTACGGACGGCTCCGTCCGGCCGAAGGCATGGCTGCGGCCGGTACGCAGATTGTGGAAGACCACCTCGGCGGGGCTGAAGAGCAGCGGGTCGATCTTGTAAAAATCGTGGTTATAGCGCTCGAAAACCTCGGCGAAGGGGACGCCGTGGTCGCGCGACGCCGAGGACGGCGCCTGCGGGCCTACTGCGGCGAGTTGTTCGTCGGCGGCGCGGACCCAGAGCGTCGCCCGGCCGCCGTAGAGGACGGCGTCGTTGGTGCGGCCGATGCCGACCAAATCGTCGGCGGCGACCGGCGGCAGCGGGGCGACGCCGGCGCCGGAAACCACCTGCGCCAGGTCGAATTTCAGCTCGTGCAGCTTGTGCAAGGCCGTTTCCAGGGCGCGGGCGACCACCTGCACCGTCCCGGCGATGCTGGCGGTCGGGGCGATCAGCAGCGTCAGCCGATCCGCCGGCAACTGCAGCTTTTCGGCCAAGTATGCAACCACTTCGGCCGTCGGCGGCTTGCGGGTCTCCAGTACGCCGACTGCGGCATTCGGCTGTTCCCGTCCCGGGATGTGGTCAAACAGCTTTTCCTTGCCGTAAGCAGCGCGCATGGGGCCGGAACCCATCGCGAAGTACTTGCCAACCGCGATTTGCCATCCCGCATACTGCGACGCCATGCAGGCAAGGACGGGAAAATCGGTTGTAACCTGCAGCAGAGGACAAGGCAGATCCGCAATGCCGGGCGGCGCCAGCGTCACCTCGGCGAGGTCGGCGAGGCAGATGCGAGCCATGCCGAGGCCGGCGGCCAGTCCGCCGGGGGCCTGTACGCCGCAGTCGAGAATGCGCGGACCGCCGGGGTCGTGCGAAACGGCGATGCGCAGCGTTTCGGCGTCGGCGGCCAATCGGTCGGCAAGACGCAGGGCGCGGTCGTTAAGGGTCATGAGCGGGCTCTCCTCAGATCGCGAGTCTGAGGATAGCATAGGCAGGCCAGGCCGATCGTCAGGCGGCGGTCAGCCTTCCGGCGCTTCCTGCAGCACCTTTCGCAGCTTTTGCAGCGCGGCCCGCATCTGCGTTTTGACCGTCCCGATGGGCGCGCGCCGCAGCCGGGCGATCTCGTCATAGGTGCGGTCGGTGTTCTGACGCAGCAGGAACACGTCGCGTTCCTCCGGCCGCAGCTGTTGCAGTGCAGCCCGCAGCCGGTCGAGCGTTTCGCGATGGATGAGTTCTTCGTTGGGGGACGGGGCTGGCCGCTCGATCGTCGGCTCACGGTCGAGCAGCGGTCGGGAACGCTGCCGCCAGACGTTGCGGCGCAGATCGCGGCCGCTGTTGAGGCCGACGCGGAAAATCCACGCCCGCAGGTTGTAAATGCCGCCGACGCCGTCGCGCTTGCGCCAGCACTTGAGAAAGGCTTCTTGAGCGGCATCCTGCGCATCGTCGCGGCTGCCTAGCAGAAGCGTTAGCGCGTTCAGCAGATCGGGCCGCGCCTCGGCGAAAGCGCGCAGCAATTGTTCGCCGCATCCGCGCCGCCGCTCCACAAGCGCCGCGCGTACCATGTCCCGTCCTCGTGATAGCGACGACTCCCCTACTATGGACGATCCGACGGCAGGACCCTAACGGATCGCTTCAACGCACTTTCCTCCTTGCTTTCCCCATTGTCGGCCGCGATACTAATCGGCACGCGCCCGCCGCGGCGGGCACACCTCCGATTGCTGCGACATCCGAAGGAGAACACCCATGGGACGCCGTGCCGGTTTCACCCTGCTGCCGTTGCTGGTTGTGGCATGGTTGGGAGACCACGCCGCAACAACCCGTGCGGACGACGCGCCCGAACAGTTGCTTCCCGCGACCACCCAGGTCTACATTCGCTGGGACGGCGTCGAGTCCCATCGCCCCGCCTACGAGAAAAGCGCCCTTGGCAAGATGATGAAGGGCGACACCGGCGCCTTCATCAACGATCTCTATGGCCAGATCCAAGACGGCCTGAGCGCCCTTTTGACCGTGGACCAGCTCCTCGGCGGCGTCGCCCCCGACAAGCTCGCCAAGATGCAGGCCGACGCCAACGAAGCCGCCCAGCTGCTGCCGGGCCTTTCCAAGAGCGGCTTCATTCTCGCCGGGGAGATACGCAACATTGATGGGCCGGACTGGCAGGCGACGCTCATCCTGCCCGACTCCGGCCCCAAGCCCGAACCCCTGGCGGCCGCACTGCGCCTTGTCGCCGCGCTCAATAAGCTGCCCGTCAAGGATATTAAATCGGGCGATATCACCGCACACTACATCGGCGAATCCATCGTTTACGCGACCTGGTGGCAGGAAGGCAAGAACGCCGTGCTGGCGCTTGGCTCGGACAAACCAGAGGAGATGCTCAAACGAATGCACCAGCCCGGCCCCCGCCTGGACGGCAATCCGCTGTTTCAGCGAGTCAAGAGCTTCGACAAGTTCGAAACCAGCGCCCGCGCCTTCGTCGACGTGGCGGCGATGAGCAAGCTGGCCGCGTCGCGCGGCAAGGAGTTCGACAAGCTCATCAAGGACCTTGGCCTGGACGGTCTCAAGAGCCTGGTTTTTTACTCCGGTTTCGACGGCGATTCCGAGCGCGGACTGGTGGAATGGGACATGCCCGGTCCGCGAAAGGGCCTGCTGACGCTGCTCAACGGCAAGCCGTTCACGCTGGCCGATCTGCCGCCGTTGCCGCCCGACGTCATCAGCTGGTCGATGACCAATTTCGATCCTGCCGCGTTTTACGATACGGCCTATCTCGGCGCCGAGGACGCCTTCGCCATCGCTGCTCCCGATCAGGTCGCCAACGTTAAGGGGTTCGCCAAGGCCGCCAACGACGCTCTGGGCGTGGACCTGCGGCACGACCTGATCGATTCCCTCGGCGACAAGGTGGTGTTTTACAACTCGCCTTCGGAGGGGCCGCTGTCGCTGGGACAAACGGTGATGTTCCGCGTCAAGGACGCCAAGAAGCTCCAGGACGCGCTCGATCAGGCGGTCAAGGGGCTGGGCAAGGTCAGCGGCGCCGAGGTCACGCTCAAAAGGAAGATGTATCACGGCGTGGAGATGCGCGAAGTCCACGTCCAGCAGCAGGGCTTCATTTTCGTGCCGTCCTACGTGATCTACAAGGACTGGCTGGTGATCGCGTTGTATCCACAGCAGGTGCAGGGTTACATTCTTCGGGCCAAGGGGGATATGACGGCGTGGAAGCCGAGCCAGCGCGTGCAGAAATCGTTGTCCGCGCTGCCCAAGGAGTTCATCTCCATCTCCTATGACGACCCGCGACCGACGGTGAAGACCGTGCTGTCGATCGCGCCTTTGATCGGTGGGACGGTAAACAGCTTTACGCCGGACTCGAAATTCGAGGTCGGCAGCCTGCCGAACGCGCAGGAAGCCACGGAGCACCTGTTCCCCAACGTGGCGGTGACGACCGACGACGGCTCGACGCTGCGGCTGGAGACGCGGGCGTCGCTGGCGCTGCCGGTGGACGTCACAGGGCTGGACGCTTACGCCGCGTTTGCTTTCTTCAGCGTGTTCCGCTTCGCGTTCTAAGCGGATCGCATAACCGGCTGCCGCGGACCAGGCCGCAATCGAGAGACAAATGCGATCTCTCTCGGTTGCGTCCTGGTCCGATTACCGCCGCGGTCGCTGGGGCGGCGGTTCCGGCGCCAGGACCTTCACTTCATTGCCGTTCTTGTCCAGGCACTGCAGATCGAGCAGCTCGGCTGGCGCCCCCGGCACGCCCTGGATGTGAATTTGCAGCGTACCGCCTGCCTCCAGCTTGGCGATCTCGCGCCGCTTGCGATTCAGCAGATAGTCGGCCACGCTGGGCGCCACGCGCACCTCGATACTCTGCACCTGGTCGCGGCACGCCGCCAATTGCAACAGACGCACCACGTCCAGGCTCATGCTCTCGCACGTCTTCACTTGGGCCATGCCGTGGCAGTGCGGGCAGTCCTGATAGACGCTCCGCTTGAGCGATTGCCGCGTTCGTTGCCGCGTCATCTCAATGAGGCCGAACGCGGAGGTCTTGAGGATCTTGGACCGCGCCCGGTCGCGCTTCAGCGCCTCTCGGAAGGCCCGCTCCACGCCGGCTCGATGCGACAGACTTCGCATGTCGATGAAATCGTTGACGATGATGCCGGTCAGGTCGCGCAGCCGCAGCTGGCGGGCGATTTCCTTTGCCGCCTGCAAATTCATCTGGTAGGCCGTTTCTTCGGCGTCCTGCCGGTCGGCCCGGAAGTTGCCGCTGTTGACGTCGATCGCCACCATCGCCTCGGTCTGCTCAATCACGATCGAGCCGCCGAACGGCAACGGTACTTTGCGCTGCTGAATCTTGTGGATCTCTTCCTCGATCCGGTATTTGTAAAACAGCGGCTCCTTGCCGTCGTAGAGCTTCAGCCGCGAGGCGTAGCGCGGCATGACGATCTCGCAGAACTCCTTGGCCCGCTCGTAGGCGGCCGGGTCGTCGATCCAGACGGAGTCGATGTCGGCGGTGAAGTTGTCGCGGATGGTCCGCGTAATCATATCGCTTTCTTGATAAATCTCGGCCGGCGCCGGCATCTTCTTGACGCGCCGCACCATCACTTGCCACAGCCGCGACAGGTAGGCCAGGTCGCGTTGCAGGTCTTTTTTGTTCTTGTCCACCGCGGCCGTCCGCAGGATGAAGCCGATGCCTCGCGGCGGTTTCAGGTCGCTGAACAGCTCGCGCATCCGCCGCCGATGTTCGTCGTCCTCGATTTTGCGCGAGACGCGGATGCCGGTGATGTGCGGCATGATGACGAGGTAGCGGCCGGGGATGCTGAGGTATGTGCTGAGCGTCGGACCCTTGGTGCCGAGCCCCTCTTTGATGACGCGGACCAGCACTTCCTGGCCGCGCTTGAAGATGTCTTGAATCAGCGGCTTGTCGCGGCTCATTCCCGGCCGGCCGCCGCGCCGGCCTCGATCGCGGTCGTCGCGCCGGCCGCCGCCGCGCCGATCGTCGCGCCGGCCGCCCCGGCGATCGTCGCGCCGGCCGCGGTCGTCCCGGCGGCCGCGGTCCCGCGGCGGCGGCATCGCTTCGTCCAGGTCCTCCGCCAGGCGCTGCTCGAAATCATCCTCCGCCGTCTCGACCGGTTCAGGCGCCGGGGCGAGCGCTTCGTCTTCGGGGACGGACGTGCCTGGCTCGCCTTCCTCAAGGTCCAGCGCGTCCAGGTCGGCGGCGAGATCATCCTCGATATTACCGCGCGCCGGCCGCTGTCGGCCGGCTGGTCGGCGCTCGCCGCGCTCCCCCCGAGGCCGCGGAACGAACGACGGCTCGGGCGGCGGTTCGGGCGGCGTCCACTGGGCCGGCGGCGGGATCGGGGGCTCCGGTTCCGGCTCCGCTTCCGCTTGGGGAGCGGGCGCAGCAGCCGGTTCGGAGCGCGGCGGGAAGAAAAACAGGTCGTCGTCGTCAACGCCGCCGCCGGGACCGGAATCAAAGGGGTCGTCGCGGTCGGTGGTGCGCCGCTCGGCGGATTCCATCGGCTGCGACGACGGCGGCTCCTCGGGCTCCGATTTCGGACTATCGGCCCGCGATTCCTCTGGTGTGGCCGCGCTACCGCGACGCCGGCGCGAGCCGCCGCGCGATCGGCGCCGGCCCTTGGCCGGTTCCTCTTCGATCTCGGTTCCCGGGGCGGCCGTTAGCGCGGGGGTTTCCGCCGTCGGCTCCGCGACGGGTTCCGCTGCTTGCGGCTCCTCCGTTTGCTGCTCCGATGGGACGAGCTCGGAGGGCGGCGATTCCGTCAGTGCTTCAAACCCCAGGAATGCAGCCGCGAAGCCCTCCGGCGCCTGGATTTCCTCGCGCGGCTCCTCAATGGGCGGCATTTCCTCCAGCGCAGGCGCCGGTTCCTCTTCGCGCTCCAGCGGGGCCGGCCGACGCGGACGATCCCGCTCCCGATCATGGCCGCGATCCCGACCCCGATCCCGATCGCGCCCCCGGTCGCCGCGGTCGCGCCGCTCCTCCAAGTGGCGGTAATACGTCGGCTCTACGTCGGAAACGTGCAGGAAGCCGTTGCGGCCGACGCCGAAGTCCACGAACGCGGCCTGGATGCTCGGCTCGATGTTGACGATGCGGCCCTTGTAGATATTGCCGACGTAGTTTTCGTGGCTGGTTCGTTCCACATAGAGTTCCTGGAGGACGCCGTCTTCGAGAATGGCGATCCGGCATTCCTCCGGCTGGGCGACGTTGATGAGCATTTCTTTTTTCATGCGTTCCCTTCCGCTTGGGAGGGATGAAGGATGAAGGATGAAGAATGAATCAAGACTCGCCTTGTTCATGCTTCATCCATCATCCTTCATCCTTTAGTGTGAGCCGCGACCGTTCCAGCACGGCGCCGGCTTCGAGTAAATCAGAAAGGCCGAGCAGGTCCAGCACCTCTTCAGGGCGGGCCGTGCCGGCGGGGGTTAAACACAGTTCCATTTCCAAGGCGGCTGCGCCACAGAAACGGACGTCCACGATCCACGGCCGCAGATTGACGCGCCGCGGCGCCGGCCGCGAACGCTCCGTCCAGCATTCGGACGCAGCCAGTGCCTCTGCCGCGCGCCGTCTCGCCTCGGCGGCTCGATCGGCGGTAATGGCGATCCGGTACGTCAGCGAATGGACCTGGGCGCCGGTTTTGACGCCGATGCGGCGCAGGCTTAGGATTTCCAGACCGGGCGGCGCCTGGCGCTTCAGGCGTTCGCAGACTTCTTCCGGCGGCAGGATTTCTTCCAATTCCAGCTCGACCACCTCTTCGCAGCCGATCACGCCCAGGGGAAGCGACAGCGCGAAGACCAGCCGCGGCTTGGGATGGAAGCCCTGCGACTGGCGCACTGGCAGCACGGCACGACGCAGCATCCGCTCGAAACACCGCATCAGGTCGTGGTGGCTGAGCATGCGCAGGGCGGCGTCCTTGCGAAAGCGAAGGCGCAGCTTGTCACGAGTGGGGGAAATGGGACCGGGAATGGGAGGAGCCAGGATCGGCGTCGGTTCGGGCGCCATGCGCGAGGCATCCCCTGCGTGTGGGGAACAGGCGCCGGGGGGCCGCCGACACTGTGCGGCCGCTGCCGTCGGGTCAACGTCCGGTCGGAAAGGAAGAAGAGGAATCCGCTTGTTCTGTGGCGCCGACCCCAGCCCGCGAGCAAGCCGCATTCGGGGAGCCAGGCGAAAAAGCCGCGGTCGTCTCGTTCATCCTTCATCCCTCAGCCGTCGTCCCTCGACGACGGGAGGATGCGTCGGGTCTGTTCCCGCAAGTAATTGTTCACATCACGCGCCGTGTCCAGGCGCAAAGCTTCACGGGCGGTTTCGACCGCAGCGTCCAGGGTGGCGGAGCGGATGAGCATTTTCACCTCTGGGATACTGTGCGGCGGCACGCTCAGGTGGCGCAGGCCAAGCCCCAGCAGCAGCAGCGTATACAATGGGTCGCCGCTCATCTCGCCGCACACCGTAACGGCCGTGCCGTTTTTCCGGGCGGCTCGCACCACGGAGTCGATCAATCGCAGCACCGCCGGATCGCCGGCGTTGTACAGGCCGGCCACCGCTTCGTTGTTGCGGTCAGCCGCCAGCGTGTATTGAATCAGATCGTTGGTGCCGATGGAAAAGAAATCCACTTCGCGAGCCAACGGCTCCGCCAGGATCGCCGCCGACGGCACTTCGATCATGGTCCCGACCGGCATTTGGGCGTTGAACGCCACGCCCTCGTCTTCGAGGTCTTCCTTGACTTCGGCCAGGATCATCTTGCACTGACGCAGTTCCAGCAAGGTGCTGATCATCGGGAACATGACGCGCACGTCCCCGAAAGCGCTCGCCCTCAAGATGGCACGCATCTGCGTTTTGAACAAGGCCAAATTCTGAAGGCAGTGCCGTACGCTGCGCAATCCCAGGAACGGGTTGCGCTCCGGATGGCCGCCGGCGTGCGACGGAAACTTGTCCGCCCCTAGATCGACCGTGCGGATCACTAGCGGCCGTTTCGGCCCCAACGCATGCAATGCCGCTTGGTACGCTTCAAGGTGTTCGTCTTCGGTGGGGTCGGATTCCTTGCCCAAATAGAGGAACTCGGTGCGGTACAGGCCGACGCCCTCGGCGCCGCGGTCGAGGCAGTGGGCGCACTCGTGCGGGAACTCAATATTGCCGTACAAATGAACGCGCACGTCATCGCGGGTGATGGCCGGCCGGTCGCGCAGCTCCAGGAGCTTGGCCTCATGGCGGCGGAAATTGCGGCGGGCTCGCTTGTACTGGGCCAGCGTCTCCTCGTCGGGATCGATCAGGAGCAGGCCCTGGTTGCCGTCCACGATGACGAGGACGCCGTCGGCCACGTCGGCGGTGAAGGGGCCCAGACCAACCACGGCCGGGATTTCGAGGACGCCAGCCACAATGGCGGTGTGACTGGTTCGGCCGCCGGCCTCCGTGGCGAAGGCGTGGACGTGCTTGGTGTCCAGCGACGCCGTTTCACTGGGGGTCAGGTCGTGGGCCAGGGCGATCACCGGCTCGGCGAGGTGGCGCAGCTGCTCGCGGCGCTGGCCGCGGAGGAGGCTGATGAGACGCTTTTCCAGGTCGGATATGTCGGAGACACGGCTGGCCATGTGGCCCGCCTCAATGCTTTCCAGCGCCTGAGCGTAACGGTGCAGCACGTGATGGACGGCGTACTCGGCGGCAAAGCCGCGGTCCCGGATCAGCGCGTTCACGTCGCGCTGCAACGCCGGGTCGGCGAGCATAAGGGCGTGGGCGCCGAAGATGGCGCCGTACTGCGCGCCGAGCTTGGCGTTGACGGCCTGCTGCGTTTCACGGGCTTCACGAACGGCGTCTTCCAAAGCCTGGCGGAAGCGGCCAACCTCCGTTTCGATGTGTTCCGGCTCGACGACGCGCTGGGGAATGCGAAACCATTCGGTGTCCAGCACCAAAGCCGGCCCGATGGCGACGCCGGGAGAGACGGCGATTCCGCGTTTGATGTCCATGATCGCCCGTGGAGCGTTGTCCGCTGTCCGTTGTCAGTCGGGAACCCATTTTCTTGCCGACGGCCGATTCTCGTCAGCGACGACCAATAAGCAGCGGCCGGCAACGGACCATTGACAACGGACAACGGACAACGGACAGGTCTAGTCGTCTTTTTCTTCAAACTCCCCTTGCAGCACGCGGTCGAACACGCCGGCCAGCGCGTCGAGAGCTTCCTGGGCGTCCGGCCCCTCGACTTCCACCATTAATTCGGTCCCCTGTGGGGCGCCGAGTGTCATCAGGTCGAGGATGCTCTTACCGTTGGCTTCCCTGCCGGCCCGCGACACGGTCACCTTGCTCTGGAAGCGGGCGGCGACCGCCGCCAGGGCGCCGCAGGGGCGCATGTGGAGACCCTGCCGGTTGGTCAGAACGAATTGGCGCCGCAAAGTGCAGCTTTCCATAGCGTCTCAGGGGAAACGCGGCCGCAGCGTCAGCTAACGGTCGTACTTTTCCAGCAAGGCCCAGATCTGGTCGCGCGTTTCCGCCGCCCGCAGCGCCTTGACGAAGTTGTCGTCGCGGAGACAGCGGGAGACGTTTTCCAGGGCGCGGAGATGGTCGCCGGGCCGGTCCTGCGGCGAGATCAGCAGGACGAAGACCTGGACCGGTTCGCCGTCGAGGCTCTCAAAGCTGACGCCGGTGTGCGAGACGGCGACGGTGCCGACGAGGCGCTCGACGCTGTTGTGCTTGGTGTGGGGGATGGCGACGCCCCGGCCGATGCCGGTGGAGCCGAGCAGCTCGCGCTTGAGAATGGCACGCACGACGTCGTCGAGGTCAGCCTCGCGGAAGCAGCCGGCCGCACGGAGACTGGCCGCCATCTCCCGGATCACGCCCTCTTTGTTGACGGCCGTGAGATTGGGGTTAATGGCTTCGCGCACCACGAAATCGGACATGCGCATGGTAGCGATCCTCCGTCACTGGTCGGTAGGTTCCTCGGCAGCGGGAGCGCCTGCCACGCGCCCGGTGGACGGCGTGCGGCGGTGATCCTGGATCTTTTCCTTGTAGCGGCGCAGCTGGCCTTCCAGTTTATCCACCGCCAGGTCCACGGCGGCAATCAGATCGGCGTGTTGCTCGCGAGCGACCAGGTCGTGCTTGTGCTCGGCCTGGACGACGATTTCCACCATCTTGACGTCCTTCCGCTCCACGGTGGCCTTGAGGTCCACGGTGACCTCGATCATGGTCAGGCGCTCAAAGAAGGTAAGCAGTCGCTCGGCCTTGTCGCGGATGTGCTGCTGCGTGGCCTCGTTCAAGTGCCCGTGTCGCGCGGCGATCTTGATTTGCACGTACACAACTCCTGTAGCCGGCCGGCGGGCGGCCCGGCGAGGCCTCGTAGGGAATGGTCGCAATTGTACCTTGGAGGCGAGGTTTCTTCAACAGTGGCCTGTGAACAGCGACCACAGCCGCTGGTCACCGGCCACAGGTCACGGCTTTACACCGGCGTCCAGCGCTGTTCGCGATGGCTCTTGAGAATGGCGTCGCACAGCACGATGGAGTGATGGCCGTCGGCGAAGGTTGGGTAGAGCGGCTTGGCCGTGAAGTCGCCGCGGTCGATGTATTCGTACAAGGCGCGGAAGCAGCCCTTGAAGGCGTCGGGGAAGCCTTCGTTGTGGCCGCCGGGATAGGTGGAGAAGTGGCGCGCCAGGTCCGAAAGCAGCGACGGATCGCGGACCAGGTTCTCGTTCGCCTTGGTGCGGTGGCCGATGCGCATCTCGTTGGGCGCCTCGCTGTTCCATGCCAAGGAGCATTTGGCGCCGGCGATCTCGTAACGCAGGCAGTTCTTACGGCCGGCCGTGACCTGCGAGACGTGCAGTGTGCCCTTGGCGCCGCCCTTGAAGCGGAACATGACGGCACCGTAATCCTCCGTGCTGATGGCGACCGGCTCATGCTCCATCGGACCTTGCATCTTACCGGTGTAGGTTTGCACCTCGCCCTTGGGCCGCTTGCGGATGGGATGGACCGTTTGGAGGTCCGCAAAGACGGATTCCACTTCCAGACCGGTGATCGTGGCGATCAGGTCCATCCAGTGCGTGCCGATGTCGGAGATTGCCCGCAGCTCGCCGCCCTGTTCGACCAGTACGCGCCAGTTGTAATCAGTGTCGAAATAGAGCCAATCCTGCGTGTAGCTGCCGTTGACATGGTAAATCTGTCCGACGTCGCCGCGGCGCACCATGTCGCGCGCTTCGAGGTTGAGCGGGTAGAAGCGGACATTGTAACAGACGGCCGCGGCCAGTTTTTTGCCTCGCGCCAGCTCGACCAGCTCGGCTGATTCCTTCGCATTCATGGCCAGCGGCTTTTCGCACAAGACGTGTTTGCCGGCAAGTAGCGCCTTCTTGGCCAGCGGATAGTGCAGCACGTTGGGCACCGGCAAGTGAACGACGTCCACGTTCTTGTCGGCAAGCACTTCGTCGATGTTCTTGTAAGCCCGCGGCAGGCCGAGCTTCTGCTGCGCCGACGTCGATTCCTTGTCATCGACGCCGAGAATGCCGGTGACCGTCACGCCTAGCCGCCGCAGCGCCTCGACGTGGACGGGGCCGATGAAGCCAGCGCCGACTACCGCCGTCCGGATTTGATGCAACATGGTTTGCTCCCTTGGGTGTCGTACAAGCAAAGGATGAATGAGGAACGATGAATGATGTATCCCGAATATTCATCATTTAGCCTTCATCCTTACGATCGGGCGGCCTCATGCTTCAGCGACAGCCAGTGCCCATCCTTGTGGGCGCTGGCCACGCATTGCGTGATGAAGTTCATGCCCTCGACGCCGTCGTTGATGTTGGGGTAGAGGCTGTGGGCGGCCTCCACCTTCTGGCCGGTCGCGCGGCGGGCCATGTCGTCGAAGGCCGCAGTGTAGACGTTGGCGAACGCCTCGAAAAATCCCTCGGGGTGGCCGCTCGGCAGGCGGCAGGAACCTTTGGCGGTCGCCGTGATGTAGGTGGAATTGGGGTCGCGCGCGTAGATCTGGTGCGGCTTGCCGCCGGAGCGGACGATCATGGAATTCGGATTCTCCTGATGCCACTCCAGCGACGCTTTCACGCCGTCCACCTCAATCCACAGGTCGTTCTCCCGGCCGTGCGAGATCTGAGACGCGGTGACTGTGCCGAGCGCGCCGTTCTGGTACTTAATGACGGCCGTGCCGTAGTCTTCCAGCTCGCGGTTGGGAACGAAGGTCTTGAAATGGCAGGACACCTGATCGGGCAGCAGGCCGGTGATGAACCGGCCGAGGTTGTAGGCGTGGGTGCCGATGTCGCCGAAGCAGCCGGCGGCGCCGGACTTCTTCGGATCGGTGCGCCAGCCGGCCTGTTTTTCCAACATGCCGCCGCGCTCCTGGCGCGTGCAGAGCCAGCCCTGGATGTAAGAGGCGCGGATGGCCTTGATCTCGCCGAGTTCCCCCGCTTTGACCATGTCGCGGGCCTGGCGGACCATCGGGTAGCCGGTGTAGTTGTGCGTGACGCCGAAGACGACTCCGGCCTTTTGCACCACCTTGAGCAGCTCTTCCGCCTGGGCCAAATCGAAGGTCAGCGGCTTGTCGCACATGACGTTGAAGCCGGCCTCGGCAAAGGCTTTGGCGATCTCAAAATGGGTATTATTGGGCGTGGCGATGGAGACGAAGTCGATGCGCTGGTCGGCCGGCAGCTTCGCCTCGGCGGCGGCCATTTCCTTGTAGGAGCCGTAGGCGCGGCCGGGTGCGATGTCGTAATCGGGGGCGGACTCCTTGGCCTTGGCGGGGTCGGCCGACAGGGCGCCGGCGACGAGGGCGGCGCGGTGATCCAGGACGGCGGCGATGCTGTGGACGCGGCCGATGAAAGAGCCGCGGCCGCCGCCGACCAGGCCCATGCGGAGCTTGCGATTCAAGGGTGCGTTGACGCCCATTCGGGGTGGTCCTTTCGTGGTGCGTGGGGAGAGAACCTCTGTCGTTCGTTGTACGAGGGGCGGACGGGGGGCGGCGAGAGCCGCGGGCCGAAACCGACGATACCCGGCCGAGGCGTCGCAGGCAAAGAATTTCGCCCGAGGGTTACGATCTGGAAAAACGGAGCGCAAAAGTACGTTATGGCCCCTGCCGCATTGCTTCCAGCAGGGCCGCGTGCAGCGGCCCATTGCTGGCCAGCGCCTCGTTTGAGAACGGGTCGTAGGTCCCGCCGTCCGGCGCCGTCACCACGCCGCCGGCCTCGCGGATCAGCACCACGCCGCCGGCAACGTCCCAGACATGGTTGTCGAACGCCCAGAAGCCGTCGAAACGGCCGGCCGCCGTCCACGCCAGGTTGATCGCCGTCGACCCGGTTCGCCGCAACGACAGCGCGTGCAGCGAGAAGTACCGCCACCAATCCAGTTGCCGCTCATGCTCGCGCACGTCCGGCGGAAAGCCGGTTCCGAGCAGCGCTTCGTCGAGCCGCGCCGCCTGGCTGGTCCGCAGCCGGCGTTCGTTCACCCAGGCGCCGCGGCCCTTTGCCGCTTGAAACAACTCCTTACGCGACGGGTCCAGCACAGCGCCGACGATCAATTCACCCGCGACCATCAGGCCGATTGAGACGCAATAGAGAGGGCAATCGTGAACATAATTGGTAGTGCCGTCCAGCGGGTCCACGATCCAGGTCGGCGGCGCATCGGGACTGAGCCGGCCCTTGGGGCCGGCTTCCTCTTCGCCGAGGAAGCCGTGATCGGGAAAGCGTTGCTGCAGATAGGAGCGGACGGCCCGCTGTGAGCCGAGGTCGGCGTCGGTGACGAGGTCGAATCGCGCTTTCTCCCGGACCGAGAACCTGGCGTGCCATTCTTCCAGCACCGCCGCGCCGCGACGGGCGGCCTCGCAGGCGGCGTCGAGGTAGTCTGTAAGGGCGTCGTCCGTGGTCATGCGGCCTCTCCGTCTCTGCTGCGATTCGCCCGGAAGCGCTCGCCGGAACGCGATTTGCTATTGATTCCCTGTCCTGTCAAGATACGCTGTCAGGCGGTTTATGAAGGAGATTGTATGAACGACGACGCAAGGCTGCGCCAGTCATGGAACCCCTGGGCCGTTATCCCGGCCGAGTACAACCTCGGCGTTGATCTGACGGCCGGCCAGGCGCGGCGGGGCCACGGCGGCAAGCCGGCCCTGCTCTGGGAAAACGCCGCCGGCGCCGTCCGCGCCTACACCTACGCCCAGCTCGACGCCCTCAGCAGCCGTTTCGCCGACTCGCTCAGCCGACTCGGCGTCCGCCGCGGCGACCGCATCTTCCTCCGCTTGCCCAGCCGGCCGGAGTTCTACATCGCCGCCCTGGGGATCGCCAAGCTCGGCGCCGTCTTCGTCCCCACCAGCCCGCAATTTCGGGAAGCGGAGATTCGCTATCGCCTTCAGGATTCCGAGGCCGTCGCCGCGATTTCCACCCCACGACTTGTCGAACCCGTCGAACGGGTGCGCGGCGACTGTCCGGCTCTGCAAAACGTCATCGTCGTGGAAGACGAGGACGGCCGCGTCTCCGCCGACGCCGTCGCTTTTCAAAGCCTGATCGACCAGGGCCGCGAATCGTTCACCCCCCTCTCGACGCGGAACGACGACATCGCTTTTATCGCTTACACGTCGGGAACCACCGGCGATCCCAAGGGCGTCGTCCATTTGCACCGCTATCCCATCGCCTATGACGGCCTGGTGCGCTGGTGGCATGACTACCGACCCGACGACGTGGTCGCTTGCCCTTCCGAGCTGGGATGGCTGCTGCCAGTCGCCTGCACGTTCCTTTACGCCCTCGCCAAGGGGCTGACCGTGGTGCTGTTCGACGCCCAGGGCGGACCGTTCAGCCCGCGGCGATGGCTGTCGCTGATCCAGAAATACCGCATCAGTAACTTCACCGCGCCGCCGTCAGTCTATCGTCTCTTCACCACGCTCGGCGACGCCATCCGCGGCTTCGACCTGTCCAGCTGGCGGCACGCGGTCAGCGCCGGCGAACCGTTGCCGGCCGACACGCTGGCGTCGTTCCAGCGCTGGTTCAATGTGCCGGTGCTGGACGGCATCGGCATGAGCGAGTGCATGGTCTATTGCCACAACCGCGTCGGCGACCCCGTCAAACCGGGCAGCTGCGGCCGGCCCAGCCCAGGCACGGATATCGCCCTGCTCGACGATGACATGCAACCTGTGGCCGACGGCCGGGAAGGGGTGCTGTGCGTCCGGCGCGACAGCCATCCGGGCATGATGAAGGAGTACTGGCGCAAACCGGAGCGGACGGCCGAGATTTTCAAGGGGCCGTGGTACTATTCCGGCGACGTGCTGGTGCGGGACGCCGACGGTTCCTTCTGGTTCAAGGGCCGCAACGACGACGTCATGAAGGCGAGCGGCTACCGCATTTCGCCGTTTGAGGTGGAAAGCTGTCTCGTGAGCCACCCGGCCGTGCTGGAGGCGGCAGTGATCGAATCGGCCGATCCGATGCGCGGCGGCGTGGTGAAAGCCTATCTGGTGGTGCGCGAAGGCGTGACGGCCAACGAGGATCTGAGCCGGGAGATCCAGGCGTTCGCCCGAAGCCAGATGGCCGCCTATAAGTGTCCGCGAAGGCTGGAATTCGTCGCGGCGCTGCCGAAAACGCCGTCGGGCAAGGTGAAGCGGAAGGAACTGCGCGAAGCAGATCGGCGTCACGGCTGAGCCGACCGCGCCCGCGCCGCCAGCGCGATCAGTTCCGCACACACGTCCTCGCTGAGCAAGCTGGTGTTAAGCAGCATGTCATACGGATGCACGTCTCCGCCGCGGTGAAAGTGGGTGCGCAGGAACTCGCCGCGCCGCTCGTCCCGCAGCCGCACCATTTCGGCCGCCTCCTCCACCGGTAACCGCAGCCACTGACTCATGTAGGCGATGCGCTCCGGCAGCGGCGCCAACAGCCTTACATGCAATGTCGTCTCGCGCGGCAGGATGAATCCGGCGCCGCGGCCGACCATGACTGCCTCGCCTTGCGCCCCGAGCGCGAGCACCACCCGCGCCA
>Ga0307476_10001042_pt1 | contig 17833 bp, 16 predicted proteins | sample atmos_gasesECM2C_2_FD_203314 | JGI IMG/M metagenome (GOLD analysis project Ga0307476, IMG submission 203314) | Hardwood forest soil microbial communities from Morgan-Monroe State Forest, Indiana, United States - atmos_gasesECM2C_05 | ecosystem: Environmental > Terrestrial > Soil > Temperate... | reverse complement strand
TCCTTCGCCAGACGCTCAATTGCTCTTGCGTCTGGTGTCAGAGGCTCTTTGGGTGCTGGCGGCTCGGCTTTGGGCTGTTTGGTTCGCGATGCCGCAATGGCTGCGGTCACTGCACCCTGGCGAGCATTGGGGGCGGCGGCGGCGGCAGCGATCTGGGCCGAAGATCGGGCGTGCATTTGGGCAGCATGTTGGACGGCGACATTCATCACGAGCAGCCTATCGCCCGAACACGTGTTCGTAGCAGGCTTTGGGGAATTTGTCATCCGCAACGTGTTAACCCGGTGAAATGGACTACCCCTCCGGGAGACCTTAATTCTGCACCTCTGACCTGCGACTTTGATTGCTGGATCTCTTGATTCCTGACCTGAACTGGACTAGAGTCTAGTTCATGACCAATGCGGCTTTGTGGATTCGGGTGAGCACGACCCACCAGACGACCGAGAACCAGGTCCCTGACCTGGAGCGCTTCACAGAGCACCACGGCTACGCCACCACCGAGCGGTACGAACTGAGCGAGTCAGCCTGGAACGGCGGGACTGAGGGCGGCGAGTACCGAGCGACCTTGCAGCGAGCACTGGACGACGCCTGGCAGGGCAAGTTCAACGTCCTAGCTGTCTGGGCACTGGACAGGATCACCAGGGAGGGCGCTGATGGAGCGCTACGAATCATTCGGCAGTTCCGCGAGCGAGGCTGCACCGTGGTCTCGGTGAAGGAGTCCTGGCTCAACGGTTCCCCCGAAATTCAAGACGTACTTGTCGCATTCGCGGGATGGGTTGCGGAGCAGGAATCACGACGGCGCAGTGAGCGTATCCGAGCGGGCCTGGAACGACGCAGGGCCGAAGGCAAGCCCGTCGGCGGCGCTGTCTCAAAGCGTGGTAGGGACCGCAAGCCGCGGCGAACTGAGGGTTACAAGCAAGCCTGGGCGCGGCGGAAGCTTGTGGAGGCGGTTTCTTAGACCCTCCTTCACCTACGGGTAGCGACCCCAGAGGCGTATGCTCGCAGTACTTGTCCTCCGAAAGCCGAGCCGCTGCCATGCTGTAGCGGCGGAGAGGCGAGTGCCATAGTGAAGGATCAAGTTCAGGGTCGGGGACCCTGGGGCGTGGCACTTCAGCATCCGTGCGCGGTCGGACAGGGGTCTTGCAGAATTGGTGCTTGTAGCTGACACAAACTGTGCTTCGGCCCTGCTCTTTCAGTGTCTTCTGCCGGGGTGTTTACCTTATGAGTTGGGTCAACTCCTCCAGCCTTTCGACCGGAAAGGATGATTGCACCCAAGACTCGGTGTAGCCGTCGAACTGGCGAGTCGGTGGCCCGACTTTCCGGCTGCGTAACACCTTGAGAATCTTCTGCTCAAGGTCATGCACGTCATTTCCTGGCATCGGTCCAACCTGATCGATCAAGTGCCACCCTCGGGTTTCGTGAAGCCCGATACGTGATTGTGGGACGTTGGAGATACCAACCTTGAGGAGACTCCAGTCTTCGTGCGCGATCAGATAGAGGTAGCCGGGCATATCAGAACTGAAGCCGTAGCCCGTGCAACTAGGGCAGCCTGCTGCATTCCTGCGAGTGCGGCTTGCTACTGTTGCAACCCAGGCGTGGCCCTCAATGCACCGCCATGGGAGCTTTTTCTTACTCCCACTCACGACAGTCGTAGGGTTCCAGCCGTCAGCCTCGGCCACTAACTCGGGGTGCCTGCTTGCCAGGTCGTTGAATCCGACGAGCAGTTGCCTACCCCTGCACACTGGACAGTTGTTCCCCGAGAGACGACTGGCGACAATCGCGTCCCACTCGTGGCCCAGCTCGCAGCGCCAGTGGCGCTTTTCATTCAAGCCCGCCATGCAGGTAGCCGGATCCCAACCGAACGCTTGCGTAGCAAGGTCGGGATGCGTCGTGGCGAGGTCATTGAAACCAGGCCACAGCTTGTGATGGGAGCAGTAAGGACAATCGGAGCCGCTGGATCGAACATCGACTCGCGTCGTCCATTCGTGGTCAAGGTCGCAGCGCCACCGAAGGAGCTTTGGGGTTCCACTACCGATTGCCGTGGGGTCCCAGCCAACCGCCTGAGCAGCTAGTTTGGGATGGGTCGTACCGAGGTCGTTGACCCCCTTGATGATTCTTCGTTTTGTGCATATTGGGCAGCCCGATCCATTTGCTCGGTGACTTATGCGGGCTTCCCACTCGTGACCTGCCTCGCATCGCCAAACACGCTTCTCGCTGCTGCCAGAGGTGACGGTGGACGGGTCCCAACCGACTGCCTGAGAGGCAAGGTCTTGGTGTTCGATGGCGAAGTTGCCGTGTCGTTCTCTTTCGGGGCGGTTGGCGCAGATAGGACAGCCACTATGGCGACGAGCGCGCTCGCTAACCAGAGCGTCCCACTCGTGACCCTTTTCGCATCGCCACTGTCTTCTGCTCTTGCTACCCGAGACGATCGTTGAAGGGTCCCAGCCAAAAGCCTCGGAAGCTAGTTCTGGGTGGGTCGTAGCAAGATCATTGAATCCCTTCAGGACCTGGCGACATGAACACACGCGGCAGCGGCTGCCGTTGATACGGCTGCGAGGAGTGGCCTCCCATTCGTGACCGACGTCGCATCGCCAACTCTTGATCTCTCCACTTCCTGCGATGACTGAGGAAGGGTCCCAACCCACTGCCTGTGCCGCAATCTCAGGGTGGCAAGTAGCAAGATCGTTGAAGCCCTTGAGGACTTGGCGGTTGCCGCAATAGGGGCATCCGTTCCCGGCGCGAGTGCGGCTAAACACCCTGGCCATCCATTCGTGGTCGAGGTCGCAGCGCCATAGGAGTTTCCTATTGCTGCCAGCCGACACTGTCGCTGGGTCCCATCCATCGGCTTGTGCTGCGAGTTCTGGGTTAGTGAGCGAGAGAGGTTCGGCCCTCATCCAAAGAATCTTAGGGGCAGTCGCCATCACTGAGTAGGGACTCGCCGCTCGATTTGGCATCCGAGCCGTCATACGCTTGGGTGTCCTTTGGAGGAGACATGGCGGAGCGGCCATCGGTAGCGGAGGAGTTGGCGAAGCTCGTTGACCTGCGCGACCGCGGCGTTTTGACGGACCAAGAATTTTCGATTCAGAAGGCTCGCGTGTTGGGGGTTTCGAGCCGACGCACCGTGATGCAACGCGAAGACGGCGAGCATGACCAGGACGAAACTAGCGGCCCACCTGTACATGTTGAGTCCGTTGGAGCCGATGACGATGGTTCGAGCAAGCTGGTTGTAGCACCGACCAACATGACGGAGGGCGAGGAAGATCACACAAGCGTCAGAAGGTGGGATTGGGGGACTCTCACATTCGGCAATTCAAATAAGAGAGCGCCCATGCGGCATTGGCGCTGGGTCGCGATCGCAGTGGTCGTCATTGGAATGACATTTATCGCAGTGGTCGCGAGTTCGGCTCAGGGCCCGCCGCCTGTATCATTGACAATGGCAGTACCGCTCAGTTCATGGAATCAGCTCATCAACTATCTGGCCAACCGGCCGGACAATGGTTTTTGAAACATTCGACCCTCATTGTCGGCAGATGCGAGGACGTTCCTTGCTTCACATCTCTGTGAAGATCCGCCCAGGAAAGCACCAACCAACTGGACTCCACCACTCCCAATCGAATCGGCGCAAACCGCAGTGTCGATCACGTTTTATGTCCATCTGACGAGCGATGACACGACTCTGGCAAACGAATGGCTCCGGAAAAATGACTGCGCGAGCTATTCAATTACGTCGATAAGAGAGGATTACGAGACAAACTTCTCAGCCCAGGGTGTCGCCGCCATCATCCAGAATGACAAGATCTATCCACCCACGGGAACAGCCACTGGAACCACAAACGCAGCCACAGCCGCAACGACTACCACCACGATCCAGTTTCCTAGATACTCTTCGGGCCCGTCACCTTCGTGGTCCCTTAGTTCGCCAACTTTTCCAGCTGCCACTCCACCAGCTGAAATCACGGAGTGTCAAAACGACATACCTAGTGGCGAGCCCACATCTATCTGGACCAGTTGCAGCGAGAACGGCAACCATCGGGGCTATCCAGCGATAATTGACGTTGAATGGCGTTCCTGGACCGACCTCATCGCGACCGGGGAGGGCACCTACACAACGGGTCAATCCAGCTCGGGGCAAGCCTACGCGTCTCAATGGGGCATCGATGTGTCATTGTCGTCGCCACAGTGGTATGACGGCGATTTTCTGTTCACATATGTGCAGATTACGTGCGACTCCTCTGTGCATTCGCCCAATGGACAACGTGATACCCCAGGAGACTGTTCGGACATGGCTTTTCCAGTTCCACAACCAAGCGGGAATTGATGCGTGACGAACCCTTCATTGCGGATGAGTTAGCGAAGCTGGCTGACTTGCGCGACCGCGGAATCCTTACAGACGAGGAATTCGCTCAGCAAAAGTCGATCCTGCTCAACGACAGGGAGGTAGACTTTGACGTTCGGTACGACATGTCTGCGAATTCGGCGCAAGAGATTGATGCTCTTACACGGTACCTCAATGATGCAGGCATTGAGTACGTCTGGGACGAGAACGAACTCGTTCTCCCGCGACGTTATGAAATAGAACTCGACAAGATTCTTGTAGATGAAGGCGTTGCGTCGAGGCGGCCTTCAGCTATAGAGCCCACAGTGGGAGCGCGCCGGCAGTCCCCATCTACCATGCCTGCGGGCGCCTGGCTGTCGATTATCGGCGGAGGATTGGCGGCATTGGGCAGCTTTTTGCCCTGGTCCTCCGCGACAATCGCCGGTGTGTCCGATACTCGCAACGCCTTCCAGTTAGGCCCTAGCGAGGGTTTCAGCGCCGATGGCGTGTTTCTCCTGCTCCTCGGGGCAATAGCCGTCATTATTGGGATCGTTCGCCTAACGAACTCCGAGATGCCGCGGTATCTTCAGCGCTCTCCAATCGTCCTTGGATTGGGAGTGGCTGGGGTTGCTATCAACCGAATCGGAGGCATCAACGACTATGTTCACAAGATAGATAACAGTTGCTCAAGCATCTGCACCGCTGCGATCGGCTTTGGCGTCTACACCACCTTCGTCGCTGCCGCGTTGCTGCTTTTGGGAGGCTTCGTTCTTCGATCACAAGCTAGTCAGTGGTCGGTAGACACTTCGCTGTCACGATTTGCGGACGTTCCACCTCCACCCACACTTGATGTGATGTGGCGATGTCCGGGGTGCGGATCGGAGTGGACCAATAACGTGTCAGGAGACAGGTGTCCCGACTGTGGCTGCTCTCTTCAGTGGGTCGGATGATTTGGGTACTCGGAAAAGTACGTGATCGGTTGTACCCGGTACCGGATTATTGATAGGGGTACGCGAGGCAGTCCGGGCGTGCTGCGGGCAGGCGGACGGGACCAAGACTCGTGTCCGCGGCTTGTCCGCAAGAGACCATAAAATCGTGGAAACTACAGTCATGTGATGAGAGGAGTTTTCGCAGGTAACAACCGTTAGGACGTCTAGACCTTCAGAATCCGAGACACCCGCTAGGTTGAGAGTTCGAGTCTCTCCCCCGGAGCGATCGGAGCACGTCGGACCTCGCTCTGCGCTCCGCTCCCGGTGACTAGCCGGATCCGTGGTGCTCCGAAGGTCTCCACGTGCACGAGGGGCCGTAGCTCAGTGGTCAGAGCAGGGGACTCATAATCCCTTGGTCGTGGGTTCGATCCCCACCGGCCCTACAAGCCGAAAATTATTGACGAGATTGCGACCGACAGGCGGGTGTCACGAGCTGGCTGATATGTACCGCACGCGGCCCTTTGGCACCGATTCGTCCTAGGGACAGGACTCGGAGCAAGAGGCCCTTTCGAGGAGCAGATCCCTTTCGCGAACGTTCCGGGTCATAGATGCCGCCCTCTCGAACTCCGCACGCGCCTCCTCCCTCCGCCCGAGGCGCTCGAGCAGATCGCCCCGAACGCTCGGCAGCCAGTGGTAGTTCTTCAGGGCTGGTTCGTCGGCCAGGGCGTCCACCAACTCCAGGCCGGCTGCGGGTCCCTCCGACATCGAGATGGCCACGGCCCGGTTCAGCTCCACCACCGGGGACGGAGTCAGCTCCATGAGCTGCCGATAAAGCACGGCAATCGCCGTCCAGTCGGTGTCCTCGAAACGAACTGCTTGCGCGTGACACGCGGCGATCGCTGCCTGGAGTGAGTACGGGCCGTCACCCGCCCGACGCAGGGCCTCGCTGCCGCGGCTTATGAGCATTCGGTTCCACCTGGACCGATTCTGGTCCGCGAGTAGCACTGGCTCACCCGTCGGTCCCGTCCGAGCCGCAATCCGCGAAGCCTGGAATTCGAGGAGCGCCACGAGGCCGTGGACCTCCGGCTCCGCCGGCATCAGACCTGCGAGGACGCGAGCGAGGCGAAGCGCGTCCTCGCACAGACCCGGACGCACGAGATCCTCTCCGGCCGTAGCGGCGTAGCCCTCGTTGAAGACGAGGTAGATAACCTCGAGAACCGACGCCACGCGGGCAGCCCGGTCGGACCCGTATGGGACCTCGAAGGGAACCTCGGCCTCGGCTAGCGACCGCTTCGCGCGGACGATGCGCTGGGCGATCGTCGGCTCCGAGACCAGGAACGCGCGGGCAATCTCGTCCGTAGTGAGACCGCCGATCAGCCGCAGCGTCAGAGCGATACGGGCGTCAGGCGACAGTACCGGATGGCACGCGACAAAGATCAGGCGCAGGAGATCATCGTCGATCCCATCGGCGTCCGGCGGTTCGATCGGGGGCACATCCTCCAGCGTCCGACCAACTTCCGCCAGCTTACGAGCGTATGTCTCCTTGCGACGCACGAGATCGATCGCACGGTGCTTGGCAGTGGCCATGAGCCAGGCACCCGGATTGCTCGGGGTACCTGTCTCTGGCCACGCCTGCAGAGCAGCCACTAACGCGTCCTGTGTGATCTCCTCGGCGATCCCAACATCCCGCACGATGCGCGCGACGCCTGCGATGATGCGCGCGGATTCGATCCTGAACACCGCTTCGACCGAATCGGTTGGCGCTGACGCCGGCACGACCACCCATCAGAGCAGCCGCGTTCTGGTGGAGCAAGGGCTGCCTGGTCAGCTTTCTGCGATCTCGCGGAGCTCGGCGGTGACGAACCAGTGCTCCGGATGGATCTGCAAGAACCGCTTGGTCCACTCGACGGCTTCGGCCTTGTCCTTGGCCTGGAGGATGGCGTAACCACCGACGACTTCCTTGGTCTCCGTGAAGGGCCCGTCCTTGTAGCTGAGCTTGCCGTCGGTCCAGGTAATCCGGGTGCCCTCGGAAGTCGGGGTGAGCCCGGCAGTGTCCAGCATGACCCCGGCCTTTGTGATCTCCTCGAACAGGGCTCCCATGCGCTCCGCGAATTCGGGGCTCGCGCTCAGGTCGGGGGGATTTTGTTCGTCAACGCGGATCATCGAAAGGTAACGCGGCATGGTGACTCCTTTGTCGGGAGGGCGGGACCTTCCCAGCCTCTCACTATCGCGTCGAATAGGTGGCAGCCAGATCGACATGCCCTCGAGAATTCTCCTAAGAATTGTCCAAGCGACAACCCACGTTCCCTTGGCAATCTTCTGACCCGGAGGCGGGACCTCGCTGGGATTTGGCACAATAGGGAACGAGACGAGCATTTGAAGGGATAAATCGCATCGGCGGGCGCGTAAGGTGCTGATGTGCCCTGGTTGCAAACGAGGAATCGCCTGATTCAGTCGATTCAGAAAGTCCGTCATCAACCCTGTGGTCAAGCTGGCGTGGGGGCTGGGACCGTCGAAAGACGCGATGTTTGAGATGGGCCTGACCACACGGCGCCATGGGCTCAAGATTCGACCTGTCGACAGTGCTAGCAACCGTGCCGCGCTCGATGATGGTCGAGAGATGGCTGTGACGTCTCTGCTTCGGCGAGGCGGCAAGATTGCCGCGGTCGCCGCACATAGGAGCGCCAGGATCGGTTGGCACGCCGCGGCGAGCAGGCTTCGCCCTCACGACATCGACCAGGCCGGATCGTTCCCCCTTCAGCTCCGACTTGCCCTAGAAGAACTCGGGCCGACATTCGTAAAGCTCGGACAGTTGCTGTCGGCCCGCTCCGATATCACCCCCCCACAGGTGCAACAGGAGCTGTCGAAGTTGCTGGATCACGCACCGAACATCCCGCAAGCGAAGCTCGTGACAGAGCTCGAGCGGAGCCTGGGATCACCCTCGGGCTCCCTTTTTGCCACCCTCGAGATGGTACCCGTGGCCTGCGCGTCGATTGGTCAGGTGCACCGGGGGACTCTTCACAACGGCCTCCGCGTCGCAGTGAAGGTGCGGCGTCCCGGGGTCCGAACTGATATTGATGCCGACTTCTGGTTGCTACGTAAATTGGCTCACCTGCTCGCTCGCGTTTCGGCCCGAGTACGGGCTTACGACCCGGTAGCAATCCTCGACGAGTTCGCAGCCTTGCTGCATTCGGAGACCGACTTCAAAACCGAAGCCGGTAATCTCGAAGCGGTCCGCCGCACGTTCGAAGTGAGCGATGCCGTCACGATCCCACGCGTTCTGACCGACATGAGCGGCGAATCCGTCTTGGTCATGGACTGGCTCGAGGGCATTCCCCTTAGCAATCGGGAACGCCTGGAAGCGGCTGGGACTGATCGCGCTGGGCTCGCTCGAGCGATCCTACAGGCCTACGCAATGATGATCTTCCAGTGCGATCGCTTCCACGCCGACCCGCACCCTGGCAACCTCATTGCCCTCGAGGGAGGGCGCCTTGGCCTGATCGACTTCGGCGAGGTCGGTTCGGTGGGGCCCGCCGAGCGCTCCGCCCTCCTAGAAATGATGAAAGCGGTGCTTGGCCGAGACGGCGAAGCCCTCGCCGGCGTTGTGCTCTCCGTGAGTCGAACCACGCGCCCGATCGACCGCGCCGATTTTGGCACGCAACTTGCAACGCTTCTCGACCCTGTAGTCGATGCAAGTTTGAAGGACGTGAGGCTAGGCGAAATGTTGGGTCGACTACTCCACCTTCTGCGCAACTCGGGGATCGTGCTCCCTTCGGACCTGGCCATATTGATCAAGACGATGATCGAATGCGAAGCGACGACCAACGAGCTCGACCCAACGCTGTCGATGCTTGACCTCGTGAGTGAGCTTGGTACCTTCGCGCCCACGCCACGAACTACGTCACGTGAGACATCTCTCAGCGAGTCGTCGAACTAGGAGCGACGCCGACGGGTCGTGACCCTCCCATCGTCGGTCTAAGCATTCGAATTCAGCATCTTCGCAGCTCAGGTCACCACCCCATGACGTCTGGGCTGGCGTTGGGACACAGTTCGCCGGGCGTTCTCGTCCGCTTCACGGCGTGGTAACCCTCGTCCGTTACCGTCCCACACGAAGGCGACGGGTGCTGCGGAGGAAAGGGTGATGTTGACGAGAAGGCGAACCAACAGATACGGCGAGCTGGTCAAGGACCACTTTCGGCCGGCTGAGCTGAAGCGGCTCCGAGGGCTCGGTACCCATGTGCGGACCAAGGAAGGCACTGAACTGACGAGGTCCGGTGAACGCGGGCGGGAGGCCATGCTCGTCCTTTCGGGCACGGCCGCGTGCCTGGTGGGCGGCAAGGAGGTGGGTTCCATAGGACCCGGCGAGTTCGTGGGGGAGGTCGCCCTCCTCGATCATGGACCCCGGACTGCCACCGTGATCGCCGAGACCCACATGGAGCTGCTCGTCTTCGACCGGCCCGAGTTCGACACCCTGGTGGAGAGGTCCCCAACGCTTGCGCGGCGGATGCTCGTCGCTCTTGCGGGGCGGTTGCGGAGGGCCAACGAAGCGGCCGAGCCCTAGGTCGAGGGCACGAAGCAGACTCAAGCGCGCCGGACCCCGAGGACCCTCACCCGCGGCCGTGGGGCGCCATTACGCAGCTCTGGCGGCGGCCACGTGTGGCAGGGCGAGGATCAACTGCAAAGGTTCACCCGTTTCCTGCCCGAGCGCTCGTCGAGCGAACGCAGCGAGCGCTTCCTCGTGCGCGACGTACGCAACTGCCACTTCGCGGTCGCGCTGGTCGGTCGCCAGCTCTACGAGCTTGCGGTACTTGGCGAGGAACTCGGCCGTGATCGGTCCGAACGAGGTGAGGAACTCCTCCCACGTCACTCCCGCCAATCCCTTTGCAAGCTCGGTGGCTGTCTTCACGGTGGCGGCCGTATCGCCGCGGTCGAACTCGTGCCGTTCGAAGACAGGTTCGGCGAGCTCCTTGGTCGCCCGCTCGAGGAGCGTCAGGATCTCGAGCTGACGACGGTGGTCAGCATCCTTCTCGCGCTCGGCCATGAGCCCGAAGAGGATCTCGCCGAGCACCTCACCCTGGTAAGACTCCACCCACAGCTCGTGCTCATCGGTTTGCTGTTCGCTCATGCCAGCAATCTAGGACCGCTGCGCGGCACCCGCCACCGTCTCGCTCAGTTGTTGCGCCCTGGCCGACCTGGCTGTCCGCGATCGGTGATCCGCTACTTCGCGGCTCGTCGCGGGTCGTCCCAGATACCGAATCCCTTCCAGATCGCCTTGGAAGGCCCTGTCACGATGCCGAGCTCGACCGCCAGCTCTCGCACCTTGCGCAAGGTGTCCTTCACAAACTGCTTCGACTCGGGATTGTGCCCATACGCCTCGGCGAGCACTTTTCTCGGGACACCGTAGGTGCGTGCCACCACCTTCGGGAGTGTGAGCATCTGGGAGGACATCTGCCCAAGGATGAACGGGGTCTCGATCGCCAGCACTTGGCGCTTCAACCATCCGAGCTTCGGCACCTTGCGCTTCAGGTAGTGGCGCGCGAAGGACAGATGTCGGGCTTCCTCGGTCACGTGTATGCGCATGATCCGCTCGAGCAGCGGGTGGACCTCGTGGTCGGCGCGAAGGGCCTGGCGCTGGACGTGGTCGATCGGGTCCTCGCCTCCCAGGACGAACAGGAAGAACAGCTCGGGAAAGCGCCGTCCCAGCTTGATCACGCGGCGAGCACCGAACTCCATGTGCCACGGCAGGCCCGGCACTTCGAGGCCCGTGCGATTCACGAACTCCTGGAACATGAGGGAGTGGTGCGCTTCCTCGATCACCTCGTGGTACGCGTAGCGGAACTCGGGAGAGCCGTTGGGGAGACGCGCAGCGAACTCGAGCAGTCCGCGCTTCAAGATGCTCTCGAACTGCAGTCCGACCTTCATGTTCACCGCTATGCGGTGGAGCCCGATGCGCGAGCGGGTGCCCGCGGGTTGCGAGCGGTACCAGTCGTGGCAGGCCAAAGGATCGGTGTGGGGGAGCTCCCAGCGGGGGTCGTCGGGATCGACGGCCATTTCGGGCTCGTCCCACGGGACGTCCGCATAGGAGTCGAAGTGTTTCACGACCGATTGCCGGCTCAGCCGCTTCAGTAGGTCGACGTAGGCGTCCTCTTGTGTGGCATCTGTGGTCGTCTCCTCGTCGAGCAGCGAGGTGATCGTGTCGCTCATCTGTTACCTCTCATGTCGGCTTCGAACGTGCAGGGCAGAGCAATCAGAGATGCCAGCTTGTCCGGCAGGTCGTCCCAAGTGATCGCTCACCTCTTCATCGAGGGGTGCTGGTTGGCGATGATTGGCAGCAGGATCCTGCGCGGTGTCATGTACGACACGAACGCGGCCACCCGGTTGGGCAGCCCCGGCAGCACCACCGCGCGCCCGCGCTCGAGCCCCTCTACCGCCGCGCGTGCGACCTGGGCGGCAGGTACCCACATGATCTTCGGGACGCTCGAGTCCGCCTCGCCCTCGACGAAACCAGCGACGTCCTCGAACTCGGTCTTCACAGGCCCCGGGCAAAGGACGGTGACGCTCACCCCCGTTCCGCGAAGCTCCTCGCGGATCGCCTGGCTGTAGGAGAGGACGAACGCCTTGGAGGCCCCGTAGCCGGCCTGCCCGGGCAGTGGCTGGAAGGCGGCAACCGAAGCCACGTTGAGCACCGCCCCGCGCCCGGCCGTCACCATCTCCGGCAGGAACAAGGTGCACAGGTCGACCACCGCCTCCACGTTGGTGCGGACCATCGCTGTCTCGCGCTCGTGCTCAGAGCGGTTGACGCGACCGGTCGTGCTGAACCCGGCGTTGTTCACGAGGACCGAGACCTCGAGGCCGCGCTCTTTGAGTGCCGGCGGCAGCTCTGAGCGAGCCTGTGCGTCCGTCAGGTCGCAGGGGATCACCTCCACCTGGACGCGGTGCGCAGAGCGAAGCTCGTCGGCGAGGATCTTGAGACGGTCCTCGCGGCGTGCGACGAGGCTGAGCCCGTGCCCGCGCTTGGCGAGCTCGCGGGCGATGTCGGCCCCGATGCCCGAGGAGGCCCCGGTCACGAGGCAGGTCGTGGTGTCAGAAGGTGCAGGGAGTGCCATGAGGCAAAGGGTAGGAGGTCACCGGCCGGTTCGGGAAATACGCCGGCCTCGAGCTCTCGAGGGCGCACTCAGGCCTGGCGGAGCCAGCTGCGGTCGAGCGCACCGACCCCCGGGCAGCCCAACAACGACAACGTCCTTCGCATCTCCGTCTCGAAGATGTGGAGCATCCGGGTCACCCCCTCCTGGCCTGCCGCGGCCAGCGCATAGAGATAAGGACGCCCCACGAGCACAGCGCGCGCCCCGATGGCCAGCGCCTTCACCACGTCGCCCCCGCGTCTCACCCCGCCGTCCATGAGGACCTCCAGCCTGTCCCCGGCCGCGTCCACCACCTCGGGGAGCACCCGGACGGTGGCGGGGGCCCCCTCGAGCTGTCGACCTCCGTGGTTGGAGACGACGACTGCGTCGGCACCGGCCTCGGCCGCGAGCAGCGCGTCTTCACCCGACAGCACTCCCTTCACGAGCAACGGGCCCTTCCATCGGCCCCGGATCCAGGCGACGTCGTCCCACGTGAAGGGGGAGGCGAGCATGGCCACCGTGCTCGCCGAAGAGGCCGCACCGACGGGCGCGCCGTCCGGCGCTCCGCGGTCCGCTGCGGCCGTCACCGGCGCGCCGGGCGCCCTCTGCGACAGGCTGACTCCGGCTCGCAGCATGCGGAGGCCCCAAGCGGGTCGGGCGAGGATCTGCGGGCCGAGACGCAGCGCCGTGTGCACGTCGAGGTGCAGAGCGCCGTCCACGCCGTTTCGCAGGTCGCGGTCGCGCTTTCCAAGCGCCGGGGTGTCGATGGTCACGACGAGCCCCTCGAACCCGGCCGCCTCGGCGCGGCCCATCAGCTGCTCGGCAACGTCGCGCCCGGTGGCGTAGAGCTGGAACCAGCGGGGCCCGGGCTCTGGGGCGAGGTCCTCCGGAGCCACCCCCGCCACCGTGCTCAACACGGACACGGTCCCCGCGCGCTTGGCTGCCCTGGCGGCGCCCCGCGCGCTGTCGGGGTGCATGAGGCTCACGAGCCCGCAGGGCGCGAGGAGCACCGGCAACGACACCGGTGTGCCTAGGACAGTCGTAGCGAGCTCGGGGCGCCCGACCTTCACCCCCATGCGCGGGCGAAACGAGATCTCCCGGAACGCACCCACGTTCTCGCCCATCGTCACCTCGTCCTCGGCACCCCCGTCGATGTAGTCGAACACCGCACGCGGAAGGCTGCGGCGGGCGATGCGCCGGGCGGATTCGACGTTGTGGATGCGGTCGGCGCTCTGCACTGGCACGACCCTACCCAAGAGATCTCCGTCGGCTACCCCGTGGGCCCGGTGGCGAGCTGCACCTCGGCGCTGTGCTGCTGGCCGGAGCGGTCGGTCCATCCGACCTGCACCGTGTCGCCGGGGTGGTGGGTCTCCATCAGGTCGGAGAGGGAGGTCGGGGAGTCGACCGCCTGGCCGCCGAGCGAGTCGATCACGTCGCCGGGCTCGAGGCCGGCCTGCGCGGCGGGCGATCCGGACACGATCCTTGCGACCTGGGCGCCCGTGCTACCAGAGGCGCTCGAGCTGCCCGAGCCCCCGAGCCCGCCGCCTACCGCTTCGACCTCGACGCCGAGGAAGGCGGCCGGGCCGATGTGGACGGTGGAGGAGGCGTCACCGGCTTCTATCTGCTTGGCGATCGAGATCGCCTGGTCGATCGGGATGGCGAAGTTGGAGCTCGAGCCCGACTGGAGCTCGAAACCACTCGACGCCGCAGTGTCGATCCCGAGCACCTTGCCCGACGTGTCGACGAGCGGGCCTCCCGAGTCGCCCGGCTGCAACGTGGCGCTCGTCTGGATGAGCCCGCTCAGCTGCTCGGAGCTGCCCGAGACCGCGTCGCTCGCGGTGATCGATTGGTCGAGCGCGCTCACGCTCCCGCTGGAGACGCTCGGCGTCCCGCCCGCCCCGCCGGCGTTTCCTATCGCGATCACTGTCTCTCCCACGGTCGCGCTGGAGGAGTTGCCTAGGTCCACCGTGGTGAGCCCCGACGCGCCGTTCAGCTGGAGGACGGCGATGTCCTCGGACGCGTCGGTGCCCACGACGGTCGCAGAGTAGGTGCGCCCGTTGCCGATGTCGGTGACGCTGACGCTCGTTGCTCCGTCGACCACGTGGTTGTTGGTGAGCACCACGCCCGATGAGGCGATGACGATGCCCGTACCCGCCGCGGAGCCGGCCTGGTAGCCGAGCTGGGTGTTGACGTCGACGACCCCGGGATCGACGCGAGACGCGACCTGTGATGCCTCGGCCGAGCTCAGCGACCCAGAGGATCCCGATCCGGATCCTGACGAGGAGCCCGAGCCCGATGCGCCGGTCGATCCCGATGTGGTCGTCGGCGAGGCGACGGTGCGGTTGCCGAGCTCGAGGCCGACCCCGAGCCCGGCCACGACCAGCGCCGCGGCGAGCGCGAGCATGGCGAGGCCGCGAAGGGGGTGGCTCCGAGCCCAGGGCGGTGGCGGAGGCGCCCAGGTCGTTGTCGCGCCCCAGGGTCCCCACCCTCCTGGGGGAGGCGGCGCCCAGCCAGGTTCGGCGGCAGGCGCGTCGGGGCGGACGAGGGTGGCGGTCGAGGCGTCCTCGCCGGGCTCGGTCGTCGTCGAGGGTCGGTAGCTGTCGCTCATGCCCTCTCCTTTCTCGGCTCGTGTTGCCTCCATTCAACGACCCCGGACTTGGAGCGCGATATGGGCCGCCTGTGGGTTTGCCAAGAAGATTGCTAGGAGGATTTGCTATGAAGAAGGGCCTTGCCCGAGGTGCAGATGGACATCGAGCAGTTCTACGCAGCGGACGAGCGCCGGCGTCGGTCCGAGGAGATCGAGCTCGGGACCGACTGGCACGACGCCGACGGCGCGCGTTACGAGCTCTCCTGGGTGGCGGACACCGGGGAGCTGTACGTGATGCGTGAGCCCTACGTGCCGATGACCGAGGACCCTTTCGGCGACGTGTACCGCTCCGCGGTGCCGACGGGCGCTGTGACCGTCGCAGTGGTCGGGTGGGTGGCCGAGCGTGACGCGATGGAAGAGCTGCTGGACGGCTGGGAGTCAGCCATGCCCCAGGGGGACAGCATCGCTTGGCTGGCCGAGCGTCTGCGCAGCCGGGGCATCCCCAAGCAGCCTCCCGCCGGCTGAAAGCCCGACCACTTGGCCGCAGGCCCCCCGGCGCGCCAATACTCTGCGAATGCGAACACCCTCGGGGATCTTCTCCAACGCGGTGCTGGGGCTCTTGATGCTGCTCACCGCTGGGGCCATCGTGCTCTCGCTCGAGACTGCACCCCAGGTCGCACAGGAGCAGCTGCAGGCGGCGGCGAAGAACACGATGGCCGCGGGGAGCTTCGTGTTCACCGACGACGTCTCGATCCACGAGCCCGGGCCGACCGCCCAACTAGGAGGCCGCTCGGAGGCGTCGACCTCGCAGCGCGTCGCCTACCAGGCCCCCGACCGGGTCGAGATCTCGTCGACGTCGGCGAGCGGCACGTCGCTCCTCGTGATCGGTGACAAGCGCTACGAGAAGACCAACGGTGGGCCTTGGATGACCCTGCCGCCGCTCGCCAATACCGGCACCTCCACCGGCGCACAGGAGGTGGCGCTCTTGTTGTTCCCCCTCGAGTCGCTTGCGGGCGCCACCTCGGTGACACTCCGGGGCTCCAAGTACGGGTTCTCCCCCGGGGGTCGCTCTATCCTGCTCGGGAACCTGTTCGGGCAGCTTGCCTCCAAGCTGTCCTCCATCAAGTTCTCCGCCACGGTTTCCGGCGAGTTCGTGTCCACCGAACGCATCGCGGCGACCCAGGGCCGGGCGCGCTTCCTGATCGACTTCGGCTATCTCCAGGTCGGGAACGTCCCCCCGATCGTCGCCCCTCCCGTTTCCTGAGCTCCGCCTGACCGGCTGTCGGCTCGTCGGCGGGGGCGGGTACGATCCCTCATGAGAACGAGTTCTAGATCTCCGGGAGGGGATGTGAAGGTCTACGACCGACTGTTCATCGGCGGCGAATGGGTGTCGCCGGCGTCCACGGGCACCATCGACGTGATCAACCCAACGACCGAGGAGGTCGCCGGGCGGGTCCCCGATGCCGTTGACGCCGACATGGACCGGGCGGTGGCGGCCGCACGCGAGGCCTTCGACACCGGGCCCTGGCCGCGCATGCCGCATGCCGAGCGCGCGGCGATCCTCACCAAGGTGTCGGACGCGCTCAAGGGCGAGATGCAGCCGGTGGCGGAGCTGATCTCCACCGAGATGGGCTCGCCGATCTCGTGGGGCCTCATGGCCCAGGTTCTCGCCCCGACGATGATCATGGACTACTACGTGCAGCTCGCTTCGAGCTTCGCCTTCGACGAGGTCCGCGACGGGCTGATGGGCCAGGTGCTCGTGGCGAAGGAGCCGGTCGGGGTCGTGGCAGCGATCAGCCCGTGGAACGTCCCGCTCTTCATAGCAGCGGCCAAGCTCTCACCGGCGCTCGTGGCCGGCTGCACCGTGGTGTTCAAGCCCGCTCCTGAGACCCCCCTCGACGCGTTCCGCCTGGCGGAGCTTTTCGAGCAGGCAGGACTGCCAAGGGGCGTGCTCAGCGTGGTCCCGGCGGGCCGCGAGGTGGGCGAGCACCTGGTACGCCACCCTGGCGTGGACAAGGTCTCGTTCACGGGGTCCACCGTCGCGGGGAAGAAGATCGGTGCGATATGCGGCGAACAGCTCAAGCGCTTCAGCCTCGAGCTCGGCGGCAAGTCGGCGGCGATCCTGCTCGACGACGTGGACCTCGCTCAGGCTCTGCCGATGCTCATCCCAAACGCCATGATGAACAACGGCGAGGCCTGCATCGCTCAGACTCGGATCCTCGCGCCGCGCGACCGCTACCAAGAGGTGGTGGACGCGCTGGTCGAGTCCGTGTCGCAGATGAAGGTCGGTGACGCGCTCGACCCCGAGGTAGCGGTGGGCCCGCTCGTCGCCGAGCGCCAGCGAGACCGGGTCGAGGGTTACATCAAGACCGGCCAGGAGGAGGGCGCCAAGGTAGCCGTCGGCGGTGGCAGGCCGGCGGGCCTGGAGAAGGGCTGGTTCGTCGAGCCGACGGTCTTCGTCGACGTGGACAACTCGATGCGCATCGCCCGGGAGGAGATCTTCGGCCCGGTCCTCGCCGTGATCCCGTACGAGGGCGGGGACGAGCAGGCCGTGGCGATCGCCAACGATTCGAGCTACGGGCTCTGCGGCTCGGTCTGGACCGCCGACCCCGCCCGCGGCCTCGAGGTCGCCCGCGCGGTGCGCACCGGCACCTACATGCTGAACAGTCCGATCCCGATCGACTTCTCCACTCCCTTCGGCGGCTACAAGGAGTCGGGGATAGGACGTGAGTTCGGCCCCGACGGGCTCGAGCTGTTTCTGGAGAAGAAGTCGATCAGCCTTCCCGCAGGCTTCACGCCTTCGGTCTGAGCCGCTGGCTCCACTTGGTCACTCTTGCAACAAGAGCCAGTGTAACCACCTACCCCTTAGTAGCTGCCGGAGGAA
>Ga0307476_10001041_pt1 | contig 17860 bp, 19 predicted proteins | sample atmos_gasesECM2C_2_FD_203314 | JGI IMG/M metagenome (GOLD analysis project Ga0307476, IMG submission 203314) | Hardwood forest soil microbial communities from Morgan-Monroe State Forest, Indiana, United States - atmos_gasesECM2C_05 | ecosystem: Environmental > Terrestrial > Soil > Temperate... | reverse complement strand
GCACCACGCCGGCAAAGCTGTTGCGGTCGGCGATGCCGATGGCGGCAAGACCGAGCGCGTCGGCCGTGGCGACCATCTCGCCCGGATGCGAGGCGCCGCGCAGGAAGGAAAAGTTGGTGGTGACGGCAAGTTCGGCATAGGCGGTCATCTGCGTGGCTCACGCAAACAGCCCGTGCACGAACCAGCGCGCTGCTGTCGTCTCGCGTCCATAAAGGCCTTCGCGGAACAGCCAGAAGCGGTGGCCGGAGGAATCCTCGACGAGATAGTAGTCTCGCGTCGGCTTGGGCTCGCGGTACCGCCACCACTCGGCGCCGATGCGTTCCGGCCCTTGGGCGCCGGTGATGTCGTAAGTCACGCCGCGCCAGCTGAAACGCCGCGGCGGGCCGTCGGGGACGAGGGCGGTGACATCCTCGGCCGGCTCGGCATGGGGCAATAGCAGGAGCGGGCGCGGTTTTTGCTCGGCTTCAGGCCAAGCGGTTGCCTCGCCGTCGATCGGCGGCAGCACTTCGGCGCGCTCGGGAATATGACTGGCCATAGGCTCGAAGTGCCGCACACTGTGTGGTCCAAGCCGTTGGCGCAGCGCATCGATCAGACTTGCGCAACGTTCGGTTCGATCGTCGGTGACAGACGTCAGTTCCGTCTGCCGTGCCGGCATCGGCTCGGCGCAGGTCACCGCAAGGCCGATGGCCTCGAAACCGAAGCCGGCGTCGCAGGCTGCCGCCAAGGCCTCGAGCTTCAGCTCGATGAGCCGCGCCACGTGGGCGACGCTGCGCGTCGGCAGGGTGAGCCCGATATCGATTGTCTCGACCGCGCCGTCGACGTTGTAGAGACAAAGCCGCAAGGCGCGTGCGCCGACGTCGTCGCGGGTGAGCACGTGGATGAGCGTCGCCATGAGGCGATTGGCGTGGGCGATGATCGCGTCATGAGTGAAGATCGGCTCGAGCAGATAACGCAGGCAGTGATAGACCGGCGGCGCGACGATCGGCACCAGCGGCTCGTCGATGCGGCCGAGTGCCTGATCGACGCGGCGCAACAGCTCAGTGGGAAAGCGTGCGGCAAACGGCGCGCGCGGCTTGTCGAGGAGCGAGCCTACGGTTTTGAAGCCGAGCCGGCGCAACGTGGCGCGGGTCTCCGGCACAAGCCGCAATGCCGCGATGGGAAGCGGCGCCAGTGCCGCGGCTTCTTGGCCCGGCGGCAATACGAACGAAGGCGTTTTGTGAAAGCGCGACAGCGCCCAGGCCGCGCCTGGCGTGTCGGCGACGGCAAGCCGCGCCGGCAGCCCGAAATTTTTTTGCAGCCGTGAAGCAAGATCGGCGAGCAATTTCTCCTCGCCGCCGAACAGATGCGCGGAGCCCGTGATGTCGAGGAAAAAACCGTCGGCACCGTTGTCTTCGGTCCATGGCGAGGCGGTCGGCGTGTAGCGCGTCGCCCACAAGGCAAGCCGCCGCAGCGCGGCATCGTCGGCGGCGGGATCGGCGTCGCGCACCTGCAAAAATTCCGCTTTGGCCCGCGCGTCGGCCAACAGGTCGCCGGTCGCGAGGCTCAAGGCCTCCGCCGCCGCGTTCAAGGCGGCGATGCGCGGGCCGCCTGTTGCAACAACAACAAGGACGAACGGACGGTCCGGATCAACTGGCTTGCCTGATGGATTTTTCGCCAGCGCCGCGAGCACGCGAAAAATCGGCCAGCGCGGCAGCCAGACTGAAACGATGCGCGACATGATCGTACTCCACTACCCATTCACCCGGCCGTCCATTGCGGCAACGCTCGAGTTGCAAATGCCAGCGCGGCTGCGTGACGAGGCCGAAGCGGTCGCGCGCGGCTTTCGCCGTGCCGATGCGCCAGCGCGTCGCCGCGGCGCTGCCCTCTCCCCACCCTCCCCCGCTTGCGGGGGATGGAAGGGTGGGGGGCGCCGATCGCAGCAGAAACAGCGGCAGACCCGCGTCGGTGGCGACGAGATGCAGCCGCTGGCTCAATTTCAGATCGAGCGTGTCGATGACGCCGACGACGGCGGCCGGCGCCGCCGACCGCACCGCTTCCTCCATGGCCCACAGGGTTTCCTTGCGGTGCGCGGTCTCGACCAGGATCAGGCGGTCCGGATCGAGACCGAGCGCGTTGAGGCCATGGCCGTGCAGCCGGCCATGCGGGCGGTAGGGGCGCAGTGCATAAGTGGGCGCGATGAAAAATAATGGATGAGCACGCGGCGAAGCGGCTCGCTGCTCCCTCCCCCTTGGGGGGAGGGAGGGGTGGGGGTCGTGAGGTGACGTGAAAGCGTCAACGTTTTTACAGAACCTCCCGACCCCCACCCCTAACCCCTCCCCACAAGGGGGAGGAGAAGAGATGCGGGCGAGGATCGCCGCGATGAAACCGAAGGCGGCCGCGATGCAGCCTTCCGCCGCGGGGACGACTTCATGCAGGGCGCCGCAGGCGAGGCCGCCGTCGGGCAAGTGGGAATCGATGGCCGCCAAGCCAAAGGGCAGGGGTTTGCGTTGCTCCCCCATCCGGGGAAGGAGCCGGCGCAGCTCGGCCATCACCGTGGCGCGGTTGCGCGCCAAAGCAGCGATGGGGGCCGGATTTGGCTGTGCAAAGCCCATAGTGTGGAAACTCTTGTTGTGGAAACTCTTGGGATATCCGCTTGGATATTCACTGTATGTTCTTGCCGAAGATCATAGAACAAAACAGGAACAATGCCAAGGCCGGAATTGCTTCGATAATTATTATCTTGAGCGATCAAGATCTTGGGCGGCGGATGGAAAAAGCCGCCGCCTCCGCCTTGGTCCGTGGACAGAAGAAAGCGCGGACAGAAGAAAGAATGAGCCGCTGCCGGTGTTTGTCGGTTGCCGCGCGCTGATGGCGGCGCAACGGGAGACGGTCGTGCGGAAAACCTCGAAATCGATCCTTGCGGCGGCTGCACTGGCGACAGCGATGGGGGTGAATATCCCGGCCGGCCAGGCTGCCGGCTGGCGGCACGAACCCTGGTGCGCGGTCTTTGAGTACGACGATGTCACATGGGATTGCAGCTATCGCACGTTCGAGGAGTGCTATCCGAATGTGATCGGCGGCATCAGGGGCTCTTGCAACCCCAATCCCGACGGTTCCGGCGCGTCACTCGCAGCGCCGGCCGAGGCGCACAAGCAGCGCAAGCACCGCGCCCAGCAGTAACCCATCGCCGAAAAACCGACCGCCCGACCGCACTCTTGATGGTGTGCGGACGATGGAGCATACGTCTGCCAACTCGCGCGGGCGCGAGCGCGGATAGCGCAGTCCAGGAAGGTGCATCATGCCGGAAGCCGACAAGGAAGGTGAACGCTACTCCGTCGATCGGCCGCAACAGACGCCGGGCTTTTTTCTCAAAGGCACCCATCAGCTCGACTGGGGCATGAAGAACCGCATGGCCCGGGTGTTCGATCCGGTTTCCGGCCGCACCGTGATGCTCGCCATCGACCACGGCTATTTCCAGGGCCCGACCACGGGCCTCGAGCGCATCGATCTGTCCATCGTGCCGCTATTGCCGAATTGCGACGCGCTGTTCTGCACCCGCGGCATTTTGCGCTCGGTGATCCCCGCCGAGTGCCAGAAGCCGATGGTTCTGCGGGCGAGCGGCGGGCCGAGCATCCTGCGCGAGGAACTGTCCGACGAGCAGATCGCCATGGACATGGACGACGCCATGCGGCTCAACGCCGCCGGCGTCGGCATCCAGGTGTTCATCGGCGGCGAGTTCGAGACCCGCTCGGTGCACAATATGACCAAGCTGGTCGATGCCGGGCTGCGCGTGGGCATTCCGGTGATGGGCATCACCGCGGTCGGCAAAAACATGGTGCGCGATGCAAAGTATTTCCGGCTCGCCTGCCGCATCATCGCCGAGCTCGGCGCCCAATACGTCAAGACCTATTACGTCGACGAAGGATTCGAGACCATCACCGCGTCGTGCCCGGTGCCGATCGTGATGGCCGGCGGCAAGAAGCTGCCCGAGCTCGAGGCGCTGACCATGGCCCACAACGCCGTGCAGCAGGGCGCCTGCGGCGTCGACATGGGCCGAAACATTTTCCAGTCCGAGGCGCCGCAGGCGATGATCGCTGCGGTCGCCGCCGTGGTGCACAAGAACATGAAGCCGAAGGACGCCTTTGATCTGTTCAAGACATTGAAGGCGAAAGGCGAGGGCGAGCCGCCCCGCGTCCGTTCGGTATCGTAGCGACGAGTCGGGCCAAATTTACTTTGGCAGAAACTTCTCGGTGTACAGCTTCGACATATCCGGCGCGCTCGGAAGAAGATTCAGCTCGACGAAGGAATTCTTCAGCGTCTCAAGCGATTCCGCGTCGAACTTGCAGCCCTTGGTGAACATGCCGACGGTGAGATCGTAGTCCTTCGCCATCACGCTTTCCGAAAATCCGGTGATTGCGCTCTCGATCTTCACGGTTTCGGCTTTGTGGGTGCGGATGTAATCGACCGTCTCGATCCAGGCGGCGACGAAGGCGCGAACCGCGTCGGGATTGGTTTCGATCACGTGGTTCGACGCATAGAGCGTGCCGGCGGCGAGCTTGCCTTCGTATTTGGTGACCGGAAACAACAGCCGGCCAGTCTTGTTCTCCTCCATGGCGAGGAACAGCGAGGTCACCGCGACGTCAGCATCGATGAGATGCTCGCGGAACGCGGCGATGATGCTCGAGGCGCCGTTGCCGATCGACACGCCGGTCACGTCCTGGGGCGCCCAGCCCTGCTTGCGCGCCAGCTGTTTGGTCAGCCAGTCGGTCAGCGAGCCGGCGCTGGAATAGCCGATCTTCTTGCCTTTCAACTGGTCGATGGTCTTGATCGGCGAATCCCACGGCACGCCGATGCCAATGAATGGAATCGGCCCTGCGGTTTCGCAGATCGCGATCATCGGCGCGCCCTTGGCGACCAGCGCCATTTCCGTGCCCGCGCCGTCGCCGATGTCGAGCGCGCCGGCGGCCATGGCCTGGGTCATTTTGCTGCCGCCGGTGAAGTCGACGATTTTCAGGTCGAGCCCGTGCTTCTTGAAGATGCCGAGTTGCTCGCCGACATCGACCGGAATGATCGGGTCGGCGTTCGGCGCCGCCTTGCCGACCGTGAGCGTGGTTGCGGACGCGACCGGCGTGAGGCCGACTGTCGCAAAGACCAAAGCGAGCAGGGCAACCAAGCGGTCCGGCGCTGGACTTCCCACCATGGCTTCCTCCGCTCGCTGGTCCGGCGCATCCGATGTGGTGCGGGCGACGATCTGGACGGTTTTGAAAGCCGCCGACGTCTTTTTGGACTTATTCAGCGCAGCGAAGACTAGCAAACAAGCGATGGCGCGACCTACGGCACCTCGTCGCAGCCGGACGCGCGTGGGGAGTACGAAGGCGGAGCTGCTATCCCTGCATCCACCGCGGCGCGGCGCCGAACATGAACCAGGCGACCGAGCCGGCCGCCAACGCGCCGCCGAGGGTCGCCAGGATTTCCTCGAACCAGACATCGCGGCCGTTATCGTTGTCGTCCTGGCGGGCGAGCGCGACGACCGGCGGTGCGTCGGCGGCCGCGTTCGACGTTGCTGCATTCCGATCGCTGCTCAAGCCAAGGGTCACCGCAGCGACTTGTGGTTCAGGGTCGGGGACGCCGGCGAATGTCGGTGCATTGCCCGCGGGCCACATGCTCGGCGGTGCCGCGTCGATGGCGGCCTGGGCCGACCACGACGCCGGTTCCGGGGTTTGCTCCGCTGTCGGCGCCGGCTCGACAGGCGCCGCCGGGTCTTCGGTCGCAGCCGCAAAGCGCGCCGCGTGGTGATGGAAATGCTTCGCCGCTCTGATCGGCTGCGTCGCAGCGGACTTGGCTTCGAATCTGGCATGCGGCCAAGTCTTGGCGGCGCTCGTCTTGGCGGCGCTCGTCTTGGCCTCGCTCGAATGCGTCAGCAACTGCAACAGCGAAATCGGTTTGCCGGGTGCATCGCCATCTTGCGCGGCCGCGGCGTTAACGGCAAACGCCAATATCGCGCCCGCCGTGACGATGCGAATGCTCAGCATGTCCGTCCTCCATCGCAAATTTCCCTTGCGGCCATACCGCACAGGCGGCGTGACCCGAAGGTGACGCGAATGAGGAATTTTTCGCGCAAAGCAGGGACGAAAAGCGGCCCAGTGAACTGCGGTCATTCCGGGGCGAGCGAAGCGCGAGCCTGGAATCCATAATCACTGCCGCTGCAAACGGACGCTCAGCAATCCTGAACTGACTGTGATTATGGATTCCGGGCTCGGCCCTGTGGGCCGCCCCGGAATGACAATTATTCCACCGTCACGCCGCTCGCCTTGATCGGCACCGCCCATTTGGCGATCTCGCTTTTGACGAGGTCGCCGAGATATTGCGGGGTGGCCTGCTCGTCGGTGGCGATGGCCGCGCCGAGCGCGGTGAGCCGGTCGCGCACCGCCGGCGCGTGCATGGCCTCGAGCGTGGCGTCGTGCAATTTCTTGACGATCGGTGCCGGCGCGTTCTTCGGCAGGAAGATGGCGTTCCAGGTATAGGCGATCAAATCGGGCGTGCCTTGCTCGACCGCGGTCGGCACGTCGGGCAGCGCCGGAGAGCGCTTGGCGTCGAGCACCGCGAGCCCCTTGACCGCGCCGCTGTCGATCGGCGGCTTGGCCGTGGTCATCACATCGCACAGATAGTCGATGCGGCCGCCCTGCAGATCCTGCATCGCCGGACCGCTGCCGCGATAGGGCACGTGGGTGACGTTCACTTTCAAGAGATAATTCATCAGCAGGCAGCCCAGATGCGTCGCTGAGCCGGTGCCGGCCGAGCCGAATTGCATCTTGGCCTGGTTCTCCTTGATATAGGCGACGAACTCCTTGAAATTATTGACCGGTAAATCCTTGCGCGCGACCAGCACCAGGGGAACATTGGCGATCAGGATCACCGGCGTGAAATCGGTGACCGCGTTGTAGAGCGGATGCTGATACAGCGTCTGGCCCTGGGCATGAGTGCCGACGGTGGCGAGCACGAATTCGTAGCCGTCGGCTGGCGCATTGGCGACGCGCAGCGAGCCGGTCTGGCCGCCGGCGCCGTTGATATTCTCGACGATGACGTTTTGGTGCAGGATTTCGCTCATGCGGCCAGCGACCATGCGGCCGAGCACGTCGGTCGGCCCGCCGGCGGCGAACGGGATCACCATGGTCATCGAGCGGGAGGGATAGTCGTCGGCGTTCGCTTGCAGGGCGGGTGCAAAGAGTGTCGCGGCAAACACCGCGAGGACTTTAATTTTCTTCATTGGCATTTCCTCCGCTCGATAGGGCTGCTCGGTTTACCCGAGCTCGGTGATTTCTTCGGGGAAATGATGCAGCCGCTCGCCCGGGCCGTTCGCGCCGATCAGATAATTGTCGCAGTACCATGTCAGCATGCCGCCTTTGATATAGGTCGGGTGCACGACGATGTTCATGTCCTTTTCGATGGTCATCGGCTCGTCGTTGCGAATGAGCGGACGTTCGACGAGATCGTAGCCCTGGCCGTGGCAATGCAGGCGCTTCTCCTCGGGCCGGCCGTTCTTGCGCATGAAATCGTTGTAGGCGGCAAAGACGTCCTTGCACGCGGCGCCGGGTTTCAAAAGCCCGAGATTGAATTTGCGCGCTTCGAGCGCGAAGGCATATTCGTCTTTCATCTCCTGCGACGCGCGCCCGACCACGCAGGTGCGGCCGAGCTCGGTATACATGCCGCCGGGGCCGGCATCTTCGACCAGAAGCGCCACCGCGTCGCCTTCCTGGATGACGCGGTCCTGATAATGCCGCGCGGCAAACTGCGCCGGCTTGCCGGGCGGCATCGAGGCGCACAGATAGATGCCGTGCTCGCTGCCGTGGCGCTGGCTGTAGCATTGCGCGATCGCCGCGATATCGCGGTCGCGCAGGCCGGGCTCGACGGCGGCGAAGGCCGCGCGCATGGCGCCGTCCTGCATGGCGGCGGCGCGCTTCACCAGCTCCTGCTCCTCGGCGCTTTTGATCACCTTGATGCGGTCGACCATGTCGGAGGCATCGACGAATTTGCTGTTGGAGAAGCGGCCCTTCTGCATGTAGTCGACCATGGCGAACGACATCTGATAGGTGCCGACCAAGCCGATGGTGCCCCCCGCATAGGGCTCGAGCGCTTTGGCGGCGAGCTGCGGATCGTAGGGCGCGGTGTAATAGCAAGACGAATAGCTCGGCGTGGTGTACCACCGCTTGACGCCGCGGCGGGTGCCGTCGCTCTTGCCGTTGAGCTCGGCGCCGCCGCCGAACGGACCCTGGCTCACCAAGGTCATCAGGTCGTCGCGCGGAAACACCACGGTGAGCGGATAGCCGTTGGTCGCCGGCAGGTCGGTGAAATATTTGACGTAGCCGCCCATCTGGTCGGAGTTGTTCTGCATCAGCAGCACGTCGATCTTGTCGCGCTCCATGGCGGCGCGCACCGCCGCCCAGCGGCGTTCCAGCTCCGCCGTCGAGATCGGCGTCTGCAGGCGTTCGGAAAGCTGTTCCATTGTCTTGAACTCCTAATGCGGAACCACGTTGATCATGCCGCCGATATCGCCGTTAAGGAAGCAGCGCATATTGGCTTCCACGGTCGGCAGCGCGTAATCGATATAAACGTCGCAGAAGCCGCCTTGATGGGTGGTGATGATGACGTTCTCCATGGCCCAGAACGGATGACCGATCGGCAGCGGCTCTTCGTTGAAGACGTCGAGCGCTGCTCCGCTAATGCGGCGCGTTTGCAGTGCGTCGACCAGTGCCGGTTCGTCGACGACACCGCCGCGGGCGAGATTGACCAAAAAACTTGTCGGCTTCATCGCGGCGAGCACTTTGGCATCGACGCTGTTGCGGGTTTTTCCCGTGAGCGGCGTCAAGAGCACGAAGAAATCGAATTCGCCGGCGACGCCCGCAAGCTCGGCGCTCGGATGCATGCGGTCGAAGCCGGCGACGATGCGCGGCGCCGAGCTGACACCGATGGTACGCATGCCGAACGCCTTGCATTTCGGCGCCAGCTCCTCGGCGATGGCGCCGATGCCGAACACGCCGACCGTCTTGTTATGCAGCAATTTTGCCGGGAAACGCGCCCATTCGCGGGCGCTCTGGGCGCGCAGCGCGCGCGGAATGTCGCGCGCCAGCGCCAGCATTGAGCCGATGGCCGCTTCCGACACCGGAGCGCCGTGAATGCCGTGGATGTTGGTGACGATGACGTCTTTGCGCAGCACCGGCCGGTCGATCAGATTGTCAACGCCGGTGCCGAGCGCCTGCACCCATTTCAGGCTCGTGCCGGCGCGCAGCACGTCGTCGCTCAATCTTGGGGCAAATGTCAGCAATATGTCGGCTGCAGCGATATAGGGGCCGACCTTGGAATGGTGATCCACAAGATCGACATGAAGTTCCGGGAATTTCGCCTTGAGGCGATCGCGATATTGGTTGTTGAGCTCCGGCGTCAGCGTCAGGAGGATCAAGAGATTGGTCATGCAGGGGGACGCTGGAACCGTATCGTTGTGCGGCGGCATGGATGGATGGATGGATGGATGCACCTTATATCGCCTTGCCCGACGCCCCGCCAAGGTGTCGCTTCAGGCCATGCGCTGCGCTAGACTGCAACCCATATTCGAAGCGGGCGGCAATTTGGGAGCAAACGATGCCTATCGATCTTTCCACGGTGAACTGGCTCTATGTCACGATATTGGCGGGCTTCGTGTTCGTCGCCACGTTGCTCGGCAGCATTATCTCGTTCCGCAACAAGTTCGCTGCCGCGATCATTGCCGCGGTGCTGTTCGCCGCCGCCTTCGTGTTCTGGACCTATTATCCGCGCGACACCCTGCCGGATGCGATCCGCACGCTGCCGACCAGTCCGAAATAGGCTGCGGCTTGGCGTTCGCTCTCGAACCAGTTGACCTTTCCGCCGGTCCCGCTATTCGTAATTCATTGCCGGGGAAAATGGAGCGGTCATGAACAAGGTCTATGCGGATGCCAAATCCGCGTTGGCCGGATTGCTCAAGGATGGCATGACCATCATGGCCGGCGGTTTTGGCCTGTGCGGTATCCCAGAATCCTTGATCCTTGCGATCCGCGATTCCGGCGTCAAGAATTTGACCGTGGTGTCCAACAATGCCGGCGTCGACGGCAAGGGACTGGGCATCCTGCTCGATAGCCGCCAGACCAAGAAGATGGTCTCCTCCTATGTCGGGGAGAACAAGACCTTCATGCAGCAATACCTCGCCGGCGAGCTCGAGATCGAGTTCAACCCGCAGGGCACGCTCGCCGAGCGCATCCGCGCCGGCGGCGCCGGCATCCCGGCGTTCTTCACCAAGACCGGCGTCGGCACCCAGATCGCCGAGGGCAAGGACGTGCGCGAATTCGACGGCCAGCGCTACATCATGGAGCGCGGCATCGTCGCCGATCTCGCGATCGTCCACGCTTATCTGGGCGATACCGAGGGCAACCTGGTCTACCGCAAGACCGCGCGCAATTTTAATCCGGTGATGGCGACCGCGGGCAAGGTGACGGTGGCCGAGGTCGAGAATCTGGTCGAGCCGGGCAAGATCAATCCCGACCACATCATCACGCCGGGCATCTTCGTCCAACGCCTGATCCACGTGCCGAATGCGGTGAAGTACATCGAGCAGCGCACCGTGCGCAAACGAGCTTGAGAGGAACGATCATGCCCTGGACCCGCGACCAGATGGCCGAACGCGCCGCCAAGGAATTGCAGGACGGTTTTTACGTCAATCTCGGTATCGGCATTCCGACCCTGGTGTCGAACTACATCCCGCACGGCATCAGCGTGCAGCTACAGTCGGAGAACGGCATGCTCGGCACCGGCCCGTTCCCGTTCGAGGGCGAGGAAGACGCCGACCTCATCAATGCCGGCAAGCAGACCGTCACCGAGCTGCCGACCACGAGCTATTTCAACTCAGCCGACTCGTTCGGCATGATCCGTGGCGGCCATATCGATCTCGCCATCCTGGGCGCCATGCAGGTGGCCGAGAACGGCGATATCGCCAACTGGATGATCCCCGGCAAGCTGGTCAAGGGCATGGGCGGCGCCATGGATTTGGTCGGCGGCGTCAAGAAGGTCGTCGTCGTCATGGAGCATTCGGCCAAGGGCGAGTCGAAACTCCTGCACCGCTGCAACCTGCCGCTCACGGGCGCCGCCGTGGTCGATATGGTGATCACCGATCTCGGCGTCTTCACCGTCGACCGCTCAGGCGGCGGCCTCACCCTGATCGAGCTTGCGCCCGAGGTGACGCTCGACCATATCAAGGCGAATACGCAGGCGAGCTTTAAAGTCGCGAATACGCTCAAGCAGTAGCCGGTCATGACTGGACGTCCGTGCAAGCCCGGTTCCGACCTTCACGGCCTGTGGCAATTGCTGCTGCCGGGTACGGCCTTTCCCGCATGCGGCGTGGCGGAAATTTCCACGACCGATACGTCCGAGCGGCTCGCATCGGCCGAGAACGCGCGCGACGACAAGGCTCATATCGACGCTGGCGAGCCGCCGGGCTGAAGCGGCATTATTGATCCGACTAGAGCACAAATCGCTTCAGATTGAAGCGATTTGTGCTCTAGCATTTTAGTGGAGCATGACCTTTTCGGAAAACCGGTTTCCACTTTTCCGGATCATGCTCTTGGCGCGCCTCAATCGCCGCTGATCGCAAGCTTGATCTCATCCGCCTTGACGCCGGAGAGCTCGACGGTGAACGGCGCCGCGGCGAGATCGAATTTTACGCTTTTGCGGATTCCCTCGCAGCCCAGTGCGCTGCTGAAGGCGGTCGATTTCACCGCGTCGTCCGATTGCGCGACGTCGATCCAGCCCCCCGCCGAGAGCGTGATCTTGTAACTGCCGGGTTGCTTGGGCGCCGGCGCCTGGAAAAAGCCCGCGAATGTGTCGGGCGATTTCGGCGCGCGCTCGGGCGGCGTCGGCAGTTTGGCGTCGGCAAACGGCACCAGCGCGACGATTGCGCCGAAAGGAATCGGAAACGTCACGCGGTCGCCCGAGACGACTTTCGGCAGATCGGTGCCGTTGAGGGTGGCGCGCTCCTTGTCGAGCGGCCATTTGAACTTGTCGCAGCCGACCGGTTCTTCGGCGAGCGCAGGCGCCGCCACGAGAATAGCGAACAGCGTGATAAATATCGGCTCCACGCCGCAATCTTACGCCACGCGCCGCCATGCGATCTACCCGCTTGCTGGCAATGGGCAAACGATGCAACAACCCCCTCCGCACAAGGAGAGAAGCGCCCATGCGTACGGTCATACTCGAAGAACACTTTTCGCTCCCCGCGGCGTCCGCCCGCGTTGATAAAGCGGTCATTGCGCGCCGCGGCTACAAGCCGAGGGCGCTGCGCAAGGACGTGCCGAATCCGCTGGCGCTGTTGCCCGATCTCGGCGAAGAGCGGCTCCAATCGATGGACGAGGCCGGCATCACGGTCGAGGTGCTGTCGAACAGCGGCCCCGGTCCGGATCTGGTGCCCGGCCCGGATGGCGTGGCGATGGCGCGCGAGATCAACGATCATCTCGCTGGCGCTTGCGCCAAATATCCCGCTCGCTTTGCCGGCTTTGCTTCGCTGCCGATGCAAAGCCCCGACGCCGCCGCCAAAGAGCTGGCGCGCAGCGTGAAAGAGCTCGGCTTCGTCGGTGCCATGGTCAACGGCACGACGGAAGGCAAATTCCTCGACGATCCGAGCTACGACGGCATCCTTGCGGCGGCCGAGGAGCTCGACGTCCCGATCTACATCCATCCGCACATTCCGCCGGCGGCGGTCCGCGAGGCTTATTTCTCCGGCCTGCCCGAGGGCGCCGGCCGCGTCCTGGAAACGGCCGGCTGGGGCTGGCACTCGGAAGTCGCGGTGCACGTGCTGCGCATGGTGGTCGCCGGCTCGCTGGACAAGCATCGGAAACTCAAGCTGATCATCGGGCATATGGGCGAAATGCTGCCGATGATGCTCGACCGCGCCAGCCAGGTGTTTTCCGCCGACATCGAGCATCTCAAGCGCTCGGTGCCGCAGACCATCCTCGACCAGGTCTGGATCACCACCAGCGGCATTTTCAACGAGCCGCCGCTCTATGCGGCGCTGATGACCTTCGGCATCGACCGCGTCATGTTCTCGATCGATTATCCGTATTCGACCCACATGATGGGCCGGCAGTTCCTCGACAAGATCTGGATGGCGCCCGCCGATATGGCAAAGTTTTGCCACGGCACGGCGGATGCGCTGCTGAAGCTGAAAGTGCGCTGAGAACGGAAAGCTCTCTGTCGGGCGGCTTGGCGTGAGGCGGGCAGGTCTGCCATGCGCCAGGCCGCAAATGACAGCGGCGGGTTTTGCCGGTATTCACCTAGAAAAAGCCGTTCCGCCGGGAGCGCTGCGCAGCCGTGGTCGCAGCGGAGTGAACGTTCATGGACGCCAAAGTCAGCGAGCCTGGCGTCAGTCGGGCTGCGGCCGAGCCGCTTACGCACAAGGACAGGCGGCTCATCGTCGTCAGCATGATGCTGCCGGTCTTTCTCGGCTCGATCGATCAGTCGATCCTGGCGACCTCGTTGCCGACCATCGGCCGGGCGCTCGGCGACGTGCACAATCTGCCGTGGCTGATCACGTCGTTCCTGATCGCCTCGACGGCGCTGACCCCGCTCTATGGAAAATTCGCCGATATCCATGGCCGGCGCGCCGCGCTCTTGATCGCGCTCGGCGTCTATATGGCGGGCTCGCTGTTGGCCGCGTCGTCGACCAGCATGCTGATGCTGATTTGCGGGCGCATCGTCCAAGGCTGCGGCGGCGGCGGCCTGACCGCGATCTCGCAGATGATCCTCGGCGACGTCGCCGCGCCAAAGGATCGCGCCAAATATTACGCCTATTTCTCCATCGCCTTCACCACCGCGGGCGGCACCGGGCCGGTGCTGGGCGGCTGGATCTGCGATCATCTTTATTGGTGGGTGATTTTTCTGTGGAATTTTCCGCTCTGCGTCGGCGCCGTGATCCTGACCTTGACCATGCTGCGCCGGCTGCCGCGCCATGACCGGCCGCACAAGCTCGACTTCTTCGGCGCGATGCTGGTGATGGCGGCAAGCTCGTCGTTCATGCTGGCGCTCAATCTCGGCGGCGTGCGCTATCCGTGGTTCTCATCGCCGGTTCTGGCGCTGGTCGGATGCGCGCTGGTGCTCGGCGGCGGCTTCGTCGTGCGCCAGCTCACCACGGCGGAGCCGCTTATTCCGCTTGCCATCTTGTCCGATCGCACCGCACGGCTTGCCATGACGGCGCACTCGTTCGGCTGGGGCTCGATCCTGGCGCTGAACATTTTTTTGCCGATGTATCTGCAAACCGTGCTCGGCTGGTCGGCGACGTCATCGGGATTGAGCGTGATGATCCTGATGGTCACGCTCAATGCCAGTGCCGGCCTTTCCAGTCAGCTCGTCGGCCGGGTCAAGCACTACAAGCTCCTGCCGATGATTTTTTTGTTCGTCGGCATCGGCGCTGTGTTGGCGCTGGCGCTGTCGGCCGCGACCATGACTTCGTTGCAATTCGAGATCATTTTGTTCCTGATCGGCGTCGGCTTCGGCCCGACCGCGCCCCTGACCCAGGTCGTGCTGCAGAACACCGTGTCGATCCATCATCTCGGCGCGGCGATCGGCACCATGAATTTCGTCCGCACGCTGATGAGCACGATCCTGGTTGCGGTGTTCGGCGCCATCGTGCTCACGGCAGTTCCGCTGGGGGCGTCGGGGGACACGTTGGGCCAGCGCGTGTTGGCGGGAACTTCGGTTGCCACCTTTACCGAGGTATTCTTCGCCGCCGCGATTACGCTCGCGATCGCGCAATTGGCCATGATCCTGGTCGAGGAGAAGCCGCTGGAATCGGCCCTGCCGCGCGGTCGGCCCTAGCGACAATCGGGAGGCCTTGCGCCCGGGCCTCGTTCCGGGCCATTAGGGACCGCAAGCGGCTCGGACTGCGGCTTGGGCCCTTCCAGTCCGCGTCTGACAGCTAAAGTTCTGAAAGTAAAAGCGTTTCTCACCTTTCGCGCCGCCATTTAATGTTCCGGTAATTTATTCACGGGCATTTGAACCCCGCGGCCCCCGTGCGCGACCAATCCATGAGCTGACCCTCAAGGCGATGCAGGCACCGGCAGATGAATTGCTGATCGGCCGTATCGCCCGGGGCGACCGGCTTGCGATGCAGGTGCTGTTCGCCCGGCATCACGTGCGGATCTATCGTTTCGTTCTTCGCCTGTTGCGTGACGAGATGGCGGCGGAGGACGTGATCAGCGAAGTGTTCCTGGACGTCTGGCGCCAAGCCAGTCGATTTGAAGGCAGAAGCGCCGTTTCGACCTGGCTCATCGCCATCGCCCGCTTCAAGGCGCTCTCGACGCTACGCAAGCGGCGCGAACAAGGACTCGACGAAGAAACGATGGAAGCGATCGAGGAGCCTTCGGATAATCCAGCAGTTGCCATCGAGAAGCTCGACAAAGGCGAGAAGTTGCGACTGTGCCTCGCCGCGCTGACGCGGGAGCACCGGGAAGTGATCGATCTGGTCTACTACCACGAGAAATCGGTCGAAGAGGTGGCGCAGATCATCGGCATTCCGGAGAACACGGTAAAGACGCGCATGTTCTACGCGCGTAAGAAACTGGGAGAGTTGTGCAGAATGGCGGGAATTGATCGAGGTTGGCCATAATGAGAAACGGAGCGCGAGGATAAGCGCATGAGTGTAGAGCCCACAGAGATCGAGACCCTGTTGCCGTGGTATGCCGCGGGTACGTTGCGCCGGCGCGACCGCCAGCGCGTCGAGGATGCGCTGCGCTACGATCCCGCGCTCGCCCACCATGCCGATCTGGTGCGCGAAGAGCTCGCCGAGACGATTTCTTTCAATGAATCTCTTGGCGTGCCTTCGGCGCGCTGCATGGACCGGCTGATGGCCGCCATCGACGCCGAGACCACAGCCGCGCGCAAGCGCAACTCGGCGCGCGCCGTCGCCGGCCAATTCGCCGCCTTCATTGCCGGTTTCTCGCCGCGTACCCTCGCCGTTGCCGCATCCTTCGCCGTCGCGGCGATCGCGTTGCAGGCGTTCTTTTTGGTGAGCATGGCGACCAAGCCGCAAGTCTCGTTCGAGACCGCAGGCCTGAACTCCACGGCCGCCGGCCATGGCACCTTCGCCATGGTGCGGTTCGCCCGCGAGGCCAGCGCCGCCGAGATCACCCACTTTCTCGAGGAGTACCAGGCCACCCTGGTCGACGGGCCCAAGCCCGGCGGCTTCTATCGCGTGCGGCTCGCCATGAAGACGCTGGCGAAAGAGGAGCTTACCCGCATCGTCTCGCGGATGCGCCAGGAGCGGATCGTCGAATCCGCCAATGCCGGCGATGGCGACTAGCGCCCGGCGCCACGTCCTTTAACCGATTGATTTCCTGATGTTATTGCGAAGACCCCGGCGGCTCGCCGTTTGCCAGCCGCTGGATGGTAGTATAATACCTTAAATAAAATTAACTTCGATTATAAAATCGCGATCACCCTTTGAACCTCGGCCGGGGCGGCAGCGACCAATGTGTGGTGACGGATTTTCAAGTCGCCATCGGCGCGCTTCTCCCCCGACGCTGGCGCCGATCTCTTAGACCCGCCCGGTCGTCCCCCCGGGCGGGTCCTTATTTATGTGGTTGCGCGCAAGTTGCCCGTCCCCGGCCGAATTCACGCTGCCGGGAAAGGAATAGCGGTACCGGTGTTACCCTTTACGGCCTGCCGGAACACGTCGACAATGGCCGGCGTGGGGGAACGTGGTGCGTAGCGAGATCGTCCTCGAAACCGAGGACCTGACCAAGGAATTTGCCGGGTTCGTCGCGGTGCGGGCGGTCAATCTGCGCGTCGTGCGCGGCACCATTCACGCGCTGATCGGCCCGAACGGCGCCGGCAAGACCACCTGTTTCAATCTGCTCAGCAAGTTCCTGATCCCGACCCGCGGCCGCATCACCTTCGACGGCCGCGACATCACCGCGCTCAAGCCCGCCGAAGTGGCCCGGCTTGGGCTGGTTCGGTCGTTTCAGATCTCGGCGGTGTTTCCCCATCTCACCGTGCTTGAGAACGTGCGCATCGCGCTGCAACGCCGGCGCGGCGGCTCGTTCGATTTCTGGCGGTCGAAGCGCGTGCTGCATGCGCTCGACGATGAGGCCACGGCGCTGATTGCCGATGTCGGGCTCGCGCCCTATGTGGATTCGCTGGCGGTCGAGCTGCCTTATGGCCGCAAGCGGCTTCTGGAAATCGCCACCACGCTGGCGCTCGAGCCGCAAATGCTGCTGCTCGACGAGCCGATGGCCGGCATGGGCCACGACGACATCGCCCGCATCAGCGCGCTGATCCGCTCGCTGACCGACAAGCGCACCGTGCTGATGGTCGAGCACAATCTCAGCGTGGTCGCCAATCTGTGCGACTGCATCACCGTGCTCACTCGCGGCCACGTGCTGGCCGAGGGCGACTACAAGACGGTGTCGGAGGATCCGGCCGTGCGCGAAGCCTATCTCGGGACCGGCCATGCCTGAGACGCGTCCGCTCCTTGCCGTCGGCAATCTTGAAGCGTGGTACGGCGAGTCCCACGTGCTGCACGGCGTGACCTTCGACGTGCAGGCCGGCGAGGTGGTGACGCTGCTCGGCCGCAACGGCGTCGGCAAGACGACGACGCTCAAGGCGATCATGGGCATCGTCGAGAACCGCACCGGCTCGGTTCGCTTCGAGGACCGCGAACTGACCCCGCTCGCCTCCCACGTGATCGCCCGCGCCGGCATTGCCTTTTGCCCGGAGGAGCGGGGGATCTTTTCCAGTCTCGACGTCAAGGAGAATTTGTTGCTGCCGCCCCAGGTGCGGCCCGGCGGCCTCGATCTCGATCGCATTTTTGCGCTGTTCCCGAATTTGC
>Ga0307476_10001039_pt1 | contig 17876 bp, 18 predicted proteins | sample atmos_gasesECM2C_2_FD_203314 | JGI IMG/M metagenome (GOLD analysis project Ga0307476, IMG submission 203314) | Hardwood forest soil microbial communities from Morgan-Monroe State Forest, Indiana, United States - atmos_gasesECM2C_05 | ecosystem: Environmental > Terrestrial > Soil > Temperate... | reverse complement strand
AGCAATCCCGATCTGACTCCTCGCAGCTCGAGGAGGTCGTCGTCACCGCGGAGAAGCGCGAATCCACGGTGCAAACCACGCCCATCAGCCTCACCGCCGTCGCCGGGACCGACATTCAGAACCGGGGACTGACGGACCTGAGCGACCTGGTGCTGTCAGTCCCCGGCGTCTCGATGCGCACGAGCGGACCTGGCATGGCCGAATACGAGATACGCGGGATCGCCTCCACCGGCGGCAACTCGCCTACGGTCGGTTTTTACTACGACGACATACCACTGACGGCGCCGTCGGCGACCAATGAAGGCAAGATCGTCATCTCGCCCAATCTTTACGACCTGAATCGAGTCGAGGTGTTACGTGGGCCGCAGGGTACCCTGTACGGCTCGGGTTCGATGGGCGGCACCATCAAGCTCGTACCAACGCTCCCAATCCCGACGCCTTCGAAGCATCCGCAGAGACGATACTCGCCGACACCGATCACGGTGCTGCGTGCCGACGATGTGGCCGTGCGCACGGCCGCGAATCAGCGGCGCGGAGCGCCCGTGCTGGCTGCAGAGATCCGCGGCGCAGCGAAGCTCGCCGAGGCTTTCAAGGGACGCGCACAGGCGGCCGCTGCAGCGATCATCGATGGCGAGGCAGGAGCGGTGTGGACGATGCGCGGCCAGATTCGCGCGGTCTTTGTCTTCACAATCGAACGCGATAGGATCGCCGGGATCGATCTCGTCATGGAGCCGGAGCATCCTGCCGCTCTCGACGGGAGGCCCTGTTAGCTTTGACCCTCAGCTCAATGCGACGCCTACCGCTGCGCCGACGAGGACCGCGCCGGCCGTCCTGTTGATGGTCTTGCGGGCGCGCCGGCTCGCCAGAAGTCCCCGCACGCGCGCGGCGAGCGCGGCATAAGCAAGCAGGATCAGCGGTATCAGTACGAAGGTCGCGGCCGAAAGCTCGAGATAGCCGAGCGCACTCAGCGCGTGCAGATCGACCACGGTCGGCAGCAGCGCGACGAAGAACCCGATTGCCTTGGGATTGCCAATCGTGAGTGACAGCTGCGAGAAGAAGCTCTGCCGCGCGCTGACGGGAACGACTTCAGCGAGGTCCGCGACCTTCGCCGTCCAGTAGCGATATCCCAGCCAGACCAGGTAGGCCGCACCGGCGAGCTTCACGATCAGGAACAGCGAACCCATTGCCCTGGCGACGAGCGCCAGGCCAAAGGCGGAAAGCGTCATCAGAACCCAGTCACCCACGGCCGTTCCAACCGCCGCCGGTATCGTGGCGCGAAAGCCCGAGACCAGAGCGCGGGCCACGATGGCAATGATGCCCGGTCCGGGAATGGCGATGGCGACCGCATAGATCGCGCAATAGAGCAGGTAGGCGTGAAGTGACATGGCGGGTTACTCCCAAGCGCAGTCTATCCCGGCGACGTGCAGCCGTCGCCCCGGCGTAGCACGACGTCGGCCTGCCGCAAGGCTGCGCCGCGTGCATCGAGCCGACGTAGACTTACGGCACTTGCCGCACCGGATCCAACGGATCTGCGTGAGCACACTCTCGGGCGAGGGTCGCGGAGCTCACTATGCGAAGTGCTTTCTTCGGCGTTTACTTTCCGGCGGCGCTCGCAGCGCTGGCACTGCTCGCTTGGGGTAGTGTGCGCGCTGCGCCAGCCGGCGACGTGCGCTCCTGGTTCGAGTCCACGACCCAACAACTCTATGACTCGGTCGCAAGCGGTGACCAAGCCCCCTGGGACCGCGTCCTCGACGCAACCTGCGAGGTCACCACCGAGGATGGGGAGTTTCTCGACAAGGCGCATTTCCTCGCACAGATGCGACCATTGCCCGCGGGCTCAACCGGACGCATCAAGGTGCGGGACCTGACGGTGCGAGTCCTCGGCGAAGCCGCCGTCGTTCACTACTGGCTCGATGAGTCCGAGGATATCTCCGGACAGGCGCTGAAGACCGTCTACGTCGAGACCGACACATACCGCCGGGAACACGACTCGTGGATGATGGTGGCAATGCAACTGACCGTGGTGCCACGAGACCTGACACCGATCCCCGTGGCCTCCCGAGAGTGGTCAGCGTTGACCGGGGAATACCAGCTTGGTGCGTCGGATACCTCGCGATACAAGGTGTTCGAGCGGGATCATTCCCTGTACATGGGTCGGGATACCGGCAGCGCGCGGTTGCTGATTCCGCTCGCACCGCTGGTGTATTACGCGCAAGGCAGCATCCACATCATCGTGTTCGTGCAGGACGCCTCCGGCACCGTCAACGAGCTGCGCGAGCTGCACAAGTACAATGAGGTCAGAATGACGCGGGTGCGCAAGGCGCGCGGCGCGTAGCGACCGATGGAGCGACGCCAATGATCCTCTACGACTATCTCGACTCCGGTAACGGCTACAAGATCCGCCTGCTGCTGGCGCAACTCGGGCGCTCATATCGCTGGGTGGAGCTCGACATCTTGACCGGGGCGACGCGCACGCCCGACTTCCTCGCCAGGAACCCGAACGGCCGCATCCCGGCTCTGGAGCTCGACGACGGCACCTGTCTCGCCGAGTCGGATGCCATCCTCTGGTACCTTGCCGACGGAACGGCGTTTCTCCCCGCAGAGGGGCTGGCGCGAGCGCAGGTGTTGCAGTGGATGTTCTTCGAGCAATACAGCCACGAGCCGTACGTCGCCACCCCGCGTTTCATCATCAAGCATCTGGCTGCCGACTCACCTCGCCGCAGCGAGTTGCCACAGCGCCTGAATCAGGGCCGCGCCGCGCTCGGCGTCATGGAAACCCACCTCAAGGGACGACAGTACTTCGTAGCCGAGAGCTATTCGATCGCCGACATCGCGCTCTACGCCTACACGCATGTGGCGCAGGAGGCGCAACTCGATCTCGAGCCCTATCCGAACGTGCGCGGCTGGCTGGCGCGTGTGGCCGGGCAACCGCGGCATGTGCTCATCACGGAGAGGCCGGGGTAAGGCGGTCTGCGCTTCGATGCCGGCGAGGCTCAGTCCTTTGCCTTGATCTCGAATCGGTCCGGCTCGCTCCAGGGGTTGGCGCTGCGATCTACCGCAGCATCGAAACGTACCATCGTGCCGGTGAGCCGATTGCCGTCGAGGACGAGGCGCACGTAGTGGTAGTTCACGGACGTCTTGAGCTTCGAGCGCTCCCCGAACATCCGCGCTGCCGGAACCGGTTTGGCGCCGCCTCCGCCACTCACCAGGTAGGTGACGCCATCGCGGTAATAGCGCTCGTAGTTGTGTACATGGCTGCCGACGACGACCACCTGTGCGCGCAACGAGCGTGCTTTGCGCGAGAGATAGCTGGCCACCTGCTTCTCATCCAGCGCGCGCGGGTAGAAGGGATCGCGGACCGGAGGATAGTGCAGCACGACCAATACGAATCTGACGGTCGGCTCGGCGCCTGCGATCACGTGCTCGAACCAGATGCGTTGCTCACTCCCCGGTTTGAGGTGAGCGTCGGAGTCGAGGATCACGGCGAGGATCTCCGCTCCGATCCTCACTGAGTACCACCGGAATGGCCGAAGAGCGAGCCCGCCGAACGCCGTCCACCAGTTCTCGAGACACGGCTCGGCATCGTCCGCGCTGCATCCCCTGAACTCGTGGTTACCGAGCGCAGCAAACACCGGGATGCGGCGGCTGGTCCATTCGGCGGTCTCGCTGCGATAAACATCGTAGTCATCCGGATTGCGGCCTTCGTAGACGAGGTCGCCACCGATCAGAATCGCTGTCGGGTTCTCGTCGGCGATCTTCTGCACCAGCTCGCGTCGCGCGTACGGGTTGACGATGTCTCCGCCACGCCGGCTGAAGCGGGTATCGCCGTACACGACCAGAGTCAGTGGCTGCCCGGGAGTTACGGGCACATCGAAGCTCGGCGGCGCGCCGCTTTCCGCGGTGCTTTGCGTGCTTGCCGAACCCACCGCGACGGTGACCGGAGATGGGGGGGACGCGGGTGACCGCGGGGACGCTGCCGCCAAAAGCCCGGCAGCACCCAGTACCGAAAGGACCCTGAGTCTCTTACCCAAATACACGCTGCATAGCCTAAAGCGACTCTGTGACAGGACGCCAGCGGCGAACCGCGCCCGATGCGAGCGCCTTCGCACTAGCTCTTGCGCAGCTCCACCCAGGTCGGCGCATGATCGCTGGCCTTCTCCCAGCCGCGAACGCCGCGATCCACGTTCGCTGCCGCAAGCAGCGGGCGCGCAGCCGGATTGAGCAGCAGATGGTCGATGCGCAGGCCCGCATCGCGCTGGTAGGCGTTCCTGAAGTAATCCCAGAAGGTATAGATCGTGGTGTCGGGGTGCATCGTCCGGATCGCATCCGTCCATCCCTGGCCGAGGAGCCGCGTGAACGCCGCGCGCACCTCGACACGGAAGAGGGCATCGTCCACCCAGCGCTCGGGCTTGTAGACATCGCGCTCCGTCGGAATCACGTTGTAGTCGCCGGCGAGCACGACCGGCGAATCCCTGCTGACGAGCTCGGCTGCATGAGCGAGCAGCCGCTCGAGCCAGCGGAGCTTGTAGTCGAAGCGCGGACCGGGCGCGGGGTTGCCATTCGGCAGGTACAGGCAGCCGATCAGCACGTCGCCCACCGTGGCTTCGATGTAGCGGCTATGGACGTCCTGCGGATCACCCGGCAATGCGCGGCGGACCTCGATCGGTTCGGAGCCGCGGGCGAGTATCGCCACGCCGTTCCAGCTCTTCTGACCGTGCCAGATCACGTTGTACCCGGCCGCGCGAATCAACATCTCGGGGAACTTCTCCTGCGGCGCCTTGAGCTCCTGCAGACACACGACATCCGGCGTGGTCTCCTCGAGCCAGCGCGTCAGGTTGGCGAGGCGCGCGCTGATGCCGTTGACGTTGTAAGTGACGATTTTCATGCTCGCGGCGTGCCCTGCTCCTCGAAAAGCACCAGCGACCGCTCCGGTAGCGGGAAACTGTCGCCCTGCAGCGACCTGCGGCCGAAAGGGTCGTCCGCGGCCGTATCGAGCACCGTCGCCCAATGCTTTCCTGCGAGCGCTTCGACGATCTTGAAGGGAATCGTCTCGTGATGCGCATTGCAGAGGAGCAGAAAGTTGCTGTCCCGGATCGGCTGGCCGCGGGGGCCGCGGCGCTCGATCGCCCCGCCGGCGAGGAACACTCCGACGCACCGGGCGAATTCCTGGTTCCAGTCGTTGTCGGTCATCTCGCGGCCTTCGGGGGTCAGCCAGATGATCTCCTTGTGTCCTTCCGGGGTCACGGTGTCGGCGCGCACGTAGCGGCGGCGGCTGAAGACCGGGTGCTGGCGCCGCAGCAGTATCACGCGCCGCGCGAATTCGAGGAACTCCTCGCGTCCAGCATCGAGCGCCCAGTCGAACCACGAGAGCTCGTTGTCCTGGCAATAGGCGTTGTTGTTGCCCTGCTGCGTGCGACCGAGCTCATCACCCCCGAGCATCATCGGCACGCCCTGCGAGAGCAGCAGTGAGGCGAGCAGGTTGCGTTTCTGCCGGACGCGCAACGCGCGCACCGTCGGGTCTTCGGTCGGGCCCTCGGCGCCGCAATTCCAGGAGCGGTTGTCATTGTGGCCGTCGCGGTTCTCCTCGCCGTTGGCCTCGTTGTGCTTGTCGTTGTAGCTGACCAGGTCCGCCAGCGTAAAGCCGTCGTGGGCGGTGACGAAGTTGATGCTGGCGTTCGGCTTGCGGCCGCTCGCCTCGTAGAGATCTGCGGAGCCGGTGATGCGGCGGGCGAAGTCGGCGAGCAGTCCGCCGTCGCCTTTCCAGTACCCACGCAGTGTGTCGCGATACTTGTCGTTCCACTCATTCCAGCCCGGTGGGAAGTTACCGACCTGATAGCCGCCACTGCCGATATCCCACGGCTCCGCGATCAGCTTCACCTGCGAAAGCACCGGATCCTGACCGATGGTGTCGAAGAACGAGCCGAGGCGATCGACCTCGTGGAGCTCGCGCGCGAGCGCCGAGGCGAGGTCGAAGCGGAAGCCGTCGACGTGCATGTCGAGTACCCAGTAGCGCAGGCTGTCCGTGAGGAGCTGCAAAACCCGCGGATGCTGCAGGTTCAGCGTGTTGCCAGTGCCGGTGAAGTCCATGTAATAGCGTGGCTGCTCCGGCTGCAGGCGGTAATACGCGGCGTTGTCGATGCCGCGGAACGAGAGCGTCGGCCCGAGCTGGTTGCCCTCGGCAGTGTGGTTGTAGACCACATCGAGCAGCACCTCGATCCCGGCGGAATGCAGCACCTTCACCATCGTCTTGAACTCGCTCACCCTTCCGCTGGCCGAGTAGCGGTTCTCGGGTGCGAAGAAGCCGAGCGTGTTGTAACCCCAGTAGTTGCGCAGGCCGCGCTCGAGCAGGTGGCGGTCGTCCACGAAGGCATGCACGGGCATCAGCTCGATGGCGGTGACACCGAGGCGCACCAGGTGATCGACGATGGGCGCGGTTGCGAGTCCCGCGTAGGTGCCGCGCAGCGCCGGCGGCACGTCCGGATGACGCCGGGTGAGTCCGCGAACGTGTGCCTCGTAGATCACGGTGTCGTGCCACCGGATCCGCGGCGGCCGGTCGTTTCCCCAGGTGAAAGCAGGGTCGATCACGCGGCACTTCGGCGTTCCGGCCGCGCTGTCGCGTCGGTCGAACGACAGATCCGCACGCGAACTTCCGGTGCGGTAGCCGAAGTGCGCATCACTCCACACCAGCGGTCCCGCCAGCTGTTTGGCGTACGGCTCGATCAGCAGCTTGTGCGGGTTGAAGCGCTGACCGTGCTCGGGATCGTATGGTCCGTAGACGCGGTAGCCGTACAGCAAACCCGGCCGTGCCTCGGGCAGATAGACGTGCCAGTTGCCGTCGGTGCGTTCGCGCACGTCGATGCGCTGCACTTCGTGCCGACCGGATTGATCGAAGATGCACAACTCCACTTTCTCGCTGCCGTCCGAGAACAGCGAGAAGTTCACGCCTTCGCCGTCCCAGGTAGCGCCGCGCGGATAAGGATGACCGGGCCATACCGCGCTGATGGGGCGTTCATGGTCACGAACGTGTTTCGGGGTCGTCGGGTTCACGCTGCTGGTTTCCCTGGGGGGCTGTCTGCCGGCGGCAGAACGTAACACCAACTTCCTTGCTAAGCTTAGTCCATCGACGGCCACCGGACCTTTCGTCCGGCACCGTCGGACTGTCGGAGGTCCTGAATGCCGCACCGGCTCCTGGCGCGAGTCGCGCTCGTGTTGCTCGCATCGGGCGCCGCCGCCTCCTCTGAAAGCGCCGCACCACGCGCCCGCGATCTCGGTGTTCCGTTCGACGGCACGCCCGGGCCGCTGAATGCCATCACGGACGTGCCGGGCGTCCTGGTCGGGCACACGACTCTCATCGAGGGCGACGGGAAGCTCGTGGTCGGCACAGGGCCGATCCGCACCGGAGTCACGGCCGTGCTGCCGCGCGGCCTCGAGTCGATTCAGCGCTTCTCCTTCGCCGGCTGGTTCTCGGAGAACGGCAACGGTGAGATGACCGGCACGACCTGGATCGAAGAGTCGGGATTCCTCGAAGGGCCCGTGATGATCACCAACACCCACAGCGTCGGCGTGGTGCGCGATGCGGTGATTGCCTGGCGCGTCGCGCACGGTGGGGCGGATGCGACCGGAGCCTGGTGGTCGCTGCCGGTGGTTGCGGAGACGTGGGACGGTTGGCTCAATGACATCAACGGCTTTCACGTCAAGCCGGAGCATGTCTTCCACGCCATCGACACGGCGCACGGCGGGCCCGTGGAGGAAGGCGCGGTCGGCGGGGGAACCGGAATGGTCTGCAACGGCTTCAAGGGTGGCATCGGCACCGCTTCGCGCAGGCTCTCCGAGAAGGACGGCGCATACCTGGTCGGCGTACTGGTGCAATGCAACTACGGTACGCGGCAGAATCTGCGCATCGCCGGCATTCCGGTCGGACGCGAGATCGAGAGCGAGGATCCGTATGCTTTCGTACCATCCGACGTCGCTGAACGCGGCTCGATCATCGTGGTTGTCGCTACCAGCGCGCCTCTGCTGCCGCATCAACTGAAGCGCATCGCACGGCGCGTCTCGCTCGGCCTCGGCCGTAACGGCAGCATCTCGGGTAACGGATCGGGCGACATCTTCGTCGCCTTCTCCGTCGCCAACCCGCAAGCGAGCCGGGTCGATCGGGTGGTGGACCTCAAAATGGTGCCGAACGACATGCTGGACGGACTGTTTGCGGCCACCGTGCAGGCAACCGAGGAAGCGATCGTCAACGCCATGGTTGCGGCGCGCGACATGACGGGGATCGACGGTCATCGCGTACGGGCATTGCCGCACGAGGAGCTGCGCAAGGTCCTTGCGAAGTACAAGCGACTGACGCGCTGAAGCTGCCCGGTCATGGTCGCGTGCGCAGGCCCGCGCCAACATCGGGGTATAGTTGGGTATCGCTCTGCCGGAGCGCACGGAAAGTAAGCCGCATGCGCATCGCCCGACTCTTGCTTCTCGTGGTCGTCGCATCTTCCGCCGCCCAAGCCTCAGCCCGAGAGACGGCGGAGGCGACCCCCGCAGCCGCAACGGCGCGCGCCAGCGAGTCCTGCCCCGATGCCGGACTCGAGCTTCCCACCGGCTTCTGCGCGAGCGTGTTCGCAGACAAGCTGGCTCATGCGCGCCAGCTCATCGTCGCCGCGAACGGAGTCGTGTACGTCAACACCTGGAGCGGAAGCTACTACGAAGGGGAGCGTCCGCACCGCGGAGGATTCCTGATCGCGCTGCAGAGCACCGCCGGCGACGGCAAGGCGAACGTGATCAAACGCTTCGGTACCACCGCCGCGCACGGCGCGCACGGCGGGACCGGCGTCGGACTCTACAAGGACGCTCTTTACTTCGAGGAGAGCGATCGCATCGAGCGCTATGTCCTGACCGGCGGATCCATCGTTCCGCACGGAAAGGCCGAGGTCATCGTGTCGGGTCTGCCACTCACGGGCGATCACCCGATGCATCCCTTTGCGATCGGTGAGGACGGCTCGCTGTATGTCGATGTCGCGTCCGCAACCAACTCCTGTCAGGAGGCCAACCGCCAATTCGAATCGCCCGGCATCAGGCCGTGCACGGAACTCGAGACACGCGCTGGGATTTGGCTTTTCGACGCCAACAAGACGGGCCAGAAGTTCTCAGCGGCTGGCCGCTATGTGACCGGTATCCGTAACGCCGAAGGAATCGCCTTCGACGCCAGCGGACACGCGATCTACGCGACCCAACACGGACGTGATCAGCTTCATCAGAACTGGCCGAAGCTCTACCAGCCCGAAGAGGAGGCGACGCAGCCGGCCGAAGAGCTGCTAAGGCTCGAGAAGGGAGCCGACTACGGGTGGCCGGAGTGCTACTACGATGCCGCCCAGAAGAAACTCTTGCTGGCGCCCGAGTATGGCGGCGATGGCGGCAAGGCAGTCGGTGTCTGCGCGAGCAAGCATTCCCCGCTCGCCAGCTTCCCCGCGCACTGGGCGCCGAATGCGCTCGCGATCTACACGGCCACGACATTCCCGGAGCACTATCGCAACGGTGCCTTCATTGCATTTCACGGCTCGTGGGATCGCGCCCCGTACCCGCAAGGCGGCTACAACGTGGTCTTCCAACCGCTCTCGGGCGCAAGCTCTCCCGCTCGCTGCGAGATCTTCGCGGATGGTTTCGCCGGTGCGGTCAAGGAGCCGGCTGCGGCCGAACATCGTCCTTCGGGCCTCGCGGTGGGGCCGGACGGCGCGCTCTACATCTCCGATGACGCGGGTGGCCGGATCTACCGGGTGGTATATCGGGGCGGCAGCGCCGGAAACGCCGCTGTCACCTTCTGTCCGCCGGCCGATGCACCTGCCGGATCCCCAGGCGGTGCTGCGGAGCGTCCACCGGAGGGTGTTCATGCCAACGTGGGTCAGTCGACTGCCGGACTTCCGATTCCGCCCGGGTCCTCGCGGCGGATGGTCGAGCTCGGCTACCGGGTGTTTCACGGTAATGAAGGTGGCGCTGCGTGCACGGGCTGCCATGGCGAAAACGCCGATGGCACGCCGCTCGGGCCACCGCTCATACGCGGCCACTGGCTGTGGGGCGACGGCAGCTATGCGAGCATCACGCGCATCATTCGCAATGGTGTTCCGCAGCCGAAGCGCTATCGCAGCCCCATGCCGGCCATGGGCGGCGCGCAGTTGACTCCGGAGCAGGTTTCCGCCGTCGGCGCGTACGTCTGGGCGTTGAGTCATCCTGAGAAAAAGCGCAGCGCACAACACTGAGCGCTGCAGTCGCGGATTCCCAGAGGCGCCGACGGCTGCAGCGGGAGCGTGAGCGCCTCCGCGGGCCCTGCGCGCACGCTGCGCCGGCCCGACCGCCGCTGCATGAGTGAGCGTGGCCGCCATATCGGGTTGGGCCGGCAAAATCCGGCTGCAACTCCGTGTCGATTCCTGCCGCGCCCAATCGTCGTATCCACAGAACGACCTGAGGAGAGCGCCGATGCGTGTAATGGTGATCGTCAAAGCGAACCAGCAGTCGGAGTCCGGCGCGTTGCCAGGACCGGAAACGCTCGCCGAGATGGGGAAGTTCAACGAGGAGTTGCTGAAAGCGGGCGTGCTGCTATCGGCCGAAGGGCTGCATGCGAGCTCGAAGGGAGCGCGCGTGCGATTCGGCGGTGGCAGGAGCACGGTGACGGACGGTCCCTTCGCCGAGACCAAGGAGCTCGTCGCGGGCTTCTGGCTCTGGCAGGTGAGATCGGTCGCGGAGGCCGTGGAGTGGATCCGGCGCTCTCCCTTCGGGAGAGGCGATGAAGAGGTCGAGATTCGCCCGGTGCTCGAAGTCGAGGACTTCGGCGCGAATCTCACGCCGGAGCTTCGCGCGCAGGAATCCCGCCAGCGCGAGCAGCTCACAAGGAACTGAGTAATTCCGGGGCCGAGTGCAGCCACACGAGCTCGTGCGTGCTGACGTTAATTTAATTAAGGAGTCGACTCATGCAAGCCATTCCCCACCTGCACTTCAAGGGTAACTGCAGCGAAGCCTTCGGCTTTTACGCCAGGACCCTGGGGGGTCGCATCGCCTTCGCGATGACCTACGGCGAGTCCCCCGCCGCGGCGCAGACCCCGACGGAGGCTCGCAATCAGATCATCCATGCGCGGCTCGAGCTCGGCTCGCAGGCGATCACCGGCTGCGACGCACCGGGAGATCGCTATCAGACTCCGCAGGGCTTCAGCGTGCTCGCCGAGATCGCGCAGCCCGCTGAAGCCCAACGGATCTTCGGCGCGCTCGCCGAGAGCGGCACTGTCACCATGCCGTTCCAGGAAACCTTCTGGGCGAGAGGATTCGGCATGTGCACGGATCGTTTCGGGATTCCCTGGATGGTCAATTGTGCCAAGTCGCTCGAGCAGCCGACGCGCGTGTCGGAGACCGGCGGCAACCCGTCTTCTCGCGGTTGAATGCCAGGGCGTCCGTGCCTTGCGCAGCCTGTCCCGCGATGGTGTCATTCGTGGCCATGACGGTCACGGATGTCCATCGCACGATCGAGGCGGTCTGGCGGATCGAATCCGCTCGACTGATCGCGGGTCTCGCGCGGATCGTCCGCGACGTCGGGGTTGCAGAGGAGCTGGCGCAGGAAGCCCTCGTCATCGCGCTCGAGCAATGGCCGCGCTCAGGTATCCCCGACAATCCGGGCGCGTGGCTCATGACCACCGCCAGGAACCGTGCCATCGATCAGTTGCGGCGCGAGCGCATGCGCTCGGGCAAGCATGTCGCGCTCGCCTACGAGCTTGAGATGGAACAGCAGCAGGGCGGCGGTCTCCTCGAGGCGAGCGCCGATGAGACGATCGGCGACGACCTGCTGCGACTCATGTTCGTCGCCTGTCATCCGGTACTCTCTGCAGAGGCGCGCACGGCACTCACGCTGAAACTTCTCGCGGGGCTCACCACCACGGAGATCGCCCGCGCGTTTCTGGTCCCGGAGCCCACCATTGCGCAGCGGATCGTGCGCGCCAAGCGCACACTCGCCGAGGCGGGGGTGCCGTTCGAGATGCCGCGCCGCGATGAGCTCGGCGCACGGCTCGCCTCTGTTCTCGAAGCGATCTATCTCATTTTCAACGAGGGTCATTCGGCGACCGCGGGCGAGGACTGGATGAGGCCGGCGCTGTGCGAGGAGGCGTTGCGGCTCGGGCGCATACTCGCCGAGCTGGCGCCGCACGAGAGCGAGGTGCACGGACTCGTGGCGCTCATGGAGCTTCAGGCGTCGCGGATCCGCGCGCGCGTCGGACCTGCCGGTGAGCCCATCCTGCTCATGGAGCAGAACCGCGCGCTCTGGGATCGCCTTCTCATCCATCGCGGCCTGCTCGCGCTCGCCCGCGGCGAGTCAGCGGTTGAGGCCGCCGGGGAAGGGCGCGGACCTTACCTGCTGCAGGCGGCGCTCGCGGCTTGCCACGCGCGCGCGGCGACCACCGCCGATACCGACTGGGTGCAGATCACCTCGCTCTACGACGAGTTGGCGCGGGTAAACCCCTCGCCCGTCGTGGAGTTGAACCGCGCGGTTGCGGTCGCCATGGCGTACGGGCCTGCGGCAGGCCTCGAGCTCGCCGACCGGCTCATGACGGCGGGCACTCTGCGCACCTATCATTTGCTGCCGAGCGTGCGCGGCGATTTGCTCGCCAAGCTCGGCCGTTACGAGGAGGCGCGCGGGGAGTTCGAGCGCGCCGCCACACTCACGCGGAATGCGCGCGAGAGCCAGCTGTTGCTTGCGCGCGCGGCCGCCTGCCAGCGAGGAGAGTCTTGAAATGTCGTACATGCTCTTGATCGTCGAGCCACAGGGACAGCGCCGCAGCCGCACGCTGCAGCAGGGGCAAGACCTGTATCAGCGCATGGTCGAGTACGCCGGGAAGCTCAAGGGCGAAGGTATCCTGCTCGCCACCAACTCATTGCGCGAGCCCGCGGTGCGCCTCGAGCTGCGTGGCGGCAAGCCGCGCGTGATCGATGGGCCTTTCGCGGAAGCGAAGGAGTTCGTCGGGGGGTTCTTCCTGCTCGACTGCCCGAGCCGCGAACAGGCGCTGCGCTATGCAAGTCAGTGTCCCGCGGCCGAGTGGGCCACGATCGAGGTGCGCGAGGTCGGACCCTGTTACGAATGAGCCCGCGTCCGCGCAAGCTGCGGCCGTATCGGTCGCTACATCTGCGGCGCCCAGGAGCTGCACCACCCGGCAGCTTTCACGTCCTTGCCGGGGAAGAGCTGGCAGGGTCCCTGCGCGGAGCCGTTTGTGCCCTGATAGAGCCCGCAGCTGGCGCAGCTGCTGCCGGGTGTGGCGCCTTGTGCCTTTCTGACATCCTCGACGTATTTCACCGCCTTCGCCTCGGGCGCATCTACCGAGAGGAGAGGGCTGGGGGAGGCGAGTGCGGGGCTCAACCCGCCCGAGACGAGCGGCGTCAGCGATACCCCCAGCGCCAGCCGTTGCAACAATTCTCTGCGTGACAACGAGGAACCGTGACTCATACGCCACTCCTTACCGAGGCTCTAAGGGACGCCCGTGCTGAGGCGTGTCCCCATCAACTGCGGCTCGATGCCGAGATGTTACATCCGCTGGTGGCCGGGCGTGCCCCGCCGACCGCACGGCTCATCGCGCTCAGCGGCCGAACGACACGACGGCCCGGCGCACCGAATCGTTGCCGGGCCCCTCGCGCAGCTCCACGGGAGCGGGTGAGACGAGGGCCGTGAAGCGGCCGGTTTGTGGTGCGAACCTGACCTCGCCCACCGTGCCTTCGATGGCTTTGACGATCGGCTCGTGCGTCGCGAAGCCGACGAGTCGCACCGCCGGATCCGCGGATGCGGGGTCGCCCGGGATCGCAGGCGACGCTGCGCTGAAGACGCCGAGTGTCACGGCCGCGGCGAAAACCGCAGCGAGTGTCGGAGCGGGATTCCTGGCGCGCCGCATCCTCAGGATCGCGCGCGGCGAAAGTTCAGGGCGAGGACTTCGCGTAGGTCTCCATCATGAGGCCCGTGCCGCCGCGCGAAACGTGCGCCACCACAGCCGTGCGCCGATGCAGTTTGGTCACCGCACCCAGATTGATGGCGAAAGACAGTACGACCTGCTGCCCCTTCCGAAGCCCCAGGTTGGATGTCTCGATGAAGACGCCGGTTGCGCTGAGGTTCACGGCTTTGCAGAGCTTGCGCCGGCCGCCCGGCACCGTGATGTAGACGACGGTTCGGGCGCGATGTCGCGTGTGCAGGCGGCGTTCCACGGGTAACCTTCGGGAGGAATGTTCTTGTAGTTTGTGCCTCGAGCATTATGCCTTGCGCGCGTCGTTCTGCCGAGATCACTGAACTTAATGCCCGCTCCGGTGCGTCGACTGCGTCAAAGGTTGCGCAGGAATTTACCTATTTCGCGGCCGAACGTCTCGAGGTCGATAAGGAATGAGTCGTGTCCCTGAATGCACGGCAGCGATACGAAGCGCGTTGCAACGCCTGCGGCTTCGAGAGATCGGGCAATTGACTGCTGGTCCTCGACCGGAAACAGCAGGTCGGTCTGCACGCCGATCACCAGAGCTTCTGCCAGGCCGGAGCGGCGGAACAGCGCGATCGAATCGCCGTGCGCGGCCAGCTCGAAGCGATCTATGGAGCGCGAGATGTAGAGGTAGCAGTTGGCATCGAAAGCGTTGATGAAGCGTTGTGCCAGCGCCTCGAGGTAGCCCTGCACGGCGAATTCGGCAGCGAAGCGATCGTGCGTGCGCATGTCGGCACGGATCGGCTGGCGGCCGAAGCGTTGTTGCCATTCGGCAGCGGAGCGGTACGTGACGGTACCGAGCTTGCGCGCGAGGCGCAGTCCCGTGACCGGCGGCTGCTCGGGCGAGTAGTTGCCGCCCGCCCAGGCCGGATCGGACGTGATCGCTTCGCGTTGAATCGAGCGCAGCGCAATGGCGAAGGGAGCGGCCGCCGCGGTGCCGGAGATGCACACCAGTCGCCGCGCGGTTTCCGGAAAGAGCGCCGCGTAGGCCAGCGTCACCGAGCCGCCAAGCGAGGGACCCATCACGGTGTCGAGGCGCGCGATCCCGAGCGAACGCACGGTCTCGAAACCGGCACGCGCGATGTCCTCGATCGACAGATCCGGAAACGCCAGGCGATAAGGTTGCCCGGTGGCGGGGTCGACCGAGGCAGGCCCGGTCGATCCGAAGCAGCTGCCCAGCGAGTTGACACAGATGACGAAAAACCGCTCGCTGTCGATCGCGAGCTTCGGGCCCACCATGCCCTCCCACCATCCCTCGCCGGGGTCTTCGGGCGAGGCGGCGGCGTGCGCGGGCGGCGAGAGCCCCGTGAAGAGGAGCAGGGCGTTGTCGCGGGCCGTATTGAGCTTTCCCCAGGTCTCGTACGCGATGCGGCCGCCATGCAGCAGCCCTCCGCGCCACATCGGGAAGGGATCGGGCAAGGTCGCGTAGCGGCGCGCATCCATGAGTGTCGGCCGTGAGACGCGGCGGGCGGGCGTTCAGGGCTCCGGATCGCCGCCGTCGGCAATTCCCTCGAAGAGCACTGTCGAGAGATACCGTTCGCCGGTATCGGGGAGCATTGCGAGGATCACCGAGTCCTGCGGCGCTTCGGCGGCGACTTTGAGGGCGGCGGCGAATGTGCCACCCGAAGAGATGCCGCAGAAGATGCCCTCCTTGGCAGAGAGGTGGCGCGCGGTCTCAACGGCCTCGGCGTCCTCGACAGAAACGATTCGATGGCCGACCTCCCGATTCAGTACCTTCGGGATGAAATCCGGCGTCCAGCCCTGGATCTTGTGAGGCGCCCAGGGCTTACCCCCAAGGAGCGAGGCGCCGGCGGGCTCGGAGACGACGATCTGCACGTCCGGCCGCGCGAGCCGGAGCATCTCGCCCGCCCCGGTCAGCGTTCCTCCGGTCCCCCAGCCCGTGACGAAGAAGTCGAGGCGGCGCCCGGCAAAGTCCTGCAGGATCTCGGGACCCGTGGTGCTGCGGTGATAGGCAGGATTCGCCTCGTTCTCGAACTGCCGGGCGAGAAACCAACCATGCTTGCGGGCGAGCTCCTCCGCCTTTCTCACCATGCCACTGCCGCGCTCGGCCGCGGGCGTGAGAATGACCTTCGCCCCGAGCATACGCATGATCTTGCGGCGCTCGACGGAGAAGGTCTCGGTCATGACGGCGACGAATGGATAGCCCTTGGACGCACAGACCATTGCGAGTGCGATACCGGTATTACCGGAAGTGGCTTCGACGACCGTCTGGCCTGGCTTGAGCGTTCCGTGACGCTCGGCGTCCTCGATGATGGCAATCGCCAGGCGGTCCTTGACCGAGCCCAGCGGGTTGAAGAACTCGCACTTGACGTACATCGTGACGTGAGACGGCGCGAGTCGCTGGATCCGCACCACCGGGGTTTTCCCGATCGTGCCGAGAATGCTGTCGTAGATCATGATCCCTTACTACGGCCGCGGCGCATGGTCCGGGGCGCCGGCGGCTAACGGCAAGTGTTGGTCTTATGATGGCATGATCAGGCTGCAGAAGCTGCTTGCGCAGTCGGGGCTCGGCTCGCGCCGCACTATAGAAGAGTGGATCCGGGACGGGCGCGTCACCGTGGCCGGCCATGTGGCGCACCTCGGCGATCGCGCCCTTCCCGGCGATGACATCCGGCTCGATGGCAGGAAGCTGGAGCTCGCAGCCACGCCGGCGACGGCCGAGGTACTCCTTTATTACAAGCCGCTCGGCGAGGTCACCACTCGGCGGGACCCACAGGGACGCCCGACAGTATTCGAACGGCTTCCGCCTCCCCGGCAGGGCCGCTGGATCACCGTCGGCCGGCTGGACGTGAACACCTCAGGTCTCTTGCTCTTTACTACCGACGGCGCCCTGGCTCACCGCCTGATGCACCCCTCCGGCGAGCTCGAGCGGGAGTATCTGGTGAAAATACGCGGGAGCCCTGGCGCGGAGGTCATCGGGCGGCTCCTGGAGGGTGTCACCCTCGATGACGGCCCGGCCCGCTTCGAGCGGATCATCGCGACCGATGAGCGCAAGCCTGCGGGCGGCTCCGATCGCCGTCGGCGGGACGGTCACACCACCTTCCGGGTGGTCCTGCGGGAGGGCCGCAACCGCGAGGTGCGCCGTCTGTGGGAGTCGGTCGGGTTCGAGGTGAGCCGCCTGCTTCGCATCCGTTACGGCCCAGTCGAGCTGCCGCGGGACATGCGACCGGGCATGGCGCGACCCGCCGACCCGGACCTGATCGGACGTCTCGAGACGGGCGCACGTCCACACACCGGTGGGGCCGTCGAGCATCCGGCATGAACCCTTATGGCCACGCCCACGCCTCAGCGGCCAGCCGGCATAGAAGGGCAGCCGAGGGGAGCGTATCGGGAGTGAATCACTAGCAAATATCGGGCCAGTAACGCATTGACACCCCGGCGAGCGGAAATCAAAATACGCGGCTCATTTTGCGGAGGGGTACCCAAGCGGCCAACGGGAGCAGACTGTAAATCTGCCGGCTTACGCCTTCGAAGGTTCGAATCCTTCCCCCTCCACCACCTGGAGCGAGATGGATCACGCGCCGCAGGCTTAAGGCCGGCAGATGGGCGCCATCAGCGCGGGTGTAGTTCAATGGTAGAACCTCAGCCTTCCAAGCTGATGACGTGGGTTCGATTCCCATCACCCGCTCCATTAGGACCCGCTGCGCTGATGCGTTGATGCCGACGGAGGGCCCAGGTAGCTCAGTTGGTAGAGCACGTCCTTGGTAAGGACGAGGTCACCGGTTCAATCCCGGTCCTGGGCTCCACCCGCCCGGGGAACCGGTGTTGAGTTTGAAGTTGGTTTGTAGGGAACGCCGCGTCGCAGATCACGAGGCCATTTCGAGGAAACTTCCATGTCCAAAGAGAGATTTGAGCGTAACAAGCCACACGTGAACGTGGGGACGA
>Ga0307476_10001038_pt1 | contig 17915 bp, 24 predicted proteins | sample atmos_gasesECM2C_2_FD_203314 | JGI IMG/M metagenome (GOLD analysis project Ga0307476, IMG submission 203314) | Hardwood forest soil microbial communities from Morgan-Monroe State Forest, Indiana, United States - atmos_gasesECM2C_05 | ecosystem: Environmental > Terrestrial > Soil > Temperate... | reverse complement strand
ACCTCGGGACTCGGAGAGAAAAAATGATTCCTCCCACCTACAAACCGAAGAAGAAGTTTATGCAGCTTGCAATCGCGGAGGCAAAACGCGCCCGCGACCGAGGCGACTATGCTATCGGTGCGGTCATCACTCGCCTTACGGGGAAACGGGAAGTGGTTATCGCGTCTGCTGGCAACCGGGTAAAAACCTCGGGTTCATCCATCAAGCATGTGGAGCTTGAAACCTTAAAATATGTTTCCTCTGGCTACGGTCGATATCTGCCGGATTTCGTGTTGTATTCTACGCATGAACCTTGTGCCATGTGTGCGGGTGCCTGCGTCTGGTCAAAAATAGGGGCGGTGGTTTTTGGGGTTTCCCAAGAAGACATCACCGCCTACGGGAAGAAACACGGTACCGAGGAATTCAAATGGCGTGCATGTCTCATTTCATGCAAGTTCGTCCTTGAAAAGGGAGACCGTCACATTCCCGTCTTCGAAAATTTCTTGCGACCCGAGTGCCGAAAGTTATTCGGATATCGAGCCTCCTGACGGGCTACCGCGAGCGGGATGTCTTCCACTCCAAAAGCGGCAGTTCTGAATTTGCCACGTGCTTAAGGTATGCACGGGCGTGCGCCGATGTTTTTTCCTTGCCCTCCTCGATATCGTCAACTTCTTCGGAGGGTGCGATCCAACTCTTCGTGTTGACGTTGTAGACGGACGCCTGCGTACCCTGAGCATTGCGCTCTGAGAAGAGCCGCAGGTGTACGTTGCCGACTTGGACTTCGGCCCATACGCCCTCGGTCAACATGGCAGGAAACCAGACACGGTAACCATTTTACGACATGGGCATGGAGGGCGGATTCGTCCGCCCGCTTCCAATTCCCCTTGGCATCCCACCATAGTCCGGCGAGGGCGTGCGTGAGTCCGGGTGGACGGGTTGGATCGCGGTTAGGGATCGGCGGAAATCACCTAAGTCATTGTCGTATCCCTCAAGCGCACCATCATAGCTTGCGCGGAGTCAATTTGTCCCTTGTCAGCCCTTGTGCTCCGAAATAGGCTTCCGCTGAACCCGCGTCTGCAAAATGGCTGAGTAGTCCGTCCCTTAGAATCTTCAGCAAGCTAGTGCGGATAATGCAACTCTGCGCTTCAAAGAGCATAGCAAACGCGCACACGGGACCGCCAAAGCTGTTGCGCACCGTTTCCCGTAGATAGCGATCCGGGATTCGGTCGCCGTGAGCGATATAGTTTCTGATCTTATACAGATCATCAACGACAGAACCGATGGTAATTTTCGGGTCGGTGAGCAGGTCAGAAATTTCACCGGGTCCGTAGATTGATGTGTTTTCTCCGAGAAACCACTTAATACGTGCGGTAGCTACTTTGCTCCCTTGGTGATTTCCATGATGGGACGTGTAGATCGCCTCTATAGCCGAAGCCCATAGCAAATATCTCGCCTTCAAAAGTTCGCCCTCGTCTGCCCAATGTCCAAGCTCATGGAATTGAATAGCCATTTTGAACTTCCAGAAGTGCCCGCCCATCGCCCTGAGAAATGATGGCGTGTACGTTCGCAGGTCGTCCGCATCTCGATTCCGAAGCTGAAACAACATCTGTACTTCTGGAACTTCCATGAGGTTAGAGGGAGACTGCCAACTCTCCACGTCAAACGTTCCATCCTCTCGAATATTCCCCCGCATAAAAGTCGAAGACTGCCGCATGGGGCGAATCAGTCGAAGGCAAGCAGCAACTTTGCGAACCAACTGCTCGGAACGTTGGATGTAATCCTCCGTCGAAATAACCTCACCATTCTTGATGGTCATCTCAGCGTCAAAGCGATGAACGAGGGCATACCGGGTTCTCTGCAATGCCTCAACTTCATCCGATCCTTTCCGCTTTTCCATCAGCTTGAATGTGCCGTCGCGAATGAAGCGCGAGACATCCTCAATGCGGACGCCTTCTGCAATGTCGAAGGGTAGACGGCTTATGTTGAATTGCTCTTCTTCCTCCCATTGACTCTTGGCTAAGCTATAGATCGCATACAAACTGAACTTCTTCCGCATTTGAGGAAGTTTATCCTGAAGGAAGAATTGTCGCCGAATCAGCCGTGCGGATTCGTGTGCTCCTGTCCAATCGCCCTTTGCATCCCAGAAGTGGATGACCGCGAGGGAAGTCCGGCTAGTGTTCGGTCGGGGTAAGGAATCGGCGGAATTGGTTCAAAGTCATTTTCTAGTCGGCCGATCATTTCGAGTTGCGATTAACTGCCTTACTGCTTCGCCAATTGCGCTTCGCACACGCTGACAAAAGCAGGAATCAGATCGCTGATGTGGTTATACTTCGTGTGAAACATCTTCAACGCCACGCTCAGATTTACTACTCCGATGGCCCTCGCATTTTCGGCGTTTCGCATGTTTTGCCCGAAATCCGTGATGGCCTCTTGCTTGTTGGTACTCGAATACAGGAGAACGGTTCCCGCCCAATTTGGATGGGCATATTCGCTGAGTACGCCATATTGATGGCTGAACCCCTCAATGTCCTTCTCTACCTGTTTCAGAAACGCGCCGATCTTGATCGGACGGGGCATGGTTAGAACATCAGTAGACGAGTCTGTTTCGGGCCAGCCTGTTGCCGTGCCCATCGCAAGCTTCATCAGGTATTCATCAACATCCCCAACCATTTTGAAATCCACAACCGAATCAACTTTCGCAGAGAGATACCACAATGCCGCGCTCGCCTCCACCGCTGCCCGCGTGAGAACAACGCCCGACACCAGTCTGTCACTCAGGAAGCTTTCAAGTGCGCTCCTACCCAATTCCACAATCCTCCAGATAAGCGCCTCGCGATAAAGCAGGACCTTCCACGGCAGCTTCGATTTTTGTGAAAGAGCAAATCCATCAATTTGCCGAGGCAAATTGGATTCGAGCACGGAAAGGCTTTCACGAATTTCGTTCACCAGTGCTGCAATTTTGCGCACTCTTTCACCTTCACTCACTTAGACCTCTCCTTTCGCGTCAAGCCGTTGTGTCACGATTCCTTTCAAATGCTACTCTGGCTCCATGGACTTTGAGTGATCCAAGGCTGACTGACCTCAATTTCCTATCGACGCAATCAGTGTTGATGGATACGGGATTCGGACTAACGAGTCGGCTGCTGGGCATGTTTTGTCGGGTGACGCCGATCAATCTCGATGATCCGCTCTGCCCACCTGATCGCATCGCTGATCGCGCTCACAGTTGCAGGAACCCGTGTGCCGCCCTCGTATTGCGCCAGCTTGCGGGCTGCAAGAATCGCTGCCATCAGCAGAAAACAGGTGCCGAGCGCCTTCGGTGCACGGCCTGTGTTGCATCGCAACAGAGGTATTATTTGCTAATGACGGCGCGGTCTCGCGCCTGCAATGCCGCTCCAAGGTGGCCACAAAGGCTTCCAGCACCTCTGAGACGCCCGTGCCGACCCTTACCCCTCCGGGCAGGCAAATCCCGCAGAATCGACCTACCGCATCGTCCGGTCATGGAACGGCAGGTGTCTCTCTTAAGGTTGAATTTGATTTGGGGCTTGGAGCTTGGAGCCTCAGTTTAAATACATTGCCTGCGGTGTACGAGCCCCCGTTGCTGGTTGTGCCAAGAAGGTCCCCCCTCTGATCGAAAGACACGCCTCCCCGCAGAGGAAGTTCACCATCGTGCCCATCGAAGGTGTACAGGATGGATTCCTGCCAACCAGTGCGCGATTGTTTCAGTTCGAACACCGTGCCACAGCCGTATCCGGCATAGCAACCGTCACCACCGCCTTCCGAGGTCATGCCGTACAAATTGCCGTCATGCCATGTGATTGGCGCTTCAGGGATGATTCCGTCTGCGCCACCAGAAAAGGCATAGAGCACGCTCTGTGTCCAAGTATTTCCCGAATGTCCCACCGTGAAGACAGTGCCGCAGCCTCCATACCCTCCTCGCACGGTGCAGTTCTGATCGCCGCCCTGCATTGCTGTCCCATACAAGTTACCCTTGCCGTCGAATAGTAAACCTGCATTTAGGAAGGCTCCGTCTGTTGCGCCCGTAAAGCTATAAAGAATCGATTCCACCCAGACTCCGGGAGATGAGGGAGTAAGCTCGAATACCGTGCCGCAGCCTAAGCCATAGCAGCCGCTACCACCACCAGACTCCGTGAAGCCATATAGCGATCCGGCATTACGGCTGATGCCCTGCGCAAACATCCCGTCCGCCGACCCGGTAAATCGGTACAGAACACGTTCAGCCCATCTACCTTCCCTCGTTCGTTTCAATTCAAAGACCGTGCCGCAGCCTACGCCCGCGTAGCAGGAATCGACGCCACCGAAATATGTACTGCCGTATAACTTATTTCTCCCATCCCAGATTAACGGATTATTGGGTCCCTGCCCATCAGTTCCTCCGGCAAAGTTGTACAGAGTCATTTTCGTCCAAGGTTTCTTCTCATTGCGCTGCAACTCGAATATCGTTCCGCAACCGAGCACATACGTGCAGGCTGAATTCCTCCCACCTAACGACGTTGCTCCAAAGAGATTGTCCTCGGCATCAAACACTAATGCTCCTTGGGGTGCCCATCCATCGTGCTGACCTTTGAATCGATAGAGTACGGTGTGCACCCAATGGCCAGATGAGTTATGGGTCAGCATGAATACCGTGCCACAGCCGTTTCCACCGTTACACCCCTGATTGCCGCCGCCAGTCGTCAGCCCGTACCATGCGCCGCGATGATCTTGCACTAGCGTCGTGTAAGGCAAGGCCACCATCTTTTCCGCCAGTGAATGTGTACAGCACTTTCTCGACGCTTGATGCAGATGCGTCGTTCGCAAACAGCAAAAGCAAGGCGGTAAGAATGACGGCCTTAGCGAAGCTTGACCGCAAACTGTACACTCGCATGAAAATTTTCTTCCTTCGAAGGAACGAAACTTATGTGTCCGCCAAGATTCTACAACCGTTCAGGCTTGCCAGACTCTCTAAAAAATCGCCTCTAATAGAGTGCGGTCATGAAAAACAAAGCGAGTGGAGGGGAGTCTTCGATGGCAAGAAATGAAGAAATCGTATATTTCCTTCTGAGTGGGAGTACCCGTTTGCATCAAGGAGAATTGTGCTGGTTGTATCATGGCAGCGAGATGGCATTTCCTGTCCAAGTGTGCTCCGTCTCCGGAGAAGAGTTCGAACTGAAGCCCGATAAACCCGGCTTTGCCAACCGCTGCCCGGCGTGCATCGAACCAGAACCTGCTGCCCCGTTAGCGAAGCAGGGCACGGACGCCGACGAGCGCAAGACTCTGAAGGAAGCGAACGAAGCTCGGAGACGGGCGATGCGCGACCTCCTCTACCGCAAGGATGGCTAGCGGCTTTGGCAAGATCATTTAGTAAACTTCACCAGCGGCTCGCCCTCGACTACTGCGCTCTATGGAACACGTAAAAGAACATAGCCACGCTGAATCAAGCAAACGCATAGACGGTGATCCGATAAAATCGCAAGGCTGTTATGGCGCGGAATCCTCGATATTGGATCGGAGTGGTCGGAATGAAGGCAGCAGATTTCCGCAGAATTGCTTTGAGCTTCGAGGGAGCAGAGGAGGACTCGCACATGGGGGCAGCCGACTTCCGCGTGAGAGGCAGAATCTTCGCCACGTTGGCCTCGCAGAAAGAGGGCTACGGCAACTTGATGCTCACGCCGGAGCAGCAGGCAGAGTTCGTCCGGGAGCTACCGGAAGTTTTCCTGCCCGTCCATGGCGGATGGGGAAGGATGGGGGCGACCCACATTCTGCTCGCTAAAGCGAGCGAGGACGTGCTGGCTGGCGCTCTGCATACGGCATGGACTCTCAGAAGGGAAAAGAACGCTCGGACAAAGAAAAGGCGTGCTCCGAAGGAGCGGTAGATTTTAGCGAGAACGCGAGCGGCAACTGCCCCAAGCCGATCAGCCCGGAGAAGTGGGAGGAAATAGCCGCGAACATGGCCGCGGGACTCGTGGGAGCGCATCAGCATTTGGGGGCACTGAGAAATCTACGCGGGCACGACGACCTCATCCCTGAGGCTAGGCGCAGCAAGACTAATGGAGCACGGAAGGACGACATGCCCCTACTCCTGCTGGTCGGGAGGCGGATGAGGTGGTGAGGCGGGGGAGTGTGGTGAACCGAGGTTAGAGGAGTAGCTTGTCGTAAGTCGCACTCCAGAGTGCGACTTCGCACTTTTTCGCAGCACCCGCACTCGCACCCGTTCTCACACCTGTCTTGTACGTATTTTCAGGTACTTGGCAGTCCCCGGTAGCCTGTTAAGTTGTTGAAAGTATTGAATAGGAGAGAATTGGCAAGGTCGCACTCTACCACTGAGTTACTCCCGCTCGGCTGCCTCGATTATAAACAAGCCCTAACTTCGCAGCAACGGCGATTCGCCGCTTGTAAATTTTCAACACCAACCGCCATCACCGTAGGAACCGAGAAAAGTCGCGATTTCGCTGCTTCTGCTCAACCTGCGGACGGGCACATCCGGTCCATAAGAAACTCTGGTTGCCTCAATGCGCGGACGGTTGACCCGGTCGAATTTCCAGATGAACGCTAACACTTTGGCGAGTTTGCTTATGCGGTGAGCTTCGCCGCGCTTGAACACCCGCGTAATTGCACGCCGGGCGCAGTATATCCGAGAGCGCTCAAGCCAAATCACCAGCGTAGCGCGAGGCAATCTTATATCGAAAGTTGCCAGCGCAAAATTGCCATCGCTAATCCACTCCTCGCCAGTATGCGCCTCCTGTACTAAGGTTCGGAAAGCGGGAACATCCTTTTCTTTCCAATGAGGCTGCCAAATGGCATCCAGACAGATCACGGGCGCCCCCGTAAGTTCGCCAAGTTGCCGCGCCAAAGTGGTCTTGCCGCTGCCGGCGCACCCCAGGATGACGATTCGCACCATGTTTGTTGGCTACGCAGGACTTCAGTAGGCGCAACCCGTCGTGGGTTTCTCCATGGCCTCGTGAGACTTTGCCGTGATCTGGTTCCTCACATCCCAAAGTTCTTTGTAGAAAAGGTGCTCCATCCTTTGATGAAGAACCTCGACCGGCGTGCCCATCGTGCCAATCACGCCCCCGCCGATGATTCTCTGTGCCAGCTTGAGATGATGAAAGCGGAACAGGTGCACGCGCTCATCAAAATCCAGCAGGCACTCCGCCACATCGTGCAGGCCAAAAAATTCATCATGCCGCCGGTAAAGTTCGTCCACGCTGAGCGCCGTCTTTCGTAGTTCCGCGTGGAACGCCTCGCCCAGGCGCGGCCCAATGTGCAGCAGAGAAAGAAAGCCCGGCGAATCCAGCCCGCTGCCGTGCCCCAGTCCGGCGCGGATCACATGATAATCATACGGCGTGATCGTCTCCAAAACGTGCAGCATCGAGATGGGATAATCCAGCATCTGGTTGGCGCGGCGAATCAACCGCCCCGCATTCAAGAAGTCGTCTCCCTCAATATGTGCAAGCGCGCGCCCCAGTTCCCACGCCACTGCCTTCAGCAGCAACTCGGAGCTCTGGTGAACCACTTGAAACGTCATCTCGTCTTTATGTAGAAATTCTTCCGGCAGTTTTTGCAGCGATAGCAATTCGTCGGTGTGCAGATAACGTTCGTAGTCCGATGCTCCCTTGCCCGGCAAAATCGGTTTCTTCAAATCATCCATTCCGCTACTCTCCCGATAACGATGGAACATGCGTCCGGCGCATTACTTTTGTGCGCCGGTCCACTGCGGATCCTTTTCCGGCGGCACAATCGCGCCATCGCGCATGTGAATAATACGATCTCCATAGCTCGCGGCTTCCGGGTTGTGCGTGATCATCAGCACGGTCTGGCCCAGTTCACGATTCGAATGCCGCAACATGTCCAATACGATTTCAGAGTTCTCTGAATCCAGGTTGCCGGTGGGTTCATCGGCCAGCACAATTGCCGGCTTGTTGATGAGGGCCCGCGCCAGCGCCACTCGTTGCTGCTCGCCCCCGGACAGCTCCGAAGGCCTGTGGGGAAGGCGTTTCTCCAGCCCCAGGAGGCCCACGATTTTGTCGAAGTACGCAGCGTCACGATTCCCGTTGGCTCCGGCAATGTCCACCGCGATATCGATATTCGAACGGGCATCGAGGGTGGGTAGCAGATTAAATTTCTGGAATACGAATCCGATCTTGCGCTTGCGCATGCGGGTGCGCTCGGCGTCCGACAACTGTGCGAAGTCGTCTCCGTCGATCAATACGCGCCCCGCATCCGCTCGCGCCAGTCCACCCAACAGATAAAAAAGAGTCGACTTGCCGCTTCCCGAAGGCCCCACCACGGTCACAAACTCGCCCTTCTGTACGCTGAAGGAAACCCCACGCAGGGCGGGCACTTCCACCTTCCCCACGCGGTAAGTCTTGCGCACATCCACGGCTTCGATGAGGGCTGCCATCCGAACATCGATATTACACGAAGCAGTGCAGGCGCGGGCGTCCGCGCCCGTGCGGGACCAGAAGAATTCCTCCTCAATCAAATGAGTTGAAGATCAGGCAGCGCTAGTGCGGTGAGCCGACTGCACCATCGGCGGTTGCGTGCGCTTCGGACCGCGCTTCCGAACCAGCAAAACGCGGATGCGCTCCAACAACTCCACCGGCGCGTACATTCCCTTCGGCAGAAAAACATCGGCCTTGGTGTCGCGGTCATACATTTTGACTTTGCCCGAGAGAAGAATCGCGGGAGTATGCGGCGAAAGCCCTTTGATCTCGTCGATCAGCTTGCTTCCATCCAGGCCGGGCATGGTCAGATCGGTCAGCACCAGGTCGACGCCGCCCTTCTTGAAACGCTCCAGCGCCTCCATGCCGCCGGCGCAGGTCACCACATGATAGCCACGGGTTTCCAGCATGATTTTGCGGATGGAGAGCGATTGTTCGTTATCGTCAACGCAGAGAATGGTTCTTTTTGGTTTCATTTTTATTTTCGAAGCGGCGAGCTGCCAACCCGGCGCGCCCGGGGAAAACCCAAAAAACTTTCTTGCCAGAGAATTTAAAGCGAGAAGAATCGTAAAGGCGAACCCAATCCCTGTAAAGTGCCGTCGATGCTAATGGTCGAATCGACCCATTGAAAAAGTTTCGCAGTTATGCATAGCATCATTTTTCCTGCACATTCATGCACTAGCTCTCAAAAACAAATTTCTCCACGCAAAACTTCAACGACATTTCCACCGACGCGCACATTAACCACTCGGTCATCCTTACGCGAAGCCCGAACAAAAATCCGGCTGGGCCGGTTCATCTCTACTCCCTGTTCGATCAACACCCGTTCGTCGGACCGAGCCACGCCATTCGCAACCATCCATGCCGCCGTGCATCCCGCCGCCGAGCCCGTTGCCGGATCCTCACCGTTATAGAACATCATGCGGGCGTGCAACCGGGCGGCGGGATCCACCGTCTCGCGGCTTACAAAGTAAAAAAACCTTCCTCCCGAGCGCCCCAGATACTCCGCTGCCCCCTTCACGTCCACGCTCAGCGTGCGCATGATCTCCAGCCCGCGCATGGGAACCACCGTGAACGGCAAGCCGGTCGAAATCGTCTGGATGGGCAAGGAAGGATCGATATCGCCATCCCGCAAACCGCACGCGCGCACCACCGCCTCGCGATCATGCCGCTCGCCGAACTCAGGATCGACCTGGGTCATCTCGCCGAACACCGGCTGCCCCGCCTTTTCCTCGAAGCGCACCGGAACTTTGCCCGCCTTGAGGTCCAGCACAATTTCCGGCGCGCCCGTCGACCCGCGTAGCTGAAACCCGGTTCCCAGCGTCGGATGGCCGGCGAACGGCAACTCTTCCTGCACCGTAAAAATTCGCACCTGTATCCCGCGTTCGCGTTCGACCGAGGGCTCCCGTGGAAAAATAAAAGTAGTCTCAGAAAGATTCATCTCCCGCGCTAGCGCCTGCATTTCCTCGTCACTGAGCCCGCGGCCATCGAGCACAACCGCAAGAGAATTACCCTCAAAAGGGCGGGAGGTGAAAACGTCCAACTGCACAAACTGAAGCTGCCGCTTTGCTTTGGCCATGGTTGATTAATTGTAGCGCCCACGCTCGCGCAGCGCTTAAAGTCTCCAGGTTTTCCTTTGTGAACATGGGTGCCCTTTGTGGTTATAGAATTCTTTGCCACGCACTCTGCGATGGTTCTCCGCGTTCTCTACGATTTAAGACCCTCTGTTCATGGCGCGGATCCTCCCGCGGAGATGTGGGGCTGGCGTGCGCACTGCTTCTCGCGTATATATTGTTCGACTCTACCCGCTCTCCCCAATGACCGAAACCAAACCTAAGCCGATGATCGCGATTCGTGATCTCCAGAGCTTCGAAGACCTGAAGCAGGCAGAAGAGGTCGAAAGGGAAGTGTGGGCGCTTTCCGACCTCGACATCACCCCCATAACTCTTGCCATCGCCACCAAGCAAGCGGGAAGCATCTGGGTGGGCGCCTTCGATGGCGCCAAACTGGCTGGCTTCGCTTTCGGTTTTCTGGGCGTGGAGCGCGGCCAGTTAATTGTGCACTCCCATATGTTGGCGGTGCGCGAGCCCTATCGCAATTCGCGCCTGGGCTACCAGTTGAAACTGGCACAGCGCGAGCGCGTGCTGGCCCTGCGCATCGATGCCGGCCGTAATCATAATGGGCGATCTTCCGATCTCCGCGCCAACGATCTTTGCCTCAACGATCTTCGCCTCAAGGATCGTCGCATCAATGATCTTCGCATCCACGAGATGACCTGGACCTTCGATCCCCTCCAGAGCCGGAACGCACATTTGAATTTCGCCAAGCTAGGAGTCGTTTCAGAAAGTTACAAGGTCGATTTTTATGGGCCGGAAACCTCCAGCGTCCTGCATCGCAACGGCACCGATCGTCTGTGGGTAACCTGGCCTCTGGCCAGCCGCCGCGTGCACGAGCGTCTGCAGTCCAAAGACAGCCGCGCGGCAGTTCTGGACGCGCTCTCCACTTTGACTCCGTTAATCCGGTTCAATGGCGACGGCAAGCCAGTTCCCACCGACCTCGCCGCCGCCTTGAGTCGCCAAAGAATTGCGATTGAGATTCCCAGCGATATCGGACAGGTAGAACGAAAAGATCCAGCCCTGGCTCGAGCATGGCGCCAGCAAACCCGCTGGGCTTTCACCGAAGCGCTGAAAGCCGAATTCTTCGTCGCAGAATTCTGCCGCACCCTTCGCGGCCAACAAGGCCCGGGAGCCTACTTGCTGGAAAAAGGAGGGGCAGAAGACTACGTCCCAGAACTGAAACGCAGACCCGAAAATTCCCTCTGATCGACTTCCCTCGTGTCATCCTGGGTGCCGTCGAAGGACCCCCGCAATCTCGGCCCCGCCATGATGATTCAAGGCGTTCTCCCGCAGCTTCCGCGCCGCCGAATCGCGTAGCATGAAACCAGCTATGCCCGCTTCCAATCCGATCATTCTCTATGACGGTGTCTGCGGCCTCTGCAACCGGCTGGTCCAATTCGTCCTGCGGCACGATTCCCGCGACCGCTTCCGCTTTGCCGCCCTGCAAAGCGATTTCGCAAACCGCGTGCTGCGCCAGCATGGCGCCACCCCCGAAGACCTTGATACCGTGTACGTAGTTTTGGATCACGCCCTGCCCGGAGAGCGCCTCGCATCTCGGTCCGATGCCGCGGTCGTGGTTTTGAATGAATTAGGCCTGGGCTGGGGTCTTCTCGCTCGCGCCCTGCGAGTGTTCCCTCGATGGCTGCGCAATTGGGCCTACAATCTCGTAGCCCGAAACCGCTACCGCATTTTCGGTAAGCACGACTCTTGTCCGATTCCATCCGAAAAAGATCGCCGCAAGTTTCTAGACCTGCAATAGGCGGCGCGAACAGAATGCGCTTAGCTGGTATCCGAAAGATCCGCGCCTTTCTTTTCGTGGCCGCTCCAAGTGACGATAGCCACCAGCAAAGCAATAATCACAACCGTCCCCGCCAGCACCGGCGGATAGTTGCCGCCGTAGCGCCCCTCCACTAGTTTGGCCTGAATCACCGCGTTGCGCGACGACAGAAAATTGCCCAGTTGATAGGCGAAGCCGGGAAACGTGCCCCGCACCGCTGGCGGCGACAGTTCATTCAGATGGGCCGGAATCACGCCCCACGCGCCCTGCACCATGAATTGCATCAGGAACCCGCCCAGCGCCAGCATGGGAACGGTGTGCGAATAAGCCCAGAGCGGAATCACCGGAATCGCCAGAAGCGCGGCAGTGACAATGGCCTTGCGCCGTCCAACTCGCTCCGACCAGGTGCCAAACAAAATCCCGCCCAACAGCGCACCAATGTTGTAAATGATCGCAATCAACCCCACAATGTGCGGCGAGAACTGATGGTTCTTCTGCAGAAAAGTTGGATAAAGATCCTGCGTGCCGTGGCTGAAAGAATTAAATGCGAACATCAGCACCACCAGGAAAAGAAAACTGCCGGCGTGCGATAGAATGTCCTTCCCCAGATGACTCTCCGCTTTGTGCGAGCCGCGCCCCTGCAGCCACGCCGGCGATTCGTCGACCTTGGTGCGAATGTAAATCACCAGGAATGCAGGCAGCGCTCCGATCACAAACATGCCGCGCCATCCCACGAACGGGAAGATCGTCCCATAGACCAAAGCGGCAATCAGATAGCCCACCACGTAGCCTTCCTGCAATAACCCCGAGAAAAAGCCGCGCCCTTCTGCCGGCAGCGTCTCAAAAGCCAAGGCCGCACCGACTCCCCACTCTCCGCCCATCGCGATTCCAAAGAATGCCCGCATGATCAGAAAGAATTTCAGCGAAGGCGCAAAGGCCGAAGCCAGCTCGAATATCGAATACGCGATGATGTCGACCATCAGCGTGGGACGGCGGCCAAAACGGTCAGCCATCAAGCCGAACAGAAATGCTCCCACCGGGCGCATGGCCAGGGTGAGAAAAATTGCTTCCGTGATAGCCGAAACTTTGGTCTGAAACTGCGTGGCCAGGGCGTTCACGCAGAAGATGAGAATGAAGAAATCAAAGGCGTCGAGCGACCAGCCTAGAAAGCAGGCGACAAACGTATTCCGCTGTACGGGGTTGAGCCTGCGAAAGTGGCCGAGAAATTCCATTTTCTCGTGTGCGCCAAACTCCCCCGCATGCTAACACAAGCTGCACGCCTCGCGGGCCTGCCCTGAGCGAGTCGAAGGGTCCAGGCGGAACAAGGCCCCGCAGGCTCTCGCTAGCACGACCCACGACGCCCCTGAAACTACGCCAACGACGCCGGGCACCACCCGCCGCCATCCCAGGCCTTGAACTTCGACCCCCCGCCCTGCGCAAAGGCGCATAGGCTCGCCATGGTCCCGGAGATCTCCTCCTCCGCCAACGCCTGTCCAATCAACTCCTTCGAGCAGCCACCCCCCTGCTCCAGCATGGTTCGCGCCAGCACCCGCAGGATTTCATCCGACGAAGCCAGCGCCCGGATCAGCTCCCGCCCCGCCGTTTCCTGTCCGAATTGTGCCCACACCATTCCGCATAAGACCAGATAGTTCGCATCCATGATTCCGTCCCTCCCTCGACTTCGCCAAGTCTCATCTCAAGTCTCATCTATAGAAGCGATAAACTTGCCACGCGCATGTCAAGTTATTGTGAAAATTACCTGACATTCGCATCAAAGATTCCGCAGTCCAGTCGGGTGACTCGAAGAAATGCGTAGAATCCCACTCAATCTCGAGGGTTTTCTGCATCCTACAAAGCAATTCGTGCTTAGGTTTGGAAGGGCGCGGCTGGAAGTGTGTGAGTGAGAACCAGGAATTGGGCTTTGCAGTGGAACGAACCCGTCGGTTTTCAGCCGCGATGCGGCAGAACGCAGCCCCCACGCGCCAGCTGTGGGTAAAGTGGGAAACAAATGAGCCAGTGGGACGAAAGAGTAGCTCTCACGCACACACTGGAAGCCGCCGTAGATCGTTTTAAAAGACTTATGGCAAGGTGGAAGCCTTGCCCCTTCAAATACACCGCCCCGGGATTTGTTTCCGGAGCCTCTTAGAGCCCTTCAAAACTTCAATGCCCTGGAGTTCGGAAAAGCTTGCCGAGGAAATTACCTTTTCGAAGCCGTCCACTTTACTAACGGATTGCAAACTTGGGAAGCACCCGTGAGCAGCCTATTCTTCCGGCGTGCCAGGTGGGGCGGGTGCAAGTGGCAACTTGGAGGCTCCGTCCAGAATGCTTCGTTCCTGGGGTGAAAATTGTCTCCGGTAGGCATCGCTTTCGATCTGACGTTGACGCGCCTGCGGAGGCATGGCCCGTAAGGCCTGAATGGCATTCCGCACTGCCTGACGGCGCTCCGGCGGCAGTTGTTGCATTTGCGAATGAACCTGCCGCGCCGTGTCTTTCTGCTCTGGCGTCAGGTGCCCGAAGGTGTCCATGCGTTTCAACATCTGCTGCCGCTGCTCTGGCGGCAGACTGTTGAAACGATCGAGCTGATTCTGCAAACGCTGCTTCTGCTGCGGGGGAAGGCTACGGAACTGAGGGTCGTTCTGTAAGGCCTTCCTTTGTTGCTCGGGATTGTTATGTTGTCGCAACCATTGTCCGGAGTGCCCGCCCTGCTGAGCTTTGGGAGGACGGGGCACAGGGTGCGGGGCATGTTCCTCCGGATGGTGGGCTTGCGCGAGGCTCGGAACAACGCTCGTGAGCGCCAGCGCGAGAGCCGCTACCGCGACCCCTCCGGTGATGAACCTCGCCCGCACTTTCCCCCCCATTTTCCGACATCACTACATGAATGAATTCCCGCGCGATTAGCGGCTACGGATTAGCGTCGATATCCTGCTGCGCCTGCAGATCGTCGAGGATTTCGAAATCCGAATACAAGTCAGCGTTCTTATCCAGCGCCTGCAAGTCGCCTACGGCCGTCCCCGGTTCGGCCACCATGGCTCTCGGTCCGTCCGATGTAGGATTGCGGCCAGCATCGGTGCGGAACAAAGTGATACTCATTACCATCAGAACCGCCAGCGAAATCGCCAGAGCCGGCTTGCGAATCCACAGCCACCAGCCAGCGGGTTGCCGAGCCGCTTCCTCGCGCAAACGAGCCCGGAGCCGCACGTCGAAATAGGGTGACGGCTCCGGCACTTGCCATTCATCCAGCAGCGCCATGGTCTGGCGAAACTCATTTAACTTGCCGGCGCAACCAGCGCAGCTCTCGAGATGTTTATTCACGTCGGGTGTGACCGCGTCCAAACCGGCGGCCAGCCCCGCCATCAATTCGCAAACCTCATTGCACTTCATGACCACTTCCTTCATACAAACTCTTTCAGTTGCACGCGCAAAGTTTCATACGCGCGAAATAACAAAGATTTAATGGCGCTTTCGCTGAGCTTCAACACTTCCGCAATCTGGCGATAGTCCATCTGCTGATACTTGTGCATAATGAGCGCCATCTTCTGGCGCTCAGGCAGCGCTTCAACGCGCTGCCGGATGGCGGCCAGACGCTCCCGCCGGACGATCGCCTCTTCCGCCGTGGGCGAGTTGTCCGGCAAATCCATGGTCAACCCGGATTCCTGATCAGGTTCGTCCAGGCTAACGGTATTTTCCGGCCGCTGGTGCCGCGTATCGCGCGCGTGATTCACCGCCAGATTGCTCGCGATCCGATACAGCCACGTCGTAAACTTCGCGCTGGCTTCGTATTTCTCGCGCGAGCGATAGACCCGCAAAAATACTTCCTGGGCCAGATCCTCGGCCACGGCAGAATTGTGCGCCATGCGATACATGAAGCTCAGCATGGGACGGCGGTATTTCTGCACCAGATATTCGAAGGCCGAATCATCGCCGCCTTTCACCCGCAGCATGATTTGGGCATCGCTCAACCCTTCGGCGGATTCAGCGTTGGCAACCTTCGCCGCGGCATGAGATGGCACGCCCATCGACAGGAACCCGCGATCCATGGCTACACTGCTCACATCAGATTGAACCCCATCGGGCTCTGAAAGTTGCGGTCTGTCGGGGTCAGGCAAAGGCGGGGAAGTCCCCTCGGGAGAAGAGGCTAGGGGTACTTTCGCGAGGTTGAATCGGTTCGGCATCCCGCACTGGCGCCAGCCCTCCGGAGTTCATCTCGCACGGCGCGAGCCGGAGCCGCAGACCCCTAGGCTATCACGGACAGGGCGGCGAAAAAACTGTTGCCTTGCTACAATATAGCGGCTGATTTGGGTTGCGCACTTAACTCGGCGGTAGAGTGCCACCTTCATACAGTTGCCATCCGACCCTGCCGGCTGTTGACTCTAAAGACGTTGGATAGGGCTACGTACGAAGATACTGCCATGTTTGCCGGTATTTGGTACGTTTTGGGTACGACAAATCTTGCGACAGTGTGTGGAAGTGGGATTGGGTGCGGGGCAAGGACCTGTCGCTGATGGCAGTTTTCGTGAAAGCGTTTGGGCGGCTCATAAGCTGGGCCGCCCGCTCGCATCACTCAGACTTCCAGGCCACTGTGAAGCTCGTCCGGCATTCTGTCCGACGAGGGCCGCTACCCCGAAGCGGAGAAGTTGTTTCGAGAAACGCCGTGTTCTCGGGCAGGAGCATCCCTCCACCGCTATGTCTACGTACAACCTTGGGCTCGTGGAAGTCCACATGGGCCGGCGTGATGAGGCGCTTTCTCTGTTACACGAGGCCGTGGATCACGGGCTACCACCTTCTGGCGACTTGGACATGGATACAAATCCTGACCTCAAATCGCTGCATGGAGACTCTCTCTCCGCTGCCTTGGTGGTCGACGCGAAAGAGCACGCCGCAGCAACGCAAAAACCAAACTAGCGTCATGAAATACGCAATGAAGAGCACCTGGCCATATCCACAATCAAAAGTGATGTTTCAGAAGCTGGCTCTACTCGATAGGATGCCGGGCGACCCACGCAATTTCAACTGTGGTAGTTTTCCACGATCGCTTGCGGTGTTCTGCATGTCGCGGTGCGATGCACTTTTCAGGCTCAAGATCTGCTACCATGACCGCTTGATGAGGTTGCCATGCCACAGTTTGTGATCGAGCGGGAGATCCCAGGCGCAGGTAATTTAACGGATGCGGAATTGCAGGCGGTCGCCCGAAAGTCGGTTGGCGTGTTGAAGGATATGGGACCAGAAATCAAGTGGCTCCACTCCTACGTCACCGGCGATAAAGTTTATTGTGTGTACCTAGCGCCAGACGAGGAATCGATTCGCGAACATGCACGCCGTGGAGGTTTTCCGGCGAATCGCGTCTCGGCAGTGCGCCGCATGATCGATCCTGACACCGCAAATTGACTTAAGCAGAGTTTTGCGTCGGCAGACCTGATTCCGTGCCTCAGTTAAGTGCCTCCTGAATGGCTTGCTCGACCGGCATTGCCCAACCTTCCATCCAAGCCGTCAGGCCTGCAGCATTCCCGATCGCTCGGCGTGCAAATTCGAGGGCTTTCTCCAACCTGCGTTGCTCAGCAGGCACGAGCGGAATACCTAATTGTTGGCGAAGCGCGGCCGCGGCTCCAGCCCAGTGCAGCGATTGCTCAGCGTGCGATTGCGCTGCGGCGCTCACCGCGAGACATTCGAGCGCTCTCGCGATGCCGCGTTTGTGACCCAACTCCTGGAACACCTTAATGCTTTCTCCGTACAGACGACGCGCCTCGGCGTTGTTCCCCTGATCGCAGCTTAGACTTGCGAGATCGGAGAGCGCGCTCGCAATTCCCCAGCTATCATGCAGCCGGCGAAACTCAGACAGGCTCTGCTCGCAATAGGAACGCGCGGCAATCAAGTCCGCTTTTTCCCGAGCAACGTCGCCCAGGTAGTTCAAAGTCCACGCGGCACCGGCGTCATCTCCCCCCTGACGGAACATGGTCAGACACTCATTGTAAAGCGAGGACGCGCGCTCATACTTTCCCTGCAACTTCATCACGCTTGCGAGATTGCTAAGGGCTCGGGCGATGTCAGCGGGATCGCCAAAATCCTTCCATATTGCGAGACAGCGCTCGAAGAGTACAGCGG
>Ga0307476_10001037_pt1 | contig 17917 bp, 20 predicted proteins | sample atmos_gasesECM2C_2_FD_203314 | JGI IMG/M metagenome (GOLD analysis project Ga0307476, IMG submission 203314) | Hardwood forest soil microbial communities from Morgan-Monroe State Forest, Indiana, United States - atmos_gasesECM2C_05 | ecosystem: Environmental > Terrestrial > Soil > Temperate... | reverse complement strand
ATGCGGAGCCGAACCCCCTGCCGCTGGAATTGACCCCCCCGCTCATCGATCCCGGCCTGCCCTCGTCTCTCTTGGAACGGCGCCCGGACGTCGCCGCGGCTGAACGGCGGGTCGCAGCCGCCAACGCCCAGATCGGCGTGGCGCGGGCAGCGTATTTTCCCGTGTTCAGTCTGGCCGCCGCAGCGGGTTTCGACAGCACGAGATCCTCCAATTGGCTTACCGCACCCAGTCGATCATGGTCGCTGGGTCCCGCAGCCGGCGTACTGACCCTGTTCGACGCCGGCCGACATCGAGCGCAGACCGCGCAAGCGAAGGCGATCTACGACGAGGAGGTCGCGGGTTATCGAAGCACCGTACTCACCGCCTATCAGGAGGTCGAAGACAATTTGGCCGCCCTTCGCCAATTGCAGCAGGAAAGCATCAGTGAAGCGGCGGCCGTGACCGCGACCGCCAAGGCCTTGCAACAGGCGCAGTACCGCTACAAGGCGGGACTCGTCACCTATCTCGAGGTCGCGACCAGCGAAAATACCGCTCTACAGGCCGAGCTCTCGAATGTGACCATTCTGCAGCGCCGAATGGATGCGAGCGTGCTGCTGGTGAAAGCGCTGGGCGGCGGGTGGCAAGACTCGCTCAACGTTGCGCGCCGAGAGTGAGATATTGAGGCGCCGGCGCCGCTAAGTCCCGCGCGTGCACGGCATCTGCGCCGGCGTCTGCGAGCCGTCCGATCGTCTCCACGCTGTCGGATACGAAGCGCCACGCGGTATTGGCCGGCGCATCGCCGGCGTCCTCGATGGCAAATAGGATGGCATCGCGCAGAATCGGCATCGACGGCGAATACACCAACAGCCCCTCGCGCGCGACCGCGGTCTCCGCCACATGCAAAGCCGCACACAAGCGCCGCTTGACCTCGACATCGAGCACGTCGCTATCGCGCGAGCGCTGGATATCCTGCCGAATGACGTTGCTGACGACTCGACCATCGCGCTGCAATACCGGCAGCTCGCGAACCCACGCCTCGGGCGGACAGGCCTTGTTCTCGGTCTTGAGCTCGACGAAGGGGTTGATCTCCGCCGGATAGATGCGGCACACCAACGGCCGGCGCTCGTAGATTCCGCAGCGCAGGTCCGGCAACAGATTTGGGCAGCCATCGGGTATGTGAGCGACGAGGATTGCGATGACACGCACTTGCATGGATCCGCTCGTCGCGGCAAACGACCGCCGCCTGAAATGGGCGCGTTTCGGATCCTCGAGCGGCGCCGGCTCGGGCCACAGCGACGCCTCGCAGGCGAGCTGCACCTGATGACCCGCGTCCAGCCAGTCGAGAGTTTCCTCCACGGTCAGCGGAATCTTGGTTTTCTGACAGCATTTTCCGCATTGCGTGCAGCCGAAATTCACGTCCACTTCAAACGCTCACTGGCGGGGTCGGCATTTCTTGCTCGGCTTCGGTGCGGCTTTGGTGGTTGAAGGGTACTACAGCATGGACCAGACGTCCGAATGAAGCGCCCCAGGCTGAGCGGCGCCTGTTGGTGCGGCGCCGCGCCGGCGATCGGACGGCTCGTCCGCGCTGCAAAAGCTGCTCGCGATTACCATAATGAAACGAACTGTCACAGTCTCCCTACAGCCCTCGATTCCGGGCGCGGATAGAGTTCGTGGACTGCCGCGATCCACGACCGGAGAACCGCATGATATTTTCACTCAGCCGACGACCTGCGGACACGGCCGCGGCGGCTCCGCCGCCATCCGCAGAATTCGAAAGTCTCGGCAGCATTTTTCTCGCCCGGCTGCAGAGCGAGCGGGTCCACCTCGCGACCTTGAGCGCCGCCTTGGCACAGGCGGATGACAATCCTGAAGCCATTTTCCGCGACTTGCACTCTCGCGCTCGTCGCCTGAGCGGTACCGCCGGCATCTTCGAGGCCGCCGACATCGCGGCGGCGGCACATGCCTTGGAACAGGCCGCAGCCGCGGCCGCGCACTCCCACTCCGATAACGCCAACCCTCATGTCTGGGGAGCCATGCTCGTCCTCATGAGCCTGCTGCAGCGAGTCGATGCAGACTAGTCAAATTCACGATGATGAGCGGCAAGTCGCCGATGCGGTGCGCTGCAGCGACGCAGCCGCTTCACCCGATTCTGCATCGGCATTGCCGGCATGGAGTCATGCTGCGTATCTCACAACGCCGGAGGAACCAATCCAATTTCGTCTGGCCAAACGAGATAGCAGTCATCGCGTCATTGCGTGGCACCTTGCAGGAATCCCTGACGGGGAAATCCTTACACATCAATTTGCGTCGACTCACTGCGGACATCTTGCATCTCACTCGGGCGCGACGCCTGCTATAATATTTTGTATGTTCGCTACCGCACCTACTGCAAAGAGAGGAACTGGCATGGCGCTCGGCCCCGGAGAAAATCGGCTGCTCGCGAGCATGCCCGACGAAGCGTTGGCAAGCTGGATGCCGCATCTGGAACCCGTCGACATGCCGTTGGGCAAAGTGCTCTATGAACCTGGCGCCACACTGCTGCATGTTTACTTTCCCACCACAGCCATTGTCTCGCTGCTATATGTGATGGAGGACGGGTCTTCCGCCGAGATAGCGGTCGTTGGCCTCGATGGGATCGTCGGCATTTCGCGTTTCATGGGCGGCGAATCGACACCGAGCCGCGCGGTCGTGCAAAGCGGCGGTACCGGCTATCGGCTGAAGGCGAGCCTGATGCTGGAGGAATTCAATCGCGCGGGGCCGGTGATGCACCTGTTATTGCGCTATACCCAGGCGCTGATCACGCAGATGGCACAGACGGCGGTATGCAACCGCCACCATACTCTCGATCAGCAACTCTGCCGGTGGCTGTTGCTGAGCTTGGATCGGCTGCGCTCGAACGAGATGGTGATGACGCAGGAATTGATCGCCAACATGCTGGGAGTGCGCCGCGAGGGGGTCACGGCCGCCGCGGGCCGCTTGCATAGGGCGGGGCTGATCGACTACGAACGGGGTCATATCACCGTGCTCGATCGACCGCAGCTCGAGCGCCGCACCTGCGAGTGTTACGCCGTGGTGAAGAAAGAATACGATCGCCTGCTCCCGGCAATGCTGGCGAGTTGATGCAAGAACGAATCGCCTCGCTACTTCACTTCCTGCCGGCCCGGGTCTGCGCTTCTTGCTGGGCAATCGCCTGCGCGAGGGTCACCGATTCGTGCGCGCGGTCCACACGCAGGTCGCGGATTGAGTCGGTTTCCAGGTCGATGGCATAGGACACGACGCCGAGCAGGGTCGCCTTGGTCTTGGCAAACAGCAGTTCCTCGCCCGTGTAAGGGTCGGTCTGCACTTCGCCCTTTGAGTCGATCTCGGCCACGCGCCTGGCGATCAAGCACTCGTCGATCGGTTCGCAGCCGTTCTTCGCCAGAATGAGCACCATTCCGGGCTTCATGTCCCGAATGATCGGGTACTCCAAAACGACCACGACGTTTTCGCTTGGAGTTTGTTCCGTCGCCAGCGTCGAACCGACCATCAGAAGCTGGCCGCGGCCGGCGGCGGCCACCGCCTTGGCATCGGCGAGCGCGGCGAGTGCGGTGTGTGCCAGCTCCGGGCGAACGTTCGCCGGGGCCGCCAACGCGCACAACCCTACGGCTGAGGCACACAGCGCCGCCAAACCCTGTTTCATGAAATGGCCTTCCGTGCGAATCAAGTGCTTCTCTAACATCAAGTTGAACTGAAGACTGACGCGATTCCGTGTCGCGGGTTCCAAAAATGCCACTTTGTTCCTGGCTCCGGGCGCGCAGCAGGCGCTTGAGCGGCCCTTTCGAGCGTCTCCGGCGGAAATAAACCTGCCTGCTTGCCGGTCTTGACATGTGTACCATTGAGGCGCCGCCTGGGCCGGACGGCAAGACGCGGCGTTTATAAGAAAATCCCTTCGGAGCGTTCATGAAACTATTCGTACGATGGCTCATCGAGTGGCCGAGGCAGATCGCGCAACATTTGACCTGGTTGGCGCCGCTGTTTGCACGCATCACCGTCGGATGGGTATTCATGTGGAGCGGATGGGGCAAGTTGCAGGCCCTGCCCCAGGTGACCGAGAACTTCGTCGGCTGGGGGATCCCGCTGCCCCATCTCCTCGCTCCCTTTGTCTCCGGAGTGGAGTTTTTCGGCGGATTGTTCCTGCTTGCCGGTCTCCTGACCCGCATGTCGGCAGGGGCCCTCGGGATCACGATGATCGTCGCCATCCGATCGGCGAAATGGGGCGACGTCGACTCGCTCGAGACCCTGCTCGGGTTCGATGAGTTTGAATATCTGGCGCTTTTCCTGTGGCTGGCCATCGCCGGTGCGGGCACGGTTTCCGTGGATCACTGGCTGGAGCGATGGTACCGAGGCGCAAACGCATCGAAGGGCTGACGGCTACGGCGCCGCATGGTGCAATGCAATGGGTCGTTGCATGGCGACCCGTCGCACAGTGCCGCAATCCAGCTCCCCTGGGGCGTTTACCCCACTAGCCCGCCGGGGTGCACTATGGCAGGGTAGAGCCGCGAAGCCACATGCGGAACCCTCTATTTAAGCCCGGACGACGCGACTTATTCACCAGCCTGCTGCTGGCAGCACTGCTGTTTCGCGCCTATGTACCGGTTGGCTTCATGCCGGCGAGCGGCACGCCGTTTCTGCTGGAATTGTGCCCCGCGACCTATCCAGTGCCGATGCCCACGCACACTGGGCATCACCATTCAGGAACGCACGGTCATTTCGAGAACTGCCCCTTCGGCAGCGCTCCGTCGGCCGGTCCCATTGCACACATCGTTGCCTTTGCGCCGCCGCCGCCCATCGTTTCCCAGCCCCTGGTCGCGTTCGAACCCCCTCGACTGGGCGCAGATCTCCCACGCGCTCATCAGCCTCGCGGTCCTCCGTCTCCCGCCTAAATTGAGAATCAACGGCTGAAAAGTCGCGGTGTGCATTCACCGTGAGCGTTCAGCCAGTTCAATTTTGGGTAAGGCGACTGCTTTGGCGGTCGCGGGAGTTTGCGAATGATTTATCCACTGAGCCGTTCGAGCATCACGGCCGTATGCCTTGCGATTGCTCCGGCATCGACCTGGGCGTGCGCCACCTGTGGCTGCACGGTCAATTCCGATGCCGCGATGGGCTACTCCGCCGCCACGGGGTGGCGCGTGAATCTCGAGTACACCTACATCGACCAAGATGAGCTGCGGATCGGCACGCACGCGGCGACCCCGGCCGAGGTCGTCAACAATCCGTCGAACCCGGCGCTGGGCGGCGGCGAGATCGAGAAAGACACGATCAACCGCTATGCCACCTTGGGGATCAACTACCGGCCCGGCGCGGATTGGAGCTTCAATCTGCTGGTGCCCTATGTGGTGCGCACCCACACCACGTACGGCACGCAGCTGCAACCCTACACGTCCGCCGAAACGGCACCGGATCAGATCAGCGGCGCGCGCGTCGATAATCTCGGCGACATCAAACTGCTGGGCAACTACCAGGGACTGCTACCGACGAAAAACCTTGGGCTGCAATTGGGGGTCAAGCTGCCGACGGGTCAATACGGGACGGCAGTCGATTTTTATAACGGTCCGAATGCCGGCAGTCCTCTCGATGCGAGCTTGCAGGCGGGCACCGGCAGCACGGACATCATTGTGGGCGCCTATTACTACCAGGCGGTGAGCCAGAACTTCGATATCTTTGCGAGCGGCCAATTCCAGTCCGCGGTGGCGCACAAACAAAATCAGCCGGGCAATGATTTTCGCCCGGGCAATTCCGCGACGTTTGGCGTCGGGCTGCGCTATGAGGCCAATCCGAAATGGATTCCCCAGGTGCAGCTCAACCTGTATCACAAGAGCCCCGATCAAGGTGCTCTGGCCGACACGACCGACACCGTCGGTACGGTAGCCTACATAAGCCCCGGACTCACCGCGCAAGTCACCCGCAAGCTCCACGCCTACGGCGTGGTGCAGGTGCCGATCTATAGCAATCTCGATGGCTACCAGTTGTTCCCTCATTACACGGCGACCGCAGGGTTGAGCTATGCATTTTGAATCAGGAGGCTCGCCCGCTCGCGCTGCCACCGGCGGCATGAAAGTTGAGTCAGCGACGCGGCGCGCGCTGCTGCGCGGTGCGGCGGCATTGAGCGTGACGGGACTTGGTGCGCTGTTCGCGCCTATGGCATCCGCCAATCTACTGCGCGTCGGTGCCCCGGCTCCCGCAGCGACGCTCGTCACGCTCGATGGGCAGCGCATCGCCACATCGGATCTGCTCGGGCGCGTCGTGATCCTCACGTTTTGGGCTACGTGGTGTGGCCCGTGCCGCGAAGAATTGCCGCTCCTTTCCGCCTACGCGACTCAGCATGCGGCCGAGGGCCTCACCGTGCTTGGATTCGCGCTGGATTCCCCCGAGGACGACCCGCGCAAAGTACAGCAAGTGGCGCATTCATTGAGTTTTCCCGTGGGCCTATTAGCCAATTCGAGTCTCCCGGGCTATGGGCGCATCTGGCGCATTCCGGTGAGTTTTACAATCAATCGCGAGGGACAGCTGGCGGATGATGGCTGGAAGCAAAAGGATTCCACACTGACGTTGGAGCGCCTGAAGCGGGTCGTGACTCCGCTGCTCGAATCCGGCTGAATGAGTGTCGACGCTTGGCGCGCATGCTCGAGGCCCTATACTGCGCCCCTATGCGATCAGTCATCCGGTTGCCGGCCGCCTTGCAGTGTCGTCTCGACGCCACCATCAGCACGCTTTTGACGAGTCAGCAAAGCCGGACCGTCGATTTCGGTCGGCCGCTGCGGGAAGAGGCGTTGGTCGGCCCGGATTCCGTGTCGTGGCGAATTTTCAAGAACCCGATCGCACTATTCGTCGGCGGCGTCGCCGCCGTGGTACTTGAATTGGCGGAGCCGTCGGTTCGAGCGGGTGTGTGGGAACATTCGTCATTCCGCAAGGATCCGATCGGGCGCTTGCGGCGCACCGGGTTGGCGGCAATGGTCACGGTTTATGGAGCCCGCAGCGTTGCGGAGCCCATGATCGCCGGGGTGGTGCGCAGGCATGCGGCTGTCGATGGCGAAACGCCGGCGGGAATCCGCTACGCGGCCAACGATCCCCGCCTGTTGGAGTGGGTGCACGCCACCGCGGCGTTCAGCTTTGCCGAGGCGTACAGCCGCTATGTTGCCGCCTTGAGCCCCTGCGAGTTCGACGGTTTCTATCGGGAGGGGACACCCGCCGCCCGGCTCTACGGCGCGGTCGACACCCCTCAATCGGTCGGCGCGATGCAGGATCTGTTCGACTCCATGCGCAGCCGTTTGAACCCCTCCCCCATCGTGTTTCAGTTCCTCGAAATCATGCGCGAAACCGCCACCTTTCCACGTCCGTTTCTCTGGCTGCAACCCATATTGGTGCGCGCAGCGGTGGATTTGGTGCCCGGGTGGATCCGCCAGCTGCTCGGGCTGACCGAGTCGCAGGGGCTGCGGCCGCGCGAAAGGTGGCTGGTCAAATGGGCGGGCGATGTCTCGAACCGGATCATCCCTCTGGAAAGCCCGGCGACCCAGTCCTGTCTGCGGCTCGGCCTGCCCGCCACGCACTTGTACACGTGAATGCACTGGTGCGGGGGTTGGGCGACCTAAGATCACATCGATTGAACGTATTCCGCGAGCGCCTCCAAGTCTGATCTATTGAGGGCACTGGCGTACGGCCGCATGATGTCCGTACTGCGCAAGTTGCTCTGAAAAGAGCGCATCTGATTCAAGAAATATTGCGGGTGCTGTCCGGCCAATCTGGGGAAATCCAGCATGCCCTCGCCCTTTGATCCATGACACGAGCGGCAGGGCGGCACATGCAGCGTGTCGACCCCCAGTTCATAGATCTCTTTGCCGCGTGCCTGCAGCGTCCGGTCGCCGCTCGCGCCGGAACGAGCCGGTTTTGCCGACGAATAGTATTGGGCCAGTCCGTCGATCTGCGCATCATCGAGGGCCGCAGCCATCCCCCACATGAAGGCCAATGCATCGGGATCGCCGCGGCTGCGGGACCTAAATGCCTTGAGCTGTGCGGCCAGGTAATTTGCGGACTGTGCTGCGAGGTTCGGGAACTTGGGCACGATGCTGGTGCCCTGGGTACCATGACAGGTTCCGCAAGTGCTGACTGCGATTCGTTCGGCAGTGGAACGGATTTCCGGGGTGAGTTCGGCGGATTGCGCCAGCGCTGCCGTCATCGCCAACGTAATCGCCGCTGTAATGAGACGACGAATATTCATTGCCTTGCCCTCCTTTCTTCGCTCGACTTTCTTCCGTCAGCCAGGGGCGCCCGCGCTCCCGGGTTCCCCCGCGTCAATAAGCAAACCAAGTCAAGATATAAATCGTGTTGTTGTCGTGCGCATTGCGCCCATAGCCGTCATAGTTCGTGCTGCCGCCATTGAACTTCGTATAACTTGTGTACTGCAGAGACAGCTTTACGTTTAGCCACGGCACGTAATTCGCCTCGACGATCCACCCCGTGGTGTTCGGACTGCCATTCGCACTCGTGGTGACGCCAGGCTTCGATCCAATCCCATAAAGCAGCGCATCAGTGCTGCCCGTGGTCGAGAAATAACCGGCGGAGCCGCCCCACTTGCGGCGGTAGAAATACGTGCCGGTGACCCGGGATGTGTTCAGATCATCCTTCGGATTGGCACTGTTGCCCGATGCGAAACTTGCATCCAGCGTCTGCGACTCGTGGATATGGGTGGCCGCCATCGAGAAGATGTGCATGTCGCCGAGGAACTGATATTGGACATCCTCTGCGACATCCTGAAACCGATTGGTGGCTCCCTGCAGAGTCGTCGGTGCAGTCGCGGACGCGGCTCCCGGCAGCAGCTTGAAGGTCGCGCCATAGGCGCCGATCTCGAGGGAGTGCTGATCCCACTGCTGCTCATAAGCGACGCGCCAGTACGGGGCGACTCCGCTCACCACGTTCGATGCGGTTCCATCGAGCGGACCGGCGGCTCCGGTAATCGGATTTGAGTAGCCTTGCAGCGCCGAACGATAAACGCCGAGTTCCGCATACACCGATTCATTCCAGAGCGCATAGGCGCTCAAGCCCGCGACGGATTGCGCAAAGGTGCCGTCGATGGCGGTACCGGCGAGCGGCGAGACATTGGCATTCGATGCTTGGTACGGAAAGCCGAACGCCGGCGTACTATTCCAGAGATCCTGCAGCGTCGGATTGTTGTTCAACGACAGGCCGTAGATGAGCGGCTTCTCATTGGGCAGGATCACCAGGTCGGCAAAGCGGAAATCCGTATTGTCGATTCCAACGGTGCCGCTGCCGTTGTCGTACGTCAGTTGTCCGAACACCCCGAGCTGCGGCGCGATCTTCCCCGCATAGAAAATGCTCACTTGCTGGGGAAAAGCCACCGTGCCGTTCTGGGCCCTGCCCGGCAGGCCGCTGCTGTCGGGCAGAGCCTTGGCGAGCTGCGTATCCGATACCTGCACCATCATGGAAAGCGGCGGCAGCTGATTGAGCGACAACCGCTGCTCCTTCTCCTCCGTCATGCCCTGCACTTGCGGCAGGCTCGTGAGGGTGTAGCCATTCGCCTTGAACATGCGGCCGAAATGGGTGAGTTCGGGAAACACGGTGTGGCAGGCTTCGCAGGACAGGCCGGTCTGGCGTGCAAAACTCGGCACCGCGAGAGCGGACGGGGTCATCAAGAAAATGCCCGCGGTTACCGCTCCCAGCAGAATTGCGATCCGCCGTGCGATGGAATTGCGGTCCAGGCGGCGTGCGCGGCGCAAATATATCTCACACGGATATATCTCCCTTCGCGCCATCGTCGACTCGCTGTTCTCTGCCATGAACACAAGTTATGTCGTCATTTTTTTTCTCACAATACTCGCTATGCCCCATAGAGACCCGAGGGAACAACGTATCTCAGAGATGTAGGAAAGAGAGTAGGTCGCAACGCGCGAACTCTTTTCGCGCACCGCTGCGCGACGCGAGCACTCATTTTGCTCACGCCGGCCTCGTGAGATTTATTTTTTCACGCCGACTAAACCGTTCGCGCGTGAAACGGTACTCACTTGCTGTGTGTGTCTTTCGCAGCGCCGTGCGGCAGAGTCCGGCCGCCGCGGCGGCGCGCCCGGCGTATCGCCGAGCGCTGCGGCGGCGAGCAATTCGCCAGGAGGATATTCATCATCCAAACATCATGGGCGGCGCCGCTCGCCTCGGGGCGGTCCCGGCCAACGCCGTTCAAGAATGCCAGTGCAGCGTTCATGGGAAAACCTCCTCGTCATTACCGGCGGCTCAAGGGCGCGCCCAGAATTGCCCGCCACGAAGCGAACCTGAACAGGTGCAGCGCTGATTTGCCGGCGGGAATCGTCTTACCCGGCGCCGCGCTCAACCGCAGAAAATGCCTACATCCGGAGTAGGAAGCGTCTGACGACCGGCGCTGATTGTTTGCCCTAGAAAACCACGCCGGCTCCCCTAAGCTTCGTACATGATATTTTGGATCTGTTTTTGGCGCGGCAGGCATGGGCAACGGCCGAACGGTCGGGACAGTCTGCATGCAAAATGAAGTGTCGACGGTGTCGCCGCCCCGCGATCGGGTCCACGCCGTCCCTGATGCGGACTTGCTCGATCGCGTGGCCGAGCTCGACGCGCTGGTGACTTTTCTTCAGGCCGATTTCGAACAGAAGAGCAGCGTGGTTGCTCGCAAGCTGCACGACGAGATAGGCGGCGCCGTGATTGGCGCGATGATGGACGTGGCCTGGATAGAACAGCACGATTCCGAGATCACCCCCGATACCTCCATGCGGCTGGGACGGGTGAAAGACGGATTGCGGGGCGCAATCGACCTGGCGAGGACGATGGTCGAGGAACTGCGACCCACGCTGCTCGACTCGGTGGGTTTATTCGCCGCGCTGAGCTGGCAATTCAGGCGCGGCTGCGCAAATGCCGGGATCAGCTATCAGGAAACGTATCCGGAATCGGCGCCCGAGATGGAAGCCAACAGGTTGATCGCCCTGTTCCGCATCGCGCAGGAAACGTTCAACGTTGCGCTCCAACAAGAATCGGTGAGCTTGGTCAGCCTATCGGTCGAAACGACGGGCGGCCACCTCATGGTGCAACTCGCGGACGACCGCCGGCAGCCCCCGGGCGCGGCCGGCCGGGATGCGCTATCGAACTCCATGTCCTCGATATTTCATCGAGTGAAGCAGCTGAACGGGCAAGCAGCGGTCATGTCGCCCGCGGCGGGAGGGTCCGTATTTCGCGTAACGATACCGCTCAACCGAGATTAGAAATAACGCGCAACATATCTCATAATTGATTGATAATAACATTAATATTGTGCCAAAAGCAGTTCACGGCTTCCCGCGGCGCTTCAGGCCGAACAGGTTCGCGCGCGCCTCGAGCGCGTGCTCCGCCAGCAGAAACGCCGCGGCGTTCCATGACTGCCCGGGCATGCCCCGCGGCGCCAGCGTCCGGCCGTGCAGCCATTCCGTGAACGACCAGTCGCGCAGGGCACAGGCCCGCGCCAGCCCGACGAGGTCGGTTTTGGCCTGCTCGACCCGGCCCGCCGACACCAGCGCGGCAATCCAGAAGCCGCCCACCATCGGCCAGATGCCGCCGTTGTGATACTGCCAGACGAGGTTCTGCCGGTGACGCCCCATGTAGGCCCGCCACAGCCAACTCTCCCGCTTGATCGGACGCGTCACTGCGCGCACCGGGTAGGGTTGATTCACCTGCGCGAGCGTGAGCGCGTCGAGCGTTCGTTTGCGCGCGCGCGCATCGGCAAGTCCGAGGAGAATGGCCAACACATTGCCGAATACGTCGCCCTCTTCGCCGAAGAACGAGAAGTTGACGAAGCTCAAGTACAGGTCGCGATCGCGCCCGCCCCGCAGCGCGTAATCATTGAGCAGCCGGGCGCGGCGATACTGCGCGAGACCCGCTGAAAACGGATGGAACAGCCCGTTGAAATTCGCCCGCGTCTCCTCGGCATGCGCGACGCGGAAGAGGCGCTTCACGTAGTACCACAAGGCGTTGGTGTAGAGAACGAACCCCGAGCGCGGCATGATATCGGCCCAGTCGCTGGCTTCGTTTTGCTGCAGCAGATAAAAGCGCTGGTGCTCCTGTGCCAGCAGCCATTGAATCGCGAGCTTGATATGCTTGGCGTAGCGCCGCCGCAGCCCCTGCGCACGGCGGCGTCGATCGAGTATCGCCAGCGCGATCAGCCACCACAGCGTCGAATCGATGCATCCCAGATACCAGAAATCCGCCTCCTGCTTCTGCAGATCCACGAACTTGGCAATCTGCCCGTTCGGCGCCTGGTGCTGCGCCAAGGTGTGCAAACCCGCGGCCGCTGCGCCCTCCAAGAGCTGATCGCCGGAGACCGCCATTCCGATCGCGCACACGGCGGCGTCACGCCCGAATATGGCGGTATAGCCGCGCGCCCTGGCGCGCGCGCCGGGGGACGCCGCCAATATCCCTTCGGGGGCCAGATTCCGCTGCAATAACGCGACCGAGCGCTGGTGGCAGGCGTCGAGCAGCGAGAGTTCATTCAAACGTCGGGTGACGGAGCGCATCGGACGGGCATGATAGCGGGATCGCGTTCCTACCGCAGTGCATCAGACTTGGCCGCTTGAAAGTTGGCCACGTGAACCTATACGAACTGGAGGTGCCCTATAGTGAGACGGGCAATTGACCGAGGAGAGATCGATGGCGACGGGTTGGGCGGCCGAAGGCGCGGTGCAGGATCAAATAGACGCCACCGTGAAAGACGGGATCGAGCGGGCCAAGAGCCGGCTGCCCCAGGGTCCGAGCCTGACTCATTGCGCGGAGTGCGGCAGCGAGATTCCCGAGGCTCGGCGGCTAGCGGTTCCGGGCGTGCGTCTGTGCGTCTCCTGCCAGGACGCGAGCGATCGCGAGGCCGCGCACAGCGCCGGCTATAACAGGCGCGGCAGCAAGGACAGCCAGCTGCGCTGAGAAACCCCCGCCCGTGCCGCGCTGTCCGGCTCCCTACGCCTGCGGCGCGGCCAGTAATTGAACCCAGTACAGACCGTGCTTGGCAGCCTGACCCGGCGCGTAAGCGATGCCCATCTCGGCGAACCGGGGATCCATGATGTTCTCGCAGTGACCGGGACTGTCGAGCCAGCCCTGCACCACTTCCTCGGCCGATTTCGGGCCGTAGGCAATATTTTCACCGACGAGTTTTTCGCGATAGCCGACGGCACGCACGCGGTCGGCCGGCGAATGCCCGGCGCGATCTTCGTGCTCAAAATAATTGTTCCGGGCCATGTCGTTCGCATGACCGAAGGCGACGCCCGCGAGTGTCCCGGACAATCTCACGGCCGGTGCGGGTCCAAAGGATCGTTCGCCGCAGCGCGCACCGCGGGCGCGCACCTCGTTGACGAGCTCGAGTGCGCGCGTCGCCAGCACCGGCGCCTGCGCACGAGTCGGCACGACGTAGGCGGCGGCCAGCACGAGCCAAGTATCCGCGCCGTGGCGATAGATGCCGATGTCGTGCAAGCCTGGGTTCAACACCGTGCGGCAGTTGGAACGCTTGACCAGCTGCAGCGTGGCTGACTCCGGCCCGTTGATGTGCAAGCCGGCCGTGGCTTCGGCCTCGTAGCCGCTGCGTTCAGCCGCAGCCTCGGGCGAGCGTCCGCCGGCCCATAGTTGCGCGGCCCGATCCAACAGCGGATTGTGATGCAGTCGCGCAGCGGCCGGCAGGGTGCCGCCGCAACCGCCTTCGCGAAGCGATTGCACGGTGGCGAGCGCGTCTGCCCGCGCCGGCAACGCTGCCGTGAGCCCGCTCAGGAGGACCCCCATGCAGCATAGCGATCTGTGCGTCCAGCGATTCAACGGTTCTGCTCCAAAGCGACTGCCGCAATCCAAGCGACACTACCCCTTAGGAACGCGCCACGACTGTGTCCGATGACCGTTGTGGGCGGAACTCGATCACAGAATTCGCGGGAGTTGCGCAACGAGCGACTCACGCGCGCGCCGCGGGGGGAGCAGAATTTTGCCGCCCTGGCGCTCGCGCGCCGGCGGCGGGTGCTAAATCGTCGCCGCGCCCTGCCGATCGATTCGCCGCGGCCACGACATCATGCGATCGACGGCGTCATTCTCCATCGACAATTTCATGATCTGCAGGCGCTCCTTCGAGGTGGCATCCCACTTCACCTCATCGTAGGCGCAGCGAAGCTCGATGGGCTCGCCGGTTTCGAGTTTGCGCTTGATTTCAAGCTTGGAAACCGACACGGCGCTGTGGCGCTTGCAAACACTACAGGTGATCGGAACGAAGATCGCTTCCATCGGTCGTTGTTCCTTGATGTTCGTTGGAGGAGCGAGCGCCGAACTCTACAGCAGTGGGCCGGCGCCGTGAAGCGGCCGCGATGAATGAGGGCCGCGCCGCCGCGCGGCCGCCCATGACGGATGGACACTTTCTCCAATTAATTCAATAGCTCGCGGGAAATACATCGGAATCGACGCGAATATCGCGGTGTAACCCGCGAGCGTTGCGCCCCTGCACCGCGCATAGGACAATCGCACGCTTGCCGGCGGTGCCGGCTCCGGGCGGGGATGTAATGCGCATGCGCTTCTTCGGTGCAATCGCTCTGGCGGCCACGATGCAGACGGCGGTGATCGCACAGGAGGCGCCGATGACGCCGCTGCGGCCCGACCAACTGACCTTCCTTGCTCTATACAAGGAGCTGGTCGAGACCAACACGACGCTGTCGTCCGGAAGCTGCACGCTGGCGGCGGAGCGGCTCGCCGACCATCTGAAGTCGGCAGGCTTCCGGGACGCCGATATCACGTTATTTTCCGTGCCCGACCATCCCAAGGAAGGTGGGCTGGTGGCGATATTGCAGGGAACCAGCAAGACGGCGAAGCCCATGCTGCTGCTCGGCCACCTCGATGTCGTTGAGGCCAAGCGCGCGGATTGGACCCGCGATCCGTTTACGCTCGTCGAGGAGAACGGCTATTTCTACGGGCGCGGCGCGGCCGACATGAAGGCGATGGATGCGACCTGGGTCGATGCGCTGATGCGATTCAAGCAGAGCGGCTACCGGCCCAAGCGCACCATCAAGCTGGCGCTGACCTGCGGCGAAGAGACGACTTACGCTTTCAACGGTGCCGATTGGCTGGCCAAGAATCGGCCGGACCTGATCTCCGCGGCGTTCGCGTTGAACGAGGGCGGCGGCGGCCGCACCGATGGTCACGGCAAGCTGCTGGTGCAGTCGATGCAGGTCGGGGAAAAGGCCGCACAGAACTATCGGCTGGAGACGGTCAACGCCGGCGGCCACAGCTCGATCCCCATCCGCGACAACGCGATTTATGAACTCGCCGATGCGCTCGCCAAGGTGCGCGATCATGAATTCGCGGTGAAATTCTCGGCTACCACCCGCGCGTTCTTCGCCAAGGCGGGTGCGGCTCGCGGCGATGAGCTGGGTGCGGCCATGGTTGCCCTTGCGAAGAATCCCGACGACGCGGCTGCGGAGGCGATCGTCTCGAAGGACCGCAGCTATCACAGCATGCTGCGCACCACCTGCGTCGCCACCCTTTTGGAAGGCGGCCACGCCAACAACGCGCTGCCGCAGCGCGCCGCGGCCAACGTCAATTGCCGCATCTTCCCCGGCGAGACCGTGGAGGGCACGCAGGCCGCTCTGGTGGCGGCGATAGCCGATCCCGGCGTCAAAGTGTCGCTGGTTGCACCGGTCCGGCCGGTTGCGGTGCCGCCGCCGCTCGACCCGAAAATCATGGCGCCGGCCGAAAAGCTGGCGGCGAAATATTTCCCCGGCGTGCCCTTGATCCCCTCCATGTCGACCGGCGCGACCGACGGGATTTTTCTCGAGGCGATCGGCATTCCGGTGTATGGGGTGCCCGGCGGTTGGGGCGATCCCGACGGCAATGGCGTGCACGGGCTCAACGAGCGGCGCAGTGTGCGCTCGGTCTTCGTCGGCCGCGATTTCCTGACCGATCTCGTCAAGCTCTACGCGGATTCAGACTAGGCGCGAAGCGCGCATGCGAATCTCCGGCACTCACTACCGCACCATCTGGCCCGTCGCAGCGGGCGCCATTCGTGTCATCGACCAGTCGCGCCTGCCGTTCGAATTCCGGACCGTCGATCTCGAGACCCTCGATGACGTTGCCGCGGCGATCCGCACGATGGTGGTGCGCGGCGCGCCGCTGATCGGCGCGGCTGCCGCTTACGGCGTTGCGCTTGCGCTGCGCTCGGACGCGTCGGATGCCTGCCTCGAGGAAGCGCTGCAGATATTGCGGGCGACGCGTCCGACGGCCGTCAACCTGAGCTGGGCATTGACGAGAATGCGCGGCGCGCTGGCGGGAGTCGCGCCGCAAGAGCGCGCGGCGGCAGCCTATCGGGAGGCGGCGGAGATCTGTGATGCGGACGTCGAACAGTGCCGTGCAATCGGCTTTCACGGGCTGGAGATCATCCGCAAGGCGGCCAAGACCGCCGGCCGCAGGGTCAACATCCTCACTCACTGCAACGCCGGGTGGCTCGCCTGTGTCGATTGGGGTACGGCGCTTGCGCCCATTTATATGGCGCATGATGCGGGTATAGAACTCCATGTCTGGGTCGATGAAACCCGGCCGCGCAACCAGGGCGCTGCTCTCACGGCCTTCGAACTGGGAGCGCATGAAGTGCCCCACACCGTGATCGCCGACAATCTGGGTGGTCATCTCATGCAACGCGGCGAGGTGGATCTGGTCATCGTCGGCAGCGACCGCGTCACCGCGTCGGGGGACGTCTGCAACAAGGTCGGCACCTACCTCAAGGCGCTGGCCGCCCATGACAACGGCGTGCCCTTCTATGTGGCATTCCCGGTGAGCACCATCGACTGGTCCCTCGATCGGGGCGGCGATATCCCGATCGAGGAGCGGTCGGCGCGGGAACTCACGCACGTCACCGGTCAGAATTCCGCCGGCGCGCTCGAGACCGTGCGGGTGGTGCCGCAGGGGAGCCCGGCCCTCAATCTCGCATTCGACGTGACGCCCGCCCGGCTGGTGACGGCATTGCTCACGGAGCGCGGCGTGTGCCGGGCAACGCGCAGCGACTTGAGCAACATCCATCCCGGGCGGCGCGCGGCAGGATGACGGACGAAAGCTTGCGCGAAGCGGTGATTGCGGCCTGTCGCGAACTCGGGCGCCGCGGCCTGACTCATGGCACGTCCGGCAATATCAGCGTGCGCCGTGATGAGCGCGGATTCTTCATCAGTCCCTCCGGAATGCCTTACGACACTCTCGAGGCCGGGCATGTGCCGTTCATGGAAATGGACGGCCGCTGGTTCGGCCACCGCCGGCCGTCCAGCGAGTGGCGGTTTCATCGCGACATATTCGCGTCGCGAGCCGACGTTCGCGCCATCGTGCACACCCATTCGCGCAGCGCCACCGCGCTCGCGTGCAGCGGGCGGGGCATTCCGGCGTTCCATTACATGGTGGCGGTCGCGGGCGGTGCCGATATCCGCTGCGCGCCGTACCACACGTTCGGTACGCAAGCTCTGTCGGACGCCGCCGTGGCCGCATTGGACGGCCGCCTGGCATGTTTGCTCGCCAATCATGGCGTGATCGCCGTCGGCACAGATCTGGCTGCCGCCCTTGCGCTGGCCGGCGAGGTCGAGAATCTCGCCGCGCAATACTGTGCGGCGCTGGCCGTCGGCGAGGTCCGCATCCTCGACGAGAGCGAAATGCTGCGCGTGCTCGAAAAATTTCGCACCTACGGCAGGCAGGACGCGGCCGACCCCGGGCTGGTTTTTGCCGGCAAGGAGACTTGAGCTTGCCGCATGCACCGACCGCCTATCGAATGCTCGATCAGCAGAGCTTGCGCGCACTGATTGCCAATTTGAGCGATGTCCGCGCACGCCTCGGGGGACGCCCGGAAGATTGGCAGGTTCGTGAAGTGGGTGACGGCAATCTCAATCTCGTGTTCATCGTGGAGGGCGAG
>Ga0307476_10001036_pt1 | contig 17935 bp, 16 predicted proteins | sample atmos_gasesECM2C_2_FD_203314 | JGI IMG/M metagenome (GOLD analysis project Ga0307476, IMG submission 203314) | Hardwood forest soil microbial communities from Morgan-Monroe State Forest, Indiana, United States - atmos_gasesECM2C_05 | ecosystem: Environmental > Terrestrial > Soil > Temperate... | reverse complement strand
AGCGTAGAACGCCGGAGCCGGGACGCGCTGGTCTTGGAGTTCCACGATGCGTACGTCGTTAAGCAGAACAGACGAAAAATAGGGCCACATGCGGGCCTTATGATGGTTCGTGAGCGGCTCGGCTGCGGGGAAATAGCGTTCGCGTTGCTCGCGAAGGTAGGAGGCGACACACTCGATGGCGTACGCCATCTGCTCGGGGGTCAGCTGCGGTTCGGGATGGCGGGTGTTTTGAGGAATTTTTTTCTCAATCGTCTGATAAAACTCGTTCAGGGAACTGGCGGCTTCGGCGGATTTGCGCAAAACGTCGCGACGTCCGAAGCGGGCGAGATCGTCCGCGGAATAATGCAGGCGCAGCTTATGAGTGGCGCAATGCGCGGCCAGAAGCTCCAGCTGAGCGTGCTGGAGCTCAGAATTCATTTGCGCCGTGGACGGGCGGTCGTCGGAACTCTCATACGAACACATCGGGAAACTTACTCCTAAACCAACAAATTAGAAAAGCGCAGAAGGGGACCCGGTTGTTTGATTATTTATACGTCGTTATGTGTACGTTGTCAACGAAATAAACGAATGTACTCTGAAGTAAAACGCGGCGCAAAGTCTTGTTCTCAGAGCTGAACCTGGGTAAACAACCGGGGAGGACTTGTATGATTTGTATAACAGTGTAATGTGTACATTGTCAACAGAATCGAAGAACGGTTGAATGCCCGCCTGGGAGGAACGATCGATGCCGCGGCAGCCGGATCCGAACCTGGAAGATCGCATTCTGAACGCCGCTCAAGCACTGTGGAAGCGGGGCGGAGACCAGGCGCTCACCATGCGAGCTGTGGCGCGTGCCGCTGGAACGAATACGCCCGCAGTCTACCGAAGGTTCAAAGACCGGCGCGACTTGGTGCGCGGGCTGGTGTTGCGGACAGTGGCTCGTTTGCGGAGACACTTCGAGGCAGGCGAAACCTTGGAAGGAATGGCCGAAGCCTACGTCGAGGAGGCGTTGCGAGCGCCGCATGAGTACGAATTGTTTTATGAGTACGGCCACCAACTGCTGCCTGCCAAAGGCGCGGGGCGGCCCCGGCCGATCCGGGAGTCGAGACCGAACTTCGCGTTTCTGGAAGGGCAGTTGGCCAAGCGGCTGGGGGGCTCCCCGGAGGACCACACGCGGCTGGCGCTGGCGCTGTGGGCTTTGTTGCACGGAACCGTCCGGCTTCTGCTATCAAAATCGGCCGAGGGGCATGAGGTGGAGTTGCGCTCCGCGTGCCGGACCTCAGTGACGGCTCTGCTCGAAGGCGCTGCCAGATTCTCGGAAAAAGGCGATGGAAAGCGTGGCGTGGGCGCGCGGCAGTGATCGACCAGGCAGGTCGGGCGGCCCCGGTCGCTCTGAAAGGTGAGAAAAACCTGATCTCCCTTGTCTCTGGACTTCCCTCCCTGGGTTTGCATCCGGCTGTTTCGTTCCCGAAATCTGCCGATAAGCATGGTGGAGGCTGTCGATGAGGCAGCGGATTCCGGCAAGAAGCGACGGGGTTGCAGGGAACCGAAATTCGCCCTGGGAGGCGAGACGTGTCTCGAATGGCGAAGATATGCTGCTGCCGAAGATACGGGGGCTGGACGCGTCGAAGGCGTTGAACAATGATCCGGCGACGGCGGGGATTGCGGTGGTAGCTCGCACAGGCTGGTCGCAGAAGAATGCCGGGCGCCGACAGCAGGATGTTGCCTGTGCCTTTCTGGACATCGCGGAATTGGGATTGGACGAGGGATGCGAGGCACTGCTGGTGCGCTGGCGCGCACTGTGCGCAGGTTGAAACTGGAGGTTCCGGCCACGCCAGCGGTGAACTGACAGGGATATCCGATTCACGCGGCCGGGCCAGCACAAAATAAGACGTTGCAAAGCAACGTCTTTACGAGGCCAAGGACCTATCCACGTACGCTGATTTTTGAGAACGACAGCACGGCCCGGCTCGGTGTGGGGCGGCCCATCGACAACGCCGGACGGAACGTGGTGAAGATCAGCATCCGCTTTACCTGCGGCAACACTTCTTTCGATGCGGGAGTGTCGGAGAGAATGCGGTAATCCTGCACGCGGCCGTTTGCGTCGACGTAGGCCTCGATCACCAGCGAATCGGCATCGATCGTGTCGAGGGTCATGCCAAACGCGCTCTGCTCCAGCTGCGGCGCAGTGTTCACCATGACCAGCGGAACATCGCTGCCGGCCTGCAGGGAAGATGGGGCCACGAAATACACCATGGCGATTCCGAAAATGATTACTGCACTGAGAAATCCAGCGGTAGCTGGAACCATGAATGCCTGGAAAGCATTCTCTAATCGGACTCGCAGTCCCTCGAACGCAGGCTGCCGGGAGCGGGCCGCTTCGCGCGAAATCGCAAGACGCAACTTGAGCCCGAGATCCGCCGGAGCCTTCGGCCTTCCGCCGCTGACCAACAGTTGCTGGGTTCGGCGCAAGCCCTGATACTCGTCGTTGCAAGCGGCGCAACCGGACAAGTGTTGCTGCAGCACGAGCATCTCCGCACCCGTCACCGCTCCATCCAAATATGGCGAGAACAACTGCTTCGCCTGGGGGCACCGCAGTCCCATCCCGTTCCCTGTGCCCTTCATGGCATCACCTCGACCCTTCTACCCCCTCCAGCAACCGGTGACCGCAAATTCCGCTGTTCCGGAGCGGTCAACCCCAGCTCGCGACCAACCTCGCGCACGTAGGGCGCCAACCGCTGCCGCAGTGCGTCTCTCCCGCGGGTAAGCCGCGATTTCACTGTTCCCAGCGAAATCTCCAACACCTCGGCAATCTCTTCGTAGGACATTTCTTCCAAATCGCGCAGAATCAGAGTGGTCCGGTAAGGCTCGGGAACCTTCCTCAACTCTATTTCCACCCTGTGTTGCACTTCGTGATGCGCGACGCTGTCAAAGGGCGAATCGGCATGATCGGTCAGCGCGACCTGCATGGCGTTGTCTCCCGGACTCGGACCTTCGGACTCGACCGGCTCAATCGAGGTCTCTTTCGCCTTGTGCCGGAACCACCATCGCCGCCGGTTTGCCGCCTCGTGCAGCGCGATGCGATAGATCCAGGTTTTCAGGCTCGATCCTCCGTGAAAATGCTTCATTCCGCGAAACACTTTCAGAAAGACATCTTGCGTTGTATCCGCCGCGTCCGCCGGATCGTTGACGATCCGGTAGACCAGCCCGTAAACCGGCTGCTGAAACTCCCCGATCAGCCAGGCATATGCCGCCTCCGAGCCGGCTTTCAGCTCCGCGACGATTGCCGCTTCCTCTTGCGAGCGGGTTCCGATTGCGCTTGCCAGATCACCCAAGGTGGTTGCTCCCGCCATATTGGCGTCCCCTGATTATAGGATTTTTCCACCCTACCGCGCCCTTGAAAATTTACCGCCTGGCCAAGTCCGGCAAACCGCGTGCGGAGCCGTGACCCTCACATAACATAGACTCCACCAGAGTGCGCCGAGTTCCCGCCTGTAAGTGATTTATTTTCAGCCGATGGCAGGCTGGAAGCAAAGGACCCGATGCCAGAAAGATGTTTAGTAGAGAGAAGTCACCTGGTGGAGGTTACCGGCGATTGGGCACCCAGGGACGGTTAGGGGGACTCTGACAAACTGGCTATCTTGCGGACGGCGGTTAGAAGGAGCTCGTTCTGTTCTGGGGTACCGATGGTCACGCGAATGCCGGTCGGCGCGCCCCACGCGCCCAGAGAGCGCACGCTGATGCCTTCGTTTCGCAGGCGGGCAGAGAGGCCGAAGGCATCCTGTCTTAGGTCGCAGTAGAGAAAATTCGCCCAAGTTGTGACGACACGATAGCCGAGTTTCGTCAGCCCTTCCATCAGAACTTCAGCTTGAGAGGCATTGTTGGAGACGGTTCTTTCGATGTGATTGTGGTCGTCGAGCGCGGCCAGAGCCGCTGACTCCGCCACTGAAGAAACGGAGAAAGTATTGCGCATGCGCGCGCAGTATGCCAGAAGTTCGGCCGGGCCCAGACCGTATCCGATGCGCAGTCCTGCGAGTCCATGCGCTTTCGAGAATGTTCGCAGAATGACCACGCCTGCACCGCGCCGAAGGTGTTCGAGGGACCGCGAATACTCGAAGTGGCGCAGCTTCGCGAAATACAGCGCGAATTCGTAGTAAGCCTCGTCGAGAACGACCACAACGTGGTCGGGAACTTTGGCGAGGAACTCGTCAACGGCCGCAGCGTCGATCAGGGTGCCGGTTGGATTGTTGGGATTGGCTAGAAAGACGAGGCGGGTGTTGTCGTTGATCGCAGCCAGGATCGCGTCAACATCGAATCCTTCGCCGTCGTTACGCATGGGAGTCCGGATTAACTCTGCTCCCGCGGCGTGGGCGGCCATTCCGTAGACGACAAACGACAGTTCGCTGGTTACTGCGTTCATGCCGGGCGCAAGCATCGTGTGGCACAGCAGTGACAGCATCTGGGTGGAGCCGGCTGTCACCAGAACTTGTTCGAGCGGCACGGTGTGGTGAAGGGACAGCCTGCGCCTCAACTCGGAGGAGTCGTCATCGGGATACGAACTGGCTGCGGACGTGGCCGACTGCATGGCCTCGATAGCGAGCGGCGACGGACCAAAAGGATTTTCGTTGGAGTCGAGCTTGACCAGTGGCGATTCCGCGTCTGCGGTCGCAGGTTTGGGGAAGGGAACCGGAGAATAACCGGCCATGTCGCGGGCCGGTTTTGAAACCAGATCTGAGAATCGGCTCATGCTCGCCGCAGACTCCTACGCGGTTTTCTTGGTGCCGGCCGAGCCCGTTTTGCTGGCAGACTTCAGTTTTTCGATCTCCCTTAAAGTGAGCGAGCGAAACTTTCCGGGGGGAACGTCGAGCGTGAGCGGTCCGTAGCGGACGCGCTTGATTTTCTCCACGTGATGGCCGACTGCTTCAAACATGCGCCGGATCTGGCGATTGCGACCCTCGATCAGCGTGATTTCGTACCACGGGTTGGCGGCTTCCTTCACCACGCGCACCAGAGCCGGGCCCGTCTTCACGCGCTTGCCGTCGTCGGTGGCGATGGAAACTCCAGCGCGCAGCTTGGCGATGGCTTCTTCCTTCGGTGTGCCGGCAACTTTGACGACATAGGTCTTGGCAACGTGCGAAGCCGCTTTCATCAAGCTGTGCGCCAGTTCGCCATCGTTGGTGAGCAGAAGCAAGCCTTCGCTGGCGTAATCCAGACGCCCGATGGGATAGACGCGGCCTCTGACGCCGTGAATCAGATCCATGACCGTGGGACGCTTTTCAGGATCGCTCATCGTGGTGACGAAACCCTTGGGCTTATTGAGCAGGAGGTAGACGTGGCGCTGCGCGCCGTGAAGCAGCTTGCCATTCACGCGCACGTGGTCGGTTTCGGGATCGGCTTTGGTGCCGAGTTCGGTGACGACGGTTCCGTTGACCTGCACGCAGCCGGATGAGATCAGTTCTTCGGCTTTGCGGCGGGAAGCGACGCCGGCAGCGGCGATGATTTTTTGCAGGCGTTCCAGCGGCATAATGTGGAACCTCGGATCGATCCGAAAACAATTTGTGTTAGGGCGTCAGAGTTTCAGCCGTGCGGAAAGTGGTGCCGTCCCTTCGGGACTCATTCGCTCTGGCTGTCTGCACCCGGCACTTCCGTGCTGGGCTTTCCCATACCGCCGCTTCGCGGCTGGGTCGGGAGAACGGATCCGTCAACCGGCCTTTTCGGTTTCCGACACGCTCTCGCCGTCCGCAGAGGCTTCCGGTTCCTCAGCTTGGTCAGGTTGCGCGGCCTCTGTGGGCGACGATGCGCTCTCCGCCGGAATCAATTCGGACTGAAATGATTCCTCTACTAATTTCTCGAACTCTTCCATGCTCGGCAACTCGTTTACATCTTTCAGGCCGAAGCGCATCAGGAATTCTTTCGTGGTCTTGTAAAGAATGGGACGCCCGATGACCTGTTTGCGGCCCGCAGTTGTGATCAGTTTGCGATCGAGCAGCGTGCCAATCACGCCGCCGGAATCGACGCCGCGAATGTCGTTGATCTCGGGGACGGTGACCGGCTGTTTGTAGGCGATCACGGCCAACGTTTCCAGCGCAGGCAGCGAGAGGCGAATCGGAGGTTTTAAGCTCTTGGCGAACGCTCGCACTACTTCGTGCTGTTCCGGCTTGGTCGACATGCGGTATCCGCCGGCGACCTGGCGGATCTCGATGCCGTGATCGGGCTTGCCGTATTCTCCGACAAGCTCTTCCAGACATGAGCGGACGCGGGATTTCATTTCCGCCTCGTCCGCCGCTCCTTCCGCGATGACCGTCTCTTTCACGAGATGGGTCATCTGCTCCAGCAGGATGGGCGTTTCGGCCGCGTAAATAATGGCTTCGAGTTGAGCTTTGAGACTCATAGTGATTTCCGGTTGCCCGGACCGCCGAGTCTTAATGACAAGGCTCGTGGCAACTGCAGTTCATCTCCAGTCGTCGCGCACCGCTGACTGTTCTTTCATGATCTCATCGAAGTGCGAGTGCTTGCGGATTGCGATCTCTCCGAACATTCGCTCCTGGCGTACTTGAATCGCCTGCAACCGAACCATTTCCAGCAGCGCCAGGAACATGCAGACCAGGGCGTGGCGCGATGGAACCCGCATCAGAATTTGCTTGAGCCGGATGGGACGATCTTCGAGCGAGAGCCGGCGCCGGAGGTAGTCGATCATCTGCCCCACCGTGACCGTTTCTTCATCCACGTTGAGCACCGGACGGGTGCGCAAGCGCTCGAGCACTTGCTGGAATGTCTTGACCAGGTCGATCACGTCGGCGGCAATTTCCGGCTCGGTGCCTTCCGCCTCCATGAATTCTTTCAGCGACGGGTTGGACAGCACCGCATCTTCAATCTGCTGCTTCTGCAAGAGCATTTGCGCCGCCGACTTGAACTTCTCGTGCTCCAACAGGCGGTTGACCAGTTCGTTGCGTGGATCTTCCTGCTCTTCGGCGGGCGCATCGGGATCGCGCGGCAGAAGCATCTTCGACTTGATGTGAATCAGCACCGCGGCCATGTAAATAAATTCGGCAGCTATGTTGACATCGAGTTCGCGAATCTTCTCGACATAGGCGAGATACTGCGACGTAATCTTGGCAATCGGAATGTCGTAGATGTCGATGTCTTGCTTGCGGATGAGGTCGAGGAGCAGGTCCAGCGGACCTTCGTAGACGTCGGACACAGCAACCGCGAAAGGCGAATCGCTCTCTTGCTTCTTGGTGGCCTTGGTTGGAGACGAGCCGGCAACAGAGTGGGGAGACGGTGGCGCCAGCGCGTCGTTACCGGAAACGATTTTTGCTTCTTCCGTCATTTCAACTATTTCGCGGCCGGTGGTTCGTAGTCGAGGGACATTCCCATCGCGGCGCGCACCGTGTCCATGGTCTCGCCTGCCGATTTGCGGGCCCGCTCGCTGCCAGCTTCAAGGATATCCCAGGCAAGGCGCGGATTCTCCTCGAATTTCTTGCGGCGCTCCTGCATGGGATTCAGCAGCCTCACCAACGCATCTGCGGCCCAGCTTTTGCACTCGATACAACCAATGCCGGCCGACCGGCAGCCTTGGTCCACTTTGGCGATGGTGGCTTTATCACTGAAGATTTTATGCAGATCGCCCACGGGACACACATCCGGATTACCCGGATCGGAGCGCCGGACGCGTGCTGGATCGGTCACCATTGTCTTCAGCTTCTGACGAACGGCGGGCTCGGGATCGGTTAGCAGGATGGTGTTGCCATAGGATTTCGACATCTTGCGCCCGTCTGTGCCAGGCAACTTGGCGGCCGGCGTGAGTAGCGCTTGAGGCTCAGGGAATACTTCTTTGGGCTTGCCGTAAAATCCGTTGAACCTACGGGCAATCTCGCGCGTGAGCTCCACGTGCGCCACCTGATCTTCACCCACGGGAACGCAATCTGCCTTGTAAATCAGAATGTCCGCCGCCTGCAGCACGGGATATCCCAAAAACCCGTAAGTCCCGAGATCCTTGTCCTTGATGTTTTCCCGCTGTTCTTTATACGTAGGCACGCGCTCCAGCCACCCCAGCGGAGTAATCATGGAAAACAGCAAGTGTAGTTCCGCGTGCGCCAGAACATGCGACTGGATGAAGATCACTGACTTCTCCGGATCGAGCCCCGCGGCCAGCCAGTCGAGAGCAACTTCGAGGGAATTCTCCTTTATATGCGACGTGTCGGCGTAGTCGGTAGTAAGCGCGTGCCAGTCTGCAACGCAAAAGAAGCATTCATATTCGTCCTGCATTCGGACCCAATTTTGCAGTGCGCCCACATAATTGCCGAGATGGAGCTTGCCGGTCGAGCGCATGCCACTGAGCACTCGTTTGCGGGATTGCGAGGAAGGAGTCATTTATCGATGAGGGCCGGAATGCGGCCGAAAGATGGGATCAAATGTTGAAGTGTCATGCAAGGCTGAAGTCGATACTAACATGCGAAACGGGGGGTTCGCGCTCAGTTCCGGTGTCCGGCTCTCGGCTCCCGGAAGGAGCGTGCAGTTAGATATCGAGGCTGTGAGAAGCGCTGATGAAAGCGCCTCTAGGGGCTGTAGCCCTCATGAAATGAGATGAGCCCGCTGCGCCACCCAAAACCGGTGCTCAGATCGTCATTCACTATTATCTTCGGTTCCTCGGCGTGAGGATGGAACTTGATTTCGATGGTGACTGCTTCTACTCCGGTTGATCGTAAGTCTATGTGTCCAATCGCGCCAGATCGGCGACGTGTTTGCGGGAACCGGTGGTGCGACTTGACGGGATCACCGTTCTAGACAATCGAAGGCACGCGACTGCGCGAGCCCGGTGTTGCATCGCCGCGCGAACATCGGGTGAGGAATTAGGTGCGCCAGCGTACTGACATATTAAGCGATACCGTGTATAAGAATTAAATCCCTGGCCGGAGCGTTGTGGATTTGATTTTCGACTTCGGCCAGACCTTGAACTTTTCGCGCTTACCCTGCGCTTTCCGCCGACAGCGGGCTCAACCCCTTGGGCCGGAGTCCTTGTTGTTTTCACCTCGATATGAATGCGGAGAGGAACTTCTCGTCATGCAGAATGAATCGCGTATCCCCTCGTGGATGAACTCCGGTGCTGGAGATCCGTTGAAGAGAGCAATTCAGTCGGAGAACCCTGTTTCGTCGGCACATCGAATTGGGATCTTAATGTCCCAAACCGGCCGTTTTCTCGAGTGCATCAGTTGCCGGTTGAGTTTTGCATTTCCTCCTGGAGCACACTTCGACACGGTCGCAAAACAGTTTGAGCGTCATGAATGCGGGGCCGCAGTTACCCCTAACGAAGGAAGCTGAGAATTGTAGAACGATTGAGTTCCAGGGGCGACGGCCTGCGTAGCATTTCTTTCGCTCCTTCCGGGGGGCTTGCTCAATTCCCGCTTAGCGACCCCCGGCTTCGGCCGTGGGCTGCATTCTCTTGCCGGTTCCTAGCTTTGCAGGTATTCGCACTCCATTTTCCTGGAAAAAATCGAGCTACGATCGAGACTCCTCCCGGACCCACGCTGTTTTCGCGTTCGCACCCGGCACTTCTGTGCCGGGCTTTCCCAGGTCGCGGCTTCGCCGCTGGAAGTTTGACTGCCCCCCATCGCGGACATTTCCTCACTCCTCTCGCGAGGCTCAACCTTTCATAACTAGACTGAGACTCAGACTGAGGCGCGGAGCGAACTACTCGTAGCGGAGAGCTGTCATGGGATCTACTTTCGCTGCCCGCCGTGCGGGAACCGAGCAGGCGAGCGCTGCAACCAGGCTTAACAAAATGGTCACGGCCAACAGGACCAGGGGATCGCGGGAAGTGCCCTGGGCCCATCGAGCCAGAACCTGGTTGAGCGCCAAAGTCAGGATCATACCGATTGCGATTCCGCTGCCGACGCTCACAATGGTGGAGGAGAACACAATCCGGAGGACATGGGTGCGTTGTGCGCCCAGCGCGATACGAATACCAAATTCGTTGGTACGCTGGACAACTGAGTAAGAGACGACGCTATAGAGTCCGACCGCAGCCAGAGCCAATGCCAGAAAGGCGAATGCGCCAAAAAGCCATGCCACCAAATGCTCCTGTTCATATTCCCGTTGATCGGTGATCCAGTGGTCGAGGTCTTCGACTTCGCCGCTAATTTGCTGGTCGGGGTCGATGGCGTTGACTTGGAGTCCAATCGCGTGCAGAAGCGAGAGAGGCGGAACTTCCGAGCGGACCAGGATCTGCGTCCAGACCCGCATCGAGAGCGCGTACGGCAGGAAGATTTCGGGCAAAATTGGGTTGCTCAGGCCGTCGTCGCGCTTGTCGGCGATGATGCCCACAATCTGCAGCCAGGTGTCGGAGCCGGGCGCTGTGGTCGTGTACGGAGGCTCGTCCTTCATCTCCGGCACTTTCAGCGAGTGCCCAATGGCATCGCCGTCCGGGAAATAGAGGCGCGCCATCGTTTGGTTAATGACGACGACGTGTGCGGCCTTGTGGTTTTCGCTCTCGTCCCAAATTCTGCCTTGCGCCAGCGGAATGCGTAGAACGGGAAAGTAACCTGGACTTACGAAGTTGACGCGAACTTTTTGCTCGTCTCGCGCCAACTTACCGAGGATTTCGATGTTGGTCTGCCAGCCATTGGATGGCGGTGTGGCGTTGGAGGAGATTGCCGCCATGGTCACGCCGGGGACGGTGGCCGCCCGGTTTCGCAATTGCTCGAAATAGGCCTGTCGCGCCGGCCAAGTCGGGTATGCACCGTCATGGACGGGAATACCAACCGACATGACGTTGTGCGGGTCGTAGCCCAAAGGCGTGTGCAAGAGGCGCAAGAATTCCTCCATTGCAGCACCCGCGCCGGCGAGCATCACTAACGTCAGGGCGACTTGAGCAGCAGTCAGGACGCCGTGAGTGGTGCGTCCGCGCACCATGCCGACGATCTTCCGAGTGCTCGACTGCATGACCTGGCTCACCTCAGGCCGCGAGAGCTGGAGAGCAGGCCACAGACCAAACAGGATTCCGGTGAGGAGAGCTACAGCGACGCTGAAGGCGAGCACTGGCAGATTGATCTGAATCGCGGCCTCGTGCGGGTAGGAATATTTCGGCAGCAAAACGATGATGATGGCGAGGGCGCGGTAAGCGAGCAGGACGCCGAGCGCGGTCCCGGTGAGCGAAAGCAGCAGAGCCTCGGTCAGCAGTTGACCTACGATGCGGCGGCGGCTGGCGCCAATCGCGGTGCGAACGGCCAATTCATGTTGCCGAGCCGTACCACGCGCCAGCAGAAGAATGGAAACATTGCCGCAGCCAATGGCCAGCAGGAGCCCCACTGCAAGGAACAGAAGATACAAGGTTCCGCCGAGTTCATGCACAAACCGTTCGTTCAGGCCAACCACGCGGAGTTGGAAGTGCGTCGTTGGAAAATGCTTCGGCGTTTCCTTGGCGAATTGGTCGATCAACGGCTGCAAGGCGGCGTTCGCAACCGCATGGGTGATACCCGGCTTCAGTCGAAGGCCGACATAGTAAGCTTTCGTGGGATCTTGAGTAATCTTCAGGGGCAGATAAACATCTCCGTCTTCCCATGTGAAACGTTGGGCTGCGACTCCGACGATCGTGTAATTCTTGCGGACCAACTGGAGGGTCTGGCCGATCACGGAGGGATCGGAGTTGAAATGGCGTCGCCAGAACTTGTAGCCAAGTACGGCAACCGGTTGAGGGTCCTGACCATCGATGGCATCGGAGGGCATCAATCCGCGCCCGAGCGCGGGAGGAACGCCCATGAACGCAAAACTGTTGGAAGTCATGTACACGCCATTAAGATCTTCGGGCAGATCGTGGCCGGTGACCGTCAGGTTCCAGTCGTCCGCGGCGAACGCGTCTTCGATCACGGGTGACTTCCGAATTTGTTGCCACTGCGCGCCACTCAGACCGAATCCGATCTCCTGCGAGGATTGGTCGCTGAGCCTCATGTGCACCATGCGATCCGGGGCGGCATACGGATAAGGATTCATGAGGATGGCATAAACCACGCTGAAAACCGCGGTGGTGGCACCGATGCCCAGAGCGAGCGAGATGACTGAGGTGAGGGTGAATCCTAGATTCTTGCGGAGTTGTCGAAGGCTGAAGAGCACGTCCTGAAGCAAGGTTTGCATGGTGTTCCCCATTAGACGGATGAGGAGCGAATTGGCACTTCAAGCGCCTATCGCAAAAGCCCTCAAGTCCCTCAATTGTCGAGGGGAAACAAATTGTTCCAAGTGTTTCGTGCTGTCAGTTTCGCGCCGGGCGTCCACCCACGGACAGGCGGTGCGGACGCATTTCGATTCAAGCGTTCCCGGAGTTAGCGACCGGGAAGCGGAGCCTGTGTCGAAGGTAGAACTCGCACGCCGTTGGCATCGAACGCAAATGTCTTAACCTCGGCTTCGGCACCGTCGGCGGGGATTTCTTTGCCATTCCAGAGGAAGGTGACTCCCGCGGCATTGCCAATCCGGGCTACGATTTCTCGCGTGGCACGGATCGACGCATGCGCCGGCGCGATCAGTGTTTCCTGGCTGACGGTCTGGCCGTCCGCCTGGACTGAGATCCAGGAGGTTTCCTGGGCGCGGATCACGAGAGTCAGGGGAACAGCGGCTTTTCGGGACGAAGTGGAGGTAGGATTCTTAAAGGTTCGCGTGGTTACGTCACTGGCGGCGGTACTGTCCACGGAACTGGCAGTCGACGTTTCTGATACCGCGCGGGATGCCTGAACGGCTTTTCTGGACTGAGCGTCCTGAGGCGGCTGAGGATTCGGAGTGGAGGAGTGAGCAACCGTCGTCGCGCTGGCGGCCGGAAGTTTGGATTTGGAATGGGTGGCAGCTGGAGCTGGCGCCGAGACTGCCGCAGGCGCGGATGGTGCTACCGTTGGCTGTGCGGATTTCGCAGGAGACGTGCTGGCATCGGCGACTCGGTGAGAATGGCGCGTCCAGAGAATGACTGCCAGCACCAGGACAACAGCTGCGACGGCCAGGATTCTCCACGGAATCTCGGCACCGGAGTGTTCGGCGAAATCTTCTCTAGGAGGGCGGACATGCTCGGCGCGAGGAAGTTGTAGTTCCGGGAGTTCCTCGACTTGAACGGGGGATTGCGATTTCTCCACTGCCTTGCTGGACTCGACCGGGCGATGCCTTTCTGGAGCAGCCGAGCGAGGCTGCAAAGGTCGTTCCGGTTCCCAGACTTCGTGCGCATCGATCTGCGCCTGGCGGAGGCATGTGAGATAGTCAGTGACGGTCTCTTCGGGGTCCAATCCGAGATGCTTGGCGTAGGCGCGGATGAATCCCTTGTTGAAGACGCCGCCGGGAAGAACGTCGAAATGTTCTTCTTCGATGGCCTGAAGCATGCGCGCGCCGATCTTAGTGACGTTCGAAACCTGGTCGAACGAGAGTTCTTTCTTCTCGCGCGCCTTGCGGAATTTGTCGCCGAATTCGCCCACGTTGCCCTGCCAGAGGGGACATCTTTCGCCCGGATGATGACGGGAACATCATAGGACAAGAGTAGAATGCGCGCCACCGCCAAGAGTCCAACGTGGCGGGTAACTGGCCAGAAGTCTGGTTCGGAGAAAGTGAGCGATTTTGGCAGCGGGTTTACGGTTTTTTGCGGAGGACGAGGGTAAATTGCGTCTTGCACGTGTTCGCTGGGTCGTCGAAGGCTTCGGCCGTGCGGTCGCCTTCGGAGGCTTCGAAGTAAAGACCGCGCTTCACGCGCTCCGGGAAGCCGGTGAAGCGCGCTTTGCCGTCGGAGTTGGTGCCAACTTCCAGGTCGAGCTTGCGGGCGTACATGAATCCGTAGGCGATGTGAACCTTGATTTTGGCCGCGTAGACGGGGGCGCCGTCAGCGTCCGTGACCGTGAAGTCTGCGGAACAGGACCCGATCCCGCCGTCGACTGCTGGAACGGACTGCGGGTCGGGATGAGCGGGAGTGGTTTGCGTATGGGCCCAGCACGAGAGGAAAAGCGCGAAGGGAACCAGCAACGCCAAACGAGTTCTAATTTCCGTCTTGTTCATATTCGATAGATTACGCCAAACGTCATAAGATGCTCTACAAGGGCGAAAATGATTGGCGCCATTGGCTTTACGGGTTCCGGTTACTAACGTTCATTGCCGGTGTATGAAAGTGACGAATATAATTTTTGAACACCAACCACTAGCGAGGAACAACGGTATTTCCGCATGCCTGAGGCCGGCACTCAATTGACGCGGCAGAACCAGGAACTGACGATCTTTCACGACGTGGCTAAGGCGCTCACGTCATCGCTGGATCTCGATTCCATTCTGCAAACCATCATGGACAAGATGGCGGAATATTTTCGTCCGGATACCTGGTCGCTACTCATGGTGGACGAAGGCCGCGAGGAACTCTACTTTGCCATTGCGGTGGGAGACAAGGCTGAGGAACTGAAGAGTGTTCGCCTGAAAGTCGGCGAAGGGATTGCCGGATGGGTTGCGAAACATGGCGAGGCACGCGTAGTGCCTGACGTGCGGACGGATCCGTTCTTTGCCAATCGCGTGGACGAGGCGACCAAGTGGGAGACGCGATCGGTGATCTGCGTCCCCCTGCGGTCGAAGCTACGAGTGCTGGGCGTGATCCAATTGGTCAACGTAGACATGGAGCAGTTCAAGGACGCAGAGTTGTTCTTTCTGCAGTCCCTGTGCGACTACGCGGCGATTGCCATTGAGAACGCGCGCTGGGTGGAAAAGATTCAGGAACTGACGATCACCGACGACTGCACCGGTCTGTATAACGCCCGGCATTTGTACAAGACGCTGGACACCGAAGTTTACCGCTCGTCGCGTTTTGGTTATGAGTTCAGCGTTCTCTTTATCGATCTGGATCATTTCAAGTCGGTGAACGATACTCACGGGCATTTGATTGGGAGCAAGCTGTTGGCGGAGATCGGGTACCTGATCAAGGCGCAGCTGAGGCTAATTGATTTTGCGTTTCGCTACGGCGGAGATGAATTTGTTGTACTGCTGCCGCAAACCGGGAAAGACGCGGCCCTGGTGGTTGCGAGACGATTGCGCGATGGTTTGCGCGCCAGCAGCTTTTGCCGCGAAGAAGGCCTGAATCTCAACGTGCGGGCATCGATCGGCCTGGCGACCTATCCGCATGATGCGCGCACGGCCCACGATGTGATTCGGCAAGCGGATGGAATGATGTACGTGGTGAAGAACTCCAGCCGAGACAATATTGGGATTGCGCAGCGCGGGACGTTGAAGGAGTAGTATGCGAGAGCGTCCGGCGTCAGAGCCCACGCGCCACCTATTTACCTCACTGTTTATGGTTGCCATTTCAATGGTCTGATTTCGGCGGCGACGGAGGTGCGACTTTCGCGTCTGGCTTCCAGGGGTTAGCGTTGGCAGGGGCTTTGGGATTTACACCAAAATCCCAGACATAGAGGTTCATGCCTTCCTTGCCCGGATTTCCTTCCTGCTTCACCGTTTCGACGAGCACGTATTCTCCGGGCGCAAGACTCTCGATCGGAGTGAGTTTCAGCCAACCTCCGCTGACGCGAGTGGTGGTGGTTTTGACCAGCTGCTGCTCCTGGCTGACCTTGCCGGTGACCTGGCGCTTGAACCCGCCTACGATTCGTTTTCCGCCCTTCAGTTCGGTTCGAACAATTCGAAAACGGTCGGGAGAGGTGGCGGATGGCTGCGATCGTTGCGCCTGGTTCGTGCCTGGGGAAGCCTGAGCGGAATCTTTCGTGCCGGCGGGCGGGCCGGTCTCGTTGGGGATCTCGTCCAATTTTATGTAGAGCGAAGGAACGTCGACGTGGGACTGCATCGGGGCATGGGCGCCCTCGAGTTCGATGGTTTGCTTGAGACCGGCAACTGGATTGACCGCGCCGCGAAAAATATTGGCTTTGGTGTTGCGACTGATGTCGCCTGCAGTCTGTTGAATTTCCACGATCTGCGGCTCGCCCTGAAAACTGTCGAGCAGAAACACACCTGCATCTTCGGGCAAACGCAGTCCGGGCGCGACTTGCGGGAGTTGCGCATCTTCGCGGTCGCGCTCTTGTTCGAGTTCCTGGTCGAGTTGCGCGGCTTCGGGCACGGACGCTCCGGAGGAGCGATCTTTTTCAAACTTCTCGGTTGCTGGCCAGTCGACCAGCGATTCGGGGAGTTCCTCCCAGTCATTGCGCTCCGCGCTCAAGTAGCGTACACGGTTGCCTTTTACCTCATATTTCGTGACGAGTTGGTAGGAACCGTCTTTGAGGATGAGGCGCCGGGCCAGTTCCTGGGCGGGCGAGAGCGTGGGACGAGCGAGTACGAGAACGGCGAAGACCAAGGTTCCGTAGGTTAGCCAGCGACGGTGCAGAAAGGTCGAAAGCATTGCATCTCAATTATCGTCTGCTGCGAATGAAGAGTCGAATCGTCCCTTGAGGGATTTCCCCATCCACAGTGGCACTGTCATTGTAGTATCCTGTTGCTCGCGAATGATTCCGCTCCGACCAATCATGCGTACTTGTGCATTTCCAATTCGCTCTTCTTTTTTACTGGGCACAACTTTATTGTGCACGCTGTTGGGCATGGCGTCCGCAGGCCAATCGGGTCCCGCGCCGGAAGGAAGGGATTCCTTGCAGGGAAGTCAGCCCGTTTCCTACACCTCGATGACGCAGTTGAACGGACTGCTGGCGCAATTGGAGGCGAGCTCAAAGAGTACGCAGGCCGACCTGACGAATTTGCGCATTGAGCGTTGGAAAACGGACAGCAAATCGAAGAAGGAAATGCTGGCGAACGTGGATTCCATTCAGCGGAACCTGCAGGGCGCGCTGCCGGAGATCATCGGGCAATTGCGTTCGCAACCGGAAGACCTGCCTACAAGTTTCAAACTCTATCGCAATCTCGATGCGCTGTATGACGTCGTGGGGAGTGTGGTCGAAGGCACGGGGGCGTTCGGATCCAAAGACGACTTTCAGTCGCTTTCCAATGATCTGAGCAGTTTTGAGGGCACGCGAAAGCAGTTGGCGCAGCGGATCGAAACTCTATCGTCGGCCAAGGAAGCCGAGATCGTTCGATTGCGCACGGACCTGAAGGCAGCCCAGGCAGCGATCCCGGCGGCTCCTCCCAAGAAGATCGTAGTGGACGATAACGAGCCGGCCAAGAAACCGGCGGTGAAGAAAAAGAAGCCGGTTGTAAAGCCGGCGACGCCGACAACCACCCCGCCCGCGCCTGGCCAAACGCCGCCTGCGCCGCAGCAGCCTCCTACCAAACCGCAGTAGGGCTGGCTAGCGAAGCATTGCTGCAAAGTCGAAATCCCGCACCCGGATACCTGCCGCCGAATCTGATAACCTTTCCACCGCATCTACAATTCATTCTTAAATACGCCTGGCTTAAGCCGGACTGCTAAGTCTTGGAGTTCGGCGTTCATCATGAACTCGCACGGCAGCATTCTCGGGACGGTGTTCGGACTACTCATCATCTGGGTGGTGCTTCTGGACGCGTTCGAAACGGTAGTGTTGCCGCGCAGGGTGACGCGGCATTTTAGGCTGACCGCTTGGTTCTACCGGCAGACTTGGATTCCGTGGCGGAACGCGGCGCGACGGATCAAGACAGCCTCGCGGCAGCAGAATTTTCTGGGCTACTTTGGGCCGCTCTCACTGATTCTGCTGTTGGGCTTCTGGGCCGCGGGCCTGATCTTAGGGTTCGCGTTAATACAGTACGGCATTGGTGGACACGAGCAGCTCAGCGGAGAGCGGCTCACCTTTGGCAAAATTCTTTATCACAGTGGGGAAACTTTTTTCACGCTAGGGTATGGCGATATTGTTCCGACTTCGGGACCGGCGCGGGCGCTGTCGGTGATCGAAGCGGGGATGGGCTTCGCTTTTCTGGGCGTGGTGATTGGATATATCCCCGTGGTGTACGCGTCATTCTCGCGGCGGGAGATTCAGATTTCCATGCTCGACGCGCGCGCGGGGTCGCCTCCATCGGCACTGGAGTTGCTGTTGCG